>Ga0315286_10000295_pt1 | contig 40572 bp, 31 predicted proteins | sample YL17G10_0_MG_FD_205038 | JGI IMG/M metagenome (GOLD analysis project Ga0315286, IMG submission 205038) | Sediment microbial communities from Yellowstone Lake, YNP, Wyoming, USA - YL17G10_0 | ecosystem: Environmental > Aquatic > Freshwater > Lake > Sediment | place: USA: Wyoming | collected...
CCGGTGGTATTCGGCGTTGGTCAGCGTCTGCGACGGAGCGATGACGATGCTTTCGCCCGTGTGGATGCCCATCGGGTCGAAATTCTCCATGTTGCAGACTGTGACGCAATTGTCGTCTTTGTCCCGGACGACTTCGTATTCGACTTCCTTCCAGCCTTCGAGGTATTCTTCGATGAGGACTTGGGGCGCATGGGCGAAGGCTTTCTTCAGCGTCTCCCGAAGCTGCTTTTCGTTCTGGGACAGGCCGCTCCCCCGGCCGCCGAGGGCGTAGGCGACGCGGGCCATGACCGGATACCCGATCTCCGCCGCGATCCGAAGGCCTTCGTCGATGGTCGCGGCCGCAACGCCCCGCGGGGATTTGAACCCCGCTTCGGCGAGCCTGGCGTTGAAAAGCTCCCGGTCTTCCGTGTTTTCGATGGCTTTGACCGGAGTCCCTAAGACCATCACCTGATGCTTGGCCAGGACTCCCGATTTGGAGAGGGCGACGCCGCAGTTGAGCGCGGTTTGACCGCCGAAGGAGAGAAGGATGCCCTCCGGCTTTTCCCGGGCGATCACCTTTTCGACGAAATCCGGGGTCACCGGAAGAAAATAGATCTTATCGGCGAGGGAATCGGAAGTCTGGATCGTGGCGATGTTCGGATTGATGAGGACGACTTCGATCCCTTCCTCCTTGAGGGCTTTGATCGCCTGGCTGCCGGAATAGTCGAACTCGCCGGCCTCGCCGATTTTCAGGGCGCCGCTGCCGAGGATCAGGACCTTCTTCGGCATTTTCGGGGATACGTTCCGGCCCCCCCGCCTTGCTGGAGGTCTTCCTTTGGATGAGGCGAATGTCACCGGATCTCTCCGAGGAATTGGTCAAATAAGAAATCCGTATCGGTCGGCCCGGGCGCGGCTTCGGGATGAAATTGGACGCTTTGGAAAGGCCGGGACGCATGGCGGATGCCTTCGTTCGTTCCGTCATTGGCGTTCGTGAACCAGGGGCGCCAGGAAGGGGATAAGCTGCGGACGTCCACGGCGAACCCATGGTTCTGGCTGGTGATGTAGCAGCGCCGTGTTCCTTCTTCGCGGCACGGCTGATTCTGGCTGCGGTGCCCGAACTTGAGCTTGAAGGTGTCGCCTCCCGCGGCCAAGGCCAGGATCTGATTTCCCAGGCAGATGCCGAAGAGAGGAACGTTCTCTTGCATCAGACGCCGGACCGAGGCGATGGTCGCGGAGCATTGTTTGGGATCGCCCGGCCCGTTGGAGATGATGACTCCCGACGGGGCGCAATCCATGATTTTGGCGAAATCGGTCTCGGCGGGAACACGCACGACCCGGACATTCCTCCGGAGGAGGGAGCGAAGGATGTTCAACTTGACGCCGCAGTCGATGAGGACGATGGTCTTGGGAAGGTCTTTATTATAGACTTTGATTTTTTTCGCCGTGACTTCGGAGACCAGCGGCCGCCGGTTGGGATCGGGAATCCATTTGGCCTCGCGGCGCAGGGCTCCGTGATCAACCTTGCCAAAATACGTCTCGAGTATGCCGAGCATGACCCCGTGGTTGCGCAGTTTCTTGGTCAACGCCCGGGTGTCGATTCCGGCGATTCCCGGGACGCCGTTCTCTCTGAGCCACGTATCCAGGGTTTTTTCGTTGGTCGCATGCGACGGCCGTTCGCAGCATTCGCTGACGATATATCCCCAGATTTTTGGTTTGTCGGATTCGAAGCTCTTGGAGCTGACGCCGTAGTTGCCGATCAGGGGATAGGTCTGACAGAGGATCTGGCCGTGGTAGGACGGGTCGGTGATGGATTCCGGGTAGCCGACCATCCCCGTATTGAAAACGACTTCCCCCGAGACCCTGGCCGACGCGCCAAAGCCTTCACCCGTCCAGACGCTGCCGTCCTCGAGGACCAGGATGGCCTTCAACCAGGGCAATCTCCTTTCGAATTCGGCACATTATATATCGCACGCCGGGGCCGCGTCTATCGTTTCTTGAAATCCAGAATACGGCAGAGGAGCGATGCATACGTATATGTTTTTCCCTTACGGCACGGGAGTTGTCCCCTAGGCCCCCATAGCGGAAGGGGGACCCGTCGGATTTTCGACGGGGAGAACCGACGGGACTGGTTCCCAGAGGGGCCGGGGACAAATCCAGTGTCGGAAGGAATCACGCAAACGGAAATGTCTCTGAGCCAAATATTTTGCCTGGCCTTTCACATTAAAAGACATGTAACATAAAGGATTCGGGGTCTTGTATCCCTCCGCTCTTTCAATTATGATTCTTTCAAGATACCGCGGATGGATAAAATCAGCCGGATCAATCCCCTTCTTGAAGTGCTGCGGTCCTCGCCGCGGCGTGTGAACAAAATCCTCATCCAAAAAGAGAGCGGTCGTCCCTTCGGCGAGATCGTTTCCCTGGCCAAATCCGGCCATGTCCCGTACCTGTTCGTTCCCCGTCTTGCCTTGGACAGGCTTGCCCCTCACCATCAAGGCGTCGTGGCCATGCTGACGCCCAAGGAATTCGCGACGCTCGGCGATATCCTGCCGAAAACCGGAGAAGGCCCGGCCGTTCCGCCCTTTCTTTTGTTGCTGGACGAGATCGAAGACCCCCAAAATCTGGGGGCCATCCTTCGCAGCGCCGAATGCGCGGGAGTGGACGGGGTCGTCGTCCCGGCCCGCCGGAGCGCGGGATTGACCGAATCGGTCTACGAAGTCTCCGCCGGGGCGATCGAGCACGTCAAGGTGGCGCGCGTCCCCAACCTGGCCCAGACCATGGACGAGCTGAGGAAGCGCGGCATTTGGCTGATCGGGGCCGAGAGCGGAGGAAGCGGCTTCTTCTTCGAATTCGATTATGCCCAGCCCGTCGGAATCGTCCTTGGCTCCGAAGGCAAAGGCCTTCGTCCTCTCATCCGCCGGAAATGCGATAAAATCCTGTCCATCCCTGTCCGCGGCAGGGTCAATTCCCTCAACGTCGCCTCCGCCGCCGCGATTTTCTTGTTCGAGGTCGTCCGGCAGAGGTTGTGAACAGGGATGAAATGATGATTGTTTTCTCTGGGGAAAATCCGCGTGGCGATGAGCGGCATACCCCTCGCTCTCCTTGACAGCCGTTCATCCCGCCCTATAGAATATGACGAGTCGGATTATCCAAAAAATTGGAATGGCCCATGACTACGAGCGAAGATTTTTATACTCTTGAAAAACCGATAGCCCTGCTCAAAGAGCAGATAGATGCGCTTCTCATCAGCGGCGAGCCGGGCGTCAAGGACAAGGTCGATGCTTTGAAGCTCGAGATCGAGCGGGAATGGGCCAAGATTCAGCCCGAACTCACTCCCAGCCGGATTGTTCAGATGGCCCGCCATCCCAAGCGGCCTTATGCCCTCGATTACATCAAGTCTCTGATGACCGATTTCGTCGAAATGCACGGCGACCGACGCTTCGCCGACGATCCTGCGATCGTCGCCGGGCTCGCTTTTTACAAGGGCCGAACGATCGCCGTTGTCGGGCATCAAAAAGGCCGGACGACGCGCGAACGGATCGACCGGAATTTCGGCCAGATGAATCCCGAAGGATACAGGAAAGCGCTCCGGGTCATGAAAACGGCGGAAAAATTCGGCTTCCCGGTCGTTTCCCTGATCGACACGCCGGGAGCGTATCCGGGAATCGGCGCCGAAGAGCGGGGCCAGGCCGAAGCCATAGCCTATAATCTGAAGGTCATGGCCGTGCTCAGAGTCCCGATCGTCTGCGTCATCGTAGGCGAAGGGGGAAGCGGAGGCGCGCTCGGCATCGGCGTCGGCGATTCGGTCATGATGCTCGAAAATTCGTTTTATTCGGTCATCAGCCCTGAGGGCTGCGCGGCCATCCTCTGGAAGGACCAAAGCGCGGTCAAGCAGGCGGCCGAAAACATGAGAATCCGGGCCCAAGACCTTTTCGCCCTGGGAATCATCGATGAGATCATCTCCGAACCTCCGGGCGGCGCCCACATCGATCCCGAACAGACATATGTGAATGTGGATGCCCATCTCAGCCGGGCGCTCGAAATTCATGGCAAGAAACCCGTCGCCGAACTCCTCGAGGACCGCTACCAAAAATTCCGGAAAATGGGGATTTACGTCGAAAAGTGAGCGCTCCAACTCCGGCCAAAAAAGAACTCGCGGCCGTCAAGGGAACGAAAGACATCCTGCCCGCCGAGATCGGCCTCTGGCAGAGGGCCGAGGCCGAGGCGAAACGTCTCTTCGAGCTCTACGGCTACCGCGAGCTCCGGGCCCCGATCCTCGAGGCGACCGAGCTTTTTGAAAAAGGGACCGGGGAGAGCACCGATATCGTGACGAAGGAGATGTATACGTTCACGGATAAAGGCGGCCGGTCGGTCACCCTCCGGCCGGAGTACACCCCGTCCGTGGCGCGGGCGATCATCGAGCACCGGCTCGACCTCCGGCCCGAACCTCTCCGGTTTTATTATATCGGGCCGATGTTCCGGTACGACAAGCCGCAAAAAGGCCGCTACCGCCAGTTCCACCAGATCGACATTGAAGTTTTCAACGAGAAAGACCCGGCCATCGATGCCGAGATCATCGAAATGGCCGACGCCCTGTTGACGGCCTTGGGCGTCAGCGGTACGGAAACCCTGCTCAATTCGGTCGGATGCCGGGCCTGCCGGCCGGCCTATTCCAGGGATTTGCGGACTCATGCCGAGAACGTCAGAGACGCTCTCTGCGACGATTGCCGGCGCAAGATTGAGACCAATCCTCTCCGGATCTTCGACTGCAAAATCGAAGCCTGCCGGGAACAGGCCGGCCGTTTTCCCAAGATCGGCGCCTACCTCTGCCCGGAGTGCCGGGAGCATTTCGACAAAGTCTGCGCCTATCTCGGGTTGTTCGGCATCCGCTACAGGGTTGAGCCCAACCTCGTCCGCGGTTTGGATTACTACACCATGACCACGTTCGAAATCGTGAGCGGCGGCCTGGGTGCGCAGAACTCCCTCCTCGGCGGCGGCCGCTATGACGATATGATGAAGGACTTCGGCGGCCCCGATATCTGCGGCATCGGGTTCGCCATGGGCATGGAGCGGCTGATATCGGTGCTCCACGTCAAACCCGAAAAAAGACGCTTCCTCTATTTCGCCTTCATGGGCGACAAGGGCAAAAGCAAAGCGCTCGAACTTGCCCGTTTTTTCCGGCGGAGCGGCCTCGAGTGCCTCCTCGAGTTTGGTCCAAAGAACCTGAAAAACCAGTTCGGCCGGGCCAATAAGCTGGGCGCGGCCTGGGTTTGCGTCGTCGGCGAAGATGAGGTCCGGAAAGGCCGCTATCAGCTCAAGGATATGGCCGCCGGAACGCAAACTGAAGGAACGGCCGAAGAGCTCTCGAAGATCATTCGCGATTATCAAACCTGACCGTCATCGCGGGCGACCGAAGGAAAAATGACGATCGGGCCGGGAGATGATCGTCATGGCGGCGAGAGCCGAATTCGATTCGCGCCTCCGCGCGCGGGACAAAGGAACGAACACATGGAAAACGTGCCGAATCAGCCAAGCGGAACCTGGAAACGGACGCATTACTGCGGCGAGCTTCGCCCCGCGGACATCGGCCGGGATGTGGTCGTCATGGGCTGGGTCCACAAGTCCCGCGATATGGGCAACCTTGTTTTCGTCGACCTCCGTGACCGGGAAGGCCTGGTTCAGGTCGTGTTCAAAGCGGACCGCGCCGCGCTCATCGAAGAGGCGAAGAAACTGCGGACGGAATACGTCGTCGGGGTGAAAGGGGCGGTCCGGACGCGGGAAGCGAGGAACAAGGACCTGCCCACGGGCGAGATCGAGATCGAGGCGAAAGAGATGACGCTCTTCGCCGCCTCGAAAGTCCCGCCGTTCGCCGTCGCCGATCCTCCCCAGGCCTCCGAGGAACTGCGCTTCAAGCATCGCTATCTGGATTTGCGGCGGCCTTCGATGCAGGGCAATATGCGCTTGCGCCACGAGGCCGCGCTGTGCGTCCGGAACACCATGAGCCGGTCCGGCTTCTTCGAGATCGAGACGCCGTTCTTGATCAATTCCACTCCAGAAGGCGCGCGCGATTACCTCGTTCCGAGCCGGATCTACAAAGGACGTTTCTACGCCCTCCCTCAGTCGCCCCAAATCTTCAAGCAAACGCTGATGATTTCCGGCTTCGACCGCTATTTCCAGATCGTCCGCTGTTTCCGCGACGAAGACCTTCGCGCCGACCGCCAGCCCGAGTTCACCCAGATCGATATCGAAATGAGCTTCATCGACCGCCAGGAGCTTTTTGAAGTGGTCGAAGGATTGATGGCCGCGACGTTCGAGCTCATCGGCGAGACGCTCGTTCGGCCCTTTCCGCGGCTGAGCTACGCGGAGGCCAGGGATAAGTACGGGAGCGACAAGCCCGACCTTCGCGTTCCGCTTGAAATGAAGGACCTGACGGGGCTTGCGGCCGAGCTGAGCTCCGAGGTGATTCGCAAAGTCATCGATGGGGGCGGCGTGCTCGAGGCGCTTCTTGTCCCCGGCGCGGCCGGCCTGTCGCGGAGCCAAATCGACAAGCTCGGAGAAAAAGCCAAGGCGCTCGGGGCCAAAGGCCTGTTCTGGATCAAGAAGGAGGGAGGATTCAAATCGGCCTTGAAGATGGCGGACGGCGAGCTCGAGCGGATCTGGAACGCCCTGGGCGGCGGAGAAGGGGACCTGGCTTTATTCGTCGCCGACACGAGGACGACCGCGCTCAAAGCGCTGGGCGAAATCCGGAGAACGTGGCCCCTGGAAAAAAGCGGGCGCCGGCTATTCAAGTTCGCCTGGGTCACGGATTTTCCGCTCATGGAGTGGAGCGAGGAGGAAGGCCGGCTGGTTTCGATGCATCATCCTTTCACCGCGCCCCTCGACGAGGACATCCCCCTGCTCGAAACCGAGCCGGCCCGGGTCCGGGCCAAGGCCTACGACCTCGTCCTCAACGGCATCGAGGTCGGCGGAGGCTCGATCCGTATCCACGATATGGACCTCCAGCGCCGGATCTTCAAAACGCTGGGACTGACCGAGAAGGAAACGGAAAATAAGTTTGGATACTTCCTGGAAGCCCTGACCTATGGAGCGCCGCCGCACGGCGGCATCGCCCTTGGATTCGATCGCCTGGTGATGATCCTGGCCGGCGAGGAATCCATCCGCGAGGTCATTCCTTTTCCCAAGACGACGAGCGCCATGTGCCTTTTTACGAATTCCCCTTCCGAAATCAGCGAGCGCCAGCTCGCCGAGCTCGGCCTGAAGCTCAAATAGGGGTGAGGGCCTTACGTCGGGTTTGGGCCGTAATCGTGCCGGCCTTGGCTTTCCTCGCGATTCCGGCCGGTCTTTCCGGACAAAACACGATCGCGGCCGCGCGTCGCAAGACAATCACCGCAGTCCGAGCAGCGGAGACCGTTACGATCGACGGCCGGCTCTCCGAACGCGCCTGGCTGGGCGGCGGCGACGGCGCCTTCACCCAATCCGACCCGCTCGACGGCCTCCCGCCGACCGAGGCGACGACAGTCTGGATCGCTTATGATCGGGACAATCTTTATGTCGCGGCGCGCCTTTCCGACGCGAGTCCGGGCCTCATCGTCAGCCGCCTCGGCCGCCGGGACGAGATGGTCGATTCCGATTGGTTTTTCTTCGGCATCGATCCGTATCATGACCGCCGCAGCGGATATTTTTTCGCCGTCAACCCCGCCGGCTCGATCATGGACGGCACTCTTTTCAACGACGAAAACAAGGACCTGACCTGGGATGGAATTTGGGAGAGCGCGGCGCGCATCGACGATCAAGGCTGGACGGTCGAGATCCGTATTCCCTTCGACCAGCTCCGCTTCAAACGCAAAGAGGTCTACATCTGGGGGGCCAATTTTCAGCGCGACATCAAGAGGAAGAACGAGATCGATTTTTTCGCCTGGGTCCCCAAAGAAGAGAGCGGGTTTGTTTCGCGATTCGCGGACCTTGTCGGCGTCCGGGAGATCGATCCGGGCAACCGCCTCGAGCTTCTGCCCTACGGAGCGACCCGGGCCGAGGTCAGGCCCGCCGAACCCGGCAATCCTTTCCGCACGGGTCGGGAGTTCGCGGCGAACGCGGGGTTCGATTTCAAAGCGGGATTACGGAGCAACCTGACTCTCGACTTGAGCGCCAATCCCGACTTCGGCCAGGTCGAGGTCGATCCGGCCGTCATCAACATCAGCGACCAGGAAACGTATTACCAGGAGAAGAGACCCTTCTTTATCGAAGGCGCGAGCATTTTCAACTTCGGCCGGGGCGGGCCGAATGTCTATAAAGCCCTCGGCTGGACCGACCCCGGATTTTTCTACAGCCGCCGCATCGGCCGCACGCCGCAGGGAGGCGTCGGCGGGCCGGGCTACGCGGAGATCCCCGATTGGACGACCATTTTGACCGCGGCCAAGATCACGGGCAAAACCGGGCTCGGTTTCAACATCGGTGTCGTGAGCGCCGTCACCCAACGGGAAGAGGCCCTGGTCGATGTCGAGAGAAGCCGATTCCGGGTCGAAGTCGAGCCTCTCACGTCATACAGCGTTGTCCGCGGCCTCCAGGAATTCGGCGATGGGCGAAGCGGGCTGGGATTCATCGCGACCTCCGTTCTCCGGGACCTTGCCGGCGGACCGCTCGCATCTTCCCTGAGCCGGAACGCTTTCGCCGCCGGCGTCGACGGCTGGACGTTTCTCGACAGGGACAAGGCCTGGTCCCTCTCCGGTTGGGCCGGCGGAACGACGGTTCATGGAACCCCGTCGGCCATAGCTCGCCTCCAGCGCTCGGCCCTCCATTATTTTCAGAGACCGGATATCGATCATATCCGCGTCGACGAGGACGCGACCTCGCTCTCGGGTTGGGCCGGCAGGCTCTTTATCAATAAACAGAAGGGCAATGTGGTTTTCAACGCCGCGCTGGGTGCCATCTCTCCGGGCTTCGAGGCGAATGACATCGGATACCACAGCCGCGGAGACGTGATCAACGGTCATGTCCAGGCCGGTTATCAGACATTCCATCCGGGCCGGGTGTTCCGGCGCTGGGTGATCACGGCCTCGTATTACCGGAACTACGACTTCGGCTGGAACCGCGTCGGGGAGTACATCTATCTGGATACGGAAGGCCAGTTCCTGAACTACTGGACGCAGACGCTTAACCTCGATTACGAGCCCCCGAAATACAGCCATTATCTTACGCGCGGCGGGCCGATGGCCTACTACCCGGCGGGGGCGACGATCCGGACCGGGTTGACGAGCGACAACCGCAAAAAGCTCGTCCTCCGTTTGAGCGCCTATTACCGGTATCATCCGAGCGGGGGGTACAATTGGTCCATGGGCGGGGGATTGACCTGGAAGCCGAGCGCCAACTTCAGCCTCTCCGTGGCTCCAAGCTACACCTTTCGCTATTCGCAGGGCCAGTGGGTGACCCAGGTCAACGATCCCCTGAAAACCGCAACGTTTGGAGTGCGCTATATCCTCTCCGACATCATTCAAAAGACGCTCCCGGTCGAGATCAGGTTGAACTGGACTTTCACTCCGCGCCTCAGCCTCCAGGCCTATCTGCAGCCTTATCTTGGAACCGGCGATTATCGCGACTACAAGGAGTTTCGGGCGCCCCGGACCTTCGACTTCGACTTTTTCGGCCGCGGCAACTCGACCATATCCCTCGCCAACGGCGTCTATACCGTCGATCCCGACGCGGACGGACCGGCCGGGTCATTTTCCTTCGCCGATCCGGATTTCAACCTCAAATCGCTCCGGGGGACGATCGTCCTGCGCTGGGAATACCGGCCGGGTTCGATGCTCTATTTGGTCTGGACGCAGCGCCGCGCCGACATGTCTCATCCCGGGGATTTCGATTTCGAACGGGACATGGCGGCGGTATGGCGGGCGCCGGGCGACAATATCTTTCTCGTGAAATTTTCGTACCGTTTCGAATTTTAAGAAACAGGCGGGGGACTTCCCGCGATTTCGCCTGGAATCCGAAACGACGGGCGGTTCGAAGAAACCGTTAAACTCACGATCGACGGATCGGTTCTATGGACTTGAGCTTGCGGGTCTCGGTAAAAAGCGCGCCGATAACGGAGAGGAGCCCGAATAGAAGCAGGAATTCTATTCCGGAGCGCGCCAGGGCCAGGCCGGGATTCGCGCCGGCGAGACCGGGTGCGGCCGATCGTATAACCATAAGCGACGAACACACCCCATAGAAGAGGCCGATCGCCGCGCCCGCGAACATCCCCAGAAAAACCCGCTGTTTGGTGAGAAGGGCGCCTGCCCAACGGGCGGTTAATGCGCCGGCAAGGAGCGGAATCCAGACCGCCAGCCACCAGAAATCGCTGAACGATGAAGAGCGCCCGGCCAGGAATCGATATCCGATACCTGAAGCGGAAAGGACTGCCGCGCCGCCGAGCGCGCAGGCGATCGCATGCCAACGCCTCGGGCGGAGACCTTTCCGGCGCTGAGCGCGCTCGCGGATCCTCCTCCGGAGAGTCAGCGGATAATTGTAGAATGCATCGAAGGCGAAGTGCTCGAGCCACGCCCCTTTTTCGCCGAAGACCGGGACGCGATGGACGGCGTCCGTGGCCCAATGGCTGGCCATGAACCGGGCCAAGTCGGGATAGCGATATGCCATCTGGATCGGAAACGCAAGGTAGCCCAACATCTTGAGGAAACTGATGCCGACGGCGATGCTGTAATCCCGGAAATTCCTTTCCTTGACCATGAGCCCGATCACATAAAATCCCCGGACGAGAGACCCGGGCGAAAAAGGAAGAAGATTGAGGGCGGCGACGATCAACCCGGCTTGGAGCGTGGCCTGCTGCCAGGTGAGTTTGGCATGGGTCAAGACATAGACAAGCGCGACGGTGACGTAGACCGTCTCCGAGACAAACAGCGTGGCCAAATGAACGGCCAGGCTTTTCAGATATTTCTGGATAAAAGGTTCCTGGATTTGGCCGCGGACCCTTCCCGCTTCGGCCGCTGTCAGCATCCGGTTGTCCTCGCCGCGGCCGATCATTTGAAGGAGCCAGCGCTCCCGCTCGGCGGGATGGACGAACAGCCGGACAGGCTGGACGAATAAGGCCCGAAGGCGGTCACGGAAGTAGGCATTGTCCGTGAGGAAGCGATGGAGACCGGCGGGCAGCCAGCTCAGCGGCAGATTCGCCAAAAAAAACAACGGGGCGCCTCCGAGGCGCAACGCGCGGGCTTCGGAAGCGCGTCCAGACCGCACCCAGCGGATGATCATTTCGGCGAAACGGGCCCGGACTGCGCGCTGAAGGTAGCGACCGCTCGTCAATATATTGCCGTAGTGCCGGCGGAGGTCCGCCCGGCCCCATAATCTTCGGAGAAACGGTGCGAGGAGAGGCAAAGCCCATGCCGGATATTGCCACCAGCGGCGTCCCGGCCAGGCAAAAACATAAAGAACGGGCGTTGCCAGCCCCAGAAACGGCACAAGAAGAAAAGCGAACGAGGCAAGGCCGCTCTTCTCGAGCCGGGCCGACGTCCGTTCGTCGGCGACGTTCCTGATCCGCCAGCCCTGGCGAAAGGCGGCCATGGCCGAACAACGGAGCTTCCGGCCGAAAAGATGGACGTGATGAAACGTCACATCGATCAGGGAATCCCGGTAGCGGAAGTCTTCTCCCGCCAAAGCGCCGAGCGCGTCCCGCATATCGTCGAATTCTTCCGGATGAGCGGAGACATAGGCCGCGAGCTTCCGCACGTCGCCTTTGTCGAATTGGACGAACCGGCCGCGGCCGAGACCTTGAAAGATCAGCTTGATGTCGATCGGAGACTGCGGCGTGGTCGGCATGACCGTCATTCCCGCCCGGAAATCGACGGCGACCAATCCGGATTGAGGGTCCAGGTCGCTCGACGATCGCTTCAGGGCGTTGGGTTGGCTTTTGAGCGACCACCATTCGTACTGGCGGGCGAGCTCGAAGGCTCCGAGGCTATGCATCAACCGAACGAGGCGAGCCATGAACTCGCGCTTGGCCCGATATTCGGGCGAGCCGACGCTGTCGTCCGGCCGCCCGGGCTTCCAGGCACGCCGCGCGTCGAGATCGTCGTCCACTTCGAAACGCCACTGCCGCCCGTCTACCCACTCGCTCAGCTCGCCGCAGCTCCCGAGGTTCTCGTCGACGAAAGTCGCGTGGATATCCGCGACCGCGTCCTCCCTCCCGAATTCGATCTTGGCCGCCCGTCGAATGAATTTTTGCCAGAGAGCCTGAGACCGGCCCGCGGCGGGAATGGCCTGAAGAGAAAACGGGGCCTGGAAACCTATGGCGTAGAAAAAGTTCCGGATGCGCCGGCTGAATCCCGAGGCCGGGATAAAAATCTTGAGGGCGTAGGATCGGCCCGTCGCGAGGGCCGGAATGCTTCCTTCGAGGACCGTCTGTTCGAGAAGCTTGACCTTGTAGACCTGGCCGGCGAACCCCCCGCCGACAAATTCTTCGATCTCGAGCTTCACCCCAGCCCGGCCGTCGGGGATGACTCCCCGGACCTCATAATCGAGAATCGCGCCGGGTTCATACCGCTCAAGGCGAAGCGGCCGGTGGACTTTCTGTTCCTCGAAAACCTTCTTGAGCTCGCGGACGGTTGCGACGGAGGTTGAGGCGCCGGGCATTTTATTCCGATCCGTGGGCCGGCGCTAATAGATCATGCGCTTGTGAATGAGGATGCCGGCCGCTCGGAGGGTTTATGATCGGCGAGATCCTCACGTCGCAACGCTCCTCAGGATGACGGCTTCGGAAAGGACCGGCATTCTTTTATTCCGAAGCCGTCACTTCACGTCGCCGACGACGGCATTCAGGACCCGCTTGGTCGCCGTATCCTGGACGAAGACAACGACCTGGAGGCCGTCGCGGGCGATCCGGCTGTGGCGTTCGGCGAATTTGAAATCAGGGACGCGGGTGTAGGTCTTCTCGAACTCGGTCAGGTAGGCGTCGGCCGCCCGTTCGGAAGCCACGAGGTCGAACGCAGCCGTTTTGGAAACGGCCGGGTCGATCGAAACGAGGTCCCGGACCATAAGTTTATGGAAGACCGTGCCGCTCGAACCCTTGTATCTTTCTTCGCCCTGGACGAGGACGACGAAATACTCGGCCCCGGGAACAGTTTTGTTGAGGCGGATATCGGCCTTGACGGTGTCGCCCTCGCGGGCGGCTTTGACTTCGAGCTTGAGTTCAGGCGCGGCGTCGACCCGGGAGTCGATCGCGGCCTTGAATTGCCGGAACTTTTCTTTGGCCGCGTTTCGGGCTCCGCCGCCGAAGATTGTGATGTCGCCATCGATAACGACGGTCGGCACCCCGTTAACGCGGTAATAATCCTGGCGCTTCTTCGTCGCGGGGTTCATCATCGGGTCGGGCCGGGGGATGGGAAGATGATACTCCAGGATGGCGAGGTATTGAGCGGGATAGGAATCGATCAATCCGCCGAAACCGAGCTCGGCGGCGAGGCAGGGCGGGCACTCCGCCCCGGTGAAGAGTTCGGCGAGGACGGCTTTTCCCTTCCATGATTTGGAAGGGGCGAAAGTCTGGGGAAGGAAGGGAAGGGCTTTATGGAGGGCCTCGAGCCCGGTTTCGAATCCCAGAACATTTCCGTGGATCTTCAGGTACATCGCTTTAGCCTTGTCCGCGGCGCCGCCGTAATTCTCGAGCGCGGCCCCGAGATAGGCGCCGTAAGCGTCTTCCGTCTTGCCCAGCGCGGCATAGGCATCTCCCAGGACGGCGAGAAACTCCGCATCGGTCTCGCCGCCGGCGGTCTTGAATCGCTCGACCGCAGCCAGGGCTTTGACTCCGTCGCCGGCGTTGGCCTGCGCCCGGGCGATGATGAGTTCGAATGCCCGGAGGGTAAAAGAAGCGAACGCTTCTTGTTCTTGTTTTTCGGACATGGAAACGAACGTCTCGGGTTCGGTCGCGGCCTTGAGCGCTCCGTCTTTATAGCCGAGAACGGCGGCGAGGACAGCGGATTTGTCGAAAGTTTTGAGACGCGAATGGTCCAGAACGCGAAGCGCCGCTTGGACATAGCTCGTCATGCGCGAAGAACCCTGTCCCCGGCCGACGACGCTCTTCTGGAGAGCGAGAACGGCTTCGAGTGTCCCGGCCAGCTCGACTTTCGTTTCAAAGATAAAGCCCTCGATCCTGGACATTCGCGAGCTTTGGGGATAGGCGGCCTTGATCCGCTCGAACTCCTTGAGCCTGGCGGCGGCGTCCGCGATCCGGCCGGCGGCCAGGATTTCCCGCGTTTCGGGCGGAACCTCCCGCGCCCGTTGTTGAACGCGGGCCGGCACAGCCGTCAGGCTAATGATCCCGATGGCCATGACAATCCCGCGGAATCTCCTCTTCTTTTCGAGAACGCCGCATCGCGGCGCTCCGGGCCATGGCCTCGGGGTCATGGCCCCGTTTTCCGGCAGGACCGTATTCCGGATTTTCATTGGGGTGCTTCCGTAGAAAAACCATTATAGTGAAATCAGGAGGGAGAAACAAGAAACGGCGGGTCAAAGGGGGACGGCTCGTTCGGATCGAACCGTCCCCCGGGGAATCGTTACTGCTTGCCGGGTTCGCCGGTCAAGGGATCGGTCAGGACGACGCGGTGAACTTTGCCCAGTTTATCGAGCGGGCCGGGCCATTTGTCGCCGCCCTTGTTGCATGGCTCCCAGTCTCCGACGATCATGATGACCAGCTGGTCGGGATGGATGTACTTTTGAGCGACCTCCTGGACCCTGGCCTTCGTCACGGCCTTGATCTTGTCGCGGTAGGTCTTGTAGTAGTCCATCGGTTTTCCGGTCATCTCGAGGTTGGCGAAGCCGGACATGATGGACTGCGGCGATTGGAACGTGTCGGCAAAGCTCTCGAGGTAATAGTTAACGGCCGTGTCCATCTCGGGATCCGCGACGAGGTCCTTGCGGATGCGATTGAACTCGTTCTCAATCAACGAGATGGCGTAGCCGACCGTCTCTGACTTCGTCTGGACGTAGCCCGAAAACGTTCCGGGGAATCCCCACCGATAGGAGAACCGGCTGCCCTGGTTGTAGGATAGCCCTTCATCCGAGCGGACCTTCATCGTGATCCGCGACGAGAAGCTCCCTCCGCCCAGGATGAAATTCATGACCTGGACGGCGAAATAGTCGGGATTCGTATCCTCGAGCCCGAGGTGGCCGATATTGATGTAGCCCTGGTTGATTTGCTTCTGGATGAAATAAACGCCGGGCTCGGGCTTGGGAAAGCTCTTGGGGAGCGGAGGAAATGTTGCCGCCTTGTTTTTCCAGGCGGAGACGATCTTGTCGACCTTGGCCTTGATGTCGGCTTTCTTGAAATCGCCCGTCACGGTCAGGATGATGTTTTTGGGAAAGAAATACTGGGCGTGAATAGTCTTGAGCTCGGCTGAAGTGATTCCTTCGTAGCCCTTCTGGGCGGCTTCCCAGGTCAGGAGGCAATCGCCGTAAAGAACTTTTTGGTATTCCCGGCTCAGGACGCCGCTCGGATTATCGTTGGCCGAACGGAGTTGGTTGATGAGCCGGCTCTTGCTCAGGTTAAGGGCGTCCTCCTTGAATTCGGGATTCATCAGCACGTCGAAGAAGATCGCGAGCCCCTCGTCGATGTCCTTGCTGAGGACGGACAGCGAAAGCGTCGAGGTCCGGTCGCCGGCATTGAAGTTCAACGAGCCTCCGAGGAAGTCGATCCTCTCTTCGATGGCCGAGCCTTCCCGGGTTTTGGTTCCGCCCCGGATCATGGATCCGCTCATCACCTGGGCCAGGCCGGTCTTCGTCTTGGGCACGTAGAGGCTGCCGAAATTGACGAGGGCCGAGATGTTGAACAGCGGGAAGTCGGTGTCTTCCTGGACGTAGGCCCGGAGGCCGTTGGCATACTCGGTCCGGTAGGCTTTCGGGTCCGGGGGCTCGAACTTGAGGGGGGGGTATTTCAGGTCGGACGGTTTTTGAACCTGTCCGAATCCGACAGACAGGACGACCAAGGCGATAACGCATGCGAGTGTGAGGGTTTTTTTCATCGTCGTTCTCCTTCCTTACCGCCCCGTCTTCCGCTTGTAGATGGCCGTCAGGCTGTTGTCCTTGACGAAGGTTTTCGCCGCGACCCGCTTGATGTCGTCGTTGGTCACTTTGGTCAGGTCGTCGAGACTGGTCATGATCGTGCGCCAGCCGCGGTTGAGCTCGGACCTCCCGATCCGTCCCGCCAGGCCCATCGTGTTCGACAAGCTCCGGATGAATGAGGATTCGGCCCGGTTTTTGGCCTTCTGCATTTCCTCGGGCGTGACCCCGTCCTTCTTCACTTTCTCGATCTCGGACCAGAGTTCTTTGTCCAGCTCCTCGGGTTGGATGTTCTTGTCGAGGCGCGGGGTGGCCCTGAATTGAAAAGCGCCGACATACCATTGCGCCTGGCTCGAGGCTGAGACGCTCACGGCCAGCTGCTTCTCCTGGACGAGGATCTTGTTCAGGCGTCCGGTGCCGCCTCCGCCGCCGAAACCGCCGCCTCTCTGGCCGCGCGTGACCTGAGGTCCGGCCGCCAAAGCTTCGGGATCGGGTTCAAATCCGCGCATGCCGCCGCCTCCGCCGCCCAGGACGCTAGCGAGAATGGAGAGCGCGGCCGTGTCCGGATCGCCCTCCTTGGGCGCGTGGAACATGATCTGGAGGCTGGTCGGGGCCGGGCCCTCGCCGTACATCCGCTTTTCGCTGAATTGGGGCGGCTCGGAGGTTCGGATGGGCTCCACGTCAGGCCCCTTCGGGACACGGCCGAAATATTTCTCGGCCATGGGGATGATGGTTTGGGGGTCGAAATCGCCGACATAGACCGCCACGGCGTTATTGGGGACATAGTATTTATTGTGGAATTCCAAGAGGTCGGCCTTGGTGACTTTCTTCAGGTCGTCCATCCAGCCGATGACGTCCCAGTGATACGGAGACGCGGCGAAAAACGCGGCGTTGACCTGCTCGTTGAAGAAATAACCCGCCTGGTTTTCGCTCAGGCGGCGTTCCTCCATGATGACGTCCTTCTCGGAATAAAACTCCCTGAAATAGGCGTTCATCATCCGGTCGGATTCGAGGAGCATCTGGAGCTCGACCTTGTTCGCCGGCAGGGTGACGTAATAGCCCGTGTTTTCGTTGCCGGTCGAGGCGTTGAGACCCGTCCCGCCGTTCTTCATGTAGAGATTCCAGAGGTCGTCCTTGATGATGTATTGCTTCTCGGATTTGGCCAGGTCGTCGAATTGCTTCTGGAGGAGGGCGAGCTTGGCCTTGTCGCCGCCGTCGGCCGCCCAGTATTTTTCGCGGTAGATCTGGTCCATGAGCTCGTCGACCTTTTTGTCGATCTCGGCGTCCTTGGCGAAATCCGTGACGCCCATGATTTTGGTTCCCTTGAACATCATGTGCTCGTGGATGTGGGCGAGACCGGTGATGCCCGGCCGCTCGTTGATCGAGCCGACTTTGAAGTAAATGTGGCAGACGACGCGCGGAACCGTGTGATTCGGGAGCATCAGAATGCGCATCCCGTTCGAGAGCACGTGTTCCTTAACGTCGAGTTTCAGCTCCGTGGCCGCAAGGACCGAAGCGAAGGCCAAAATCGCGAGGAAAAGGGTCAGAGCGCGCTTCATGCGGTTGATACCTCCTTTTAAATGAAAATCGAATGAATGGGGATTTGAGCCGAATTCTTCAGAATTCGCTTCCTGTCCCCGAATTTAAGACAGTTCACGAAAAAAATATCATTTCTCTTTTTCCCATAAAAGTCAACTTTTTCGGATAAGCTGGGGTCAGGTTGAGATCCGATCCCAGTTTATCGGGAAGGCATCACCCGAATCGGCCGGTGATGTAATCTTCGGTCCGCTTATCCCCCGGACGGGTAAAAATGTCCGTAGTTTTTCCGAACTCGACGAGCTCGCCGAGAAGCATGAATCCCGTTTCTTCCGAGACGCGCGCGGCCTGTTGCATGTTGTGGGTGACGATGACGATTGTAAAGTCCGTCTTCAGAACATGCATCAGTTCCTCGATCCGGACCGTGGCCAGCGGGTCGAGGGCCGAGCAAGGCTCGTCCATCAGCAGAACTTCGGACCGGACTGCGGCCAGGCGGGCGATGCAGAGCCTCTGTTTCTGCTCGAGCGATAAGCCCAGGGCGCTTTTATCCAGCTTGTCCTTGAGCTCGTCCCAAAGGTGCACGGCCCGGAGGCTCCGCTCGACGATTTCCTCGAGATCCGACTTCTTGGCCAGATGATGAATTTTAGGGCCGAAGGCGATATTTTCGAAGATGCTCAAGGGGAACGGATTCGGCCGCTGGAAGACCATCCCAACCTTCTTGCGCAAGCCGGTCAACGACTCCTTGGCTGCGGCGATGTCCTCCCCGTCGATCCGGATTGCGCCCTCGATCCGGACATCCTCGATCAGGTCGTTCATCCGGTTGAGGCAGCGGAGGAGCGTGGATTTTCCGCATCCCGACGGGCCGATCAGGGCGGTGATGGCTTTTTCGCGAACGGTCAGGAAAACGTCGATAAGGGCCTGGAAATCGCCATACCAGAGATTGAGCTTTTCGACGACGATCTTATCGGCCATTGTCAATTCTTAAGACGGAGATGCTTGCTGAAACGCCGGGAACCCCCGCTGAGAAAGGCATGGGGACTCGACCCTGATTCAAGAGAATGAGTGAACCTGTCTCCCTTTTTTCGCCTCATCCGAATCTTCCAACGATGTAATCTTCCGTCCGTTTATCCTCGGGCGCGGTGAAGATCCTGGCGGTTTCGCCGATTTCGACCATCTCGCCCATCAGGAAAAAAGCGGTCCGCGTTCCGACCCGCGCCGCCTGCTTGGTGTTGTTGGTCACGAGGACGAGGGTCTGTTTTTTGCGCAGTTCCATCATCGAATCCTCGACCTTGGCCGTCGAGATGGGGTCGAGGCCCGAACACGGCTCGTCGAAAAGGATGACATCTGGCTTTAAAGCGATGCTCCGGGCGATGCAGAGCCGCTGCTGCTGGCCTCCGCTCAGCTTCCGGGCGGGGCTGTGGAGCCGGTCCTTGACTTCGTCCCAGAGGTAGGCGGCGGCGAGGCTCGTCTCGACGATCTCCTCGAGCGCGCTTTTCCCCCGGATCCCAGCCATGCGCGGGCCATAGACGACATTCTCGAAAATGGACAGCGGCAGCGGAATGGGCAGGGCAAATATCATTCCGACCCGCTGGCGAAGCTCCTCGGGGGCGAGGTCGCGACGGATATCCTCGTCCTCGAGGCGAATGGTCCCAGCGACCCGGGCCTTGGCGTCGAGGTCGATCAGCCGGTTGAGGCTCCGGAGAAACGAGGTTTTGCCCGAGTTGGACGGGCCGATTATGCTGAGAATTTCGTTGGCGAGAATATCGAGCGTCAAGCTCGCCAGCGCCCGGACCTTCCCATAATGGATCGTCAACCCCCGGACGGACATTTTGGTATGACCCGCGGCGCTCATTTTATCCTTCTGAAGCGCGTACGGATGACAACAGCGCTGATGTTGACGATCAGGACCAATCCGATCAGAACGAGGGCGGTTCCATACCGGTAGGGTTCGGAAATACCGGGGACTTGCGTCGTGACGACATAGAGGTGGTAGGGCAAAGCCATGGCCTGGTCGGAGAGGGAATGGGGCAGCCTAGGCAGATAGAACGCCGCGACGGTGAAGAGGATGGGAGCGGTCTCCCCGGCGACGCGGCCGACGCTGAGGATGGCCCCGGTCAGGATGCCCGGGAGGGCAGAAGGGAGGACCGCATGGCGGATGGTCTGCCATCGCGAAGCTCCGAGCGAAAAACTCACTTCGCGGAAGGACCGGGGCACGGTCCGGAGCGCCTCCCGGGTCGTGGTGATGATGACCGGAAGGGTCATGATGCCCAGGGTCAGGGCTCCCGATAGGATCGAGACGCCGAACTTGAGGAAGGCGACGAAAAGGCTCATCCCGAACAGGCCGAAGACGACGGAGGAAACGCCGGCCAGGTTGACGATGGCCAGGTTGATGATCCGCGTCAGAAAATTATCCCGGGCGTACTCGCCGAGATAAATCGCGGCCATAACGCCGATAGGCAGAGCGAAGGCGATCGAGACGACGACGAGGTAGAACGTGCCGACAATCGCCGGGAAAATGCCGCCGGCGCGCATCCCTTCTTTGGGCATGGTCAGGAGGAATTCCCAGGAAAGGGCGCTCCACCCCTTGCTGATGATCAGCCAGATGATGAGAAGGACCGGGACGGCGACGAGCAGCGTCGCGAAGAAGAGAACGCCGAAGCCGACTTTCTGCTTGATCCGTTCGAGGATCATTTTCTCTTTCCCCGGTTGAGAAAGGCGTCCGCCGTGACGTTGATGGCGAAGGAGATGAGGAAGAGGACGATGCCGATGGCGAACAAAGCGGAATAATGGGAACTCCCCCGGACGGCTTCTCCCATTTCAGCGGCGATCGTGGCGGTGAGCGTCCGGACGGGCCGGAGAAGACTCTTGGGGATGACGGCCGCGTTTCCCGTGACCATCATGACCGCCATCGTCTCCCCGAAAACGCGGCCGATGCCGAGCATCGCCGCGGCGATGATGCCCGGCAGGGCGCCATGAATGATGACTCTATAGAGCGTCTGCCAGTGGGTCGCTCCCAGGGCCAGCGCGCCCTCCTTGTATTCGCGAGGAACGGCGTTGATCGCGTCCTCGGAGATGCTGATGATCGTCGGCAAGGCCATGAAAGCGAGCATGATCGATCCCGCGGCCGCAGTCAGGCCGGTCGGCAGGCCGAATATGTTTTTGATGTAAGGGACGAGGGTGATCATTCCGATAAAGCCGAGGACGACGGACGGAATCGCGGCGAGGATCTCGATGATCGACTTCAAAATGTCGCGCAGCCGGCGCGGGGCGACTTCGGCGATGTAGAACGCGGCGGCGATCCCGAGCGGGACGGCCAGGACGATGGCCCCGGCCGTGACCAGAAGGGAGCCGAGAATAAGGGGGAGGATGCCGAGCTTCGGAGGGTCGGAGACCGGATACCAGAATTTGCCGCCGAGGAACGCGCCGGGGGCGATCTCGCGGAAGACCGAAATCCCCTCCTTGAGGAGGAAGATGAAGATCAGGGCGACGAAGACGATCGAGGCGATTCCGCTTAAAAAGACGAGTTTTTCGATGACGAATTCTTTGAGTGTTCTCAGCCGCATCGCCCGTAGTTCTTTCCCTATCGGCGCAAAGGTTCACTTGATCGGAACGAAGTCCATCTTCCGGACGATATCCTGTCCTTCGGGGGAGAAGGCGAAATCGACGAAATCCTTGATGACCCCCTGAGGCTTTCCGTTCGTATAAAGATAAAGCGGCCGGGATATGGGATACGTGTTCGCGCGGACGCTTTCGAGCGCGGGAATGACGTAAGGGGATTTGGCCTCGACGGCCACGGCCACGACTTTCTGGCGGGCGGAGATATAGCCCATCCCGTAGTATCCGATCGCGTTCTCGTTGTTCGCCACTTCGTCGGCGATGGCCTGGGAGGAAGGCATGAGGAGGGCTGCCGGCGAAAATTCCTCGGGCCCCTTGGGATTTCCGCGGCGGATGACATGTTCCTTGAAGAAAATGTGCGTTCCGGAGTTGAATTCGCGCGAAAGAATGACAATCGCCTTTTTTGGTCCGCCGAGGGTCTTCCAGTCGGTGATGTTGCCCATGAAAATCTCGCGGAGCTGGTCGATGGTCAGTTTTCCGAGCGGATTTTTGGGGTGGACGACCACGGCGATTCCGTCAAGCGCGACCTTGAACTCCGTCGGAACGATTCCCTTGGCTTTGGCCTTCTCGATTTCCTTCGCCTCGAGGAGACGCGAGGATTCGGCGATGTCGCATGATCCGTTGAGGAGGGCGGTAATGCCCGTCCCCGATCCGCCTCCCGTCACGGCGATGTTGACGTTCGGGTGACGTTTGTTGAAGACCTCGGCCCAGGCCTGGCCGAGGTTGACCATGGTGTCCGAGCCCTTGATTTGGATGGTCTTGACCTGCCCGGCCGCCGGGGTGAAAACGATCATCGCCAGCAAACCCGCGGTGCCCCACGCCATCCTTCGGCGCAGTCCTTTCATCGCTTTCTCCTTTTCCGGTGTTGTCGATTCGCTCAGAAAAGTCGCTGGATTCTTAGATCCGATTATAGTTTTGGGCGCGGATTGAAGTCAAGGAACGGTCTTGGGCTCGGTGATCCTCCGCCGCCTCCGATGACAAGCCGTGGAAATTATGGTAAAAATATCAAGGTATCGTTTTAAAAGCCCGGGCGGGTCGGGCGACGAGAGGAGACTTTTATGGAGCGCTATTTTGACGAGGAACTGACGAAGCTTAAACAGAAGCTTCTGCGCATGGCCGGGCTGGTCGAAGAATCGATCGAACTCGCCGTCGCGGGCTTGAAGGAACAGAAAGACGAGCCGGCGCTCGAGGTCATAAATCGCGAGAAAGAGGTCAATCAGCTGGACGTCGAGATCGACGAAGCCTGCCTCCGCCTTTTGGCCCTGCGCCAGCCTATGGCCGGGGATCTGCGCTTCATCACTTCAGCAATGAAGATCGGGGTCGATCTTGAGCGGATGGGGGATCTGGCCGTCAACATCGCCGAGCGGGCCATCGAATTGAACAAAGTGCCCCTCATCAAACCCCTCATCGACATCCCCAGGATGGCGAAAATGGCCCAGACCATGGTCAGGGACGCTTTGAACGCCTTCATCAACCGCGATGACCTCCTGGCCCGGGACGTCTGCTGCCGGGACGACGAAGTCGATTCGCTCAACGACCAGATCTTTCGCGAGCTTTTGACCTACATGATGCAAGATCCGGCGACTATCCAGAGGGCTGTCGGGCTGATTCTCGTCGGCCGTCACTTGGAGCGCATCGCCGACCATGCGACGAACATCGGCGAGGACGTTATCTATCTCGTCAAGGGGAAGACCATCAAGCACAACATCGACAGCCAGCGCTCGAGCGTCTGCGGGGACACCTGAAAAATACCATTTGATACGTTCGACGGCGCCAAACCCCGATTTTTAAATCGGGGTAAAAAGCGCCGCTCAGTATTAACCCTGAGCATACCCCGGGCTTCAGCCCGGGGAGTCAAATGGGTTGATTTTAGGCGTTTTTTGTTTATACTATGTCCAAGTTTTCTTGGGCCGGCTGGAGAAAACTTCAACCAACCTTATATCATCATTCCCTTTTCTGCTGTTAAAAAAAACAGCCGGCATTACTATTCAGAGACACTGACCTTATTCGGGGCCCCTCCTCATTGGCGAGGAGGGGTAGGGTGGTGGCAGCGATGAACATATAAAGATCGATGCCTTTGATGTTCTTCGGATATAGGGAAAAATGGACAAGAGGATAATTTGAATTGACCCGTATTCTGCTCTTGAAGCTCGGCGGGCTGGGAGACCTGCTCGTTGCCCTGCCCTCGATCATGCTCCTCCGAAAGTCGTTTCCCGGCGCCCGGATCGAACTCGTCGGCAGAAAGACATACGGCGAACTTCTCCGGGAACGCGGCGTTGTCGATGCCGTCTTTTCCGCGGACGATGCGGTTTGGCTTCCGATATTTGCCCCCGGGTCGGATCCCCGCCGCGATTTCTCGGAAAGACTCGCCGGTTATGATCTGATCCTCGGCTGGTTTCTTGAACATCCCGGGGCGAGGTCAAAACTCGAAAATATCCAAGGGGAGACAACGTCCGATTCGCAGTATTTCCGCGCACCCGGCTTGCCGCCTTTCCAGCGGATTGTCTTCGACCCAGGAGCCAATCTCTCCATCAGCCAATATTTCTTCGAAAAGACCGTGGAGTTTGTCCGCAAGAAAGGGCGGCCCGTCTATCCGTTCGAAGCATGCGCCGTGCTTCCGAATGCCCGAGTCCGACGCCGGGAGAAATTCGCCGTCATTCATCCCGGCAGCGGGAGCGAAAAAAAATGCTGGCCTCTGGACCGTTTTCTGGATGTTTTTTCCTTTCTGAGCCAAGCCGGCTATGCCGGGACGATAGTCACGGGCGAAGCCGAAGAGCGCTTGGAGCCGAAATTGCGGGCGGCCCGGTTTCCCGAAGGCTGGAACTGGAATCCTCGTCCCCCGTTTTTAGCGCTTGCCGATATTCTCGATTCGGCTACGATCTACGTCGGGAATGATTCCGGAGTCACTCACCTCGCCGCGGCCTGCGGAGCGGCAGTGATCGCGATCTTTCGCCAAGAGCACGAAGTCCTCTGGCGGCCGTTCGGCCTGACTCGTGTTATGAGCGCGGAATTCGTAAGCGATATCCCGGCGGCGAGAGTTGTGACAGCAATCGAGAAAATCTTTTAGCGGAAATCCGCTTCTCCATGGCCCGGAGCCGGATCATTTCCAAAAATGTTTTTTGGCTCTAGTCGCCTTTATTCAGCTTGTCCAGCGTTTTAAACAGAATGTCGTACTCGGGGCGGTCGGTCGTGCTCTGCCCGATGTATTTGAACTGGCAGATCCCCTTCTTGTCGACGATGAAGACGCTGGTGATGCACTGATCGACTTTGCTTCCGCCCCATTCCGTGGCGAAAAGGCCGAGGCCCTTGCTGACCTTGCGGTCGGCGTCGATGAGGAGCGGGAAGGGCAAGGGAACTTTTCCTTTCTCCATGCTGAATTCCTTGGGGTAGGCCGTCCGCCACCGCTCCATCCGGGCTTTCCCCTGGGCGTCCAGCTGGCTCGGGTCGGGAGGATTTTTCCAGCCTTTGATCTTTTCGAGCTGGTCGGGATTGTCCTCGACCCATTTTTTGACGACGTCGGAGGCATAGGGAAAGACGAAGACGATCTCGACATCGTATTTTTTCCGGATGGCGGCCGACTTCTCGAAATCCACAAGTTCGGCGTATTTGTAGTTGTCGATTGTGCACCAGCGGGCTTCGGCGGCGAAACCGCGGGGGAAGACGAGGAGGACATTTTTCCCTTTCAAGCTGGAGAGCGAGAACTCGCCGCCCTGATAGATCGGAAGGGTGATATCGGGCATCGTCTGGCCGATCGTGACCGGCCGGATATCGCCGGCCTGGGCCAGGAGCAACGCAGCGGAGACGACGAGCGCAAAAGCCAACAGGATAATAGCCCACGCGCTTGATTTTTTCATGGATGCTCCTTTCAGAGGATATTGTTCGGTTTTCCCCACGAGGCCTCCAGCCTTCCGGGGCACGAATCGGTCCTAGTATAATGGAGGATGAAATAAAGTCAATTTCCACCCTCTATTTGATAGAATATTTTTCGCTCTTTTGCTACAATGGCCGCGGAGTCGCTGTTTCTTGAAGAAAATCATCATCCCCGCCGAATTGTCCGAGGTCGACAAGATCAGGAACCTCCTCCGGGAGGAAGTTCAGGACTTTTGTCTTTCGGAAGAGGATTTTTTCAAGCTCGAGCTGGCCGTCGTCGAAGCCTGCGTCAATATCATCTGTTACGCCTATCCCGGCGTGCGGGGAGAAATCGACTTCGAGATTCAGAAAAACGGCCGGCGCGTTTCGATGACGATCATCGATTCGGGGATTGCGTTCAACCCTTGCGTCGCGCCGAAACCCGATCTCGAGCGCATCGTCGAGGCCGGCCAGCGGGGCGGCCTCGGCATCTTCCTCGTCCGGGAGCTTATGGATGACGTTGACTACCGGCGCGAGGCCGAGCGGAATATCCTCACCCTCGCCAAACGCTTTTAGTAAAGAACATTCTCCTCGCCGTTTTTCTTGATCATCTCGTCGATTTCCTTGACGATCAAGTCTCTCCGCTTGAGAACGGCGTTGATCTCGTCTTCTTTCAGCGTCTCGCCGCAGGCGGCCTTGATCGAATCGAAAGTCAGCGCCTTGACCTTGTCGACGATCGCCCGGGGCAGCTCGCTCATCGGCTTGGGGCCTTCCTTGCCGCCCTTGGAGCTGTAGAGCAGGGTATCCACGAATTTTTTCGCCGTCCGGAACGAGCGGGAATGATCGATGAGATAGATCCGCCAGTCCTTCGTGATCAGAATGTTGTTCATGTGGCGGTCTTCATTGCCGATGAGGTTGTCGAAGAACCTCTGGAGGTAGGTCGCCCGGTTCCAGGGGAAGACCTTGTACGACGGGGTTTTGACATTGTTCTCGGTCTTTTTCTTGAGGGTCATTTCGCTCTCCACCCAGAGCTGGAGAGAGCCTTTGTTTCCGTTGAATTCTTTTTCGATCGTCGGAGCGACCATGTTCAGCCCGATGAGCTGGTCCATCAAATATGCCGCGATCTCGTAGCGCCAACCCTCGATAAAGCCGCCCATCCGCCCCTCGGGGTTCTTCCAAAGGCCGTTGCGCGTGACCCCGTCTTTTTCCAGGGTCAGTTTCCAGGGACTGGTGACCGCCTCGGCGCCGCCCATTTGCGAGGACGCGGTGATGTTCGCCGATTTCATGAATTCGATCCATTTCGGCCATTCGGCGACGTCCTCGGGAAGGAATTGGGCGAACGTCTGGATGGATAAAGCCAGGATGCCGCAGACGAAAAAGATTACCAGTTTCTTTTTCATATTCAACTCTCCTTTCTTAAGTCCCTCGCCTTGCCCAGGCGGGCTTCCGGGCGCGGCCGCCGCCTTCCGGCCAACGCCGCGCCGCTTCGCTTTGGGCGATGATATTTTATCTTAAAAAAAAATCAATACAAGACTTTTGCTTCCCCGTCCTGCTTGATCATCTCCGCGATTTCGTCCAGGACGAGTTTCCTCCGGGCAAAGACGGACTCGCTTTCCTTGTCCGTCAAATACGGCCCGACGGCCCGGCGGATGCTCTCCAAGGTCAAAGCCTTGACATTTTCGAAGAGAACCCGCGGAACGCGGCGGATGAGAAAGGGTTTGCCCTCCTCGGTTTCTTTGATGCCTTTCATCCCGAAGATGAGTTTTTCCGTGTATTTCCGGGATGATTGGAAGGCCCGGGAATGGTCGATGAGAATCGTCCTCCAGTCCGCGGTGTAGCGGATATTTTGCTGGGTCCGGTCATCGTTCGCGATCAGGCAGTCGAAGTACCGGACGACGTATTTCATGTCGTCCGTCTGCTTGAGGACCGCCTCCGGTATCTCGATGCCGTCCTCCAGAATCTTGAGGAGGCTGTATTTGTTCTCCGCCCACAGGGAGAGCGAGCCTTTTTTCCCTTTGAACTCCCGTTCGACCGTGACCGGGATCATGTTCAGCCCGATCAGCTTGTCGATACGGTAGGCCGCGATTTCGTGCCGCCAGTTATCCGCGATGCCGTCGGACTTGGACTCGACGTCCTTCCAGGCGGCGGTGTGTTCGGTATCGCCCTTTTTGAGATAGAGCCTCCAGGGCTTAGTCACACCCTCTCCGATCCGCTCGGCCTTCACGATGTCGGCCGTGACCAGGAATTCCTCCCAGCTCTCTCTCTGGGCGATTTCCTGCGGCGGAAACTGCCAGAAAAGAAACAGCCCCGCTGCCAAAACACAGAAGACGATCGCTCTTACGACCGCTTGGGGTCTTGGCGCCGGGCGTTTCCTTTTCATTGGCTTCGTCTCTTTGACCGTATCTAAGTGTAATCCCGAACCCGTAAAAAAATCAAATACGCGGAATATCCGGCCCGAAAAATCCGTTGACAGTGTTTTGCCGCCTATTATAGAGTGTTAGGCCTGTGAGCCGGATGATATCCTTGACACAACCTCGGAAAGGCATGGCGGCGGTGTTTTGTCTCGCGGCGCTCCTCATGACCGCCGGCTGCTCAAAATCGAGGCATGCACCGACGATCGCCTTTCCCTGCGAGTGGCCGGGAAGCCCGGGCTTTCTGCCCCAAACGAACATGGATAAGCAGGGAATTATCGATCCCTCGGGCATGTGCCTCCATCCCGAGCGCCAGACGTTTTTCGTGGTCAGCGACGAAGGCGACGTTTTCGAGATCAGCCAGGACGGGGCGCCGATCGATAAAATCCACGTCCCCGGCGATCTGGAGGATATCACCGTCGACCCCACGACCGGCCTTCTGTATATCATCGTCGAAGGCGATGACGTCATCCTCGAGCTCGACCCGGACAGAAAAGAAGTCACGCGGCGGTTTCCGATCAATCGGACGTACAAGGGCGACCCGAACTTCCTCCAGAAACAAACGCAAAAATATGACAACGGCATCGAAGCTCTGACCTTCGTCCCCGATTCCCGGCATCCCGAGGGAGGAACGTTCTACGCCGGCAACCAGGAAGATCCGGATTGCATCCTGGAGCTCCTGGTGCCGCTCAAGTCGTCCTCGGCGGCCCAGGCGGAGGCCAAGATCCTCCGGGTCCTTCCCTTCCAGATGCGCGATCCGGCGGCGATGTATTACGATCCCCAGACGAGACTCCTGAACGTCGTCAGCGACGCGGATAACCTGCTTGTGGAAATCACCCTCGACGGACGATGGGTCAAGGAGTACGCCTTTCCGGGAAACGACCAGGAGGGGATCGAGGTTGACGGAAAAGGAAACATCTTCATCGTCCAGGATTCGGGGGGAATCCTGAAGCTCAAGGACCTGCGCAAGCGCTGAATCCCGGCCGTCCTTTATGTCGTCAGCAGAGCCGATTTCTTTTTATGCTCCCGGACGATCAAAACGGCCATGATGAGCCAGACAACGGCGACCACCACGTTCAGCATGGCGAAGTTCTCGGTTCTAAAGGCGAGATACGTCGTCCCCAGGAATACCGTCAGGGCTGATAAAAGATCCCCGACCCGGACAAAGAGGGTGTCGATGGCCGCCTTGGCCTTGTATTTTTCCTCCCGGGACGTGATCAGGTACAGGGCGCCGCGGGTCGTATTCATCAGGGAGTAATCCATGGCGTTTTCAAAGAACTTGGTCCATGATACGGCCAAGAGCGTCGCCCCCAGGGAGACGAAGAAATACCCGCCGAGAGAAATCATGGGGAGAAAGAAAATGGCGCCCCTGACGCCCAGCCACTTGAAGACCCTGGAAACGACGAAGAGCTGGATGATCAGGACCGCGATATTGACTTTCAAGAAAAAATTGGCGTAAAGCTGGCCGAGATAGTTGCCTTCGTTCAGGATCGTCGCGCCCGTCTTGATCGCGTCCCCGGCGGCCCGCTTGAAGACGGTGTCGAGCATGAATTGGCCGAGGGTGTTGGCCCAATTCAGGAAGATGATCAGGATGGCGATATAAAGAAGGTAGCGGCTCTTGAACACCAGCTGGAAGCCGCCGCCCGGTTTGAGAGGCTGCTCGTGAATTTTTTGGGCGGCAGCCCCGCTTTTTTTGTCCTCGATCCGCCGGATCTCTCTTTTATGGATGATCCAGGTCAAGCCGATGCTCGTTCCCAGGATCGCGGCGCCGACCAGCATGAGATTGAACCGGCCGACGATGGGAATCAGTTTCCCGGTCAGGGTGCTCCCCGCGATCGATCCGGTCGCGGCGCCGAAGGCGATGAAGGGAAAAACCCGTTTGCCCACGTCTTCCGTGTAGATATCGTTGGCGAAGCCCCATAACTGCGCGGGAAGCAAAAGACTGATGATTCCTGCCCAGAGAAAAAAGAAGACGCCCAGCATCGGGACATTCAGGAGGTTGAGGATGTAAAAGATGGCCAGCGTGGCGATAAAGGCGAGCGTCACCTGGGTAATGAGAATTTGCCGCGGGACTCTTGAGGCGATCTTGCTGAAAGCCTTGACGACGAAGATGAGCAGGACGGCGATGACCGCCCCGAGATAGCTTTTGAAGTTGGGGCCTTTATCCGAGTACGAGACCATCCAGGCGTCCCGGATGGGTTTAATGATGTAATAATTCGCCATGATCAAGAAAATGTTGAGAGCCAGGAGGAAGACGGTCGGGCCTTCCCCCGGCCTGATATCGCCGAAGATCCGGAGCGCTCGGTATCCCAGCCCGACGGGCGTCTTTTCTATGTTCACAAATCTCCTCCCTTCCTAATTCCTCGGTTTCATGGATTCCGGAGGCCGAAGAGGACGGCGTCCCGGCCCTTGTCGTCAATTAAGATCTTGAGTTTTTTAAGGATCAACGTTCGCCGTTCGAGAAGCGAGGCGATTTCGGCGGCGTTGAGGTAGGGGCTCAGGGTCACATTGAAGTTCTTCGGAGAGACGCTTTGAAGACTTTTATAAAGACGGACGGAACAGCGCGAAAGCTCGACATCGGGGAGAAGCTCCGGAAGGGGGTCGAAGGCCTCCATGAAGTCCACGCGCCAGACGCGCCACGCGGTCTGATGGATGAGGATGTCGCCCAGGTCCTCGCGCGGGCAGTACGTCAGGTTTTCGAAGACGTTGATCTCTTCCAGAGCATCGTTGTAGGCCTTGAGATTTGGGGGCTCGAGTTTCTTCTGCCGCCGCTTGTCTTCGGTGATACAGTTCTCCATGAAGACCTGGAGCGAGCCCTTCTGTCCATCGACCGTCTTAGGGATGACGGCGGGAATGATGTCGACGCCCAAAAGCTTGGACAGCTCGTAAGCCGCAAGCTCGTATTTATAGCTTTGGGCCAGCCGCTGAGGCCGGGTGCGGTCGATAAACTTGAATACGCCGTTTTTGAGGGTGGCGTTGACTTTCAGTTGCACCCTCCAGGAGTCGCTCCTCCCGCCCATGGCGCCTTTCTTGACGTCGGAAATCTGCGCCGCCCTCAGGAAGCGTTCGAGCTCAGCTTGTTCGGATAGCCCCTGCGGCGAAATTCCAGAAAACGACGCCAAGCCTAAGGCCAGAAAAACAACCGATGGAAGCATTTTTTTTCCCCGCATTCTGTTCATATTGATCCCCCCGAATCGAAAAAGTTCCGTTTTCGATCACGAGAGCGCTGTTATGGCCCTTATAGACGGAAGAGATTCCCGTGTCCACGATCCAGATCTTTCCTCCGAATCGGCTTTGATTTTTATCGATGAGGACGGGCGTGTGAGCGATGACGATCGCCGTGGCTTCGAGATTGGCCAGGATCTGGTCGACGTCGTCCTGGTAATCCGCTTCGTTTTGCGTGGCGAGGCTCCGGTTCCAAAGGGGCGCGGCCGAGACGAACAACATTTTAGGGCGGAAATTGTCGCCGCGGATGTATCTTTCGAATTCCGTCCGGTAGGCGCGGTTGATGTCCTCGATTTTTTTTTGTGAATCGGCCGGGCTGATGCCCCCGTGGACGAAGACGATGTCGTTGATTTTTTCGACGACGTTGTGCTCGATCAGCCACTGGCCGTAGTTCTTGTTGAAGAAGTCCGTATATTCCTTACTGGCGCCCGGGTCTTCCATCAGGTTTTCCCAGAAAAGATCGGGATCCCCGTTCCCGCCCTTCTTCTTCAGTTTTTTTTCCTGCTTCTCCCGGTAACTGTCCGGGAGGAAGGATTTGAACTGCTCGACCGTTACGTAGTCCGGGTTTTCCAAGGCGATTCCGGTGATGTTCATCTCCTCGTGGTTGCCGAGAAGCAGATGGACCTGCCCGCCGGCGGCCTCGGCCTCGGTCTCGAGTTTCCTGAGGAGGTCAAAAATCGCCCGGGCGTATTTACCGCGGTCGAGAACGTCCCCCATCTGGACAAGGTGCGTCTTGCCTCCGGTCCAGCTTCCGGTTTCGCTGATCAGACCTCGTTCGAACAGGATTTTCGTGAAGTTTTTGTAATCGCCGTGAAGATCGCCGATTGCAACGATTTTTTCGACGCCACTCCAGACGCTCGGTCTCTCGGCGGCGGGGAGGAGGGGGAGGCAGAGGCAGAGAATCAGGAAGAAAGACAGGAAGCCGCTCCTGTCTTTCCGCGGCCCAAGTTTAGGACGTAATGCGTTGCGGATCGACGTCGGCCACCTCCAGGGTTTGTATCCCTAACCACTTGTATATTAATTCATTGCGGTATTTAGTCAAGAGTTAACCCGGAAGGCCTTCGAATGTGTGCTCCCCGGGCGGCGACGGCGTCGGCCCTGAGGCCCCCCTAGCGGAGGGGGGCCGAAGCAGGGAACCGACAGGACTGGTTCCCAAGGAGCGGGGGGTGATTCCAGCACCAAGAAAGAATCAGGCGAACGGAAATGCCCATGAGCCCAATGTTCCGCCTGATTTATCACCCGAAAAGAGATGCAGCCTTCGTTGACTCTTCTGGGACAAGTTGTTAAGCTTGACTCAGTCAAAAAGGCCGAAGGATATAGCCACATAAAAGACGCGAGCCGTCAGCATTCTGGAGAGGACGGCTCCGCGTCCCGGGAATTCGCCGGCCGCATCCTGGCGGCCCGAGAGGAGGATGACCGATGTTCGCCCGAATGACGTTCCTCCAGGTCAAACTGGATTGCATCGACGAGGCCATCGAGCTCTATGAAAAAAGCGTGATCCCGAGCGCCAAAAAGCAGCGAGGCTTTCGGGGATCCTGCCTTCTTTCCAATCGCGAGACAGGCAAGGGGATCTCCGTGACGTTCTGGAGGACGAAAGAAGACGCTCTGGCCAACGAGAAAAATCTCTATTACCAGGAGCAGCTCGTTAAATTCCTCGGATTTTTATCCGGACCGCCGATCCGCGAGGAATACGACGTCAGCGTCCACAAGCTCGGCGCGCCGGCAAAGCGGAGGGCGGCTAAAAAAGCCGGGGGGAAAAAACGCCCGAAAGCGGGCCCAAAGAAAAAATGAGATACCCCTCAAAACCGCGGCCAAGGCCGGCATCATGAAAAAGACGTATGTCAAACGCTACACGGTTCATTATTATGAAGTCGATTTCCGCGGGAAAACGCTCCCGCTCTCGATGATCAACTTTCTCCAGGACGCGGCCGGCGACCACGCCGCGCGCCTGGGATTTTCCGTTCTCGACTTGATGAAGAGAAATTTGACCTGGCTGCTCTCGAGATATCATGTCCGCGTCCTGCGCTATCCGGAGGTCGGGGAGACGGTCGCGGTGACCACCTGGCCTTCGGGGACGCAGGGAATTTTCGCCCTCCGGGATTTCAGGGCCGTGGATGGCAAAAACGAAACGCTGGCCGTGGCGACGAGCTCCTGGGTTCTCTGGAATATCGCGGATAAAAAGCCGGCGAGCCTGGAGGAAAATCTCCCGGACCGGATCGCCTTGTCTCGCCGCGCCCTGGAGGATGACTTCACTTCCCTTCCCCGGTGCGATGAACCGGCGGACGCGACCTCGTTCCGGGTCGGAATCCAGGATATCGATTTCAACAACCACGTCAATCACGCCTCCTATATTCTCTGGGCTCTGGAGTCTCCTCCGGAAGCCGTCCTTCGCTCCCATGCCCCCTTCGAGATCGAAGTCGCCTACCGCGCCGAAGCGTTTTACGGGGACGAGATCCTGGCGAAAATCCGGAAGGCGGAAAAAGACCCGGACACCGTTTTTCTCCATGGCCTTTATCAAAAATCCAGGGGAACCGAGCTCGCCCGCCTCCGGACGGCCTGGCGTCCGCTCTGAAAAACTAGGCTCGATTGACTTTCCTTCTCCCTTTTGATAAAAGCATAAGCAGAAGGATGCCCCAATCATGGTTATCCAAAAGCGCGAAAAAAACAACGTCGTGATCTTCGATGTCGAGGGGGAAATCAAACGCTCGGACACTATCGATGTCACCCTCCATCAGCTTGTCAAGGAGCAGCTCGACACAGGGAAAAAACAGATCCTCTTCAACTTCGACAAGGTCGAGTTCATCGACAGCTTCGGCGTCGGGGAGATCCTGGCCAGCTACATCTCCACCCATAACCTCGGGGGCAAGCTCAAGCTCGCCCGGATATCGAAAAAGCTCTTCCTCATCTTCCAGGTGACGATGCTGACCAAGGTTCTCGACATCTTCGATGAAGAAGACACCGCCCTCCAGAGCTTCTTCAAAGAATAGATACCGCCGCTGTTTTTTCGGAGTTGCCGATGGCGAAACGACGCCTGTTCAAGCTTCTTTCGGCCGTCGTCAAGATCAAGCCGGGCGAAGAGCGGATCGCCCTTTTCCTCTTCCTTTATTTTTTCCTCATCACCGCCCCGTTCGCCATCGTCAAATCGATCCGGGACGCGAGCTACCTCGAGGACTTGGGCGCCAAGTCCTTGCCCTACGCTTACGCCACGGCCATTCTCGTCGGGGTCGCCGTCTCGCTTCACGCCCGGCTTCAGGCCCGGCTGCCGCGGCGGACGCTGATTCTTTCCACCCTGGTTTTTTTTATTGCGGGCAGCCTGATCTTCGAGGAGCTCTTCGCGACCCTGGATTGGGAATGGCTGGCCCTCGTCTACTGGTTTTGGGCCAATCTCTTCGTCGTCGTCCTCACGACCCAGTTCTGGATCCTGGTCAACGACATCTTTAATCCCCGTGAAGCCAAGCGCCTGATCGGCTTCTTCGGCAGCGGCGGCATCCTTGGCGGGATCGGCGGTGGCCTTCTGACCGGTATCCTGGCCAAGAGCATGTCGCACCGCCTGCTTTTTTTGACGTCCGGCTTCCTCCTGGCCTGCGTGATCGTCGTCCAGGCGCTGTTCGCCTGGCTCAAGAAGAAAAACGAAATCCTCGAGGTCGGGACTTTGCCCCCGGACCAACGAAAAGCCGGAGACCGCGACGTTGGTTTCGCGGACTGCTTTCAGGCCGTCAAGCAAAGCCATTATCTCAAGCTTCTCGCGGCGTCGGTCCTGGTGATCGGGATCGTCTCGACGTTCATCGACTGGCAGTCGAAAACGGTCATCGTCGCCGCGGGCAAAGCGAATGCGTCCTTTTTCGGATTCTTTAACTCGGGACTCATGGTCGTTGCCTTTCTTTTTCAGCTGATCTTGACCAGCCGGTTTATTGAACGCTTCGGGCTCCGCGTCGGGCTCCTGGTTTACCCGCTCCTTCTCCTCCTCGGCTCCACGGGAATCGCCTTAGGGCCGTCTCTTTTGCTCCTGGCCATCAGCCTGAAAGGCATGGACAAAGCCCTCTCGTATTCCATCCAGCAATCGTCGCGCGAGCTGCTCTATATCCCGGTGATGCCCGACGTCAAATACAAGGCCAAGATCTTCATCGATATGTTCATCAACCGGCTGGCGAAATCCATCGGAGGAGGAATCCTGGCCGTCCTCCTGATCCTCCCCATTCGACAGATGCACAACGACATCGTCCTCGTCAGCATCGCCTCGGGGCTTTTCATCGGCGCCTGGATCATCATCAATTTGAGAGTCAGTCGGGCCTATATCAGCGAGGTTAAAGACAAGCTCGGGAAGAAATGGGAGAGGGCCGACGGCGTCGTCGCCGGGGCGATCGATCTGGACGAAGTCAAGAAGGTCCTCGACGCCCTGGAGAGCCGGAAGCAGAGTCCCGAGCTTTTCGCTCTTCATCTCTACGAACTGGCCAAGGACAACAAACTGACGTCCCAGATCCGGCAACTCCTGGAAATTTCGACGCAGGAAGCCTCGCCCTCCGCGGCCAACCCGCTTCTGGACGGCGACCAATCCCCGCGGGTTCCCGATTTTGAAGAATATCTCCCGCCGGCCGAAATGAATAAGGAAATCCAGGAGATCCTGGCCCTCGACAGCTACCAGCAGCTCATGAACGCCTATGCCGGAAAAGTTTTGGACGACGAGAACGCGAGTTCGGAAACGGCGAAGATGGAACTGGCCAAGGCCATCGGCTGGATGAACGGACGCTCCCCGCTCGCGGCCAAGCTCGATGAATTTCTATATGACCCTTCCCCGAAAGTGTTCCAATATGCGGCGGAATCCGCGGGGCGGCTCCGTAAGAGGGAATACGTCCCGATCCTCGCCCTGAAACTCGCCGATCCAAGGAGCCAGGAAGACGCCCGCGCCGCCTTGGAAAAATACGGAGAGGCGATCACGGGAACGCTCATCGATTATCTCACGGATCCGGAGGAAAGCCTGGATATCCGGAAAGGGGCGGTATCGCTCCTGGCCCGGATTGCGACTCCGGAGGCGGCCCAGGCGCTTCTCGACGGGTTGGCCAAAGGAACCAACGGCCTCGAGGAGGATCTTCTTGACGGGCTGGACCTCATCCGCTCGAAACATGCGGAGATGACTCTCGATCCCGATCTTATTTTCAGCCGGTTCGACCAGGATATCCAGCGGCTCAGGGAGCCCCGTTCACCGGCCGACCTTCTTCCTCTCTTCAAACTCCTGGGCCTGGCCTACAATCACGAGGATGTCTTCCGGGCTTATCGGAATTTTTCGAAAGGAACTAAGGACTCGATCGCCTATGCTGTTGAACTCCTGGACAACACCGTCAGCCAGGATATCAAGCAGAAGATCCTGCCTCTGCTTGAAGGTTTTGGGTCTCCTAAGGACCGGGCATGAAACGCCGGACGATCCTCAAGATTCTTCACCGCTTCGTCGAGGTCAAGCCCGAGGAAGCGACCATCACCGTCCTTCTCTTCTCCTATTTCGCCCTGATGATGGCCACGGCCTATCTCATCCTTCCCCTTAAGACATCCCTCTTCCTCAAACAGCTCAAACCGGCCTGGCTTCCCCTGGCCTATATCGTGACCGCGTTCCTGATGACCTTCGTCGCGGCCTTCAATTCCCGGCTTCTCCAGGCGATGAATCGGAAAAAATATATCTCGGCCAGCCTGGTTTTTTTCATCATCACCCTTTTTGCCTTCTGGGGGCTTTTCCGGACCCAGGAGAAATGGGTGGTCCTGGTCTTTTGGTTCTGGGCCGAAGTGTTTCTGGCCATTACCGTCATTCAATTCTGGATCCTGGTCGCCGACCTTTACAGCCCGCGGCAGGCCAAACGGTTTATCGGCTTTTTCGTCAGCGGCGGTCTTCTCGGCGGCGTCGTCGGCTCGCTCGCGGTCTCGCTTTTCTCCAAAGTGATCGGAACGGAAAACCTCATCCTCGCCTGTCCCGCCCTCCTCGTCGTCGGGTTGGCGATCATCCGTGCTTTGCCCCGAGGGCCTGCGGAAACAGTCCGGGAAAAGCCCAAGCCGGCAAAAGACGAGGCGAAACGCCGGGTCGGCTATCTTCAGAGCATGAAGACGCTGCTCCAAAGCCGCTATCTTCTGCTGCTCAGCGGCATGATGCTGATGGGGTTCGCCGTGTCCAAGCTCATCGACTTCCAATTCAACACCCAGGTTTTTTCCCATTTTCCCGAAAAGAACCAGCGCTCGGCTTTTCTCGGCACCTTCTTTACGATTCTCCTCCTGGGGTCGTATCTCCTCCATATTCTCCTGACGAACCGTGTTCTTAAAAAATACGGCTTGCGCGTCGCTCTCCTCATCTGTCCGGTCGTCCTGGCCGTGGGTGCGCTGGCGGGATTTTTCGTTCCCGCCGCGGGCTTAATCGTCTGGGCTTCGCTCCTCCGCGGAGCGGATAAGAGCTTGGCTCATTCCCTCAACCAATCCACCCGGGAAGTCATGTACATCCCTGTTCCGGTCGAAACCAAGGTCAAAGCCAAGGTCTTCATCGACCTGTTCGTCAATAAGTTCGCCGACGCGCTGGCCGCCCTTGTTATTTTTCTCTTCTTCAACCTCCTCCGGTTTTCGGCCGTCCAGATGAGCTTCCTGACCCTGGTTTTCATTCTCGTCTGGATCATCTTCAACTTCCGCATCATTCGCGAGTACATCGGGATCGTCAAAAAGAACCTGACCATCAAGTGGCCGGACGCGGACAAGCATGTCCTCGATTACATCGATGTCGACACGACCAAGCTCATTTTCGATACCTTGGAAAGCCGGCAGAGGAGTTCCGTCCTTTATGCCATGAACATGATGGACCTGGTCCGGAAGGACAAGCTGACTCCCGAGTTGAAGGCGATCATCGGCGCCAAGAGTTCCGAAGTCCGGGCGGGGTCCTTCGACGCCCTCCTGGAGATGAGCGGCCAGCCGCTCGCCCCGGAATGGGAGGATGCCATCGAGGACCAGGACATGAGCACCCAGGTCGAGGAAATCCTGTCACTCGACGTCTATCAGGAACTGATGCGAGGCCTGATCGACAAGGAAGCCAAAAAACAGGACAAGGACTCCGTCGTCTCCCAGATGGAAATCGCCAAAGCCCTGGGGATGATGAAGGCCGGTGCGCCCCTCGTCCAGAACCTCAGCCGGCTGCTGAAACATGAGTCCTCCGAAGTCGTCTGCTACGCCTTGGAGAGCGCCGGCCGGCAGAAACGCCGCGAATTCGTCCCCTTGATCGTCTCCCATCTGAGCCATCCGGGTACGGAGGAAGCGGCCGTGGCCGCCCTCCTCGACTACGGCGACAGGATCGCCGGAATGATGAAGGATTATCTCTTCGACCCCAAGGAAGAGGGTAAGCTCAGGAGGAATATCCCCATGATCCTGTCCCGGATGGGGACGCAGCGGACGGCGGATCTTCTGATCGTCGGGCTGAAGGCTCGGGACGTCCAAATTCAAAACGACATCATTGAAGCTCTCTTCAAACTCAGATCCAGGAACCCGGCGATCCGTTTTTCTGAAAAAGACATCGAGGAGGAGGTTGTGGTCCTCGTCAAGAAGACCTGCGCCCTCGTCCAGGAACTCCACCGGGCCGAAAAGGAGAGCGCGAAAACGCACCTAGCCGGAGACATGGAAGCGCTTCTGGCCCGGACGTTGAAGCAGATCTTCGACCTCCTCAGCCTCATCTATCCTCATGAGGACATCTTCCGGGCTTATCAAAATTATCACGAGGGGACGAAGAAATCCGTGGATTATTCCCTCGAATTGCTCGAGAATGTCCTGAAAAAGGACATCAAGGAGATTTTTCTCCCCATCCTCGAGGAGCGGCCTTTGGACGAGAAAGCCCAGATCTGCCGGAAAATTCTCAAGAATATCGATAATTAAGCTGATTGTGCTATAATCGGCCCAAGTCTCATGGCGACGCTGTATATCTACCCCAAGCAAGGCGAGCCGTTCACGGTTGTTCTCAAGGAGAACGATTCGAGCCTCGGCCGCTCGCAGGACAACGTCATTCCTCTTCCCGATCCTTTCTGCTCGGGCCGCCATGCCGCCGTTTTCAAGTCCGAGACCGGATATGGCGTCCGGGATATCGGCAGCAAGAACGGGACGTTCGTCAATGGCTCCAAGATTGCCGGATCGACCGAACTCAAGCCCGGCGATGAAATCCTCATCGGGTCGTGCCGGATCGTATTCGACAAGCCGATCCAGACAAGCGTCGAAGTGACCGAAATGATCACGCCCGGGACCAACGTCGATGCGGCCATTCCTTTCCGGGACATCCTCAACAAGCCGGCTCCCCGGACGACGATCCTGGCCACCGTCCGCGTGGACGAGGCGGCGAAGATCAAGGCCGAAAAAGACATGTATGCGGTCTTGAGCGAGGTCAGCCAGGCTCTCGTCCTCCACAAGCCGCTGGCCGAGCTCCTCGAGCACATCATGGACTTGCTTTCGGGCCATCTCAAAATGGACCGGGGGGTGTTGATGCTCAAAGAGGGGAGTCCGGTCCAGTTCAATCCGCGGGTTATCCGGGTCAACGCCAAGTCTCTCCAGGGTCAGAAAATCCAGGTCAGCCGGAGCATCATGAACATGGCTGTCGAGCAGCAGCTCGCCGTCCTGACTTCGGATGCCGCTTTGGACCCGCGCTTCCAAGGCCATGAGAGCATCATCAACTGTGGCATCCATTCGGCGATGTGCGTGCCCCTCTGGAACAACAAGGAGATCATCGGGATCATCTACGCCGACCGGATCACGCTCCTCCAGGAATTCAACCAGGAAGACCTCAGGTTGTTGACTCTTCTCTCGAACCTGGCCGCGGTGAAGATCGAGAACGCGATCCTTATCGAGAGAGCCATCGAGCAGGATCGCATGGAACGGGAGCTCCAGCTGGCCGCCCAGATTCAGAAGGACTTCCTTCCGCGGGCCAATCCGGCCTGCGAAAACTATGATATCGCCGGCAAGAATATCCCCTGCCACCAAGTCGGGGGCGACTACTATGATTTCCTCCCGATCGACCCCTCCCGGCTCGGGATTACCGTGGCCGACGTTTCGGGGAAAGGCGTCAGCGCCTCCCTCCTCATGGCCTCGCTTCGGGCCGCCCTCCATTCCGAAGTCCATCCCCATTTCAAGCCGGCGGCCATGGCCGTCAAGCTCAACGATTTTGTCCAGAAAAGCTCGTCGATCAATTCCTTCATCACCTTTTTCTTCTGCGAGCTGGACAGGAAAACAGGGGAATTGGTCTATGTCAACGCCGGGCACAATCCGCCTCTCCGGCTCAAGCCGGACGGTTCGAGCGAAGTCCTCGACAGCACCGGCCTCTGCCTGGGGATGCTTCCGAACATGACCTACGAGGAAAAAAGGATCAAGCTCCAGCTCGGAGAAATCCTCGTCCTCTACACGGATGGGATCACCGAAAGCCGGAGCAAGGCAAACGAGGAATACGGCAGCGACAAGTTGGCTGAGGTTTGCCGCAGGAATTCCGGCCTGCCCGTTATGGAAACCCTGAAGGCCGTCTTCCAGGACCTTGATGACTTCACGAGCAAGGCCCCCCCTCACGACGACCGGACCCTGGTCATAGTCAAGAGAATCGGCTGATTTCCCGGCCGCGCCCCGTTTTTTCATGATAAGGCCGCCGCGCGCTCGGGACGGTTGACCCTCCGTTTTGATATGTTGCGCGGCCCGGATTTCGATGGCATTTATTTTAAAAATTTCTTATGATGATGCTTTATGCGAGGAATCATGATTATGCGAAAAAACGCTTTCGGATCGCTCGGCCTGATCCTCCTCTGCTTTTTTACCGCCGGGATGGCGCCGGCCCAGACTCCTTCCGGAAAAACGCCGACGCCCGTCGCCGGCGACGCGCCCGCGCTCGAGGACATCGCCAAATTTCTGAGCGGCATTCCGTGTTCGGCCGAACCATGGAAGACTC
>Ga0315286_10000296_pt1 | contig 40564 bp, 26 predicted proteins | sample YL17G10_0_MG_FD_205038 | JGI IMG/M metagenome (GOLD analysis project Ga0315286, IMG submission 205038) | Sediment microbial communities from Yellowstone Lake, YNP, Wyoming, USA - YL17G10_0 | ecosystem: Environmental > Aquatic > Freshwater > Lake > Sediment | place: USA: Wyoming | collected...
TTTTTCGAGGGTGCGACCATCACGCACCCAATTTTTTCTTTGAGAAACCAAGAATAAAAAACTTTTCTACCTTGCTCGGGTAAAGATATCGCAATTCACTGACGGGTTTCGCCCACTGGCTCAACCCGCAGGGTTCTTGCGAACCCTCGCACTAAATGAGGGGTGGCTACAAGAACCTTGTGCTCGGAATAATGCTCTTTTTCTATCTTATCGAAATGAGATCTCGTTGGCCAGTTTATTAGACTGACGAAGCCTCTGTGAACTTGAAGGCCAAGTTCATGAAGATCTGATTTGAACTTTCTAAGTCCGAGAGGGGCATAGGAGCATTTTTTGGCGCCGGTATACGCCCAGATGAGTTTTTCCACACTGTATATTTCTCGATTTATTTCTTGAAATTTTTTTCGTGCCTTGCTCTCATTCATAAAGAAAGGAAACTTAATTCTCTTTTTATATGTTCTTTTTCAGTTCAGGCAGTTTTTCTTCTCCGCCTCCTATGCCCAATAGCTTTATAAAACCCCATCTTATTCCTTTACTTGTTTTGCGGGCGTGCCGGAGTGGTCAAACGGACATGGTTCAGGTGGCGAGAAGCAGGAGCTTCTGAGGTTTCCTGCGCTCGCAGGAAACGCCATGTGACTCAGTGTCTACGCAGGTTCAAACCCTGTCGCCCGCACTTACGAAGTAAGTGTGGGTCCAAAAATTCCTCTGAAATTTTTGCTACCCGCGCGAGGATTAGAAAATGAAACCAGCCCTAAAAGAAGTTGTTGAAGCAATCTGGGAAGCAATAGATAAATACAAAAACGAGCTAGTTCTTGTAGAAGGGAAAAAAGATAAACATGCCTTGGAGTCGCTAGGATTTCAAAGGGTGTACACTGTGAATGTCAATAAGCCATTGTATGAAGTCGCTGAAAGCATAAACGAAGAAAGAATCATCATCCTGACTGATCTTGATAAGAAAGGAAAAGAGATTTACTCCAAGATAAAAAAAGACCTTGACAAGAGAGGGGTACTTGTTGACGATAGCCTTCGCAACCTCATATTCCAGACAGAGATTCACCAGATTGAGGGGCTGGCTAGATATCTAACCCGTTTCTCAGAATAGTGTGCATTTATGCATGATAAGGCGAAACCTTTTTATAATGCATTTATTTTTTGTTTAGCCAATGGACAAAGCTTACATACTCATCAATACCAAGCAAGGGAAGCTAAAGATAGTGGAAGCCAAGCTTCGGGAGTATGAGGAAGTCAAGGAAATACATGAAGTATATGATGGAGTGGACCTTGTCGCGGTTGTGGAGACAAACAGCCGTGCTGAGCTCAAGTCCTTCATCCAGAACAAGATTCAGATCATTGAGAGCATAAGAGGCACAGAGACCCTGCTCGCTAATGACTTGGAAGAAAACCTTGAATAAGCCAGCGACTAGTTCTCATTATAGTTCTTTTCAGAGATTTCTTTTATCCTCTTGGCTTTTTTTTCTCCAATAAGCTCTACCTGCTTTAGCTCATCCTCATCAGCATTGATGATGTTCTTGATGGAGCTGAACTTTTTTAGCAAAGGCTTGGCAAGCACACTTCCTACGCCAGGGAAGGAGCTTATGATGTACTCCTGTAGCTCCTTGTCTGTGAGTGGCTTAAAGGTGTGAAAAGTTGCGTCTTTCTTGCTAGGGTCAGATTCTCTTCTAGCTATGATCAAGAATAGCCCTGTGGTCTCCTTGGAATTCCTAGTCTGGATAACAGGAATGCCGTAGCTCACCAGGATGGTAGCGATGGCTCCTCTTATTGCGTTGGGATGAATTTTTCTCTGTGAATAGATGTCTTCCTCTCCTTCAATAACTACGATTGGCCTTTCATACTTCCGAAGGGAAGCAAGCTGCGAGAGCAACCTTCCGTCAACTATTGAGTCGACAAAATCTTTGACAGTCTTATATTCAACAGCCACTCGCTCGCTTAGGAGGTAATCAGCAACATCAAGCTTGGTTAACTCAATCTTCACTCCAAGGTCGGAGAGTTCCTTTATTATTCCAGAGCATTTTTCTCTATGGTCTGCAAAAACTGTCAAGTTAGAATAGTCCCATTCAGACTTTCCCTGGTCAAAGAGCTTTTTCTGCTCTTCCTCCTTAGCCTCAGTCTGGCTCGAAGAATCAAAAAACGGAGTCAAGCCTTTTTTCAATCCGTGAATGATGCGGTGCATCCTTTTTTCCTTGTGTATCGACACCCAGAGATTAGATTCATCCCTGGTTTTCCTGGTCACCATGATTATGACTCTTCCTTTTTCTTGCCTGCCGGTCCTTCCTCTTCTCTGCACAGTTCTGATGGCGGAGGGAACTGGCTCATAGAATATTACCAGGTCAACTGCCGGGATGTCTAACCCTTCCTCTGCAACGCTAGTGGCAATCAGGCAATTGAACTCTCCATTCCTGAATTCTTCAAGTATCTGCTTTTGCTTTTTCTGGCTAAGCCCAGTATCCTTCTTTTTTGCCTGGCCAACAAATATTTTTGACTTAATGCCGAGGGAGTCAATGACTTCCTTGAGGTTACGGGTGGAATCCCTGTATTGGTTGAAAATGATTATCTTGATGTCGTGCTTCTGATTCAGCTCTTCGACAAGTATGCGCCGGAGCTCTGTAATTTTTGGGTGCTCAGCTCCTGCTGCCACCAAGTTCTTGGTCTTGATGAAGGCGCTGCGAAAATTCAAGTCTCTCACCAGGTTCTGCACTGCCTTCACCCTTGTCTTGGTGGACTCATCTTCCAATTTCAAGAAGTATTCAAGCAAAGGCTTAAGCCCCTGGGTTTCGATCAGCTCAAGGGCGTGCTGAAGCTTCAAGGCTTCTGCGAGCAGGCTTACGCTTCGCATGATGCCGAAATCCTTTTCTCCGCTAGTCATCTTGGCATATAATGCCCGCTGAAGTTCAAGCAGAGCGGTCTTGCTATAGCTAGAAACGTTGCCATACATATACCCCAGCTTCTTAATGGTCTCTAGCTTGCCCTCAAAAGCTTTTCTAAGGTAGCCTCTTACCTGTTCAAAGTCTTTTGGCAAGTCAACCTTGACCCACTCTACATCAATCTCCTTAATGTAGGGTTGAACATCAGGGTCATCAAAAGACCTTATCTCTATCCCCTCAATAAATAGGCTCTTGCAAACCTCTTTTATCTTCTCCTCATCAGAGCCAGGAGAGGCTGTTAGCCCCAGGATTTTAGGATGGTCTGCGCGCTTCATGTATTGTTTTGCAAGGAACACATAGGCATAATCACCTACCGCCCTATGTGCTTCATCCACGACCAAGAGGCTGACTTCTTTCAAAGAAATCCTGTTAGTTATTATATCGTTTTCCAGGCCTTGGGGCGTGCTTACTATGATGGTGCTTTTCTTCCAGATCTCTGCCCTTTTGGAAGGCCTTATCATGCCAGTAAAGACAGTGACATCAGTTTCATGCACATCAAGGTATTTGCGCATCGAGTCGACATGCTGGTCGCAGAGGGGCTTGGTTGGAGCGAGTATTAGGATTCTACTGCCGGGATAATTCTGCAGCCTATGAGCAGCAAGCATGACTGCTATGTTAGTCTTTCCAAGTCCAGTGGGCAGGACCACTAATGTATTCTTCTTAACGGCCGTGTCAAGAATGGTTTGCTGGTAAAGCCTAGGTTCAAAATCACGAATCATTTTTCAAAATAACGAAATGCCCTCTGATTTATAATGATAACGTTTCGATAGAACGAACGGAGTCAAAAACTTTTGGAGAAAAAAAATAAAAAAGAAAATAAAAAGTTGGAAAAATTTATCTTCCGCGTGCCATCTTGGCCCTTGCGACATTGCCCTTCTTGTCAATGAAGTACAAGTAGCCAGATTCTTTCTTGACTCCTATCTTAGCAACGACTTCTATTTTTCCCTTTGCTTTCTTTCGGCCTCGTGCCATCTTAGCTCTTGATACATTGCCCTTCTTGTCAATGAAGTAGAGCCATCCTTTCTCTTTCTTAACATTTGCTTTTGCTATTACTTGTGCCATTAAAGGTCACCCCCTTAATCCTTTACATTAAAGGATTTTTATGTTTATCCTATTGAATAATGTTCTTATTCTTAAATGTTTTGGTTTTATCGACGAAAGATTTAAAAAGCCGGAAAACAACGACGGTTTTTCTACTTCATCTCAAAGCTTGAATAATAAATGATTGCCACCAAAATCCCTATGACTAAGGCGAGAATATAAGAGAATATCTTGAACAAAAGTATGAGCGCCGCAAATCCCAGAACAGACGCTAGGACAAAGACATAAATCCATCTTGAAGCAATGAAAATGTAAAGCCCGGTTGTGCCGCCTTGAAATTGCCTGAGCTTCTCGAAAGTAGGGATGGGGAGCAGAGACCATACTGCGATTAAAAGGTTCAGAATGATAAGGGAAAAAACAAATGAGTTCTCAGTAGCTAGATATAATGGAGCAAAGATTCCGACAAGGATAATGTTGGATAGCGGGCCGGCAAAAGCAATCAAGCCAAGGTCCTTGTGCTTCACTCCTCCTCGAAAGACACTCATCCTCAGCTTAGGGATGATATCATAATAGAGCGCACCTGGAAAGAAAAGCGGGACATAACCGTATGAAAAGAAACAAATTACCACTCCGAGGATCATGCCGTTCACCCAATACTTGTATTCCGAGGAATAGCCGAGCTTCAAGGCGACCAATTTCTGGACTGAAAAGTGTATCATGAGGAACATGAACAGTATCATGAAAATTATCACGAGGTTGGAGATGTAATGCACAATAGATGTTCCTCTGATCAATTCAAAAATGCCCCATTTAATGACTTCGTCAGTTCCTGCAACCATCTCCTTAAAAGCCCATCCTTTGACTAGGGTGATGGAAAAGGCAGAAACCAATGCTGTGATTAAAAGGCGCTCTAGCTCTTTTTTTGAAAAGCTCCACCTCTTTTCAACTCTTGAAGCAAACTCATACATAGCAAGGTAACTGGATTTCTTTCTTTATATAATTTTCTTTATTAAGGGGAAGAGAAGTTAAAAAGAAAAAAGAGTGTGTTTATCAAGGCAATTTAAGAGAAACTCAAGAGAGATGAACAAAGGACAAGATGATGAAAAAGGTCCCGATAGTCAGGCCTGCCACAAGCAAGCGAGTGACGAGCTTTATCCTCTGGAACTTCGGCTTTATCTCTCCTTCAGCCAGGTTCCATATTTGATAAGCATATGCGTTGATTATGTTATCTCGGTTATCTAAAGTGTTCTTTAAGCCCCGGGAGTAGTCCTGCCAAGAGCCTAAATCGTGGAGATAATTGCCGAAAAAGAAAAGATTAGTCTTGACACGCTTTTTTTTTGAAAAAAGAACTAGGCTCAGGAGGGTTATCAAGAGGCAGGTGAAAAGTGAAAACATGATTATGCCTGCGCCAAACCTATACTCTGAGTTCATTTGGTTATAATCAACTCCCATCAGACCACCAATGCTCAATACAATAAGGACTCCGAGCACTCCGTTAAGCATCTGGAGGTAGTTGTCAGCCTTAGTGGATATTTCTACGTTAGTCTGGTGGATTTCAGAAAGGAAGTTCACTTCTGCTTCAGAATTGTTCCAAGGCTTGGGATTTCTCATAACTAAAGCGGCTGGTTAAAAGAATTTATAAATTTTCTTAAAAAGAACTGAAGAAAAAATGAAACCCCGAACAGGATGTGAAAGAAAAAATCACATCATTGCCTTTTTTGCCCTGCCTTAATAATCTCAAGGACCGTTTCTTCGTGCCCTGCCCCCATGACTGCCATTATCTTCTTATCCGGATAATTCTCTATTAAGGCTTTTAGCTTCAAGGCCATTATCTTGTTCCTTTCCTCCACCAATACCCTGTGCAGGCCGGGATAGCGCTTTTTCAGCAAGCCCAAAAGCTGTTTGATTAGTTCCTTTTCGGGCACCTTACCGATATCAATCCTCATTTTCTTAGAGAAAGGAGCCAAAACCAAGTCAATGAAAAAATTGAATTTTTCCCTCCAGCCAATAGCTTTGGAAAGCCGAGCCAAGGTAACTTGGATATCCCTGTCGATGAGGGCTATTCGCCTTCCATTGTCTCTTGCCAATTCAACTGCACGAAGCATATCGCTACCTGGCTTAACACCGACAATATCGCCGAGCTTTTGCTGGACTAGACTGCCAATCACAGCAAAAAGATAACCCTTAAATCCTAGCGTGAATGCCATGCGAATAGAGTAATTTGGCTTTCTCTCAGTTAAAAGAGCATGCAATCTGGCGGGGTCCAGCTCAACAGCCACTATATCCGGCTTTTCTATTGCAAAGGCATTTTCGATTTCCTTAATAGAATCAGCTGCAATATGTGAGGTTCCTAAAAAAACAAGATTCTTGTGCTTTAGCATGGTGATTGATAATCGTATTAAGCGCAATGTTTATGTGTAATATCGGTTTATTTTTTGATTTTTTTGCTTAGGGCCAGAAATTCCAAAAGGATTCCCGGCGTCCTTGATATTATCTCTCATAACCTTATTATTCTTGGTTTCGTGGCCCTGCTGCACGAGCTCCTTCCGGGCCTTAAGGCAATCAATCTCGATGTTTGCGGGGCAGTCTTGGACGCAAGAGCCACATTCTGTGCAGAGAAAAAAAATCTCTTTCAGGCTCTTCTTTTTCTCTAGGAATGCCTTGAATCTTGGGCCGGCAGTCTCTTTTTTCAGGATAGCATGAACAGGGCAGTTAAGGTTACAGGCTCCGCAAAGGTTACAGTTTTCTGTTGTGCGATTCTTATCCATCTGATTCACCTCTCACTTGATTCTTCCCGCATAATAATTTATTTATTGATCCATTCATCTATAAAATTAAATCATCTATAATTGATAAGTTTTCCTGCGTTAATGATATTGTTATAATCGTACTCATCCTTCAGCTTCACCAAGAGCTTTTTCTCCTCAGAACCGATAAGGCCTGCGTTTTTCACTCCGTGACCGAATAATTTTCCGGATTGGCCGCCAAGGCTTTTTACAAATGAACGAAAATTCAAAACCAATCCTTCGTCTTCCTTAAGAAAATAAGCATAAAAAAACCCTAATCCGATGTGGCCTTGCAAAGCAACATTATTTTTCTCGCACCATTGGATTAAGTCATAGCTTTTCTCCAAGCTTAAGGATGCATCCTGCAGGTAATAATAACCTTTTAGCCTGGCTGACGAGTGAGCAGACTCGACTTTTTTCAGTATGGCTGAAGACTCAGGCAAGATCCTGTTCTTGCCTTTTAAGCTAGCGTAAGCAGCCACAAGGCAGTAGCTATTGAAAAAACCAAAGATTTCAGAAAATTTTTTATCAAAAAATTCCAGGAAATAAACATCCAAATCATTCTCCAGTTGCCTCACCTTTTTCAAAAGCTCAGAGAGCTGCTCTGCATTGAATATGTCGAACGAGAGCATCTGCTGCTCTGCAATCCTTAGCTTGGCTTTGGTAATAAAACCAGACAATCCCTCTTTTCCTACTGCTGCAGCTTTCTTGGAAGTGTAAAAATGCTTTCCAGTCCCATCAACAAACTCTATTTCCTCAACCCATTTTTCCATTCTGCCGAGACTGTGGCTCTCCTTGGATACTAAATTAAGGGCAATCATCCCTCCAATGGTAGCTACTGGATTTACTGGGCTGATTGGAAAAGCCATTTTAAAGGCAGCAAGCCCCCTGTTCAAGTCAGATATCCGAACGCCAGCCTCGACTTCGACCATTTTGTTTGAAACATCGATTTTCAGGATTTTATTCATCCTTTCAGAAGACAAAATAACAGAATTCTCGCCCAGGGTGCTATCGACAAGGCTGGTGCCTGATCCTCTGATGGTTATGGGAGTCCTGGATTGGTTTGCATAGAGCATGATTCTCCTCACTTGATCAACAGACTCGGGCCAGAGGACCATGAATGGCTTGAGCTCTACCTCAGAGGAAGCATAGCTATAGGCTTCTAGGTCAATCGGAAAGTCAGAGGTGTTTTTTGAGCCTACAAAATCTGAAAATTTTTTTAGCATATCATCAATCCTCTACAAGCACCTGGCTTAACTCAATTATTTTCTTATTGCCCGCGTTCTCGCTTAGGTGCAAAAGACAATAAGGGCAGGAAACAATGATTTTTTTTGCTCCCAGATGATTAAGCCTTTCTTTAGCTATCTGGTTTGCTAGCGCTGGGCTGTTTTGCTTTAGTCCGCCTCCTGCTCCGCAGCAGAAAGTCTTTTCTCTTGATCTAGCAGGCTCTATGATTCTAAAACCAATCTGCTTTAATAAGAGTCTCGGCTCTTTAATCACATTATTTTTCCTGGCTAAAAGGCACGGGTCGTGGTATGCTATTTCTTCATGACCACGATGGGCTAACTTATGCTTGTGAGCCTCAAGGGTTTGAGAAATGTGCTCTGCAGGGAGGAAATATTGATTTTTGAGCATATCATAACAATGAGGGCAGTTCGTTATTATCCTGGTAACGTTGTGCTTTTTCATGAGCCTGATGTTCTTCTCTTTTATTTCTGCAAAGTCCAGGGCATAGCCTGCGTTTAGAAGAGGGGCTCCACAACAATTTATTTCATCAATGATTTTGAAATCTACTCCTAAATCAGATAATAGAGCCTTGTATTTGACCATCACAAAAGGCAGAGCGTGCCTGGTAAGACAGCCCGGATAATACAGGGTCGTTCCTTTTAGTCCGGAAATTGAACCCTTTAATTTATCTAAAAAGCCTAACAAACCAAAACCACCTTTATTTTAAAGAGAAGTGTTCTGTTTAATAAATATTGTTTTTTTTGGGAAAAAATCATGGGGCTTTGATAGGTGCTTTCACTGCAGGTGAAGAAAAAAAACCCCGGAAGACCTCAAGAAAGATGAGGCCTTCCTGGGAAAAGAGGTGAGTGAATATGTTACTTTATCATTCAGGATTTTATATTCTTGATTGATAGAGTGGCATTAAACATTAAAGAGAGCATTGATCAAGCATCCTGCCGAAGGTAGAGCCAAATAATGAAGTATTAACCCATACGGCCGAGTCATAGGAAGGATGGACTTTAGTGTCATCCGAAAGCATGAAAGCCAGCTCTTTGTTGTCCACAAGACAGAATCTTCCTGTGTTGGTCTTGAGGTTTTTTACCTCAGCAAAATCACCCAGCTCTTTAACAATATCCTTGGATTTGGGTGTCAGGGGAGCCAGAATCTTAATCTTAACCCCCTTTTCATTAGCCCTTTTTAATGTCTTTGCGAGGTGCTTGTGTTTTCTTATTAAGCCATCTTCTGATGTCATGAGAATCACTGATTTAGTTGCGTTTTTTATCATGGTGTTCAAATGATTATATACTTGATTTCTTCCCTTAATTATTCCTGAAAGGTCTATTGGATTAACAGGCTCTATCCCTTGGGTATGCAACACTACGAGCTCCTTTAGAATGTCAGAGCCCCTGAGTTGTTCTAGCATCTTTATTTGTTCTTGTGCCTGTAGATCAACTCCTTTCTTCACTCTCTCCACGACTTCTTCTGGAGCGATGGCTATATATTTAATTGGTTTGCCGAGCTTCATGACTATGAATCCTTTCTTTTCAAGGCTTTCTAGAATGTCATAACTCCTGCTTCTAGGAACTCCCGCAATATCACTTAATTCTCCTGCGGTGCTTACACCCCTAGAAAGAAGTGCCGTCCATATCTTTGCTTCATAACTGTTAAGGCCGAAATCTTTTATTTTCTTTAAAAAGGATTCTTGCACAATCATAGTTTTCCTCTCCAAAATTTTTATAACTATTATGTAGTAGAGAATAGTGGAGGGAGGATTTATTTATAAAGCTTTCGATTATGTTATTATTTAAGAGTGATAAAATAATGAAGGTATTATGGGCTTCTTCAGGGGCTCTCCCCTTGATTTCGTTTCGAAATAATCTTTGGTTGAAGATGATCTTGAATTGCATTGAAATAAGTTAAATTGCACGAAAATAAAATAAAAACAGAGATTTTCATCAGCATTATTTATGGTTTAAAAAAAGAAAAGAGAAAAAAGCCTGTTAAAAATTGATTCAATGACTGTTTTTCAATAAATAATTTTTTTTCTAATTTTAAACTAGATATTATTTATTTACTTTATAGAAAATAAATAATATAAATAAAATAATAATATAAACAAAATAAAACAAACAAAAAAAGTAATGAAAAATAAAATGATAGATGAAAAGATAAAAAGAGTTTCAAACTGAAAAATTAGCTATTAATCAATCAAATTAGCTGTTGATTGATTATATTTTCAATCGGGCTTTAATCAAGGATTTTTTAATCAATCTTAAGTTAAACCTAATCTCAAACAACCCGAAATCATCCGGATCTCATACTCAAACATCAAATAAAATTCCATATGCAATCAAGGGGAGGGGGCTTTATTTCATATTATGTGGTTGTTTATATATTTTATTTCATATATTCTACAGGAAAACAATCTTTATAAACCTTTGTTTCTTCTGGAAATTTTATCGACGATGAACAAAGACCTAAACAACATATTTGAGCAGTTCTTAACAAATGAATCTCTGTTCAAGGACAAAAAAGTCCTTCAATCCCACTACATCCCTGATGAAATCAATCACAGGGATGAACAAATAAGCCAGGCCGCAGGCATTTTAGCCCCGGCCTTGAGATTGGAAAAACCATCCAACCTTTTTATTTATGGAAAAACAGGCACTGGAAAGACACTGGCATTGCGTTATCTGGCTGAACAAATGCTAACTATCGCTGAAAACAAGAAAATACCATTGAAAATAGTATATATTAATTGTAAGCTAAAAAAAATTGCCGACACAGAATACCGCCTCATTGCCCAGCTCGCCAGGGAGTTTGGAAAGGAAATACCACCTACTGGCCTTCCGACAGATGAAGTCTACTCAATATTCCTTAAAAGCCTTGATGAAGAGAAAAAAATAATTATTTTTATCTTGGATGAGATTGACCAGTTAGTGAAAAAAGCAGGCGACGAAGTCATTTATAACTTAACCAGGATGAATACAGAACTAAAAAATGCGCAAACATCCATCGTCGGCATAAGTAATGACTTAGTTTTTGCTAACAACCTTGACCCAAGAGTCAAGAGTTCATTAAGCGAGGAAGAGATAGTTTTCCCGCCATACAATGCCGTTCAACTGCAAGAAATCCTGAAAAAAAGATCACAGTTAGCCTTTAAGGAGGGAGTATTAGAAGAGGGGGTGATACCCAAGTGCGCTGCTTATGCAGCCAGAGAGCACGGAGACGCCAGAAGAGCCCTTGAGCTCCTAAGGGTGGCTGGAGAATTATCTGAGAGAAAAAACATCAATAAGGTAACTATGAAAGACGTTGATTCTGCCGAAAACGTCATAGAAAGGGATAGAGTGATTGAGTTAGTGAAAAATCAGCCCAAGCAGTTCCAAGCAGCCCTCTATGCGATAATAGTCAACAAGAACTCAACCCATAATAAACTCATCCAAACAGGGGATGTCTATGACCTTTATAGGGATTTATGCAATAAGATCGGGCTTCGGCCATTAACCCAAAGAAGAATATCTGACATCATCGCTGAGCTGGATATGCTGGGAATAATTAATGCCAAGGTGATTTCCAAAGGAAGATTCGGCAGAACCAGGGACATATCATTCATCCTTCCTTATTCTATTGAAGCCAAGATAAAAAAAATCCTTGAAGACGACCTTTTTGGTTGAATCAGAACTAACTGTTTTTAGATAAGAGATGATATATTAAAACAACATAAGCATTATCAATAAAACACGAGGACTGGATATGGAAAAAAGTTGCATTAAAGCTTTTCTAGAAAAAGGAATCCTTATCAGCCCTGAGGTAGTCGATGATCCTGATCTTTTGAAAAAGCTCTCCCAAATAAGTGAACAGCACCTCAAGGATGTTTTTTTAATCGATAAATCCTTCCTAAGAGAGAAAGGGTTGCTTAAAAAGGAAGAATCTGATGCTCCTGCCAATTTCAAAATCCTTTTTTCCTATGATAAAGAGCCAGGAAAGATATCTCTGCAGGATTTCGTCAGCTATTTTAACCGCAGGTTTGAATCCCTGTCATCAATTCTTAAGCAAAGGCAGGAACTTCAGAAAATTACCAGCATCTCAAGGATAAAGGCAAAAAAAGAAAGGGAAACAGTGGCTTTTATAGGAATGATTTATGAGAAATCTGTCACCAAAAACAACAACATCATGCTATCTGTTGAGGATGTATCCGGCAAAATTAACGTATTGGTATCGGATAAGAAAAAAGAGCTTTATGAGCTGGCGAAAGATATCGTTTTAGATGAAATGATAGGTGTTGAAGGTGTGGCAGCAGGCAATTTCATCCTGGCCAACCAGATATTCCTTCCAGATGTTCCTCTAATAAAAGAATTGAAAAAAAGCCCCGAAGAAGAGTATGCGGTATTCTTGGGAGATCCTCATTTCGGCTCAAAAGTCTTCTTAAAAAAGGAGTTTGACGAGTTCATTGATTGGATAAATCAAAGAAAAGGGAGTGCAGAGCAAAAAGAAATGGCTTCAAAGGTTAAATATCTGACAATAATAGGTGATTTAGTCGATGGGCTAGGAATATATCCTGGCCAAGAAGATGATTTAGAGATAAAGGATATAAAACAGCAGTATGATCTTTTTGCCCAATACCTCAAGAAAATTCCTTCTTCCATTTCAATCTTCATTTGTCCCGGGAATCATGATGTGGGAAGGATATCAGAGCCGCAGCCACCCCTGCTCCACGAGTATGCAAAAGCCCTGCGAGAAATTCCTAATATTGTTTTTCTTAGCAATCCCTCTCTTTTTAACATCGGGGCTACCAAAGATTTCCCTGGCTTTGACATCTTACTATACCACGGTTATTCCTTGATTTATTATGCAGACAATGTGCCCAGCATCCGTTCCAAAGGAGGGCAAAAAAAATCAGAGTTAATAATGAAGTTCTTACTCCAGCGAAGGCACCTAGCACCCACCCACACTTGTAACCAATACATCCCAGATAGGAATCAAGACCCGTTAGTTATTGATAGAATACCTGATTTTTTTATCACAGGCCACATACATAGGGTGAGTGTTAGCAACTACAAGAACATAACCCTCCTTAACTGCTCTTGCTGGACAGATATTACTGAAGATCAGGAAAAAAGAGGGCTACAGCCCCAGCCTGGCAGAGTCCCGATTGTTAATTTGCATACGAGAGAAGTAAAAGTCATAAACTTTTTCAAGGAAGAAAAAACAGAGCTTCAGCCAGCATCTGAAAGCTAAAAAAGATGGCACCGAAAAAAAGTTAGCCAGAAAAAACCGAGAGAAAATGGACATCCAGAAATATTTTGATGCATTAGAGAAAGAAAGTTTTGAGATATACAAGATAGCATCAAAAGCAAGGAGCAGGGGATATGACCCCGAAACCAAGCCCGAGATTTTCCTAGCTAAAAACCTAGCTGAAAGGGTAATTGGCTTGATAAGTGTTGTAGCTCCGCAGCTCCAAGACTCTGGTGCCATCAAAAGAATAGTTGAATTAGAAAAGAAGTACGGCGTTTTGGACTGGAGAGTGGCCTTTCAGATAGCTCTTGAAATAGCGCAAGAGAAGTTCTGTAAATTTCCAAATAAAAAGGACGCCATGGAAGCAGGGATAAGGACTGGTTTTGCCTATGTTACTCTTGGTGCAGTATCAGCTCCGCTCGAAGGCTTTACTAAGCTTGAGACCAAGAAACGCCTCGACGGTAATGGAGAGTATTTCTGCCTTTATTTCTCTGGGCCCATAAGGGCTGCTGGCGGAACAGCAGCAGCAGTATGCGTTCTAATAGCAGATTATGTAAGAAAAAAAATGGGTTATGCAGAATATGACCCTACTGAAAAAGAAATCAAGCGTTGTCATGCTGAGCTTTCTGATTATCACGAATATGTTACTAACCTACAATATTTTCCGTCGCAGGAGGAAATGGAGTTTATGGTTGCTCATGTCCCTGTTGAGATATCCGGAGATCCCTCTGAAGAAAGAGAGATATCCAATGTAACCCTTAAAGATTTGCCCAGAGTGAACACCAACCGCATCAGGAGCGGCTATTGTTTAGTTTATAGTGCGGGACTGCCTTTAAAGGCACCGAAGGTATGGGCCAAGCTCAGCAAATGGGCAAATGAGTTTGAGCTCGAGCAATGGTCTTTTCTTGAGGAATTCTTGAAAATTCAGAAGAAAATCAAAGCCAGGGAAAGCCCATCTGCAAAAGATGCGCAGCATAAGGAAGATGAGCGCCGAATAAAACCTGATTATACATATATCTCTGATTTAGTGGCAGGAAGACCTGTCTTTGGTCATCCATTAGCCAATGGGGCTTTTCGCCTAAGATATGGTAGGTCCAGGACATCGGGTTATTCTGCTCAGAGCATCCATCCTGCCAGCATGCAGGTGCTTCAGGATTTCATAGCTATTGCTACCCAACTTAAGGTTGAAAGGCCAGGAAAGGCAGCTGCCTTCACTTCTTGCGACTCAATCAATGGTCCGATTGTCAAGCTAAAAGATGGCTCAGTGGTTTATGTCGAGACCCAGAAGCAGGCCAAAGCAATTGAGGAGGAGATAGAGGAGATCATCTATTTAGGTGATGTCCTAATAAATTATGGTGATTTCTTTGATAGGGCTCACCCACTGATCCCTGCAGGCTATGTGCCTGAGGAATGGATTCTTGAATTAGAAAAAGCCTGTGTCACCCTTTTTGGCACTTTTGATTTGGAGAAAATAACAGAGCTAATTGATATCGACCAGGAAAAGCTCGCAGTCTTATTTGCAAAACCGCTCTCTACCAAGATATCATTTGACGCAGCCCACCAGATAAGCAAGAGGCTCAGGGTTCCTTTACATCCCCAGCACATATTTTATTGGAATAGCCTCAGCGTTCATCAGTTCAAGGAATTAATTGATTGGCTAATAACCCAAGCCAAGATAGAGAAAGAAGAAACCTCCATCAAAATCATCCTTCCAAAAGGCGATGAGAAACGATATCTTGAGCTCATAGGCTTGCCGCACCTCTTTGTGAATAAAGAATTCGTGGTAATTGAAAAGGAGAATGCCAAGGCACTGCTTGGAAACCTAGGAATCAGCCTTAAAATTGGAGTGAATGAAAAAGAGGAGCTGAAGAAAAAATCAGAGCTATTAGCATCTCTTAGCAAGGGCGCAAAGGAAAAAGATGATTCAGTTCTTTTGCTATTGAACTCTTTAAATGATGTCATCATCAGGGACAAGTGCGGAACTTTCATAGGCAGCAGGATGGGTAGGCCAGAAAAGGCCAAAATGAGAAAGCTCACAGGCAGCCCCCACGTCCTTTTCCCTGTTGGAAAGGAAGGAGGCAAGTTCAGGTCCTTCCAGTCTGCTCTCGAAAAAGGCTTCATAACAGCCCAATTCACCCCTTTCTACTGTAAGCACTGCAAAAGGGAGAGTGTTTTTTCTGTATGCGAAATATGTGAAAGGAACACTGAAAAAATGAAGTTCTGCAAAGAATGCGGCCTAGTAAAGGATTGCCCTCACACTCCAGCTCCTTTCAAGACAATGGCTTTTGACATCAAAACCAGCTTTCCTTCGCTCTTGAAAAAAATAGGCACTAATATATTTCCCGATCTTATCAAGGGAGTTAAGGGCACAAGCAACAAAGAACACACCCCTGAGCACCTGGCAAAAGGGATTCTGCGAGCCAAGCATAATGTATACGTCAATAAAGATGGGACTATAAGGTACGATTGTTCTGAAATCCCCCTCACTCATTTCAAGCCAAAGGAAGCCAGGGTGGGTGTGGAAAAGCTTCGCCAGCTTGGCTACGATATAGATATTTGTGGAAAACCACTTGTCTCTGAAGAACAAATTCTCGAGCTAAAGCCACAAGACATACTTTTACCCTGCAGCCCAGATTCATTAGAGGAACCGGCAGATGAGGTGCTTTTCAGGATTGCTTGCTTTGTTGACGAGTTGCTTGAAAAATTTTATGAGTTAAAGCCCTACTATAATCTAAAAGTCAAAGATGACCTAGTCGGCCATTTAGTCATAGGCCTAGCACCCCATACCTCTGCAGGGATTCTTTGCCGCATAATAGGCTTTTCTCAATCCCAAGGCTTTGTGGCTCATCCCTATGTTCACGCTGCCATGAGAAGGGACTGCGATGGAGATGAGGGATCGATGCTCTTGCTTCTTGATGCAATGCTCAATTTCTCAAAGAAATATTTACCTGAGAGCAGGGGAAGCACTATGGATGCTCCATTAGTATTAACCTATATCCTTAATCCTGCAGAAGTGGATGACATGGTATTTAACATGGATATTGCTTGGAAATATCCTCTAGAATTCTACGAGGCTTGCCATCAATACAAAATGCCCTGGGATGTGAAGATAAGGCAGGTAAAGCAAACCCTTTGGACTCCTGCCCAATACGAAGGAATGGGCTTCACTCATGACTCATCTGACATCCATCAAGGAGTTCTCTGCTCTGCCTATAAAAAGCTCCCTAGCATGGAAGAGAAGCTCAAGGGCCAGATGGAATTGGCTGAGAAAATAAGGGCAGTGAATACAAGCGATGTTGCTAGATTGGTGATTGACAAGCACTTCATGAAAGATACCAAAGGGAATTTGAGAAAATTCTCGCAACAAGAGTTCCGCTGCGTTGAGTGCAATGAAAAGTTCAGGAGGCCTCCATTGGCTGGAAAGTGCTCTGCCTGCAATGGAAAACTGATATTCACTGTTTCAGAAGGATTTGTAATCAAATACCTAGAAATCAGCATGAAGCTAGCAGAGAAATATAATGTACCCACCTACATGAAGCAGAACCTTGAGCTGCTAAAGCAAAGAGTAGAGAGCGTCTTTGGTAAGGCAAAAGAGCGCCAGCAAGAATTGGGCTCATGGTTGACTGCTTAGCCAGGTTTCAAACCTTGGAATAAATAGAATATTTGGCTCCGCAAGCCTGGCATTTAATGAAATAAACTTCTCCTTCCTTGTTCATTTTGGTATCTGGCTTTCGGCATTCCCTGCATATGACAAAGGTTTCTGCATATTCCTTGATGCTTTCATTAATCCTGTTGGCGGGGATCTTGGTTCCTAGAATGAGAAACTGTTTCTTAATCTCCCCCGGAGCGGCCAGTTCCTTAAGGACGTATTTGAGCATGTGCTCTGGTGACCTGCCTAGGTGCTGCGCGATCTGGATAAAATTACTTAAGATGGTCTTGTTGCCCTGTACATGGCCGCGAATGTTTGGTATGATGAACCGTTCAGTGCTTTGCTTGGTCTCAGGCAGGATTTTCTTAGCTCTATCCAATAATTCTTCATAATTTTCCATTGTAAGACGAGTAGATGCAAATCCTATAAAAAGCTTTGTTTTCTAATGTTTTTTTTCAGCCCTTCTTTAAGAAGTCAAAAATAGTTTTAGCTTTTCCCTTTTCCAAAAGGTTTATAAATAACAGAAAAGAGGATAAATGCATGGTCCTTGAATCATTAATCACCCCATTTAAAGCTGAGCAAAGACCAATAAAACTATTATTTCTCGGAGCGGCTTTTTGTGTTGTGTCCATATTACTGAGCTTGTGGGTATTCAGGTCACAAGCCAGCATGATCATGGTTTTTCTTACCTCAATGGCAGCCCTTCCGCTCATCTATAACACAATCAAGATGGAAGAGGAAAAAGATCTCGAAGGCATGGAAGAAAAATGGCTGCTTAAAGAGCACAGCAAAGCGCTAAGGGCGTTCATGTACTTATTCCTAGGAGCCACGTTGGCATTTTCTTTCTGTTATGTTCTCGTCTCTTCAGACATGGTTAATGTGCTTTTTCAATCCCAGACAAGCACCATCAACGCCATAAATAGCCGCGTGACAGGCCATCTAAGCTTCAATGCCAACATGTCTTTCTTCTCTAAGATTTTTCTTAATAACATAAAGGTCCTAATTTTTTGTATATTGTTCTCTTTCGTCTATGGCTCTGGAGCCATTTTCATCCTTATGTGGAATGCTTCGGTCATAGGCACAGCGATAGGAAACTTCATTAGGAGCGAGCTCGCCAAGGTTGCTCAACTGGTTGGCTTTGACAAAATAGCTCATTATTTCCAGATAATAAGCCTTGGCTTGCTGCGATACTCTATACATGGCATCCCAGAAATATTTGCCTATTTCATAGGAGGGCTTGCAGGAGGGATCATTGGCATTGCAGTAATAAGGCATGACTTTGGCACAACCAAGTTCGAGCACATACTGCTTGACTCTGCAGATCTCCTGCTGCTAAGCCTGGGAGTCTTATTTATCGCAGCAATCCTAGAAGTTTTTGTAACCCCGGCAATATTCTAGACGCGAGAAACCAGTTCTTTATTTTTGCTCATTACTCGAGAATCTTCAGATAACCAGGCTTAAGCTCAAAGATTTCTCCTTCTTCAATGAGTTTGCGGATTAGCTCTTCGCCATCAGGAACATTAGCCCTCTTTATGACCTCTCCCATCTCCGCCCCGCTTCCAGCATCAAGGTCCTTAATAAAATCCATGATTCTCTGAAAATGATTACCCTGCTTGGTCTCGGGCTCTAAAGCCACGCGGTTCTCTCTTTTTACAGAGCGCATTCTTTTCCTGAGCAGTTCAAGCTGTAGTTTCCGGTGCTCTCCCCACTTAGGGTCGAGTTTCTTTACGATTTCAGGCAATATGTATTTCTGCTCATTATAAACCCTGGGTCTGCCAATAATAAGAATGAGGTCGCCAAGATTTAGCTCTCCGAACATATCTCCTTCAAAATTTCTTAAAAGAATACGGCCGCTTCCATCATCAACCAGTGCGCCGCCTGCATTTTCTTTATTAACCACCACTCCAATCAAGTTCACCCTGGAAATGTCCCCTAAATCAGTTGAGAAATAACTAGGGTTCCAGCCTTCAGTCCTGACAAACCTTCCATTTAGTAAGCTGTCAATCATGCAAATCGCTGCAACTTCCCTTTTGATCTGGGCCATGATGCTATTTCACCTTCTAAATCTTGGAAATTATGCCGTGCTTAGGGCTAAATACATCTCCGGAACGCTTAAGCTTTTCCAGTATTTCATCCACGCGCTCTCGCTCCACTCCCCTCAATTCAGCTTCCCGTTGGATATCCTCTACAGGAACAGCCTTTCCAAGGATCTTTTCCAACTCATTGATGATCTCCTTTAGCACTCCAATCTCACTTCTCTGAGAAGCAGTAATGCCTGTGGTTATGGTATCGATGTCAATTTTTCCAGTCGCGGGATCAAGACCTATCTGTGATAAACAGTAATGGACTAAATCAATGGCTCTTCTTGCATCTTTTTTTATCACTTTATCCCGCAGTTCTGATTTTGCGCTGGCTTCACTAAGCCTCACTAAAGCTTCTAGTTGCCTTGGGCTAATGGCTATACTTCTGCTAGCCTCTTCTTTCTCCCCTGCATTACGCATATTAACAAAGAAATCCTTAATCTCTTTCATAGCTACATCAGTCAGCTTAGGATGAATCTTCCTTCTGGAATAGGAAACGTACTTCTTTATCAAGTCAGATGAAATCTCACTTTCTCTCTTTTCCCCGCTTTGGTGCAGGTCCAGTATGAAGCTCGCCATTTTCTCATCTTTTTCCTTGTTAGGTAAGTCTCTCATAGGAAAAATGAGGTCAAAACGGTTCAGTAAGGCGGGCGGGAGCTCTATTTGCTTGACAATAAGCTCAAATGGGTCAAAACGGCCGAATTTAGGGTTGGCTGCTGCTAATACTGTGGTCTCTGCCCTGAGGGTTGCCTGGATGTTAGCTTTGCTTATGCTAATGGTCTGCTGCTCCAGGGCTTCGTGCATAGCGTCCCTATCTTCAGGAGTCATCTTGTCAAGCTCATCAATGCAGCAGATTCCCTTATTAGTAAGCACTAGCGCTCCTGCTTCAAGGGCCCATCCCTTTAGGAACTCATCTTTTACCACGCTAGCTGTAAGCCCTGCGCCTGAGGCTCCTTTACCGCTGACATACCTGCTTTTAGGGGCAATAACACTGACCCTCTTTAAAAGTTGTGACTTCCCGCTTCCAGGGTCTCCTATTAGAAGTATGTGGATATCTCCTCTGGTTACGTCGCCTTTGTCTCTTTTTTTAATGACACCGCCAAGCATTTGCAGCACAATAGCTTCTTTCACTCGTTCATGGCCATAAATACTGGGCGCGAGAGAATCCCTTAGCTTTTCAAAAACTTTTTTATCGCTAGCAAGCTTCAGGATTTCTTTCTCTTCTTTCTCGCTAATCTCAATCTCATAGAAATCCTCTTGAATGGGCTCAATATCATTGGCTTCGCAAAATAAATCATATCTAGTGGTCCTAATGCCGCCGATTTCAACGGGAATCTCTTTGATTATGCCGATTACCTGCATCCTGCTCCCCGGATTGGTTTTTTTGTCGCTCATCGGGCTGACGAGGTCGCTTTTTAGGAAAATGCTTAATCTTTTTGGTTGTTCGCCTCCTTCTAAATCTTCAGGTGCTTCTTCAAGCACGAGCTTCTGAGCATCCACAAGCTCTTTTGAGATTAGCCTGAACTTTCCTCTTCTTCCGCAGCTGCACCTGCTGGGCTCATTAAATTTTGTGTCCAGCTGTAGCACTGTGATTATATTGCCGCAGCTAGGGCATTCAAAACGCGCACTTGTGACCTGAGGCCTCACATCGCTCTTCTGCCTTACTAAGCCTTCAATAGCAATCAGCTTTCCGAGATGGTTGCTTCGAATATCCCTTATTTGCATATTCTGGGATAGAGGTAGGTTAAAAAACCTCACCCTAAAATTTTTTATATCTCCTTCCATGTCAAAATTATCAATGGCCAATTCTGATGCTTTTATAGTGTCCTCTGGTCTTTCAAGGAGCAAATCTGCCAGTTCCGGGTTGAATCTGGATAAGATATTAAAGTCTAACTTGATGAATTTCTGCCCTTTGTTCACCTGCCTTACTAATTCAGAATGATACTCTGTTTCTATGAACTTGTAAAACAGGTTTATCTGTTCAGCCACATCCACCTAAACCACCCTTAAAAACATTTTTTTATAAAAAACTAAAAATAAAATGAATTTACTTCAAAGCCTTCAGAGTTTCCACAAGCTTATCCAATGCAGCATGGACCTCTGCTTCTGATTTGGTGCCTGTGCACACCACTTTCCCATTGCTAAACAACAGGAATGTGGCCTTTGCTTCCATGAGCTTATATACTAACCCCGGGAACTGTTCTGGCTCGTATTCGGTGTTGTCTAGCTTCATAGCCAATGTGTTAAGGTTCAAGTCCATACCTATGCTCCCACTAGCGACAATGTTCTGGATATTGATTTTAGGCTTGATGGTTATGTTTATGCCTATTTTTTTCAGGCTTTCAATAATTCTGTCAATGCTCTCTTGAACCTTATCCATGCTTCTAGCACCTGTACAAACGACCTTACCAGAACTAAAAATAAGAGCAGAAGTCTTAGGATCTTTTATCCTGATGACCAATCCCGGGAACTGCTCAGGATTGTATTCGGTATTGCTTAAGGTAGCCGCCATCTTTTCCAAAGGGATGTCATGCTCAAGGCTAGTTGAAACTACAATGTTAACAACCCTTATATCTCTAGGCCCAATATCTTTTCCTTCCATAAGCTGAGGCGCCAGTTCAACCTTTTTTGTTTTCTTCTTGATTTTCGAAGCAGTTCGTATAATTTTTTTTACAGGAATCTTTTTAGTCTTGGTTAATTTCTTCTTCTGATTTACAATCTTTCGAGTTTTTGTTGCTTGTTTAATCTTCTTTACTGGTTTTTTCTTGGTTTTCATCGAAATCCCCCCGTCGTGAGCTTTATAAACTATTTAAAAAGGAGGTAAAAGCAAGGTATTTATAAATACTTTCATTCCTGAACATAAGCTTAGCAAAAACCATTTGAAAAATATAGCCCCCCTCATTTCCTTTGGAGAATGATTTTTTAAGCTCTTTTAACGTATAAAACAAAAATGTGCGTCCGCATTTAGTCGCAACACCCCCTTATTTCCTTTGGAGAAAAGCTTATTTTAAGCTTATTTTTCTGTTTTTTTCTCTTTTTTTTCAAAAAGATTTATAAATAAGCAAATAAGAAAACTCTTTGGGAGCATATTGCTGCGAAGGAAGCATTTAGCTGAGGATGGTGGAGTTAAGTTGATGGGATGGTTCAGAAAGAAAGTTCAAATTGAACAGATTAATTCTGGTTTAATCTCTGCTTTCTCCAAGATAAAAGAAGACCTTTACAATCATAGGAAGATGCTTGAAGAGCTGTATATCCATCATCATGGTTTTAGGAAAACCACCCATTTAAATCATCAGAGGATTGCTGACTGGATAAAACATTTTGATCTCTCTATAAAGCAGCTAGACCGAGACCTGAGGGTTTTAGAGAAACATTTTAATGAGGATTTCGAGGCTTTGAACACTGCCTCTCTGAATCTCTTCAAGGAAGCTTATGCAAAGAACATTAAGGATGTTCAAGCCATTAAAAAAGAGGTTCTGAAGGAAGTCGAGGTTTTTCTTAATGAAAACAAGCAAAATCACAAGGAAAATACGTTCCATCCTAATATTACCAATGTTAGTAATGTTAAATCCATAACACCAGACCCTTTCTTTGACTCCCTTTCCAACCCTGAGAAATGGCTTGTAGGAGTTTTATTCAATGCAGAAGCTCCTTGGTCATATCTCCAGATTGCTGAGCGAACAGGCAAGACCATGAATACCATTCGCGTCTATATGAACCAGCTGAAATTCAAGGGTTTCATTGATGAAAGTTCTCTGCCTAATGGGATTAAGCTTTTTAGCCTGAGGCATAAGGCAAAAGTTAAAAAACTTTACAATCTCTAGAATTCTTTTAACGTTATAATGTGTTATAACACCCATTATAATACGTTATAACGCGTTATAACGCCCTTTTTCTATTTTTTTCTTACTTTAATATTTTAAAATTAATACTTCCTAAATCAAAATTTTTTTATAAACAAAATTTAAATCTAGCTAAAAAGAAAACCATAAAAATGAAAACTAATAAATACCGGGGTTTTTTTCTCTTTGAAAATGTTATCCTTAGCCCGATACTCAGAGATTGCTTTGAAAGGAAAGAACAGGCAGATATTTGAAAGACAGCTAGTCAATAATATAAAGGCATTCTTGAAAGCCAAAGGTTTAGAAGGGGAAGTGAAGCGCATACAAGGGCGAATTCTTTCGCAAACAGATTTTGAAGTTGATTTAAGGCCTATTTTCGGCATAGCCTCTTTTAGCTCTTGTGTTCAGGTCCAGGCTAAGCTAGAAGATATCTCTTCAGCAGCCTTGAAAATGGCTGAAACCCACCCAAAAACCACCAGGTTTAGAATAACTACCCACAGAAGCACAAAAAATTTTCCCCTGACATCCCCTCAGCTCAACGAGAGGATAGGATCGTTGATTGTTCAGAGTACAGGTATGAAAGTCGGGCTTGAAAGCCCGGATTTAGAAATAGGCATTGAGTTGATTGATGCTTTGGCCTATGTTTTTAACAAAAACATTCCATGTTTCGGAGGGCTGCCCGTTGGCATTGAAGGCAAGGTACTGGCTTTGCTTTCTGATGAAAAATCAGTTTTAGCAGCTTTAGTCATGGCTAAACGAGGCTGCGCTATTGAAATAGCCAGTCAAGCTGGCTTTTCTGAGCCTGATTATTCCTTATTGCAGCTTTTCAGCCCAAAGCACCTTAATCTTCACAAAGTAAGCCAGATTGATGAGCTTGATAACCTGGCTCTCGGGCTTGGGTGCAAGGCTATTGTTGTTTCAGATACTCTTGCGGATTTGAAAGAATATCCTGTAAACTTGCCGGTTCTAAGGCCTCTAATTGCTTTTTCTGAAAAAGAGCTATTGGCTGAGCAAAAAAGATATTCTTCAGCATTCGATGATTCTTTCTAGTTTTGGTATATTTTTCCTTTTTTTTGCTAATTACGATTTTCAAGAGGCATACAGAAAAATATAAATAGTATAAGGGAATTAAGTGTGCATAAAGAGGAAGGGTGTAAGTGAATGATTAATTCAAATCAGGGGCTGTTCTTTTTATGCTTGCTATTGGTTATGTTGCTATTTGCGGCAAGAGGCTCTGGAATTTCACAGTGCGAATGCTCGGTTGATATTCCCTGCCCTTCTGATTATGTCTGCAGCGATTTAGAAAGATGCGGCCCCGTTTTTTTACCTGATTCGGGGGCTCTTGATGGTATGTGTGTATTGAGTTGTTCTTTTAGTGGCGGTGAGTGTAAAAGTAGTTGTGATGTTTCAGATATAGAATTAACAGATTTTGCTTGTCCTTCCTTTTTGGGAGGGGACCCTTCTAGCGAGGTTTGTTGCGAATCTACAGGGCCAATCGTGCCAGTTTGCTCTTCTTCAAGAACATATATCAATTGCGCAGCATGTGAAGGTCAAGAAACTACCAACATCAGTTGCTCTGCTTGCTGTAACTGCCAACGCGGTGGCGGCGGAAGGACTAGATGCCCTGTAAATCAGGTAACATGCTCCGATGGTTCTTGCGAGTATTATCGTAATCGATGCCCAAAAGTAATAGCCGGTCCAACACCCGTTCAGACTATTTCCACAAACAACCTGATTACTGGCTTTGCCACTTTTACTAGCTGCACAAGAATGTACAGCAGCTGCGATGCTATTACCACATCATCTGTGTGTGATGTCTGCTGCCCTATTCAAGTCATTGATACTTGTAACAACGGTGTGCTTGATCCTGGTGAGGCATGTGAATACAATGGCCAGATTTTCCCTTCTGATAGGGATTCCTGCCAAAAAATATCTTCTGATTATACAGGAGGGATATTAAGTTGCACATCCACTTGCTCAATTGACCCCAGCTCCTGTATTGCTTCTCTCGCATCAGCTTGCGAAAATTTTCAAAGCCTAGATGCTTGCGCTGCAAATCCGAGTTGCCGTTGGTGTCCTATCCCTGCTAATACTCTTATTGAAGGCGGGACCTATTCTTCTAATGACTATACTACTTATCCTTATTTTGTTCCTGGTCAGCCAGAGGGAGAAGATCATTGGTGTGTCAATATATCTGGTTATGACCCTTTTAACTGCGGTGCTTGTGGCTTTAATGCAGTAGGAGCGCATGTATATAGTAACGATGGAGGTGGCTTTTGCAATGCAAGCAATCCTTTTTGTGTCCAAGGGTCATGCATACCCGGCTCCGTAACAGGAGTTGCTGATGCTTCAGCTGCTTTGCGTGCTCTTCATCCGGGTCAGATAAATCCTTTTTACTTCCCTTACCTTGTCTCTTACGATAGTGATTTTGACATTTATAAGGCAAATGTGGGTGCTGTGAACAATTATACTGTTAGGGTTGACATTGCTGATAGGTTGGTTACGGGTGCTCTTTGCGAGCAAGTGGCTGGTCATGGCTCTTATTTTCCAGGAGAGGGCTGCTGTGGCGATAATAAGTGCCGTTCCTTTGGCAATATTTGTGGTATTACCAAGATATGTAATGGCTCGACTTGGCTTGATGCCTCCAATCCAGCTATTGAAGGTATGGTTTTCAAGACCAAGTGTAATAGCAGTTATACCTATCCTGTTGTTGTCCTTTACAATGAGTTTATTAATTGTGTTGATGAGGATAAATATTCTAGTTATGTGTCCAAGTTGACTAATGATATAAAGGGAAGCTGTCTTTCTCCCGGTACAAACGGTCCTGCTATGCAGCCCACAGGAAGTTGGCAGTATTCATGCCCTTCTGGCTATTACCTCGCGGCAGGAGTGAGCGGCAATGCTTCGTATAGCTGTAATATAGATAATGTTTCTGCATATGTGAAGGGTTATCTTGTTTGTTCTGTCAATAACCCCGCTTCTGCAGCGAAAAACGCTTATGGATTTTTAGGCATTATAAACACAAACGAATATTCTGGCGGAATAGCCTTCCAGGGCTTGTCGAGCATAGCAGGCCAAAGCAATTATGCTTATTGTCCTGCACCTTTCTCTTCTTGGAAACGGCCAGGAGGATTAGGCGGGGGAATTTTCATTCAGAACGATGCTTTCATCCCTTGCCCCGGCATGACTAACGTGAGCACCTTTAATTTAAATGGCCTACCTTTATCTTTGGCGCTAACTGGCGTTGGTGGTCCTGGCGATTATATTGGATTATTCTGTGCTCAAGGCATCAGCAATCAGGTTGATAATGAAGAAACGGGTCTTTATGCATTGGATTATGTTAATGGCAACGGTACTGTCATGGGCAGTGTCAACGGCCACGAGTACATGTGTCATACTCCTGCTCCAATCGCTGGCCAAAACCTTGCGTCTTACAGGGCTCAGATTGGTGTTTGCTGCGGCGCAGGCCTTGCTGGCTGTGATGACGTGGGCATAACAAGTTCATTGATAGGAAGCGGAGGCACCAGATATGTTGCTGGTGAAGATATAAGATCTGGCGGAAGGCGCATTTATTGCTTGTCTTCTGGTACATGGGCATTTAATCTGGACTCCGCTGCTTTCCAGGATGCTTGCCAAGCTGCAGGACAGAATTTCACAGGAACTTATTGCTGCTCTGAGGATGATGACAGAAATGTGCTTGTCAATGGAGTGCGGGTGAACGAGTCCTATAACGACCCCGGTAGTGCTGTGGGCGCGTGCTTTAGGGGAGGGGTGCAAAAGAATAATGCCAAGCTCTTTTATAGGAGCGCAACCTATGATAGTGTATTTGTTCAGGATGGCGTTTTTAAAGGCTGCGGCTTTAATAATAGTAATTTCACAGGAGAAACTCCAGGGTTATGTAATTTAGTTGGAGGAAGGCTTAACTTTTCATGCCTGCAGAACATTGAGGGCTGGCCAGACCTAGGCTCATCTAGCAGCTTGCGCACTGGCGCTCCGCTTATCCAAGCCCAAGAAAGATGCAGCAGGATTGATACAGGAACGGAACAGTATTATTGCGATTCTAGTGGTAGGTGGAACCAAACCACACAAATATTCTCTAGATCCATTGTCCCGGATGATTTGTTCGCTTTTTTCAATCTGCCAAGCGCATCGAGAGAGAGCTGCTGCCCAGCCAACACCTGCTGGAATCCCAGCACAGGCACATGCAGGGCAGAAGGAAAGGACCAGTATACTGTTTCAGGGAGTGTTTATAGGTGCTCCCAAGGCCAATGGCTCACTGGCGGCGATATAAGAAAGACTTTTGAAGGATGCCAAGAGGGCTATTGCTTTTTGCCTAACCAATGTTTATATCAGGTAGGAGTTCCTCCTATATGTATCAATGATACCCAGTACAGGGGAGATTATCTGTGCAATAAAGGCAATTGGATCACTAGGACAAAGATGCTGGCTATGAAATTATCTTCTCTAGTTGGGTCAACTGACACTTACCAACTCATGTGCGGGCCCTATAACGAAGTTTTGAACAATGTCCTATATCAGCCAGGAAGTATCAATGCCTTTTGCGTGCTCAATCTAAACAAATTGTTAAATGGCAACATAATTCGCCAAAGGATTATCGGCGTCACCTTAAACCAGCCATTGGTGGCTGCAGACCATAACGATTTCATGAATTTTCTGGAGCAGAGCTTCTGGATGTCTTACCCCATGCCTCCTAACGTAGGCCTCTATTTTGATTACTCTGCCTGTCCTCCATCAATTAATTTCGGCGAATGCATGACCATCACTAACCCTGCTGGCAAGACTTATTTGAGGCTCTATTATGATAATAATTATAGCATGGCTATAATGAGCGATTCTAGTTTGGCTTTAGGCGCTACTTTTGGCGATGCTGTCTGCAATATTCTCCCTGGCTGGCTCAAATGGCTTTGCCCAACCCCAACTACTGCTGAGGACGTACTCACAGGAGTAAGATTAGCCAATAAGCTGTTCCTAGCAAACCAGCACCTAGAGGGTAGCTATCCTGATTCAAGGAATGTTTTTGGCGTTGCTGAGCAAATCTGCAACCCAGTGACCCAAGCCAGGCCCTGGGTTTATGCCTTTAATTACAGTTATGTTTCAAGCGTAGACTTGAATTACTTGGTTTCATTCGTAGATGCAGACTTTGCTAATTTCACATTAACCGGACATGGCGGGCGCATTTTGATTAGGAATCCTCAAACAGACCCCTGGCTTGCGCTTACTGTTCTTAGGAATTTAGACCAACAATGATGATTTCATCGCTAACTGATGCTTACTAATAGTCCTACAATCCGAGATTCAATCCAAGAATTACGATATTGCTGTTTTTGAGGTGGTTATTGTGAGAAAAGCTGCTTATGCAGGTTCATTCTATCCGAGCTCAAGCCATGCTTTGGCAGCCATGCTTGAGGGTTGCTTCACAGGAAAGCTAGGACCCGGTGCTTTGCCTGAAAAACCAAAGCCATCAATCTCTGCTCTTAAGGCGCTAATATCCCCTCATGCCGGCTATGTCTATAGCGGGATGGCAGCAGCTTGGGGGTATAAGCTGGTTGCAGAATCCTCTTTGCCCGACTTATTCATCCTTCTAGGGCCTAACCATCATAGCTATGAGTCTGGCATGTCGCTTGACAGCTTTGAGACTCCTCTTGGCATTATCAGAGTGGACCAGGAGTTTGGCAAGCTACTAGCAAGCAAAGGCACTATAAGCGTTAATGAGCAAATCCATATGAATGAGCATAGCCTAGAGGTCCAGCTCCCTTTTTTGCAGTTCGCATTGGCTAGCAGAGCAGAGAAAATCAAGATACTGCCCATTCTCATCTCCCACGACTTAGACCTTGACAAGGCTGCAAATGACATAAAAGGCACTATTGCCAAGACAGGCAAGAAAGTGACATTTATTGTCAGCTCTGATTTCACTCATTACGGCCAAAGCTATGGTTATACTCCTTTCAGAGCCAAGCTGAGCCCTGGCCAAACTCTAAAGCAGCAGATTTCAGAGCTGGATGAAAAAGCCATAGAGCTAATAAAATCAGGAGATGCAAAAGGCTTTGAAGGCTATATAAGCAAGACTCAGGCAAGCATTTGCGGCAGCCTACCAATCATCCTGCTTTTGAAGAGCATAAGCTTTAAGAAAGCCTCTTTAGAGCAGTACTACCTTTCAGGAGACATGACTGGCGATTATACGAACACAGTGAGCTATGCTAGCATTGCCTTTCGCTAGGCATGGACAATAATTGAAAACAATAATTTAAAAAGCCAGAATGAAAAAACAGTTCAAATAGGAGAAAAGAATAAAAAAGAGGTTGTGATGAGCAAAAAATTCGGGAGCAGTTCAAGCAATTATAGGAAAAGGTCCTATTCTAATCTGGCATATCGTAGCCTGAAGTCCCAGATAACCATGTTTGTCTTGCTAGGACTGATTCTGCTGATAATAATCGGGCTGCTGCTCAATTTGAAAAATAGCCTTACCCCCAAGAAATGGGGTATCGAAGAGATTCTGCATGAGCTAGAAGTTGGCAGGATAAAAAACCATATAACTGATTGCATGTCAGACATAGGCATAGATGCAGTGAACTACTTAGGCACTAATGGCGGCTATATCTATGATTTCCAAGGTGGAACCATCCCATACGATAGTAGCCTTTTAGGCACAGGATATTTGAATTACACCTACCTTGGCAAGACATATTTTGTCAGTTATGGGTTAAAAAAGAACACGCATTGCGACCAGGTAAATTATTCGACTGCGGGTTACCCCTATCCTGAGCTCCCTTTCAGCAGCTTGCAAGCAATCTATGATGGTAGCGAGGCTTGCCGATTTAACAATCCGTCTGCTGATTATGATGGCTTTTTTGGCGAGAGCAACATGACCAAGCTCTGCTATGTCATTCGTGAGACCAGCTGCAAAAGCTTTGCTAAAGGGCTGCAATCAGGCCTTACAATCCAGTCGCAGCTCGAGGATTATGTTGCCCAAAAGCTTCCTTATTGCACTGATTTCTCTTCCTTTGCAGAGAGGATGGGAGTCATTGACATAGTGCCAGAAGCTGCTCCTATTGTTGAAGCTGACATCCAAGCTGCTCAAGTCATCCTAGTAGTCAAATATCCCGTGAAGATCGTCTTCCAAAACGAGGACCCAATCTCTAAGATACTTAATTACCAGGCTGTAATGAACATAAGATTAGGGGGGCTTTATCATTTTGCTTACAATGTACTTGCAGCTGACTCCAAAAATGCTGAATGGAACACCAAGACCGATTACATTAGCTCATACTACTACTTGCCTAGCTTTAGCGTCACAAAGAAAAAAAATCCTTGCCCAGACTGCGGCGAACCCTATGGCCAGGATGACTTGATCGAGTTTAAGGACTCCAAATCGCTGGTTAAAGGCCGGGCAATGGTTTTTAGGGTGGCTGTTGAGAATCGCAGGCCCGCCATTGATTTCATCCCAAGCACAACAATTGATGTTTACACTGATGCTTTTATCGATATCCCTTTCAATGCCTATGACCCCGATGATGAGGCCCTCAGGTATTATTTCCTCTCTCTAGGCCCGGGCGCTACTGAATGCTCCGGGATAGGTGCATTTGACCCTTCTCCTTTCTTAAAATCAGGAGAAGCAGGCTCTCATCTTTTAGGAGCTGCTGGCTGGTGTGAAAATGATTTGAGAATTATTGATAGCCTTAACTATTCGCGCATATGGGCTCCTATTGACCTAGCAGATATGGGCAGGCACGAAGTGGGGCTTCTGGCTATTGATGATAGCGGACTTTTTGATTACCAGTTCTTCTGGATTAACATCACTAATCCTTTCACTGATGCTTGTTTTGATGATTGCATAGGCGCCGGCTATGCTGATGAAGATTGCTCTGGAATCTGCTCTATTGCTGCTAATGAGTGCAACTCTGATTGCAACGGAGATTTCTATGGCAGCCCCTTGTTCAGCGGGCCTGATCCGGTCGTATGCCAGCAATGCATCGATGCAATCATTGCAGCGCCTCTGCGCTATGCACATGATAACTGTAATGAAATCACAGACAAGGAAATCTGCATAAATCATATGCCTGACTGTTTTTGGCTTAAGTGGTGGTACGAGGCAGATTCATCCTTTGAAGAATCCTGTTTTAATGACTATGACTTAGATACAGCCAGCCAGCCAGCATACATCTTAGAGACTTATCCATAAGTCTAAGCCCTGATATAATCGTTATTTTTAAGAATTAGTGAAAATTAGCATAATGTTTCGTTACATAATGTTTCTTTATTATTGATAAACAATTAATTAAAAAACAAAAAGATTTATATAGTTTCAAAGAAAGATTTTAAGAGAAATGAACAACCTCTGCTTTAATGCAGAGTGATATGCTGACAAGAAGAGGTTGTTCGTTCAGAAAATCGTCAAGTTATGCTAGGACGATTTTCTGAAATCAGGGGAAAATCAAGAAACTGAGATAAAGAGGGTGGTGAAGTTAATGAATTATAATTTTATTTCTAAATTATCAATTCTATTTCTCTCCTGTACCCTGTTTTTGGTGTTTTTTGTAAGTTTCGCTAGTGCTGCCTGTTGCATCACCTCCGGAGGATGCCAAAACGTGTCTGACTGTGTGAACTACTGCACTGTTTCCCCTAGCTATTGTGAGGGAGCCAATAACTGCAGTGTGTCATCAGGTTGTACTCGCGGTTGCTGTTGTGATCCAGGCCAAACCATTGGCGGAGTAATGACACAAAGATTATGTGATGAGTCAGGCTTTGGCTACACCTTTGTTGCAGGTTCATTTGACCCTACTAGATCTTGCAGCTGCTCAGGGGTAAGATACACTGTTTCCGGAACAATCACTAACACACTCGGCCAGCCTCTTGCAGGAGCAACAGTAGCTGCTGGAGGAAGAACAGATCTTACTGACAATAATGGTGCTTATTCAATCGCTGATGTGACTGAGAGATCATATCTTGCAGTCACTGCTGTAAAGCAAGACTGTGACGCAAACACCACTCACATCAACCTTAACCAGGACAGAAACGGAGTGGACATGAGCCTTAACTGCGAATGCTTCGCAGGTGGCTGTGATATTGAAATGAACATGGTATGCACTAGTGAGCTAGAATGGAGAGCTTTTGATTTGGGCGCCTATTGCACTTTCTGCGGCGACCTTGATTGGGACGATTGCCCTCAAGAAGTAGAATGCGTTTCTGGCAACCGTCAATGCTCGCCTGGCTGCTCTCTCGATACAGCTAGCCCTAATTATGATGCTGATTGTGTCTGCCTTCCAGAGTCAGATGGTTTCTGCCCTGGGCCTCACTGTGGTGATACTGACCGAGATTGCATCAGGATATCTGCCTCTTGCGGGGACCACTATGTTTCTTATCCCTACGAGACGTGCGAACCAGCGCCTTATGAAAACCAGCTGAGCCGTTGCGCTCCTTCAAACTGCCCTCTTCCTGGCTCTCCCGGAGCATGCAACTGCCAGGTCCTATCTGATTGCGGCAACAATAACATGAATGCTGGAGAGGAATGTGAGATAGGCATGCTTTGTTCAAACGGGGTGCTTTGCAACACCAGCTGCACATGCTCTGGCTTTTCCTGCAATGGAACAAGGATTAACCCAGGAATTTTTGCTAGTTATGAATCAACTTCAAGAAGGATTAATGTTTCATGGGTGCCCACTTCTGCTTGCTCTCCTATAATCATCAGATATGCAGTCTATAGGTGTGAAAACAATTCAATTAATCCTAATAATTGCTCAAACAAGAATTATTTTTCCCAGTACCCTGATAAAAACTCGCCTATTTATCCTCCAAATATAAGAATGTATGATTCAGCAATTTCTGAGAATTCCCAGTACTGCTACTTTGTGCGGGCTTTCCATGGCCCTCCGCTTGATGGCACTGAGTGGGCAATGGGCGAGTCTGAGATTGCCTGCCAAAAAACAGGCAACACCATCTGCATGGAATCCCACCCTGATGAGTTCTGTCTTGACAATACCAGATATCGTTGCGACGCAAGCAGTAGGTTGCAAAGCTTAGGGTTAGGGGATTGCGGCTCAGGCCATTGCATGGGACCAGATATTGATGGCAGCACGCAATGCGTGGATGATGATGTGTGTGATAGTTGCAATGGCCTCTATGGCATGTTCGCTAGCCGGAGCATGGACTTGAGAGCCATTTATTCTGATACTATCTACTGGTGCCTTTCAGGTGCTGGGAGAGAGCCCATCCCCGGCTGCTACTTTGACAGGACCAAGACCTTGTTTAGCGCATTCAAGTACTGCGCGGACATAAACAACTGCTATGATTACAAATCACAGGCCGCATGCGAAGACCCTGATGACCCTTGCGGCAAGAATAGAAGGTGTGAATGGGCTTGGATGTTTGGCGGTGAATCAAATGAGCCGCTCTTAGGAGGGATTTTTGGCGGCGTATGCAGGCCCGTCTTGAACACATCACAAAGATGCGCTAATTGCGATAATCCGTTATATAATTGGCTAAGCATCAACTGCAACCCAGCGACATGCCGCCTTTTTGGCGACTGCTATTACCAGGGGGAGTCATTAACTAATCCAGATGCTCCCTCATGCACGTCTATGAGAACTTTTAACTGCCGCAACTATAACAACCAGCAAGAGTGCACTGGCAGTAGGCCTGTGGCTATTAATGCCACTTATAATGCAACAGACGGCACAGGCTCTAGGATTAGCGGCACCCATTCATGGGTCAGGAGCAATGATAACCGCAGCCTTGGAAAATGCTACTGGGACTCTATCAATGAGAGGTGCATGAGAAACGCAGACAATTACCCTCAAGGCAATACTTATCCTTCAGGAACCACCACCACATATGGCAGGGATTGCGCGCTATCAGACACTTATTGCGAGTCAGACTTCTCCAATCCAGTCTTAAGCCTCCTTCCAACAACCTTCGGGGCTTATCCAGCAAACATGAAAATCCGCTTCAGTGTAGCTGATAATTATCCAGCATCCCTCTTGCACACTTATTTCTGCCTTAATGTATCCACATCCTCATGCTATCCTACTGAGCTCCCAACCGCAATAGGTGAATACTCAAAAGTCATGACTGAGTCAGGAGAATTCAATCTTTATTATTATTCTCAAGACAATGCAAAGAACCTTGAGGCGATACAGCAGATGCGCATCACAGTGGACGCTGAAATACCTTCTATAACTATCAATGACTGCTCTGTGCAAGCTGGCCAGCAGAACTTAACGATTATAGGGATAACTTCTCCTGATGCAAGATGGGCGTGCTTTAATAATACTGTAAGGAGGAGAATGTCTTGCATCAACAGCTGCGCACTCACAGGTCAGACCCAGCCATGCATCAACAATAGGACTGGAGATTTCATTTTCAATATCACAGTACAAGGCACAGATTTTAGAAACATAACCGGCCTTGTAGAGGACTTTGCAGGAAATGTTTATTATAACACTCTACGGGGCATATGCGACGAGATTCCTGCTGTTCCGCAGGCTAACATAACCATCAGGGCCATAGGCCAGAGATAGAATCAGAATCCATATAACGCGGCTTGAGAACAATTTGAAAAACAGAAAAGCAGTTGCAAAGACATGCATTTATCAAAAAAATTAAAAAAGGGAAGCTCTCTGAACCATAAGGAAAAAGGGGGTTTGGGCATGAGCCAAAAGCTAATCAAGTCATTAAGAGCTAGCTCTATCATTATGATAATACTGCTATTTAGCATAATCCTTTTCTCTTTCCAGACCCAAGCCCAGATAGCGGGGATATATGTGCGAGGGAACGGTGTGAACATATCTGCCAAGTATGATGAACAAGTTATTTTTGTCTCGCACTCAATCACTAATGCGTCAGGGGTTGCGTTTGGTTTTACAAACTATTTCAGTCCTTTACATTCATCTGGTGAAAGAAACACTGCTTTCATAAGTCAAGCCTACCTTCCGCCAGGGTTGTACACTTATTCAATTACAGCCGCGAATGACGCTGGCAGCACAAGGACAGACTCAAAAGACTTTGAGATGTATCTATCCAGCCCAATAGGCTGTGGTGATGGAGAACCGGAAGGGATTGAAGAGTGTGATGATGGGAATCATGACAATGGGGATGGCTGCAACGCCCTCTGCCAGATAGAAGAATGTGGCAATGGTGAAGTTGATAGGCTAGGAGAGCTTTGTGACGGCGATGACCTTAATGGCATGACTCAATGCTCAGATGTGGGCCCTTTTGTAGAGGGGGCGGGTCAGCTGAGCTGCCGCCGAGATAATACCTGCATGTATAATCTAAGCAGATGCGTCAGGCTTCCCAGCTGGTGCCCTGATGGCATAACAGAGCCAGGAGAATCTTGTGATGGCTCAGTGCCTTATTATAGCTCTACCCAGCACGTGAAATGCCAAAACCTAAGCCAGAATTTCACAGGAGGGATTCTTCACTGTTTGAATTGCACCTATGACACCTCTGACTGCAATGGAATACGATATGGGACCTGCGGCGATGGCATTGTTGAGGTAGGGGAGAACTGCGACTGGAACACCGCTTGGCCTAATGGCGTTGAGCCAGGCCTTACTTGTTTAGACATCAATCCAGAGGAATTCAACGGAGGCATTCTCAGCTGCAACCGCACTTGCTTTTTCAACACTTCTTTATGCACCTATGCGGCAGATCAGAAGATGTGTGGTGATGGGTTGAAGAATCTGGAGAATGAGGACTGTGATGGCAATTCATTTGGCACTACCAGCTGCAGGTCATTAGGATTCATTCACCCGCTTCCCCAGGAATATCTTCTTTGCAGCGAGGATGGCTTGTGCAACTTAAACAGCTCCTTGTGCTTGACTAACAGGACTGACCCTAAGGTCTGCGGTGACGGTATCATACAGACTCCTAATGATGCCAAGTTCAATGAGTCTTGCGATGGCACTAACATACCTAACCAGGTGTGCCCCTCGAATATATATAGCAGAGGGGCTATGGGCTGTCACGGAGACTGCACCTATGACTATTCTAATTGCATTAATTTCACAGCCCTAACATGTGGAGATTGGGTTGTGAACCGTTTAGAAGAAGAATGCGACAGGACCAATCTTAACGGAGCCACTTGTAGGTTCTTCGGGTCCAATAGCGGAACCCTTGCCTGTAACTTCACAAATTGCACATGGGACAAATCCGACTGCCATAATGCTATTCCTGTTTGCGGCGACGGAGTGATGAACAGAGCGGCTGAAGATTGCGATATACTCAGGGATACGCTCGGGAATATACTATTGCTTGATTTAAACAACACTGTCTGCTCAGATTTGGATGACTATGATGGCGGGAACTTGAGCTGCAGGGGCACTTGTATTTTCAATGATAGCCAGTGTTTCAAGAATATTTCAGCATGTGGAAATACCTTCTTGGAGGCCGGTGAGCAGTGTGATCCGGATTCTCCAAATACGCAGATATCTATTCCTTGCGTGAACTTGAGCAGGAACTTCACCTCAGGCACAGCTAATTGCAATGATAGTTGCGTCTATAATTCTAAGACATGCAACGGATGGGACACTGCAGGCAGTTGCGGAGACGGCACTGTTGTTGAAGGAGAACAATGCGAAGGCGAAGGATTAATAATTCTCAATATGGGTTGCCGCCAGCTTAACCGAAATTTCACAAGCGGGTACTTGACTTGCAGCCATTGCATGTATAATACTTCCCAGTGCAGCACTGTGCGGGTGCCAGAGTGCGGCGACGGCAATGTTAACCAGCTATGGGAGGCTTGTGACAAGGCTAACTTGAATACGCGCACCTGCTTCACCTTTGGCATGGCAGGCAGTGGCTTGAAATGCATCAATAGCACCTGCCAGCTTAATGTTACTAATTGTTCTATTATTCCGGGCAATGATTATTGTTCTGATAGTGAGATCCAGACTCCTAATGGTGCTGGTTTTATGGAGGAGTGCGACCTTAATAATCTTGGTAATCGTGAGTGTGGCTCTTTTGCTGGCTATACTGGCACTGGCTTGAAGTGCCGCAGTGATTGTGTGCTTGACTTTACTAATTGCACCCGTGTCACTCCTGTCAATTGCTCTGATGGAGTCATTAACCAGTTTGGCACTGAGGAGTGCGACACGAATGACTTTGATGGCAACTCTTGCGATTTCTTAGGCTCTGATGCTGGTAACCTGGTTTGCACTTCTGATTGCCAACTTGGCACGAATGGCTGTTATGATGTTTATGAATGGTGCGGCGATGGCATAACCCAGGCAGATGGCAATGATGCAGGTGATAGGGAGCAGTGTGAGTTTGATGGCGTTGGCGGCTATCTTCTCAATGGCGAGGCTCCTGATTGCACTACACTTGATGATTATGATGGAGGGGTTTTGGCTTGTAATGCTGATGATTGCAGCTTTAACCATAATGCTTGTTATCTCATACCCGACCCGTGCCCCAACGGGTTTTTGAATACTGGAGAGCAGTGTGACCCTGACTCACCAAATACCCAGAAGACTATTCCCTGTGAAAATTTAAGCAGCGCATTTGTCGGGGGAGATGCTGATTGCAATGACACTTGCATCTATGACTCTAAAGATTGCATCGGAACTAATCCAGCAGGATACTGCGGAGATAACATAACTGTCGAGGGAGAGCAATGCGAACCAGGTGTGTTTGTCAGCAAGACATGCCGTTCTCTTAACCGTAATTTCACGAGCGGAATGCTTAGCTGCGTCAATTGCATGTATAATACTTCCAATTGCACTACTAATGTGGTGCCTTATTGCGGCGACTGGTACATCAATCAGTTGTGGGAGGCTTGTGATAGGTCTAACTTGAATACTCGCACTTATTGTAGTTCTTTTGGCAAGGGCGGCACTGGCGTGAAGTGCATCAACAGCACCTGTCAGTTTAACCTCACTAATTGCTCAATCATCCCTAGTAATGCTTATTGCTCTGATGGCATAATCCAGGCTCCTAATAGTGCTGGTTTTATGGAGGAGTGTGATCTTAATAATCTGGGCGGCAGGGAATGTGGATCTTTGCCTGGTTATGCTGGCTCTGGCCTAAAATGCCGCAGTGACTGCGTCCTCGATTTCTCTAATTGCACTCGTGCTGTTGCTCCTGCTTGCAATGATGGCACTGTTAACCGATTGGAAGAGGAATGCGATCAAGAGGACTTTGATGGCTATTCTTGCTTGTTCAATGGTTATGATATTGGCGAGTTGTTTTGCAACTCTGATTGTACAATAGATGATTCTGATTGCAGAAATATCGAGGAGCAGTGTCGGGATGGCCTGATACAGAATGGCTCTACTGCTTATGACTATGGCGCTCCAGGCAATGATGCTGGCAATCTTGAGCAGTGTGAGTTTGATGGCGCTGGCGGCTATCTTTTTAATGGTGAGGCTCCTGATTGCACTACCCGTGATGAGTATGCTGGCGGCTCTTTGGCTTGTAATCCTCTTGATTGCAGCTTTAATGATGCTGGCTGTTGGGCTCCTGAGAAATCTTGCGGAAACGGTGTCCTTAGCCCTGGTGAGAATTGCGATCCTAATGGGGATGTTACTGATGAGATTCCTTGCAGGAACCTTAGCAGCGCATTCATAGGAGATGATGCGACTTGCAACACCACTACTTGCTTATGGAATGTAAGGTACTGCAATGGGAATGGCGCCAACCTAAGTGGTGGCTGCGGTGATGGAAGGATACAGGTCCCTAACACGAATCGCTTCTATGAGGCTTGTGATGGCACGAATCTCAGTGGTCGCACTTGCAAGGATATCAATCCTGGCTTTACCGGCGGGGGCCCCTTGGGTTGTAGCAACTGCGCTTATAATACTGCCAATTGCACCACTGGTTTTGTCCCTTCTTGCGGCGACAGGATAATCAACCAGATGTCTGAGGTCTGTGATAGAGATGCTGGCTTTGTTTACACCTGCGGGCTTTTAGGATACTCTAGTGAAACTGGCACCGGCCTGAGGTGCATTAATACTACATGTTCCTTCAATAAAACTAGATGCCGCAATGTCACCGGAGATAAGTTTTGTGGGGATGGCATTGTCCAGCTTCCTAATGACGCTTTCTTCTATGAGGAGTGTGATGGCCTGAACCTTAACAACCATGTCTGTAGCGACTTCCCTGGCTATAGCGGTGTTGGCTTGAAGTGCCGCAGTGATTGTGTGCTTGACTTTACTAATTGCACTCGTGCTGTTGCTCCTGCTTGCAATGATGGTACTGTCAATCGCTTGGAAGAGGAGTGCGATATGCAAGATCTTGATGGTCGCTCTTGCCAGTTCCTAGGTTCAGATACTGGCGAGCTGAATTGCACTTCTGATTGCCAGCTCGACACTTCTGATTGCCGGAGTGTTGAAGAGTGGTGTCAAGATGGAATTATTCAGAATGGCACCTCTCCCTTTGATTTAGGCTTTCCGGGGAATGATGCTAACCATACAGAACAGTGTGAGCACGATGGTGTTGGTGGCTATCTACTTAATGGCCAGAGCTGCACCACACTTGATGATTTTATTAGTGGCAATTTATCTTGCGATCCTACTTATTGTTTCTTTGATGAAAGCAAGTGCGTTGCTCCCGAGGTCACCTGCAATGATGGTAAACTTGATCCCGGTGAGAACTGTGATTATTCTACGGTAGATGATGCTGACCATTATTTGCGTTCAATTCCTTGCAGGAACCTTAGCAACATGTTCCCCGACCCTAGCGATGATGCTGCTTGTAATCAGACTACCTGCCTATGGATGACCAGGGTTTGCACTGGCCCTAGCGGTAGTTATTGCGGCGATAATAGGATTCAGGTCCCGAACACCCAGGGCTTGTACGAGGCTTGCGATGGCTGGAACCTTAGTGGCCGCACATGCAGCGATGTCAACCCTCTGTTCACTGGTGGGGGCCCCTTGGGCTGCAGTGATTGCCATTATAATACTACCAATTGCACCACTGGCGTTGTGCCTAAGTGCGGTGACAGCGAAATCAATCAGATATGGGAAGAGTGCGACAGAGGAAACCTGAATACCCGAACCTGCAGGTCATTCAATCTTGGCGGCACTGGCTTGAGATGCTATAACCGCACTTGCACCTTTAACACTTCTAATTGCACCATCTTACCAAATGTTACCCGTTGCACTGATGGTATCCGCCAGAACCCCAACGATGCTGGCTATCCCGAAGAGTGTGATGGTAATGATTTGGGTAATCAAGAGTGCAATGACTTTAATGGCTATTTAGGCACTGGCTTGAGATGCCGCACTGACTGCATCCTTGAATTCTCTAATTGTACTCGCATCATCCCGCCAGAATGCAATGACGGTACCATGAACCAGCCAGGCATTGAGGAGTGCGACACGAATGACTTTGATGGCAATTCCTGCAGGGTATTAGGTTTTGATATTGGCGAGATTGTTTGTACTTCCAATTGTACTATTGATTCTACTGATTGCAGGAATGTTGTTGAGACTTGCGGTGATGGGCTTATCCAGAACGGCACTACTGTTTTTGACTACGGTCCCCCTGGCAATGATGCTAACCTCTCTGAGCAGTGTGAGTTTGATGGTGCCGGTAGCTACATCCTAAATGGATACGATTGCTCTATGCTTGATGATTTCACTAGCGGCAATCTGGCTTGTTGGAATGTGAGCTGCTCTTTTGATGAGCGTGGTTGTATTAGACCTAGGGTTACTTGTGGTAATGGTGTTTTGGATGTTGGTGAGAATTGTGATCCTAATTCTAGTTTGAAGGTTATTTCTTGTCGTAATCTTAGTAATATGTTTACTGGTAG
>Ga0315286_10000297_pt1 | contig 40425 bp, 35 predicted proteins | sample YL17G10_0_MG_FD_205038 | JGI IMG/M metagenome (GOLD analysis project Ga0315286, IMG submission 205038) | Sediment microbial communities from Yellowstone Lake, YNP, Wyoming, USA - YL17G10_0 | ecosystem: Environmental > Aquatic > Freshwater > Lake > Sediment | place: USA: Wyoming | collected...
CCGGAATGAGAATACTAAGGACAAAAGTAATCACCAAGATGCGCTTGATCGAGACCAACGATCTGAGCTTCAGGAAGTAGAGCAGTATGAATCCGTTCACCGCGACAGCTGTCAATCGCCACATGTCGACGTTTCCGGCCAGCCATCCCATCCCCCCGCCGATCAACAGGGTCCCCAGGTACGCGACGGCCAGCGGATGGGGTTTCACGACCCACGTCCGTCTAAGGACGAACGCCAACGCCAGTCCGGGGAGGATCAACAGCTTTGTCCCGCTCAACTGGTCCAGCTTCGGCGACTCAGGCGACGCCAGCACCGCGGGCAGCCAATCGAGACCGACCCCTGTTGTGATTAAGACCAGACACCATTCCCGTCTCATCCAGTGGAGGAACGGTTCTTCGGACGTGCCTTGGCGGGACACCATCATGGTCGATATTTCTTTGCCGTAATCTGCACCTCGAACACCTTATCGGGAGTCGCCGGATACACGACGTCCGCAAGGGGAATCCTGCCGTTGATGTACACCGCGCATAGCGTATTGGACACATGGTAGATGTGGCGGCTGGCGCCTTGCGGCGCGCCGTCGAGCAGCCCGGCCAACACGCCCCAGAGTATGTCAGTCTCTGCTGTCCGCATGTAGTCGTGCCAGACGATGACCGATCGCTCGTCGCGCAAGAGACGAAACGCATTTACCGTGTCCGAACGCACTCCGTCATAACTATGGTCGCCATCGATAAAGACGATGTCGCAGGTTCCCAGGTACGGCCGATAGTCGAACGTTTTCGAATCGTGTCCAATATGAACGACGTTCTTGAGTCCATCCGAAAAAAACCTCGCTGTCGCGAGGTGCAAGTCGTTCCAGCCCAGTGTGCGCAGTTCGTCATCCGACAAACTCAGTGAGACGCACTCTTCGGCGACGCTGGCCACGTTCGCCACGCTTTCACCACGCCAGGCACCAATTTCAAAGTAACGGCAGTTCTCGTACCGGCGTGCGAGAGCCTTCAGGAGCGCCAGGTCGATCGCCGTCGAGCCACCTTCGAGGTAGGCATAGGGAACGACGCGCTCGCTGAAGTTCGGAAACAGATCAAGCAGGTCAATGGTGGGCAGGCCACTACCAACTCCATGCTTGCGGCTGGCGTGACCCTTCAGATGTGATTCCCCGAATGCCAGTGAGAACCTGGCGAACTCGACTGGATGCGAACATATGGCCTTGAACGTGCGCGCCAACTTAACGATCTTCTCTCGGTTGGTCATGGTCGGAAGCGGTTGAACCTGAGCTGTGGCGGTCTGGATGAGTTGTCGTATCGGGGCATCAGCCCCTGCCTGCGCTCACGGGCGCTCTGCCATTGTCGATGGCGAAGCCCCGAGGTGGTTGCCGGCCTCATCTCGTCGCTTGTTTGCGACGTAGTGGATGCTCTGCAATCCGACCTGGATCATTCCAGAGTACAGAAGCGCGAGCGCTATACCCCGCGCGCCCGTCCCGACCAGGTGCGCCGCACACGCCATCAGGCTCCCCGTGCCAATGGCGTTGAACAGAAGGCCCCACCATACTTGCCCCCTCGAAATCGCAACATTCCACAGGATCCAGCTAGGTGTCAGGAAGAACCAGCCAAGAGCGAGGAGAACAAGCAGCCCGCCGCCATCCTCGTATTGGGAGCCGTAGATCTTCATGAGATAAGAAGCGAATCCAACCAGGACGCCGACCACCAGCGCCGCAGCCACGCACTGTGTGATCAGGTTGCCTCTCACGGATCGATGGTACGACGCGTGGTCGTTGGTCGCGTACAGGTTCGTCTGGATCGAGAGCAGCACCCAGCTGAACACGCCCGGAGTGAGGATCCCCAGCGCGCGCCATTGGTTTGCCGCATTGAAGAGACCCATCTGGGCGTATCCGCCGGGTTGATTGACGAGCATGGCATTCAGGGCCCAGCTTGAAGCAATCGTCAACGTGGCGGAAATGAACGCCGGCAGGGAAAGCTCCCAGAGCGGCCGCAGCACGGCCAAGTCGATGCCATACCAGAGAGAGACCTTGCCCTGAAGCAGGACTCTGTTCAACGCGAGTCGATTCAAAGTCAGCGTGAAGAGTCCGGACACGATCATCGCGCCGACCACGCCATACAGGCCATAGGCGTACGCGCCAACCACGGTTACGGGCAAATTGACCACGACGCGCAACATGCTGACCCGCGCCACGGCACGAAATGCTTCGAACCCCGCGAGAATGCCGGACTGAATCGAATCGATGCCTTGCAGAAACAGCACAAGCCCGGACATTCGGAGCGGACCGACCAGCGCCGGCCGATTCAGCACGGACGCCAGCTCCGGCGCAAAGACGGCAAGCGCCAGCGCGGAGACTCCGTAAGACAGGCTGGCCAGTATCAGAACGCTACCGAGCAGTCGCCCGGCGGCGGCAGGCTCGGTGCCGCGTAATTGCGCGGCATACTTGGCGGCAGTAACTCCGAGTCCCAATCCTCCCAGTTGGCTGAACAGGGCGTACGAACCGACAATGACGCCGACCTCGCCATAACCCTCGCGACCCATGATGCGCACCAGCGCAACGGCCGTCACCAACCCGGCGGCGTTCGAAACGGCGACTCCGGCGAAGGACCAGAACACAGCGCCGGCAAAACGGCCCTGCAGAGAGCCTTTGGGGATCAGGCGCTCCCGCCAGCCGCACACCCACGCGTAAACTGGCGCAGGCAGGCAGCGCTGCGCGACGGATTCAAGCACTTGGAATCACTCGTTGGGGGGCTTCGACCGCCGCCTACACCTGCTCCCGCCACACCACCCGCCGCACGTAGTCGGTGTAGCTCAGGATGATCCGGACGACCTTCTCGGACACGTTCGGCACGTCGTAATCGCGCACAACCCGAAGCGCTCGCGAGGCGCCGCGCGGCTGGTTGGCCAGAATCTCAAGTCCCTGCTGCACCCTTGTCCAGTTGAGCCCGGTCATCATGACCGCCGCTTCTTCCATCCCCTCGGGCCGCTCATGGGCGTCGCGGATATTGAGCGCGCGCAGATTGAGAATCGACGCCTCTTCGGTGATGGTCCCGCTGTCGGAGAGCGTGGCCACGGCGTGCAGTTCGAGCGCCACGTAGTCGGTGAGACCAAACGGCTTGTGGAGTTCGACGAGCGGGTCCAGCACGACCGCTTTCTCTTCGATGCGCTTTCGGGTCCGGGGGTGGGCAGTCACGATCACGCGCTTGCCCATGGTCCTGGCGAGGTTGTTCACGATCTCGACGAGCCCCGCGAAGTTCCGCTCGGAGTCGACGTTTTCCTCACGGTGGCAGCTCACCAGGACGTAGCCGTCCGGTTCGAGGCCCAGTCTCGCCAGAACTCCCGATCGTTCGATCTTGGGCATGTAGTGTTGGAGCACCTCGAACATGGGGCTGCCTGTGGTGATCACACGGTCCGGGGGCAGTCCCTCGCGGAGCAGGTAGTCCCGCGAAATTGCACTGTAGGGCAAGTTGATGTCTGCAACGTGGTCAACAATACGGCGGTTGATTTCCTCCGGCACACGCATGTCAAAACAGCGATTTCCGGCTTCCATATGAAAGATTGGGATCCGTCGCCGCTTGGCAGGAATTGCAGCCAGGCACGAATTGGTGTCTCCGAGGATCAGCACGGCCTCCGGCTTGACCTCGCCCAGGACCCGGTCGACGGCGATGATCACCTGCCCAATGGTCTCGGCCGCGGTCTGCCCGGCCGCGCCCAGGTCGTGATCCGGAGCGCGCAGTTCGAGGTCGTCGAAGAACACCTGGTTCAGCTCGACGTCGTAGTTCTGCCCGGTGTGGACGACGACGTGGTCGGTGTAACGATCGAGAGCCGCCATCACGCGAGACAGGCGGATGATCTCCGGTCTGGTACCGAGAATGGTCATCACCTTGAGCTTAGCCACGCAGCACCTCGCTGAAGTGAGTATCCGGACGGTCCCGGTCAAGAATCTCTGAGGCCCAGAAAAGGACAATCATCTCGGTGGCCCCGACGTTTTCGATGCTGTGGGTCATGCCGGGTGGAATGTCCACCACCTTGAAGTCCGTCCCGGACACACGATGCTCGGTGACGTCATCACCCAGGATTGGCCGGAATCGAATCACCGCATCGCCTTCGAGCACGCAGAACTTCTCGACCTTGAGGTCGTGGTAGTGATTGCCCCGCGTGATGCCAGGCAAGGTCCGCGACACGAACATCTGCCCGAAGTGCGGCGACTTGAGCAACTCGGCCAGGGCGCCGCGAGCGTCGGTGCGCTGCTCAAGCGGATAGGCTAACTCCACAGGGGGGATGTACGAGGTGTAGGTGCCGAGCAACCGGCGGGTAAAAGGGTCCGTTGCGTCCGCAACCTCGAGCGTGTCGCGCATGGCGCGAAAGCCGCGAATCCGGTCGGCCAGCTCGCCCAGGCTGGCAGTGAAGGCCGGGCGGACTTCGCCGCGCGTGACGCCTACGGCCTGGTTGTCAAGATGCGTCATGAACTGCGCGACGACATCGTCGACATGAACCAGTTCGACGATACGCGAAGGTTCGGAGATCGCGATCGGCAGGCCACGCGCGATGTTGTGGCAGAAGGTGGCCACCACCGAGTTGTAGTCGGGCCGGCACCACTTGCCGAAGACGCCCGGGAGGCGGTAGATCGTGGCCGGGGTACCGGTGCGCGCAGAGTACGCGTGGAGAGCCTGCTCGGCAGCCAGTTTGGAGCGGCCGTACGGGTTGTCGTGGTTCGCCTGGGTTGACGACGCGAGCACGATCCGCGGCGGCGCCGCCGGCCGTTCGGTTGCAGTGCGCGCGTCAAGGGCGGTAAACAGCGCGTCCAGAGATCCGACGTTGCCGGTGAGGAACTCGCCCTCCTGCTCGGGGCGGTTGACGCCGGCCAGATGAAACACCGCGTCTGCGCCGCGTACTGCGGCGAGCAAGGCGTCCGACGGGGAGTCGACGTCGATTTCGGCCACGTCCACCCGATCGCGCCGCAAGGCGACAACAAGGTTCTTGCCGATAAAGCCCTTCGCGCCCGTCACGACTGCCTTCATCGTTGCGTCCCGCTACTCGGTGATTTTCTCGCCAGCCAGCGCGCGCTGGACGATGTCGAGCGTGAGCAGCATGTGGGCCATCTCGTCAACCGAGAGTCGCGTCGTGTTGTGGCTGTTGTAGTCGTCCTTTGCCGACACCTCGTCACGCCCGGTGTCGAAGTACGCACCATAGTTGAGGTCGCGGTTGTCGGCCGCGACACGGTAGTAGTCGCCCATGTCCTCGGCCACGGCAATTTCTTCGCGCGTGAGCAGGGTTTCGTACAGTTTCTCACCATGCCGGGTGCCGATGACCCGGATGGGGCTGTCCGCCTTGAAGACGTGTTTCAACGCATGTGCCAGCGTGTCGAGCGTGGCGGCAGGGGCCTTCTGGACAAAAATATCGCCGGGATTACCGTGCTCGAATGCCCACCGCACCAGGTCGACGGCACCATCGACCGACATCATGAACCGCGTCATGTGCGGGTCGGTCACGGTGAGCGACTGGCCGGCCTGAATCTGCCGGATGAAGTGCGGGACGACTGAGCCGCGGCTCGACATCACGTTGCCATAACGGGTGCAGCAGATGACGGTCGCCCGGCCGGCCACGCGGGACTTGGCCACGGCCAGCTTTTCCATCATCGCCTTGGAGATGCCCATGGCGTTGATGGGGTACACCGCCTTGTCGGTCGACAAGACGATGACCTTCTTGACACCGGCAACCAGCGCTGCGTTCAGGACATTCTCGGCTCCGAGCACGTTCGTGCGGACCGCTTCAATGGGAAAAAACTCGCACGACGGCACCTGCTTGAGCGCGGCGGCGTGGAAGACGAAGTCCACTCCAGCCATGGCGTCTTTGAGGCTCTGCTCGCTGCGGACGTCCCCGATGTGGAACTTGACGCGTGCGTCCGCCCAGCGACGTCGCATGTCGTCCTGCTTCTTCTCGTCGCGCGAGAAGATGCGGATTTCCGTGATGTCGCCTTGGAGAAAGCGGCTGAGCACGGCATTGCCAAACGTGCCTGTTCCGCCGGTGATGAGAAGTGTTTTGCCGCTGAACATGTTCACCTGTTGCGGTTGCTCGAGCCCGGTCATCCTCGGCTTGTCAGTCATGCCGACGTCATCGCATCACGACTCGTTCCCTCTTACTGGCTGACTCGGTCCGCCGCCTCCAGTCTTGACGTCTGGAGAAACTGGGCTCGGCCGGGTGTAGCTCGGGAGCGCCAGCGCGACGCAGAGGTGGAGGTGTTCGATGTCTCCGCTTTCTGCTGCGGCTACGACGTCTTCCAGCATCGGCCTGATGTCCAGCGCGGCCTGCAGATCGTGTTCGCGCACCCGGTACACGTCGGGATTGGAAGTCACTTCCACAGTCGCGTCGGACTCCCAGAGTGTTTCCTCGAGTTTCTCACCCGGCCGAATGCCGCTGAACTCTATGGGAATTGCGGCCGGGTCAGCACCGGACAACCGGATCAAGTCGTTGACCAGATCCAGGAGCCGAATCTGTTCGCCCATGTTCAAGACGAACAGGTCGCCGGCGGTGCCCATCCCGCCAGCCTGCAGGACCAACTGCACAGCTTCGGGGATGGTCATGAAGAACCGCTTCATGTCTGGGTGCGTGATGGTGACGGGGCCGCCACGCTCGATTTGGGCCTGGAGCGTCGGGACGACCGAACCTCGGCTGCCGAGGACATTGCCGAAACGAACGACCACGTAGGGATGGGTGGTTCGGCCGCCCGCACTGATGACGAGCGATTCGGCGAGGCGTTTCGACGCGCCCATGATGCTGCTGGGCGCCACGGCCTTGTCGGTCGAAATCAGCACGAAACGGCGCACTCCCCACCGCTCCGACACGTGCAGAACGTTCTCTGTTCCGCGAACATTGTTGGTGAACGCTTCCTCGGGATTCAACTCCATCATCGGCACATGCTTGTGGGCGGCGGCATGAAAGACCACCTCCGGCCTGAACCGCCGAAACACCGCATCCAGTCGCGCGGCGTTGCGCACGTCGGCAATCACAGGGTGGATCGGCACATCTGGGTACTGCCGCGTCAACCGGGCATGCGCTTCGAAGATGCTGTTCTCCCCATGTCCAAGCAGGACAAGTTGCCTGGGCTTCGAGAACGCGACCTGCCGGCTGAGCTCGCCGCCAATCGATCCGCCAGCGCCCGTGACCAACACCGATCGGCCCTCGAGGTACGACACCTGCTCGGCCCGGCCGACGATCTGCGGCCGTCGCAGCAGGTCGGCAATCTCGACCTTGCGAAGCCGGTTGATCGACACGTGCCCGTCGAGCAACTCGAAGACCCCGGGCACGATTCGCGCCGCGATGCCAGCCCGGCGGCACGCATCGGCCGCATCCCGGACGATGGCGCCAGACGCGGTGGGCATCGCAATGATCACGTCGTCGATGGCGTTGCGCCTGACGACGTCTTCGAGCGCCGAGAGCGGGCCGCGCACCGGGATCCCCAGAATCCGTTTGTTCCACTTGCCGGTCGAATCGTCAAGAAAGGCTACCGGGATGAGGCCCAGTTGCGGGTTCTTGTTCAGTTCGCGAACGACGAGGTTTCCCGCTTCACCTGCCCCCACGATCAGCACGCGCTTCGCCTGCGCGGCCGCGGGTTTCTGGCTTGTCTCGCGGGCATCACCGATGATCCGGACGGACATGCGAAGACCGCCCGCCAGCGCCAGCGTGAGCAGCCAGTCGATCATCACCACGGGCCGGGCAAACTCGGGCACGTGGCCGGTGGCGCGACCAACGCCAACGAACACCGCCATCGCGACCGCCGATGCCGACACAGCCAGGACGATGGCAACCAGATCGAGGGCTGTCCCGTACCGCCAGTACCGTGAGTACATCCCAAACGGAAAGTACACGAGCGGCTTCAGGATCAGCGCCGCCACGAGATAGAGAAAGAACTCGGGACGGTGTTGCAGGAACAGCAAATCGAACCGCAGCGCGAACGCCCCGAATGCGGCAATCGCAATCAGCGGAAGGTCGGCGAGGAGGATGTAGCGATTGCGCACCATACAGTTATCCGTTCATCGTGCGTGTGCGGCTCGGTCGCCGGTCTCGTCGGGAATCCCGACGTTCTGGTCTGCCCTGGACAACGGAAAGAGGGCATCGCGCATCGGGTTCGAGCGCCGGACTAACTCAGGCCCGTCGTCAGTCGATACAGCTTCGCCCCGTGACTTACAAGAGCAGTCGTCCTGCAGCCATGACGGTTGGACATAACAGACCCAAGTGTCCAGATTTCGAAGTACGCCTACGTCGCTGTGCTTCAAGACTGGGGCACCAGGACGCCCCGGTCGGAGCAGCCGGGGCCGCAGAATTCGAAGAACTCGACACGGTGGGCTGGCCTGATCGGTAGCGCGTGAGCATTTTACACTGGGGTGGGGCTGTGTCGAGGAAAAACAAGTGAATATCCGTGTCGCGTTGGCGATACACGCTCGCGGTGGAGCCCTGCACAGGGATGCCGTCGGGGCGGATCGGCGTCGCCTGGTATGCACGTCGTCGTTGACTAACTCTACGGTGTCCGTTTCATCTGCTACCCTATATAGAAGTATGTTCTGTGGCAGCTATGCGAGAACCTTCTAAAAGATAATCACCGTAACCTGCTGATAATACATAGGTTATACTAATAATACGGGCCGCACAGCATCCGTAGAGCTTATCCGCAGGCAAACAACTTCTCTTGGGCCTAAGTGTCGGCTTTCTGCAAGGCGGGGTTGGATATACAATTTCTAAAGAGGTTACTTACCCTTTCCCGTCAACACAACAGCAACTGTCCAGAAAAGGATGCGCGCATCGAGCACTAAGCACATGTTCCTAACATAGAGTAGATCAAAGCGCAGCTTGCGCTTCACATCAGAAATGGTGGTGTCGTAGCGGTAGTGAACCTGGGCAAGGCCGGTCATTCCCGGCTTGATCAACAAGCGCTCATCATAGCGAGGCACATCCCGACTAAGCGTTTCTACAAAGCACGGCCGCTCAGGGCGCGGACCCACCAGGCTCATGTCACCCATGAGCACATTGACAAGCTGCGGCAATTCATCCAGGTGCGAACGCCGTAAGAACGCGCCTATACGCGTCAATCGTGGGTCATCCCGTTGAGCTGCCCATTGTGGGCCTGCCGCCTCTGCGTCGGTGCGCATCGAGCGGAACTTGTAAATGCGGAAGGCCTCTCCAAATTGGCCCATGCGCTCTTGGCTATAAAAAGCGGGGCCCTTAGAATCCAGTTTAATCGCAAGAGCGACAAGCGCCATGACGGGTGCCACAACCAACAAACCCACAATCGCTCCCAAGAAATCGATGACGCGCTTTAGCATCAGCCGCCACCACAGGGTAAACGGGGGCACTGGGTGCTGATAACGCCAGAGCAGGACAAAGCGCTGCAGCTCAGTAGCTCGGGGCTGCTGAAAAGTCAAAGGTCTTGCTGCTATAACGCTCATCGTCGCGTCAACCTCGTCATGAAGAAATGGTTATTGTGCACTACTGTATAGAAGCACGTATCGTGCTAAGCAGACCCTGCTTTCTTATGGTTAATAGAATCCATAACTCTTTGCGATACAATTGGTTACGAAGCTACTACTTACCAACACACTTCCGGAAATAGAGACGAAAACACACACAATCGTTCTTTCGTGTCGTGCGCTACCACAGGGTGTCGGCGTTCAGATACTACAGGCGGACTCGTCTAGCTAGCGGGCAAGCGGGAATAGCACTAGCCATCGTCAGTCGCCTGAGTCGGTCGCCTTCGTCCTTCTCAATCACGGCGTTGCCTGCTCTCCCCAGGGGCCCCGCGGCCGAAGCACACGCCCGGTGCGCCCGATTGCGACACGCGAGCCAGCCGGGTAACCCCAGCTTTGCAAACAGACGGCCACAGTTGCTGGTAAGAGGCCGGGGGGTGGCCGATCAGTCTAAGAGTCTTGATTACATATGTTTAGCAAATGTTATGAACGGCGCGGATCGCAGGGGCGCTGGTTAAAGTCTGCCCCCGGGCTGATAAAAGTCGGCGGCTCGCATGCGACAGAGTTCAAGGCCGGCATAAAGAGCGGGCAGTTATCAGGAGGACCATCGACCGTGTGCCGCAGACTCACCCTCGTAGTGGACCAAGAAACCCGGGCCTGTCAGCAGTCGTCCTGCAGCCATGACGGTTGGACATAACAGACCCAAGTGTCCAGATTTCGAAGTACGCCTACGTCGCTGTGCTTCAAGACTGGGGCACCAGGACGCCCCGGTCGGAGCAGCCGGGGCCGCAGAATTCGAAGAACTCGACACGGTGGCTGGCCTGATCGGTAGCGCGTGAGCATTTTACACTGGGGTGGGGCTGTGTCGACGAAAAACAAGTGAATACCGTGTCGCGTTGGCGGTACACGCTCGCGGAGGAGCCCTGCGCAGGGATGCCGTCGGGGCGGATCGGCGTCGCCTGGTATGCGCGGTTTCTCTCGTGTGTAGAATCACTCCCGGAGTGATTAGGTGGAGCCGCGAAACGCTGGCACGATATTCGCGATGGCACAATCACTCCGGGGGTGACTAGCCCCGGATCCAGGCATGCTAAACTGACCCGATTTTCCATAACCACGCAGGGTGCACAGATGAACGAACAGGAACGACATCAGGCGGACGCGGACGGCGATTACCAAGACGATGAAGTTTCGCTGCGGCCGTACATGGACACGCTCTGGCGGTACCGGCGCATCATCAGGGGCGCCGCCCTGGCAATGTCGGTGGTTTTCGTCATCGGCGTGCTCGCGTTGCTGCTGATCTACCCCTCCGAGCGAGTCGCCTCGCTCCAGTTTCGGCTCCTGTTCGATGGCGCGGCGCTGAACCAATACCCAAACAAGGCGCCATTCAGCCCAACGGAAATCGTGGGAGCGCCGATCGTCACCGAGGTCTTCAAGGCAAACGATCTGCAACAGTACGGCAAGTATGAGAGCTTCAAGAGCGCGCTCTTCATCCAGCAATCCAATCCCAAGCTGGACATGCTCGCCTACGAGTACCAGGCGAAACTGGCCGACACCAAGCTGAGTCCGGTCGATCGCTCGCGAATCGAGGCCGAGTTCAGCCAGAAGCGAGAAGCCCTGACGGATCCATCCTTTTCGCTCAGCCTGCGCCGGAGCGAACGCTTCAGGGCGCTGCCCGGCGACCTGGCGCAAAAAGTGCTGAACGACACCCTTGCCACGTGGGCGTTGCAGGCCGAGCGCATGGGCGCCATGAAGTACCAGTTGCCGATCCTGTCGAGCATCGTGCTGTCCAAGCAGAGCCTCGAAAGCGAGGACTACCTGGTCGGCGCCGACCAACTGCGCGCCAAGGCCGTTCGCATCATCAACACGCTGGCCGAACTCGAGAGGATTCCCGGATCGCTCACGATCCGCACGTCGAAGGACGGCGTTTCGCTGCCCGAGATACGCGCGAACATCGAGGATGCGCTGCGCTTCGACCTGGAACCGCTGCTCGGCATTATCAGGTCGGAAGGCATTACCAAGAATGCCCGGCTCCTGACGCTCTACGCCTCGACTCAGGTCTTCCAGCTCCGCCTCGAAAGACAGGCGGCGGAAGGGCGGGCGCGCGCCGTACAGAATTCCCTGGCGGACTACATGGCGCAGCGCGGGTCGCGCGCGGGCTCGGACACGAAGTCTGGCGCGGCTGGCGGCGCGAGGCCACCGGGTTTCGACACACCCGCCCTGATTCCCCAATTCAGCGAATCGTTTCTCGACCGCCTGGTAGAGATGTCGGGGTCGACTCAGAAGAGCGAAATGGAATATCGCCAGAAGCTGACGGATCTGGTCATCAAGGAAAACACCCAGGTGGCCGCGCTGGACAAGGAACTGGCGTATTACGAAGACCTGGTCAAATCCGTGCAGGGCATCGGCAGCCGGGCAGCCGGATCGCCGGAACTCGTCAACCTGATCAAGACGCGGAGCCAGACGGCCTTCTCAGTCATCTCCAAGGGCGCCGATCAACTCGTCGACTTGTACAAGGAATTGTCGGCGCAGAATCTGAACCCGGTGGCGCGGCTCTACGCGATCACCGGCCCGTTTGCCGAGCACACGCAGCCGTCGCTCTCGTTTCGATCGGCAGCGCTATCGTTCGTGCTTGTGATGGTGTTCACCCTCATCGTTGTGCCGGCGGGGTGCCTGGTCCACAACGCGATGAAGCGGCGCGCGACGGCGTAGGCAGCGGACTGCAGACTCAGAAGTCGTCGGACGACGTCGGCGCTGGCGGACCGTCCGGGTCTCCAAAGCCGCCGCGGACGCCGTCGTCTCCAGCGCTGCCGCCGGCCATCTCTTCTTCCATGGCTTGCTCGATGTCGCCCCCGACATCCTCGCCCATTTCGCGGCCCATCTTCTTCATGAACTTCGCGACGCTTCGCGGGTCGCTTTCGTCCAGGCCGGCGAGCGCGGACGGATCGGCTAACGACTCCAGGCGAGCATCTTCGGACTTGGGCGAGGAAAAACGGGACCAGAGGCGCTCGATGTCGCCGCTGCCGCAGTGCGTGCAACGGACGTCAACCTCACGGGCGCGGCTCAACACCAGCGCGGACATCTTCTTGCGGCAGGATCGGCACTGATACTCGTAGATCGGCATGGCAAGTCACCCGGTTCAGTGTACTCCAGGGCGGACGCTGCCTGCGATCGGGCCGTGAACGAGAAGACGTCTCAGTGGATTCCGGCTTGCGCCGGAATGACGAAAGCGATTCAAGGGCAGGCGCGAAGGCCTGCCCTGCGACCTCTGATACCGGTGCTACCGGCGGGCGGCGCGGGCGCGGGGTTTCTCGGCCGCGACAGCCACGGGCATCCGGGTCCAGTTCGCAACCATGTGCTCACGCTGCTCGGGAGAGGTGGCCACGGGCGTCGGCCTGGTCGCCAGTTGCGCCTTGAGCATCCTGGGCTTCAGCTGGAAGGCAGAAACGGCCTCGCGGAGAATCCTGCCCGCCGACTTGGGATCGGCTTCGGAGCCCAGCGCGACACGCAAGCGCTGTATGGCTCGCGTGTGCAACTGCGACACGCGCGATTCGTTGACGCCGATGCTGCTCCCGATGTCCTTCATCGTCACGTCGCGGTAGTAATACATGCCGACGACCTTGCGCTCGCGCCATGGCAGGGACGCGATGGCAGCACGCACCCGCTCCCGGGTCTCGCCTGCCTCGTAGGCCTTGGCTGGCGACGCGGGCTCAGACGGCACGAGCGCTGCCGGCAGATTCACGTCGTCGCCGCTGTCGGAGCTGGAATGCGGCGAAGTCGATTCAATCGTATTGATGCGGACGATGGTGCGGTTGAGGCGCTTTTCGTCGGAGCCCACCTTGGCGGCCAAATCCGCGACGGACGGTTCACAGCCCATCGTGCGGCGCAAGTCCTCGCGCGCCGCTTCGAGCTCGCGGCGGACACGACGGACACCGCGCGGCCAGGCTTCGCGCCGAAGCGCATCGATCATCGCGCCCCGCACGCGGCGCTCGGCAAACGTCTCGAACTTGATTCCACGGCCTTCGTCGAACCGCTTGGCCGCGTCGATCAGACCTATCACTCCATCCTGCACGAGGTCGCCAATGTCGATCGAATGCGGCATCGTCGACGCCATCCGGCGCGCGAGCGCTTCAACAAAGGGTAACGTTTTGACGACCCTGTCGTGATTCCCAGCCTGGAGTGTCTGACCGTTCATCGCTGTCTCCCTTCGCCACCAGAAGCAGCCGCTGTTTGGCGGGCTACCTGAACCTGGGCGCGCTGTTGCTCGTTCGGTTGTCGCTTCCCCGCTGTTGCCTCACCACGCCGAAGCCCTTCGACAAGCTCAGGACGAAGGCGGGACGCGCTCTCTGATCGCAACGGTGATGCCACACGGGAAGCGCTACGCCGTTGTGCGAAGATGGCGAACGGAAAGCATTGTAAGTGGCTGTAAGGATTGGAGTTAGTTGCGGCTGTTCGTGCGGATCTGTGCAGACGACGCAACGACGAATCAACCTATTTCGTCATCAGATTGACAGAACGGACAGGAAGGCCCGTCAAATAACCGACAACTGCGGTTGTCGTCCTGGCTGGACTTTATAGCGTCTGGGGTGGGGCGGTTTCGATGACGAGTCGGATCTGCCGGGTGGTGCCAAGCGCATCGAGCGTCGTGGTCACCACCTGGGTCGCGCGGGCACGCTGCGAATCATCTCTGGCCTTAGCCTCGAGCAACTCTGCGTGAGAGAGAATGATGCCGAGCTGGTTATTCAGCGTGTGGAATAACTCGCGCAGCTCGGCAGGCTCGCTCACTTGTGCGCCCCAATGGGAGCGCTGTACGGCATGTCGTAGGGCTGCGCGTCGGTGGCGGAGTCGCGCCAGAGCGAATCCACGAAGATGCGAATCGACCCACCGGCAGTCCGAAGGTATTCGACTTTGCCTGCCGAGATCCAGTTGTAGATTGTCCGGCGGCTCACTCCGACCAACTCGCACGCCTTCATGATCGAGATTGCTTTCCGTTCCACGTTGTTCCCTCCGCAACCGTGGTATCGGTGGATCGCGGCGGAGCATTAGTCCTGCCCGGCCATCGTGTCCCAACGTGTCGTCTTGAGTCGCCGATGATGGGCGAGCTACTCCGGTGGCCCTTCGAGCAGCCGGCCGCGCATCCGCTCGAAGTCGAGCTGCGCGCGGGTGTAGTCCTCGGGACGACCGATGTCGAGCCAGTATCCCTTGTGCTCATACCCCGCCACGTGTTTGCGGGCGGCGATCAGGGCACGAATCAGTTCTGGCAAGTCGAAGGTGGTGTCGACCGGAACAAACGGCAGTGCCGCCCGCCCGAACACGTAGGCACCCATGCTGACGCGGTACTGGTACGTGGGTTTTTCGATGTAGGCGGTGACGCGGTCCTCGTCGTCGGTTTCGATAACGCCGAGTTCAATCCGCTCCTCGCGTGCGAACAACCCAATCGTCGCGAGCGCGCCCGACGAGTGGTGCTTCCGGATCATGACCCGGAAATCGAGGTCGGTCAGCAGGTCGCCGTTGACGACCAGGAAGGGATCGGTGAGGCTCTGAACAAGCGAGAGCGGACCCGCGGTGCCAAGCGGCTTGTCTTCGAGCGAGTATTCAATCGACACGTCAAACCGGCTGCCGTCGCCGAAGTAGGCCATGATGAGCGACGAGAGATGGCCGACGGCCATCACAATGCGGCGCACGCCACAGTGGCGGAGCCGACGCACAAGAATCTCGAGTACGGGCATGCCGCCAATTGGCACGAGCGGCTTCGGAAGATCGGCCGTATACGGGGCAAGGCGGGTTCCGCGGCCACCGACGAGGACGACGGCGTCGATTCGGTCTTTCGGGTGCGTCATTGACATTTACATCTCGTACGTTCCGGCCCGGTACATGTCCGCGTGCTGCCTCACCCATTCGACCGTCTCGGCCAGACCGGCTTCGAGTTGGACAGCCGGATGCCAGCCGAGCACGCGGTGGGCCAGTGACGCATCAGCATGAAGGCGCATGACTTCGCTTCGTTCCGGGCGGATTCGAGCCGCGTCCTGCACCACGTTGATGTCGGAGCCCACGAGCCGCGCGATCTGGCGCGCAAGGTCGCCGATACTCACTTCGCGGTCGGTGCCCAGGTTGATCTCGAGGCCGACCGCCGCGTCCTGTTCGGCCCCCAGGATGAAGCCGGCGACGGTGTCGCGTACGAATGTGAGGTCGCGGGTCGGGGTCAGCGAACCGAGGCGCACCTCCCTGCCAGCCAACGCCTGCGTGATGATGGTCGGCACAATGGCCCTGGCCGACTGGCGCGGCCCGTACGTGTTGAAGGGCCGGATCGTGACGGCCGACACGCCGAATGAGCGCGCATAACTTTCGACGAGCTTGTCCGCGCCAATTTTGCTGGCCGAATACGGCGACTGGCCCTGAAGGCGGTGGCCCTCATCAATGCGCTCAGCAAGAGCGGTTCCGTAGACCTCGCTGGTGGAGGTATGTACCAGCCGCCGCACGCTGCAGAGTCTGGCGGCCTCCAGGACATTGAACGTGCCGAGAACGTTTGTGTCGACGACTTCCCTGGGATGGACGTAGGAGTAAGGGATCCCGATGAGCGCTCCGAGATGGAAGATGGTGTCAACGCCGGTTGACGCCAGGCGGATAGCATCCCCGTCGCGCAGGTCGCCGCGTACGATTTCGACGTTCCCAAGCCGGGCTGGGTCGACAAATCGGAGCAGCCCGTTGTCGGGGCGGGACGTATAGCGCAGAAACGCGCGGACCCTGGCGCCCAGCCCCGCCAGCGCTTCGACGAGGTGGCTGCCGATGAAGCCCCCGGCGCCCGTGACCAGAACGGATCTGTCGAGCCAGTTCATGTCAAACGATCTCCTATCCAATTCTGTCCGATGTTCCGGTGTACGCCCGAATTCAGTCAGTGTTCCTCTCAGGATGCCGGCTTCCGTCGATCGCCGGGTCTGCCTTCGACAAGCTCCCTTCGACTACGCTCAGGGAGTCCCGGGCGGCGCTGAGGGGCTCACGCCAGGCAAGGTCGGGCCTCCAGTGCGCGGCCTCTGCTTCTACCGGCTGCTTCCTTCTGTCCGTCGTCAGCCCGCGCGAGTACGCGCGCGGGCGAGTGTATCGCACACCGACGTGGAAAACGCGATTGTCGGCGTCCAACCGGTGGTTCGCTGGAGTCGTGCCGCCGAACCCTGTTGATAATCGACGTCGCCTGTTTGCATCCGCGAATCGTGGTGGACGAGTTTCACAGACACTTTGGCCTGGGCCAGCATCTGGTCGGCCAACTCCTGGCTGCTGCGGGAGACGCCAGAGCACACGTTGAATACGCTGTGCTCATGGGTCGGCTGACTTGCCAGGGCCAGATACGCGCGAGCGGCATCGCGTACATCGATGTAATCCCGGCTCGAGTCGAGTCGTCCGACTTCAATGGTACGGGACCCGTCATGCTCTGCGGCTGCAATCTGTTCTGCCAGCGACCCGGCGAACAGGCGTCGCGGCATTCCTGGACCTAACACGTTGAACGTCCGCGTCACGACGATGTTCAAGCCGTGCGCGCTGCGAAACGAGGCTGCAGCGGCCTCAATGGCGACTTTGCTGGCTCCGTAGCTCGTGGTTGGCTTCAGCGGCGCCTCTTCGTCGATCGGCTGCCGTTCTGGGGCGCCATAGACGGCGCTCGAGCTGGCGATCACGACTCGTGCCTCTCGGGCTGACATGCCGATTGCCTTCAGGAGCACGGAAACGCCAAGCACATTTCGGTTTGCAGCATCGGCGCCCCCTGGCCGATTCTGATCGAACTCCCACGCGAAGTGAAAGGCGTGCGTTGGCTGGAAGTCTCGGACTACACGATTGGTGAAGGAAGGATCGCAGATGTCGCCCAACTCGGTGGCGATAGTGCTGGCGGCGACGCCTGCAGAGACTGGCCGCCGGTCGATTCCACACACATCGAACCCTTCCTGTCGCAGGAGGTTCGCCAGGTGCCCGCCGACAAAACCGCCAATTCCCGTGATCAGTGCTCGCATCGTCTTTCGTCGCAAGCCCGCGGCTCGGCGGGTGGGTTCATTCTATGCCGAGTCGTGCCGACGGGCCCCGCGGTCACGGTGTTCCGAAGAACGTCGCGATGAGGACGCGGAGTCCAGCAACTGATGGAGCGTGATTGACGGCCACCCGCAGGTGGGCACCGCCCTCACAACCCTTTGTATACCAGCCGCAAAGGGCGCGCAGCTTGTTGACAATCCAGCGGCCCGAATCCGGGTTCTCGGCGGCGAGCAAATCGATGTAATCGAGGAGGAAGCGGCCGCGGTCCCGGGCGCTGATCTCGCGCGCAGGGCGCCCAGCCAGCAGATCTGCTGCCTGCGCGAACAACCACGGATTGCGCAGGATCCCGCGCCCGATGAGCACGCCGGCCACGTCCGCCTTCCCTATCCGCGCGAGAATGTCGCGGGGTTCGACCAGATCGCCGCAGCCGAAGACCGGAATCCTGACAGCCTCAGCCACCCGCCCAATCAGATCCCAATCTGCACGTCCGGTGTAGGCCTGGGCGGCGGTGCGCCCGTGGACAGCCACCGCCGCTGCGCCTGCGTCTTCCACGCGCCGAGCAATCTCCGGCGCGTTGACTTCGCGCTCGTTCCACCCGGCGCGCATCTTGACGGTGACGGGAATCTTCACCGCCGCGACCATGGCCGCGACAATCGCTGCGGCGCGCGCAGGTTCGCGCATCAGGCTGCAGCCGGCGTTGTTCCTGGCGATCTTGGGGACCGGACATCCCATGTTGATGTCGACAATATCTGCTCCGCGCGATTCGACCACGCGGGCGGCCTCGGCCATCGTGGCGGGGTCACCGCCGAAAATCTGGATGGCGACGGGCCGTTCTTCTTCGGTGTACTCGAGATACTCCAGCGTCCGATCGATCCCGCGAACGAGCGCTTCGGATGACACCATCTCGGAGACAACCAGCCCGCATCCGCCCTGGCGCTTGACCAGGCGGCGAAAAGCGCTGTCGGTCATCCCCGCCATCGGCGCAATGCCCATGGGGGGAGACAGAGATAGCCGGCCTATGGTGACGCTGCCGCTCGATGGCGACTCGCTTCCAGATGGGACCGATTCTGCTACGGGGGAGTGTGGCGGCATCTCTTCGGTGATCGCCGGGTCTCAAGACCCGGCCTCCAGTTGCAAATACTCGGCCTTGATCTTCGGGCGCGATGAATCGCGCCACTACGACCCTTGGGCGGGCACAGGGGCCCGCCCCTGCCGCCTGCCGTGTACATCCGCCCGTGCAGCCAGGCCGCCGGGCGATCAGTCCTTCCGCACGTCCGCGGCGTCGAGCCGGACCTGGACGGCACGATTGATCATCGTGATCGCGACCAGGAGCATGGTCTTGGGTCCTTTGCGAATCAACCGTCCGGTCACACCCTTCAGGGGACCGTGGAGGACCTCGATCATGTCGCCCTCGTGCAGGAATGGGCACGGATCAAATTGCAGCTCGGACGTCACGACGCGCTGGATGGCCTCGATCTCGGCATGGGGAATCGGCGCAAGCTCGCCGGCAACCGAGATGATCGTCGCGACACCCACGCACTTTCGCACATTGAGCGCCGCGCGTGGATCGAAGCGCGCGAAACAGTACCCGGGAAACAGCGGCCAGTCGACCTTCTTCCTGCGGTCCTTCCAGCGGCTCCACCGCTGGATCGTCGGAAGAAACACCTCGATTCGCTTCCGCTCCAACTGCTCGGCGACGGATTTCTCCGCGCGGCTTCGCGTCCAGATGGCGTACCACGGGGATTGGTCGGAGACGAGGAGTTCGGGAATCAGGATGTCGCTCGCGCCGGTGTCCTGGCCCACAGACATGGTCTACCCTTCGACTCGGGTGAAAAGCGCTCGGGGTTTACAGCAAGCCGGGATTCTTCGGATCCGTGGGCGGCGCGGAGGTCTTCGCGATCCACAGCTTCTGCATCTCCTCGTTCTTCCACTCGATGATGCCTTCGCTGCGGAGTTTCCGGATGTACTTGTCGTATTCGGCCCCCCGTTTCGCTTCGTAGACCCTGTTGCCCACCTCGTTGCGCGCCTGTTCGAACGGCTTGACATCGGCCTTGGTCGCCGTCTCCAGCCTCAGGATGCCGTAGCCTTTCGGGGTGCGGAACACCGTGGTCAGCTGGCCCGGCTTGAGCGGATCGATCAGCTTCTTGATGTCGGGCGCCAGCTCCTCCGGTTGGATGGGACCGACCAGGCCGCCATTCGCCTTGGACGGCGAATCGGACAGCTCGGCAACGAGTTTCTCGAAGGCCTCCCCCGCCGTGAGCCGCGCCAGCACGGCCTCGGCCTTTCGCCGGGTTTCCTCGTCTCTGGAGACGTTGACGCCTTTACCATCGGTGGGCACGGCCAGCACGAGTTCGCGAAGCGTGATCGACGCCGGCGTCGTAAAGTCGCTCTTGTGCTCGTCGTAGTAGCGCCGGGCTTCCTCTTCGGTCAACCCGAGCTTGGCCAGCACCTCGGTCTGCTGCACCTGGTTGATGATGAGCTGCCGCTCGAGGTTCTTGCGCAGCACCGACATGTCGAGCCCTTCCTGCTTGAGGGCCGCCGCGAAGGCCTCGTCCGACTCGAGCTTGTTCTCCTTGCGGATGCTGTCGATCGTGCGCTTGTACGCGTCCTCTGGCACCTTGTAGCCCAGTTCCTTTCCGCGCTGCAGCAGCAACAACTCGTCGACGGCATCGACGAGGATGTCTGGCGTCATCTCGACAATCGCCTTCTTCAGTTGATCGTCGGCCAGCTGCTGACCGCGACGGCGCAACGCATCGATCTGCCGCGCCTCGAGATCGGTCTTCGTGATGATGTCGCCATTCACCTTGACGAGGATCTGCTCGAGCAGCATGGTCGGCAATATCGGCGCGACGGCGGGGGCCGGCGGCGCCTGCGCGGGCGGCTGCGGGGGCGCTGTCTGCGCCTGCGCGGCAAGCGGAAGAACAGCGAAAGCGGCGCCAAGAACGAGGACCTGCAACTTGCTCATGAGCATCCTTCTATTCTACCAATTCCCGCGACAAACAGGGCTTTCTTGCGTGATCCTGCGCTGGATTCCGGCGTTCGCCGGAATGACGGACTGGGAGCGCGAGGCCGGCGGAAGCAACCTGCTTTCAGACCCGCCCCGCAGTTAGGACGCCTGGGTTCGTTGCGTGGCCGTCTCGCGACAGCCGGTCTCATCACCCGGTCTTGCGGCGAGATCGGGCCGCGGTGCGCAGGTTATGAAGCCGTCTCCAGTAACTGCTTCAACAGGCCGACGACGCTGGCGAAGACGCCCCCGTCGGCGCGCGGCTGTTCGCTCGGCGGCTTCAGGATCTCCTGCTTCGAGAACCCAGGCTCAACCGATCCGGCCGTCGCCCGGGCGGTCCACCACGACGGCGCCGGGGCCTTGCCTCCGGCCGTCTGCCACCGCCCAGGCAATCTGCCGACTTGTGGTTCGGGCCGATACGGGGGTCGGGGCGGGCCGACACGGGGGTCGGCCGCGACGCGCGGATCATTTCCGGGTCCGGCGTAGGGGCGAACCCCCGTGTTCGCCCGGTCCGCATGTAATCGCCCAGAGGCGGCGGCCAGGCTGAGCCGGAGAGACGATGGCGGCAGCAGCGTCACATCCGGGCGACGCGTGACAAGACCGAGAACGCGTTGAGGATCGGGCGCGTGCGACCCGGCGTTTTCCCGGAACTTGAGCACCACGTGGTCGCCCTGCCTGTCGACCGATTCCAATCCCAACTGGTCCGCCATCACGCGAATGCGGCCGTACTCCGCGAGGTTCATCAGCGATGCTGGCAGCGGTCCGTAGCGGTCGCGAACTTCGTCCAGGATCTCGCTCACTTCCTGTTCGTTCCGCGCGGCAGCCACCTTACGATACACGACGAGCCGCTGGGCCATGTCGGCCACATAGTCTGCCTCGATTCGGATATCGATCCCCAGGTTCACCGTCGCCCGCACATCGTCATCAATCTCCTCGCCCTTGAGTTCGCGCACGGCCTGTTCGAGCAGCTTCATGTACATCTCGAAGCCCACGGCCTCGATGTGGCCGCTCTGCTCGCCACCCAGCAGATTGCCCGCCCCGCGAATCTCCAGATCGAGGGCCGCCACGCGGAATCCGCTGCCCAGGTCGCTGAACTCGCGTATCGCCGCCAACCGCTTCTTCGCCACGGGCGAGAGCGACATCTCGGGCGGAATCAGCAGGTACGCGTACGCGGCGCGATCCGATCGGCCGACGCGGCCCCGCAACTGGTAGAGCTGCGACAGACCATAGCGGTCGGCGCGGTTGATGAAGATCGTGTTGACGTTCGGGATGTCGAGGCCGTTTTCGACAATGGTCGTCGCCAACAGGATGTCAAAGCGTCTGGCGACGAAGTCGATCATCGCCTTCTCGAGCTCGTGCTCGCCCATCTGGCCGTGACCGACGACGACCCTGGCTTCGGGCACGAGTCGCGCGATCAGATTGCCTATCGAGAAGATGGACTCCACGCGATTGTGGACGAAGTAGACCTGGCCGCCGCGCGCCAGTTCGCTGCGAATGGCCCGCGCAATCACGTGCTGGTCGAACTTGACGACGTTGGTCTGGATGGCGAGGCGGTCTTTTGGCGGCGTCTCGATGATGGACATGTCGCGAATACCCACGAGCGACATGTTCAGCGTGCGCGGGATGGGCGTCGCCGTCATCGTCAAGACATCCACGCGCTTGCGGAGTTGCTTGATCTTCTCCTTGTGCGCCACGCCGAAGCGCTGTTCCTCGTCTACGACCAGGAGGCCCAGATCCTTGAAGACAACGTCCTTCGACAGCAGCCGGTGCGTGCCGACAATGATGTCGACTTTGCCTTCGGCCAGATCCGCGAGCGTGGCTTTCTGTTCCTGCGTCGTCCGGAAGCGACTGACCATGTCGATGCGGATCGGGAATCCGCCGAATCGTTCGCCGAGTGTCTTGACATGCTGAAACGCGAGCACCGTGGTGGGCGCGAGAAACGCGACCTGCTTGCCGTCCATCACGGCCTTGAACGCCGCACGCATGGCCACTTCGGTCTTGCCGTACCCGACATCCCCGCAGAGGAGTCGATCCATGGGTGTCGGTGATTCCATGTCGCGCTTGATGTCCTCGACGGCGGTCTGCTGGTCCGGCGTGAGGACGTAGGGAAACGCGCCTTCGAACTCCTCCTGCCAGTGCGTGTCGGGGCTGAAGAGATGGCCGGTGATGGCCTTGCGCGAGGCGTAGAGCTTGAGCAGTTCCTCGGCCATGTCCCGCATGGCCTTCTTGACGCGCGTCTTCGCCTTTTCCCAGCTCGTGCCTCCAAGGCGGTCGAGCGACGGGCGGGATCCGCCCGTGAACTTCTGAATCAGGTCCAGGCGCGACACCGGAACGAAGAGCTTGTCGTCGCCCGCGTAGCGAAGTTCGAGGTACTCCTCGGCCCCCGCAGCCGCCGCCGTTCCCGCGCTGGCGAATCCGGAGCTGACGTTCAGCTGCTTGAGACCCACAAACTCGCCGATGCCGTTGTCGACATGGACGACGAGGTCGCCGACCTTGAGGTCGCGAAGGTCTGAGAGAAACGCCTTTGTCGCGGACCGGCGGGCCCGCTCCTGAGCGCGGTGCTCCTCCTCGAACAGATCCGTTTCGGCGTAGATCTGCAGGGTGGCGGCCGGCAGGCGGAACCCGCGCGACAGCACGCCCGTCGTGACGAGTACGCTTGCGGCAAACGTGTCTTCGGCGCGATCGATCTGCACGGCGCGCAATTCGTAGTCGGCGAGCACCTCAACGATGCGTTCGGCCCGGCCGGGAGTGGCGGCAACAAAGAGCACCGTGTCGCCGCGTTCGCGCGCGAGGCGAATCTCGGCAATCCAGGCGGCCAGGCGCCCGGAAAACGACACCGCCGGCTGACACGGGATGTGAACCGCCCGATGGGAGGACGTCTCGTCTTCCGCGGTTCCGGCTCCCAAGCCAAGCTCGGCCAGGTGAATGGCGCCGGCCAGGTGCGAATCGACTTCCGGCAAGGAAATCAGCAGTTGCTCGGGGGCCGGCGCGTCCCTGGCCAGGCTGTAGCTCTCCGACACCTGTGCGAGCCACCGCTCGATGCGATCGCGAATCTCATCCGGCTCCGAGACGAGGAAGACCGGACGCTTTGCTGCGCCGAGATAGTCGAAAAACGGGACCAGGGTGAGGTGCGAATCCTGATCTTCCGGACCCGCGTCGGGACATTCGCGGAGCGGAACGACGCGGAGGCGGTCGATCTCCCCTACCGAACGTTGTGTGCCCGGGTCGTAGCGTCGGATGGTCTCGACTGTGTCTCCGATAAGTTCAATGCGCGCCGGCTGGTCGTCGCCGGCAGGAAAGATATCGATGACGCCGCCACGAATGCAGAACTCGCCGTGTTCGTCGACCGGGTCGGTTCGCGTGAAACCGGCCTCAACCAGTGTGCTCGCCAGGTCTGTTGCGTCGATGTCGGTGCCGGCCCGCAGATCGAGTGCGAGCCCGGTGAGCACCGCCGGGGCGCTGACGCGCGGCAGGAGCGCTGTGGCGGACGAGACGACGACCCGGACCTCACCGGTGGCGAGCGCGTGCAGCGCGCGGGCGCGGGCCGACGCGATCCGGAAGTGCGGTGCCAGCCCGCGGTACGGATCGACCTCTTGCGAGGGGAACGGCAGAACGACGCGCTCGAGTTCGTCGATTGAGCTGCCTTCCAGGCCGCCGAGGAAGAAACGGATGTCGGCCACGGCCTGATCGACGTCGCGATCGGCTGGCACAACAGCGATGACGACTTCGTTTCGTGGGTCCCGGGTGGCGACCCCAGCCATCCATAACGCTTTGGCCGCCGGGGAGAGTCCGCCAATTTCCAGGGTGATTGCCGAGTCGCCAGTCGTCGTGGGCGCTTTCGCCGAAAAGGCGAAACCAGCGCGCACAACTATGCCCCGCAGCAACTCCTGTAGCTTCAGTGACGGCATGCGCTGTAACTACTCTGACTGTCCCGCCCGCAGTCACGCCTGCGGTGATCAGTCAGTGTACCGCAGAAGGGTGGCGCAGTCAGTCACGCCCGGAGTGATTAGCTCGCGCCGGAGAGTTTTTCAACTATCGCGGTTGTCGAGTGGCCTTCTTCGATTGTGACGCGAATGACCACGCCGCCGCGAGCTTCGACGATGTCGCGGCCGACAATCCGGTCGGCGGCCCAATCGGCGCCTTTCACGAGGACGTCGGGCTGAATCAGGCTGATGATTTCGTGCGGCGTATCCTCGTCAAACACGACAGCCGCGTCCACCGACGCCAACGCGGCGACAACCTCGGCGCGCTCCGCCTCGGGATTGACGGGACGTGTCGGCCCCTTGATGGCCCGCACAGAGCGATCGGAGTTGATGGCCACGATCAGCGCGTCCCCGTGACGCCGCGCTTCGGCCAGATACCGCACGTGTCCAGGGTGGAGGATGTCAAAGACACCATTGGTGAAGACGACGCGCCTCTGCTCGCGCCCCAGTTGATCGCGCCACCGCGCGGCCGCGTCCTGTGTCAGCACGGGCATCTTGGGAAACCCCGTCTTATCGGGAATTGGGGTCAGACCCCGTTTTCCACTTCTCGCTCCGAGAAAATGGGGTCTGACCCCGATTCCTTCGCCGGAGGGGTGAAGCGCACGCCGCCGCTGAAACTCCAGGAATGGCGCGGCCGGTGGATCCCAACGTCCTGGACGCGCGACTTGACGCGGAAGCTGTGCAGCAGGCGGTGGTAGTCGTAGGGATAGCCGTCGCGCCGATGGAGGGCCACGTCCAGCTTGTAGGTGCCGGCGACCAGATCAAGTCCATCGATCTGGAACGCGACTTCGGCATCGCCTTCGAGCCGCTCGGCCTCAAACTTCTCGTGATCGGTGTTGGTTCCGAAACAGCAGACGCCGTCGATATTGAACAGGCCGATTCCGACAACGAAATCTGTCAGCGCATGCGCCGCGTGAAGCGCGATGCGGATGTTGACGCGCTCACCGGCCTGGAACACATGCGCGGGCTGGCCGTCCTCGCCGACGAGTTGGACGTCGGTGATCTCGGCCTCGCGAGATCCCCACCGTCCTTCGCCTGCCTGGAACATGTCTTGCAGTCCGGCGGGTTCGGCGGAAGAAGCCTCGGCTCGCTTCGTCACCGCTGCGGCATCATCTGACGAGCCCCGCCCGGGGGCCGCGTGTCCGCTCTGTGCGGCCACTTCGCGCGCCGGAGTGATCGCGGGGGCTGACCCCGTTCCGGCCGAGGTCGCCACGCCAGCCTGCGCCTTCGCGTCGGCGGCGGCAATCTGGCCCTCTTCCTGACGGGCGACATCCGTGATGTATGCCGCCACGACGCGCCTCGGGTCGCCAATTCCGCGCGACCGCCCTTCGTCCAACCACAGCGCCATGTCGCAGAACCGCTCCACCAGCGCCAATTGGTGCGTCACCAGGAGAATCGTCCTGCCGCGGCGCCGGAACTCCGCGAACTTGTCGAGGCACTTGTGCGAGAACTCCTCGTCTCCGACGGCCAGCACCTCGTCGACCAGCAGCACGTCCGGATCCACGTGAATCGCAACGGCGAACCCCAGCCGGACGTACATCCCTGACGAATACGTCTTGACGGGCGCGTCAATGAAGTCCTGCATCTCGGCAAACTCGACGATCTCGTCGAATCGACGCGTGATCTCCCGCTTCGACAGGCCAAGCATGATGCCGTTGATGAAGACGTTTTCGCGGCCGGAGATTTCGGGGTGGAATCCCGCGCCCAGCTCAATCAGGGCCGAAATGCGTCCATCGACGGTCACGCGGCCCGATGTCGGCTTGGTGATGCCGGCGACGAGCTTCAACATCGTGCTCTTGCCTGAACCGTTGCGGCCGACAATGCCGAACGTGCAGCCGGCCGGGACGTCAAACGACACGCCATTGAGCGCGTTGAACGTTTCGGCCGGATTCAGATCGCCGACCATCGAACCGGACAGGATCGCGCTCTTGAGCGTGGCAAACTTGTGCCGGCGCGAGTACTTCCGGTAGGTCTTCCTGACGTCGACAACCTCAATGGCGGGTTTCATACTTCTTCGGCGAACGAATCCCTGAGCCGGTCAAACACGAAGTAGCCGACGAAAAACAGCAGCACCGACGCCGCGCCCAGCGCGAGCAGCCACTTCCAGTGGCCGAAATCCCCAGGGAAGAACAGGATTTCCTGGTACGACACCGCCAGGTGCGTGAATGGGTTCAGATCCAGCGCCGTCTTGCCGATCGGCGGCGCCCCGTTCATCGAGTAGATGATGGGCGTCGCGAAGAACCAGAACGTCATCAGGTTCGACAGGATGTCCTTGAAGTCGCGGAAGTGCACCGTGAGCGCCGACACGATGAGCGAGAGCCCGAGGGTCAGCAGCAACTGCACCAGCACGACCATGGGGAACCACACGGCCTCCGACCACTGCAGTGGCGCGTGGTAGTAGATCAGGAACGCCACGAGGATCGGCAGCCCGAGCAGGAAGTGCACCATGTTCGCCAGGACGGTGACGATGGGGAGCACTTCGGCCGGGAAGAGGACTTTCTTGATCAGGTTCCCGCCGGCGATGAGTACGTTTGACGATTCCAGGAGAGACGAGGAGAACCAGGTCCACGGAAGAATGCCGCAGAACAGAAAGAGCGGGTACGGATCCACGTCCGGCTGCCGCGACGGCAGGACGTACGAAAACACGAACGTATAGATGAGGAGCAGCAGCAGCGGGTTGATGAACGACCAGAAGAATCCCAGCACCGTTGCCCTGTAGCGCGCTTTCAGCTCGCGCGCCACCAGGCTCTGGATGAGTTGCCGATACTTCAGCAGGTTTCGGAGGTTCTTCAGCATTGGCTGCTTGCCGGGCTGGAGCCCGGCGATCCCAGGCTCGAGTCCCTATGCCCTGTTCATTCCGGCTGCCCGCCGATTCCGGGCTTCTTCAGTCGCGCGTGACGTCGACGACGACGACCGTGATGTTGTCGGGGCCGCCGGCGGCGTTGGCAGCCTCGATGAGCGCTGAGCACAGTGGGCCCGGGTCGCCGTGCCGCGCGCGCGCCATGATGGCGGCGATCGCCGAATCCGGCACGGGCGTCGAGAGGCCGTCGGTGCAGAGCAGGATTCGATCTCCCGGCTCCAGCGCGATCGGCGTGATCTCGACATCCGGATCCTCGGCACCAGCCAGCGCGCGCGTCACCAGGTTGCGCCATGGATGCCGCCGTGCGTCTTCCTCGGTCATCACTCCGGCCGCGATCTGTTCTTCGACCCAGGAATGATCGCGGGTGATCTGTTCAAGTCGGCCCGCGCGCCACACGTACGCGCGACTATCTCCCACGTGCGCCACAAGCGCCGGGAGGGTCTGGGCCTGGCCGGACGCCGCTGGTGGTTGCCCGACCAGCAGGGCCACAGCCGTAGTCGCCATCCCGCGCAGCGCGGCGTCATCGGCTGTCCGCTGCTGGATCTGCCGGTTGGCGAGCCTCAAAGCCGACGACAGCCGATTGCCGTCGATGCCGAGCGCCGGGTTGTAGCCGAACGGCCACGTGGCCTGATCGCCTTGCCCGGCCGTGTGCTCGACGTATACCTCAATGGCGTCCACCGCGATGTGCGATGCCACCTCGCCCGCCGCATGGCCGCCCATGCCGTCGGCGACGACAAAAAGGCCGAGCGCCGGACGGAGGCTGAAGCTGTCTTCGTTGGACTCGCGACGCAGCCCGAGGTCGGTCGAGGCGGAGGACAGAATGTGCATCAGAACCTGGTTCGTGCCTTGGTCGCCACCTGGAGGCGGCTGAGTGCCTTCATCAAGGCGATGCGGGCACGTTCCATGTCAATGTCCGCTGCCCCTGTTCGGGCCGCCTGGAGGCGTCCTTCGGCCCGACGCTTTGCCTCCTCGGCGCGGCGCAAATCAATCTCTTCGGCGCGTTCTGCGAACTGGGCCAGTAAACGCACGCGGTCGGGCAACACTTCGGCGAAGCCGAACGCGATCGACAGGAAGTGCTTCTCGGCGCCCTTCCGGTACCACAATTGGCCGACGCGCAGGCTCGTGAGCAGCGGTGTGTGGCCCGGGAGAATGCCGAGATACCCTTCGGTGCCGGGCAGCTGCACCTCGTCCACGTCCTCGTGGGCAATGGCGTGGTCGGGCGTCACGATCTCGAGCGTCAAGTGCGGCGGTAACGACATCCTGAATCCATCATGTTCGGGCCGGCGCGGGGGCCGGCGCCTGCGGCTTCCTACGTTGTCTTCATCGCCTCGGCTTTGGCGACGGCCTCTTCGATGGTGCCAACCAGGTAGAACGCCTGTTCCGGCAGCGCGTCGTGCTTGCCGTCGACGATCTCCTTGAAGCCCCTGATCGTATCCTTCACCGGCACGTACTTGCCCTTCAGGCCGGTGAACTGCTCGGCGACGTGGAACGGTTGCGACAGGAACCGCTGGATCTTGCGCGCCCGGCCCACGATCTGCTTGTCGTCTTCTGAGAGTTCGTCGATCCCGAGAATCGCGATGATGTCCTGCAGGTCCTTGTACCGCTGCAGCACCTGCTTCACCTGGCGCGCCACGTTGTAGTGCTCCCATCCGATGACGTGCGGGTCGAGGATGCGCGAGGTCGACGCGAGCGGGTCGACCGCCGGGTAGATGCCAAGCTCGACAATCGCGCGCGAGAGATTCGTCGTCGCGTCGAGGTGCGCGAAGGTGGTCGCCGGCGCGGGATCCGTGTAGTCATCCGCCGGCACGTAGATCGCCTGCACCGATGTGATCGATCCCTTCTTCGTCGAGGTGATGCGCTCCTGCAGCTCGCCCATCTCCGTAGCGAGCGTGGGCTGATAGCCGACGGCGGAGGGCATGCGGCCAAGCAGCGCGGACACTTCAGATCCGGCTTGCGTGAAGCGGAAGATGTTGTCGATGAAGAGGAGCACGTCCTTGCTTTCGGCGTCGCGGAAGTACTCCGCCACCGTCAGCGCCGACAGGGCCACGCGGAGGCGCGCGCCGGGCGGCTCGGTCATCTGGCCGTAGACCAGGGCCGCGCGCGATTCCTCCGGCACGCCAGCCTTGATGACGCCGCCCTCCTGCATCTCCAGCCACAGGTCGTTGCCTTCGCGCGTCCGTTCGCCGACGCCCGCGAACACCGACACGCCGCCGTGCTGCATGGCGATGTTGTGGATGAGTTCCATGATGATGACGGTCTTGCCGACGCCCGCGCCGCCGAACAGTCCGATCTTTCCGCCCCGCAGATAGGGCTCGAGCAGGTCGACGACCTTGATCCCGGTCTCGAACATCTGCAGTTCGGTCGACTGCTCTTCGAACGTTGGCGCCGAACGGTGAATTGGCCAGCGTTCGGCCGCGAGCACAGGCTGGTCGGGAAAATCGACCGGCTCGCCGAGGACGTTCAGCACGCGGCCGAGCGTCTGGGGCCCGACCGGCATGGTGATGGCGGTGCCCGTATCCACGACCTTCATGCCGCGCTGCAGGCCGTCGGTCGGTTTCATGGCGACGGTTCTCACGCGCCCCTCGCCCAGGTGCTGCTCGACCTCGACGATGATGTCGAACTTCCGATCTTCGACTTCGGCGAGGATGTGCAGGGCGTTGTAGATGGGGGGCAGATCGCCTCCCGGGAACTCGACATCCACGACCGGCCCGATGATCTGGACGATGTGGCCTTCACGTTGGGTTCCGACTGTGCTCATACGGTTCGTCATCCTATCTACAGCGCTTGCGCCCCGGACACCACCTCGATGATCTCCCGCGTAATCGCCGCCTGCCTGACCTTGTTCATATAGAGCGTCAGGCCGTCCATCATCTCTGTCGCGTTCTTCGTGGCCGCGTCCATCGCCGTCATCCGCGCCGCGTTCTCGGCCGCGCCCGATTCGAGCAGCGCGCGCCATACGTGTGTCCGCACGTAGGCCGGCAGCAACCGCTCGAGCATCGCCATCTCGTCGGGTTCGTAGATGTAATCCACCCGTGCGGCCGGCGACTCATCATTCAGATCCTGGCGCGGAATCGGCAGCAACTGCTCCGTCACCACGCGCTGCTGGAGGACCGACTTGAACTCGTTGTAGACCAGGTAGACCGCGTCCACCTTCGGCTCGACGAACTGCGCGGTGGCCAGGTCGGCGATTTCGCGCGCATCCTCGAAGTTGAGGCGCTGGAACACGTTGACCCGCTCGTACCGCACGTCGTAGCCGCGCCGGCGGAAGAAGTCACGGCCCTTGCGGCCTACCAGCCCCACCGCCACCTTGCGCGACGGATCGCCAAGAAGGACCTGGCTTGCCGCCTTGAGGATGTTCGTGTTGAAGCTGCCGCACAGGCCCTTGTCGGCGGTGACGATGATGATGAGCGCCGACTTCTCTTCGCGTACGGCGAGCAGCGGGTGCGCCGACGGATCGGTGCGTGCCGCCAGGCCGCGCAGCACGCGCAGCATCTCGTTGGAGAACGGCCGCGCGTTCAGGATGCGATCCTGCGACTTGCGCAGCCGCGAGGCGGCGATCATCTTCATCGCCTTGGTGATCTGCTGCGTCGACTTGACGGCGCGGATCCGCCGACGGAGGTCAATGAGTGAAGGCATCAGGCAACCGCACTCTTCTTCCCTGCCGCAAACATCTCCCCGAATTCCTTGAGCGCCGCGCCGATCTCTGCTTTCAATGCATCGTCCACCTGCTTCTTCTCGGCGATCGCCCGCAGAATCGACGCCTTGCGCGAGTCGAAGAAGCGGTAGAGATCCTGCTCGTACTCGCCGATGCTCTCCTCCGGCACCGGATCGAGGTAGCCGTTGGTGCCCGCGAAAATCAGCAACACCTGCTTCTCAATCGCCAGCGGCTGATACTGCGGCTGCTTGAGAATCTCGACGAGCCGCTTGCCGCGGTTCAACTGCGCCTGCGTCTGCTTGTCGAGGTCGCTGCCAAACTGCGCGAACGCCGCCAGTTCGCGATACTGCGCCATGTCGAGGCGCAACGTGCCGGCGACCTGGCGCATGGCTTTGACCTGGGCCGAACCGCCAACGCGCGACACCGAATTGCCAACGTTGATCGCCGGACGGACGCCCTGGTGGAACAGGTCGGTCTCCAGGAAGATCTGGCCGTCGGTGATCGAGATGACGTTGGTCGGAATGTACGCCGACAAGTCGCCGGCCTGCGTTTCGATGATCGGCAGCGCGGTCAACGATCCGCCGCCGTTCTCCTTGTTCAGCTTGGCCGCGCGTTCGAGCAGGCGGGAATGCAGGTAGAAGACGTCGCCCGGGTACGCCTCGCGGCCCGGTGGACGGCGCAGCAGGAGCGAGATCTCGCGGTACGCCTGCGCGTGCTTCGAGAGGTCGTCGTAGATGCAGAGCGCGTGCCCGCCGTTGTCTCGGAAGTACTCGCCCATCGAGCAGGCGGCGTACGGGCTGATGTAGAGCATCGCGGCCGGCTCCGATGCGGCGGCGGCCACGACGATGCTGTACTCCATCGCCCCGGCAGCATCGAGCGTCTTGACCACCTGCGCGATCGTCGACTGCTTCTGGCCGATCGCGTTGTAGATGCAGATGACGTTCTGGCCCTTCTGGTTGATGATCGTGTCGATCGCAATTGCGGTCTTGCCGGTCTGGCGGTCGCCGATGATCAACTCGCGCTGGCCGCGGCCAATCGGCACCATCGAATCGATGGCCTTGAGGCCGGTCTGCAGCGGCTCGCGCACCGGTTGGCGGGCGACAACGCCGGGCGCGATGCGCTCGATCGGCGAGAACTGCTGCGTCGCGATCGGGCCCTTGCCGTCGACGGGCTGGCCGAGCGAATTCACGACGCGCCCCACCAGTTCCTCGCCCACGGGCACGGAAATGATCCGGCCGGTGCGTTTGACCGGATCGCCTTCCTTGATGACGTGGTACTCGCCGAGCAGCACGGTGCCGACGCTGTCCTCTTCGAGGTTCAGCGCGATCCCGAATACGCCATGCGGGAACTCGAGCATCTCGCCGGCCATCGTGTTCTCGACTCCATGGACGCGGGCGATGCCATCGCCCACGACGACCACGCTGCCGACTTCGGACACGTCGACGTCGATGGCCTGGCTGCCAATCTGGTCGCGGATGACTTTGGTGATCTCTTCGGCCTTGATGTTCATATGGTCGTGTCTGCTTCCGCTGTCTCGCCGATGGGCCCGATGAATCGCGCCGCTACGGTGTCTCGGGCGGGCACGGGGGCCCGCCCCTACGCGGGCTGTCCGATCCGCTCACGCATCTTCTCGAGTTGTCGTTTCACGCTTCCGTCGTACACCGTGCTGCCGATGCGGGTGACGACTCCGCCCAACATGCCGGGATCGGTCGTCGTCTTCATCAGCACCTTGCGGCCCGTGAGCGCGCCCAGGCTGGCCTCCAGCTTCTCAACGCGATCGGGCGGCAATGCCACGGCGGACGTGACTTGCGCCCGGACAACCTTCTGATGATCCATCAACCGGCTGCGGTACGCCTCGATCAGGTCCGGGAGCAGCGCAATGCGGTCGCGGCCGGCCATCATCGTCAGCAATTTGTCGAGCACCGGGCTCAGATCGAGCGTCGGCAGCATGGCGGAGACGATGCCCTGCTTCCGGGTGACCGGCACGGCGGGATTGGTCATCACCTTCCACAGATCGGCGTGACCGCGGAACAGAGCGACCACCGCGGCGAGTTGCTGTTCAACCGCCTGCGGGTCGGCTTCTGCAAGGGCGACATCAAGCAGTGCCCGGGCGTATCGTGCTGCTCTGGTTCGTGCTGTCATCGATCTCTACGTTCGAAAATGGGGTCAGACCCTTTCTTCCACCACCGAACGCCCCAAGAAAACGGGGTCAGACCCCACTTCCCGCGCCTGATCACTTCCCCACCTGTACCAAGTATCTATCCACCAGACGGATTTGATCCGCCTCGGTGATCGTTGCTTTCACTCGTTCCGACGCGACGGCCACGGCCAGATCGGCGACGTGCTTCGTCAGTTTGCGCTCGGCGAGCTTGAGCTGGGTGCTGATCTCGCGCCGCGTCACTTCGAGCAGCCGGTCGCGCTCGGACTCGGCGGCCTGCCGGATGCGCGTTTCCTCGGCGGCGACTTCTTCGGCGCCGGTTTTGCGGAGCGCCTCGAGCTCGGCCGGCAGCGACTGCATCTTCTGCGCGATGGCTGCCTGCTCGTTGGCGGCTCCCGCGCGCATGTCGCTGGCCTTGACGAGACGCTCGCGGATTTGCGTGGAACGGTTCGTCAGATAGACGGCGAGCGGCGAGCGAAGCAGATAGAAGAGGGTGCCGGCCAGGAGCGCGAAATTGAACAGCCTGGCGATCGTGGCGACCAGCGGGTTGCCGTGCTCGGCGGCAGCTTCGTCGTGTTCCGCGCCTGCAGCGGCGGCTGGCTGGTGTCCGGCGGTTGCGGTTGTCTGATGCTCGGTTGCCGGCCCTGCCGCGGGAGGCCGGGTTGCGCGGGTTGTGGTTGGGTAGTCAGGCTGGGCCAGCACGACGGCTCCGCCAGCGACGGCGATCGCCAACGCGAAAACGAGTATGGCGATGGTCCAGGTGTGTCGAACCGGCACGCGCATGTGGTCTGCCCCGATATCCTCACGGCGGGCCGGTAATCCGAACCCGTTACTGGAGACGGTTTCATAACCTGCGTACGGCGGCCAGTTTGAGCCGCGAGAACGGGTTATGAAACCGGTTCTACATCGTGCGCCCAAGAACCTTGTCTGCGATTTCGCGCCCAAGTTGGTCCGCGTCCCGCTCGAGCTTTGTCGTGGCCTCGGCCACCTGAGCGTCGAGTTGCGTGCGTGCGTCGGCCAGCGTCTTATCGACTTCGTCTCTCGTTTTCGCCATCAACTCGGTGCGGTGGGCGTCGCCGGCCTTGCGGCGCTCGTCCAACTGCTTGTAGAGGTCGGCCCGCGCCGCGCCCATCTTCGCGTCGAATTCGGCGCTCGCGGCTTTCGCCTTCGCGGTCGCGTCTTCCGCCATCTGCATCGCAGACTGGACAGCCGTCTCCCGGTCGCGAATCACGCGCAGGACGGGCTTGAACAGCCAGCGGTCGAGAACGACCGCCAGCAGCAGGATGGCGCCAATGACCCAGAGAACGGACAAGTCCGGAAGCACGCTTTGGCCTCCACCTGCGGCTCACGTACGGCTTACGCCAAAACATAGATTGTACACGGGATTAGGACCAATGGTCCAGCGCACGACCGCCCTTACACGACCTCTACCTGCTTGTCGCCTTCCGGCAGCGCTTCCCCGATTCGCATCGCGACGACGCCGGCACGGGTGAGCGCCTTATCGACGGCGGCGGCGTGGTCGGCGGCGGCGGCAATCAGCAACCCGCCCGATGTCTGCGGATCAAACAACAACAGGACGAGATTCGGGTCCAGCCCATCAGCGATGTGCGCGCGCGCCTCGAAGTGATCGAGATTGCCGCGCATCCCTCCGGACTTGCTGTCGCCGGCCAGCGCAAGCGCCCCGTTGAGAATCGGCACGGTGCGGGCTTCGAGCCGGAGCGTGACGTGACTCGCGGCGGCCACTTCGCACGCGTGCCCAATCAGGCCGAAGCCCGTGATGTCCGTGCAGGCATGCACCCATCCAGCGGGCAGCGCGCGGAGCGTGTCCGCGGCGTCGCGGTTCAACTGCACCATCGATCTGACCGCGGCCGACACGACGGCCTCTGTCGCGCGGCCAGCCTTGATGGCGGTGCCGACGACGCCAGTGCCGATAGCCTTGGTGAGAAAGAGCCGATCGCCGGGTCTGGCGCCGGCGTTCGACAGCACCCGCGACGGATCAATCTCGCCGGTGACGGCGTACCCGAATTTGATCTCGTTGTCCTGCACCGTGTGGCCGCCAAGCAGGGCCACGCCCGCCTCGCGGAGTTTGTCGAAGCCGCCCTGGAACACGGCACGGATGGTGGCCGCGTCAAAATCCTTCGTCGGGAACCCGGCGATGGCGAGCGCGGTGAGTGGGCGCCCGCCCATCGCATACACATCGCTCAGCGCGTTCGCGGCGGCAATCTGGCCGTAGGTGTATGGGTCGTCGACGATCGGGGTGAAGAAATCAACCGTCTGAACGAGTGCAGGGCCTGCCGCCCACCTGTACACACCGGCATCGTCCGCGGTCCGGAAGTCGATCAGGATGCGGTTATCTTGCTGCACGGGAATGTCGCTCAGGACCTGAGCGAGCTCGCCAGCGGCGAGTTTGCTGGCTCAACCCGAGCAGGAGACCATCTCGGTCAGACGCTTTGCCATCTCCGTCGTTCCCTCACCGGGCGCGATGAATCGCGCCGCTACGGCCGTTTGCTTCCGCGGTCCCACGGTCTTCCGGAAGGCCCAACCCGGCGAACATCGCGTCAACATGGGCCACCTTCGCACCGAAGGCCCGTGGTCCTTCTCAAGGCCTGCCGCCGCGACCACGCGGCAATATCGGCCGCGCTTACCGCTCAGTCAGTGCCTCGTAAAGGCGCTGCAGTTCGTCCTCGTTTTTGAAGGCGATCCGAATCACGCCGCCCTTCCCGCGGCGAATGATGTCCACGTTCGTGCCAAGCGCCATGCGCATCTTGTCCTGCGCCGCACGCGTGTGTACGTCGACGCCGCGCGCGGCCGCACCCTTCTTCGTGTTCCCGCCGGGGGTGGTCAGCGCTCGCGTGATCACCTGTTCCGTTTCGCGCACCGAGAGGCCGCGGGCGACGATGTCGCGGGCGAAGGTGCGCTGCGCCAGCTCTGTTTCGAGCGCGAGCAGCGCCCTGGCGTGGCCCATGCTGAGCCGTCCGGCCGACACATCGTCCTGCACCTCGGCCGGCAGCCTGAGCAGGCGCAGGTAGTTGGCAACCGAGGATCGGTCCTTGCCGACGGCCGAGGCGATGTCTTCCTGTTTGAGATGAAACTGGTCGGTCAGCCGCCGATACGCGTGCGCTTCTTCGATGGGATTGAGGTCTTCGCGCTGGATATTCTCAATGAGTGCCCACTCGAGCAGTTTCTGATCGTGGTCGTCCGGCACGTCGCGCACGACCGCCGGGATCGTCTTGAGGCCGGCCCGTTGCGCCGCGCGCCAGCGGCGTTCGCCGGCAATGATCTGGTACGCGCCGCCCGCGCGTCTTACCACGATCGGCTGGATGACGCCGCTGGTCTTGATCGAGCGCGCCAGATCGTCGAGTCCAGCCTCGCTTGCGCGCGAGCGCGGCTGATACTGGTTTGGCGAGAGTTGATCGATCTCGACTTCGAACGGCGCGCCGGCCGCCGGCACCGCCGACGAGAACGGCTCACCAATCAGGGCGCCGAGTCCCCTACCGAGCGCGGGTCGTTTCTCTGGCATGGACGTTCCTGACTAGTGGCTGGCAGCCACTGCATGCGGCGCGCGGCCGTTGCGGGCCAGCATTTCGCGTGCGAGTGCGACGTACGCCTCTGCCCCGCGCGACTTGACGTCGTACAGAATCACGGGCATGCCGTGGCTTGGCGCTTCGCCGAGCCGCACGTTCCGTGGAATGACGGTGCGAAACACTTTCTCCTTGAAGAACTCGCGCACATCGCGCGAAACCTGCTGCCCCAGGTTCGTCCGGTCGTCGTACATCGTCAACACCACGCCATCGATGTCGAGCGCGGGATTGAGCACGGCGCGGACGCGCTTGAGCGTGCTGACGAGATCGGCCAGGCCTTCGAGCGCGAAGTACTCGCAGTGAAGCGGAATCAGCACGGCGTCGCAGGCAACGAGCGCGTTGAGCGTCAGCAGGCCGAGCGAAGGCGGACAGTCGATCAGGATGTAGTCGTACTGCTGGCGAAGCGGCTGGACGACACGGCGGAGCCGCGATTCGCGAGCAAGCACGGACACGAGTTCGATTTCCGCGCCGGCGAGGTTTCGATCCGAGGGAATGGCGAAGAGTCCGGAGATGCTCGTGGGGAGCACAAACGATGCCGGATTGGTGACTTCATCAGACAGCATCGCGTCGTAGATGTTGCCGGTGGCCGAATGCTGGCCCTTGAGGCCGACGCCGCTGGTGAGGTTGCATTGCGGGTCGGCGTCGACGAGGAGGACGCGCTGGTCGGCGAGCGCGAGCGACGCTCCGAGGTTGATGGCGGTTGTGGTTTTTCCGACGCCACCTTTCTGGTTGGCGACGGCGAGGATTCTTCCCATTAGGCTATTTACCAGAAAACAATGTGTTCGAGTGTGCGACTCAAGGAGAGTATCACGAAACGGAATGAAAACGGAACGAATGGCGCGAGTGTTTCACGTGGAACATTGGGTTTCTAAAGGACTTTCCGAAGGACTACGAGTCGGCTGCGCAGTGATTCGACGAGGGGAAGAGTCGCTTCGTAGGCGAGAGGCGGCGCAACAAGCGGGGGCGCTTCGTTCGCGACGTTGCTTCGAAAGAGCATGATGCGCCCACCGAGGCGGAGGAACGCCTGAAGCCTGGCAAGAAGCTTCTGTTCGATGCGCACGGCGCGCACGGTGACGGCGTCGTGTGCTTCGTGCAGTTCTGGTCTGGTCAGGAGATCCTCGGCGCGCGCGGTTTCAACGGCGGCATCGTGGAGATCGAGATGACGAATGGCCTCGCGGAGGAAGGCGGATTTCCGCGTCTTCGATTCGACCATCAACAAGTGAATCGCGGGCATCGCGAGCTTGAGCGGAATGGCGGGGGAGCCACCGCCAGAACCGATGTCAAGCACGCGGGGATGCGGACCAAGTTGCGCGTGACCGCGTCCGTGCCGGTGCGGCCCCTGGAACAATCGTGCGGCGACCAACGGCTCGATGAGAAGGCGGTCAATGGCTTCATCTGGCGCATCGACCAGCGAGAATGCTGTCAGATTGATCTTCTGATTCCAGAACTCGAGCAGGCGGTAGTAGGCGCCGAGAGACTCGGCGAGAGACGGATCAAGGGTGAGGTCCGCTCGACGCGCGCGTTTTGCCAGCCGATCCGAAAATTCTCGAGGCGTCATTGGACAGTCGTTTCAGAAAAACCACCAGGAGAGCGACCGCGGCGGGCGTGACGCCTGGAATGCGCGCCGCCTGCCCAATCGTTCGCGGCTCCACCTCGGTGAGCCGGTGAACGACTTCTCGCGACAACCCCGGGATTCTCTCATATGGGAACCCTGCGGGGATAGCACGACCTTCTTCTTTCCTGCTTTTTTCGACCTCCGCCGCCTCCCGTTTCAGATAGCCATCGAACTTCACAGTCGTTTCTGCGGTTGCCAGATCGTGGTGCGCACCATCGGGATCGATCTCGAGAGCCACCGCGCCTTCACGCCAGAGCGACTCGAGCGAAACTCCGTGGCGGCGCAGGCGCTGGTCGGCAGCCATTGGTGTGCCGTTGTCGCACCGGATCGTTGCCGTTGAAATCGACGCCAGGTTCCGACCGAGCCTGTTCCTGCGCCCCTCGAATCTACTCCAGCGGTCGTCCTGGACGAGGCCAACCTCGCGGCCCCGCGGTGTCAGCCTGAGATCCGCATTGTCGGCCCTGAGCAACAGCCGGTATTCGGCTCTGGACGTAAACATCCGGTAGGGTTCGAGACAACCCTTTGTCACCAGGTCGTCAATCATGATACCGACGTATGCCTCATCACGGCCAAGCGTAAAGGATGGCAGCCCTTTAACGGCGCGCGCCGCGTTGATGCCGGCCACTATGCCCTGCCCTGCGGCCTCCTCGTACCCGGAAGTTCCGTTGATCTGGCCCGCCAAGTACAGGCCACCCACGCGCTTTGTTTCGAGCGTGGGCCGGAGCTCCGTCGGCTGGATGAAATCGTACTCGACCGCGTAGGCCGGCCGAATCATCTCGGCATCCTCCAGGCCCGGCATCGCATTGACAATTCGCTGCTGGATGCCACGCGGCAGGCTCATGGAGAATCCGTTCACGTAGACTTCGTCGACGTCGACACCCTCTGGCTCGAGAATGATCTGGTGACGCTCTCGATGTGGAAACTTGAGGACTTTGTCTTCCAGCGACGGGCAATAGCGCGGACCGACGCCAGCAATCTGGCCGTTGTAGAGAGGGGACTCCCCCACGTTGTCTCGAACAAGCTGGTGCACTTCTTCGTTCGTGAACAGCTTGTGGCAGTGCACCTGATTCCGGTCGAGGAGGCCGGACATGAAGGATAACGGAACCGGGCTGACATCGCCGTGTTCCACGTGGAACACGCCACGGGACATGCCCTTGTCGAAATCGATGCTTCGCCGGTCGAGGCGCGGTGGCGTGCCAGTCTTGAGTCGACCCATCCGAAAGCCGAATCCGCGAATGGACTCAGCCAGCGCCGTGGCTGCTGGTTCGCCTGCCCGACCGGCGACCTTCTGCTCCCGCCCAATGTGAATCAGCCCATTCAAGAACGTCCCGGTCGTGATCACCAGTGTCCGGCAGAATACGCATTCACCATGTTTTAGGTTAACGCACCTAATGGTTCCGTGCCGTGTGGAAATTCCCTCGACTGCGCCAAACACCCACGTGATGTTCTCGTGCGCTTCGAGCGCCGCCCTCACCCACGCCGCGTACGCCGCCTTGTCGGCCTGCGCCCGCGGCGACCACACCGCCGCGCCCCGGCTCCGATTGAGCAACTTGAACTGGATGCCCGTCGCATCGATTGCCAGCCCCATGAGTCCGCCCAGCGCATCGACCTCTCTGACAAGATGGCCTTTCGCCGTGCCGCCAATCGCGGGGTTGCACGGCATCTGGGCGACGGTGTCGCGTGACAGCGTACAGATCGCCACCGAACAACCCATCTGTGCGGCTGCCCACGCGGCCTCCACGCCCGCGTGCCCCGCGCCGATCACCACAACATCAACGCTCGATTGCACTGCCTGGTTCACCTTGCCGGACCGGCGCGCCAAATCGCGCGCCTACTTTCCGATACAGAAGCGCTCGAAGATCGCGCGCAGAACGTCCTCGCTTGTTCGCTTCCCCACCACTTCCTCAAATGCGCGGCGCGCGGCCGCCAGATCCGCCAGCACCAACTCCTCGTTGAGACGTTCCCCCATCGCGTCAAGACCCGACAGCGCGCGGTTGATTGACTCGCCCGCGTCGCGAAGAAGCCCTTCGTGGCGGATGTTGGTGACAACAGGCTCCTCGACGCGCGGTTCGGTGAATTCCAGCGCCCGCCTGATCGCGTC
>Ga0315286_10000298_pt1 | contig 40362 bp, 34 predicted proteins | sample YL17G10_0_MG_FD_205038 | JGI IMG/M metagenome (GOLD analysis project Ga0315286, IMG submission 205038) | Sediment microbial communities from Yellowstone Lake, YNP, Wyoming, USA - YL17G10_0 | ecosystem: Environmental > Aquatic > Freshwater > Lake > Sediment | place: USA: Wyoming | collected...
TTGAGGACGGGCCGGTCGCCGAAGAAGGCGGCGGCCTCGTCCACGGACATCTCGAGGACTTCGGAAATGGTACGGTCCCCATACCGGACCTGGAGCGTCTCCTCGTTGAACCGGCGGCCATCGCAACCGGGGCAGACGATGTCCACGTCGCCCAGGAAATGCATCCCGATCTGGAGGAGCCCGGCGCCCTGGCACGTTTCGCACCGGCCGCCCGCGACGTTGAACGAGAAGCGGCCTTTGTCCCAGCCCCGGGCCCGCGAGTCGGGCAGGGCGGCGAAGAGGTCGCGGATGTGGTCGGAGAGCTTGGTGTAGGTCGCCGGGTTGGATCGGGGCGTGCGGCCGATGGGAGACGGGTCGATCTCGATGACCTTGCCCGTCCGGCCGTCGATGAGGAGCCCGTCGGCGTCGGGCCCGGGGCCGAATCGGCGCTCGCGGAGGCGCGGGGCCAGGACGTGCCTCACGAGCGTGGATTTGCCGGCGCCCGAGACGCCGGTGACGACGTTGAACGCGCCGAGCCGGAATACGGCGTCGATCCCTCTCAAATTGTGCTGCCGCGCGCTTTGGACCGTGACCGATCCGCACCCGGTCCGGCGGGCGCCGGAAGCGGGCACGGCGATGCGCCGGTCGCCCATTAAAAAATCGCGCGTCGGGCTCGCGCCGGGCGTCAGGCCCGTGATCCCGGCCGGCGGGCCGCTATAGAGCAGGCGGCCGCCGTGCTCGCCCGCCCCCGGGCCGAGGTCGATGAGGTGGTCGGCGGCGCGCATCATCGACTCGTCGTGTTCGACGACGATCACCGTGTTCCCGTTGTCGCGCAGCGAATAAAGGACGTCCAGCAGCTTTTTGGTGTCGGAGGGATGGAGACCGGCCGTCGGCTCGTCGAGGATGTAGGTTACGCCGCGCAGGCCGCCCATGACCTGGGTCGCGAGGCGGATGCGCTGGGCTTCGCCTCCCGAGAGGGTGTCGGATTCGCGGTCGAGGGTCAGATGGCCCAGGCCGAGCCTGAGCAGGAGATCGGTCCGTGCCAGGACGGCCTCGCGGATGGGCGCTACAGCTTTGCCTTCGGCCGGGGAGACGTCGAGGTCGCGGAAAAACCGGTCGAAGCGGTGGAGCGAAAAAGCGCTCAGATCGGCGATCGAGAGATCGTGGAACGTGATCCGGAGGGCTGCGGGCCTCAAGCGCCGTCCCCCGCAGGCCCGGCAGGTGAGCGTCCGGGCGAAGCGCAAAATGTTCTTGTTGCGCTTGGTCCGGAGGGCGACCTCCATGACCGGCAGAATGCCTTTGTAGATGCCTTCTTCCCGCGGGCGGGCGGTGATCCCTTTCCAGCGCAGGCGCGACTCGAGCGGGTGCTTGCCGTAGGGGATGCGGATGCGATCGCTGCCGTTGAGGACCACGTCCCGCTGTCCGGCCGTCAGGTCCCGCCACGGGATGTCGACGCTGAATCCGTGGGCCCGGCAGACCTGATCGAGAACGGTCATCGTGACCTGGGAATAGATGATGTAGCCGCTCGGGGTGGTGATGACCAGCGCCCCCTCGCGAAGGCTCTTGGCCGGGTCGGCGATGAGGAGGTCGGGATCAATCCGGTCCTCGACGCCCAGCCCCTTGCATGCGGGGCAGGCGCCGAACGGCGAGTTGAACGAAAACAGCCGGCGCTCGGGCCGCGGCGCGCCGGGCGGGACAGCGCCCGCGCGGGCGTACAGCAGGCGGAGAAAATCGTGGAGCTCGGTCAGAGTCCCGACGGTGGATCGGGGATTGGCCGCGGCCGTCCGGCGGCCGACCGCCATAGCCGGCGAGAGGCCGGATATATGCGCAACGTCCGGGCGGTGGAGCTTGCCCATGAACTGGCGGGCATAAGAGGAAAAAGATTCGAGATAGCGGCGGCGCGCTTCCTGATAAATGACGTCGAAGGCGAGCGTCGATTTTCCCGATCCGGACACGCCGGTGATGACGGTGAGCCGGTTGCGCGGAATCTCGAGGTCGAGGCCGCGGAGATTGTTCTCCGCCGCCTCCTTGATGATCAGGGGACGGGCCACGCCGGCTCTTCCCTCGTCAGCCCTTGAGCTTCGGAAATTCCGTCACCCGGATCTTGGCGCAGCCGTAGGGGATGAGGGTCAGGTCCTCGACCGGCTCCTTCGACTCCGCTTCGCCCGGCGGGATTTCGCCCGCCCAGCCGCGCACGAGCTTCCAGGTCTGGATCTTCCGTCCTTTGGCTTTCGCCGTAATCCCGGCGCCTTCGGGTGAGAACGGTTGCTCACCGACGGGCCGCTCCTCGAAGGCGATGTCCGCCCCCGGTTTCTTCTCGTCCACGATCAGCCCATAATTCCAGGGCGACGCGGGACGGACCTCGAAGTCGCCGTGGGGCAGCTCCCGGTGCGGTTTGTCGGCGTTGACCCGCGTCCAGGTCTCGCCCAGCTCGAGAGAATACACCAGCGGTCCGCGCTCGACGGCGATCGATTCGTTATAGCGGCGGCTGGTCCTGACGGCCATGGGGAAGCGCAGGACGACCGTATCGCCGTCCTTCCACTCCCGCTCCGTCCGGTAGAACGAGCCGGCGCGGAGTCCGACTTCGCTGCCGCGCGGCGGTAGGAGAGTCGCATCACCCGCCCAGGCGGGTACGCGCAGGACGAGCGGGAAGCGGACGGCTTTGCCTGTTTTGACGGTGATCGTCAGCGTCTCGCGGAAGGGATAGTCGGTCACGCACGTGACGCGCACCGGCGTCCCGCGGACGTCGAACGCGGCCGTCGAGGGGGCGTAGGCGACCGCCGCGATCCCCTCGTCGGGAGTCTTCATCCAGAGGTGGGCGGCGAACTTCGGCCAGCCCTGGTGCATGTTGGATGTGCAGCAGCCGAAATTCGGCTCGAGGCCGAAGAGGTTCGACTCCGGGCCGTTCGATGTCCACATGTGGTCGGGATTGATCGTGCACTGGACCTGGTTCACCTGCTGGTCGTACTGGTGCGACCACATGTCGGGGGCGAACGTCGCGGGCAGGGCGTTGAAGGCCACGCGCTCGAGGCGGTCGCCGTAGGCCGGCTCTCCGGTGAGCGAGAGGAGGTGCTCGAGCGAATACATGAATTCGACGACGGCGCAGAGCTCCGTGCCCTGGATAGGATTTTTCCCGGCCAGGCATTCGTCGCCGGTGAACATCCCCGTCACCTGGCCGTGATGCCGGTCGAGGACTTCGAGGATTTTCGCGGGGAAGGCGCGCTCGTCGTCCCGGCGGGTGAGCCGCCAGGCGAGGGCGTAGGCCTTGGGGACCATGCCCGTGTTGACGACGTGCTTGTCCCATTTCCATAGGCCGCGGCGCGGCGTGGGGACGGTCACGTCCTCGCCGCCGTAGAATGTCCGGTAGTCGAATCCCTGCGCCTGGAGCTTGCGGGCCAGGTCGAGGAGCCAGGGCGCGCCCGTTTTCTCGTAAGCGTAGTAAGCCGAGATCAAGCCCTCGAACCAGCGGAATTTGCCCCACCCGAAGAGAGGGGTGCGGTCGAGCGCGGCGAGGACGGCTTTGAGATTGCGGATGACCGCCTCGAGCACCCGGGCGTCGCCCGTCGCCTCGTGGTACTGGACGAGCATTTTATTCGCGAGGAGAATTGCCCAGAGGTCGTAGGGCTTCGCGGAGGCGTCGATCGGGTAGGGTGCGTACCACCCGTCGGGGCGCTGGTTCTTGACGATGTGGTCGATGTAGCGGCTAATCCGGTCCTGGAGGGGCTTGTCGGGCAGGGTCCAGGCCAGGGGGATGGCGCCGTCGAGCCAGTAAGGGGCCCGTTCCCAGCCTTCGGCCGGGCCGCCGAACCATTGGCTTTGGGCTACGTCGGGCCAGAATTCATCGAGGTGCCCCGTCAGGCCATCGGCCTGCTGGCGCAACTGGCGGAGGAGCCAGCCTTCGGGCCGGATCGCGCCGAGAGGGAGCGGGCGAAAAACGGGATCGGCGAGACCTGAGGGAGGGGCCTGCGGGCTCGGCGGAGGCGAGGAGGGAGCGCGGCGCTTGGGTGCGGACGAGGATTCGGCCGCGGATGGTGCGGCGCATACGACCGCGCCTGCGGCGATACCGGTCAGAAAAGCACGGCGGTTGATGAGGGACGGCATATCGGACCTCCTTGGCTCGAGAATTCGGGAATTCATTTTGGCATATGGACAGGGGAGAAGGCAATCCATCTCGGAATTCGGTGGCTTGCGGAATTCAGGCTGTCGCTGATTTACGCATTCCATGCCAATTTTGGATACGCCCCGGCCCCCTTTACAATAAATAGGGGATGGGATATATTAATAAAAAGTCATTGATTCAATTCCCAGCAGGAGGTCCCATGAAAGGCGACAAAAAACTCATCGAAGTCATGAATTCGCTCCTGGCGGACGAACTGACCGCCATCAGCCAGTACATGGTCCATTCCGAAATGTGCGACAACTGGGGCTACACGAAGCTCCACAAGTTCATCGAGAAGAGGGCCATCGACGAGATGAAGCATGCCGAGAAGCTCATCGGCCGGATTCTCTTTCTTGAAGGGTTGCCCATCGTCAGCGACCTGAAGAAAATGCACATCGGGGCCGAGATCCCGAAGATGATGGCGAACGATCACGAATCCGAAGAGGGCGCGGTCAAGTCCTACAACGCCGCGATCAAGCTCGCCGGCGACGTCAAGGACTTCGCCACCCGCGAGGTCCTCGAATCCATCCTCAAGGACGAGGATGGCCACATCGACGGCATCGAAATGAACATCGATCAGATCGGCCAGATGGGTTTGGCGGTCTATCTGACGACCCAGGTCTGAGCGCCGCCACGTTTTTTCCGTCCCCGCCATCCCCCCGACCCCTTCATATGGGGCGGGGGGATTTTTTTGCGTTGCAAAATCCACCTAACTTATTTAGAATATTGGGTTCTTAGGGCGAAAGCCCGGACCGCAGAATAGGGAGACATGGCCCGGCCATGAAGAATTACTGGTATTTCTTTCTGTTTTTCGTGGTGTCGATCGTCTTTTCGGTCGTCCTCCTCGTCGTCATCTCCTTCATCCGGTACAGCCGGAGGCCAGAAGGCGGGAAATACGAGCCGTATGAGTGCGGCGTCGAGCCCGAGACGCCGACCGCCCACGAATCCTACTCCATCCGCTTCTATCTCCTGGCGCTGGTCTTCATCGTGTTCGAAGTCGAAACGTTCTTCCTGTTCCCCTGGGCGGTCATCCACGACAAGCTGAAGATCTTCGGCTTCATCGAAGTCCTGATCTTCCTCGGGATCCTGGCCCTGGGCTATGTCTATGCCTGGAAGTCCAAGGCGCTCGATTTTGGGAGGGGCCGTGAGTAAGCCGCCCGCCGAACATACGCCCTTCCTTCTGACCAATCTCGACAAGTTCATCACCTGGGCGCAGAAGAACTCGCTCTGGCCGCTGGGCTCGGGCCTGGCCTGCTGCGCCATCGAGATGATCGCCACGGCCGCCGCCCGGTTCGACATCGCCCGCTTCGGGATGGAGCTCTTCCGGGCTTCGCCCCGCCAGGCGGACCTCTTCATCGTCGCCGGGACGGTGACCACCAAGATGGCCCCGAGCATCCGCCTCCTCTATGAGCAGATGCCCGATCCGAAGTGGGTCCTGGCCATGGGCAACTGCGCGGTCTGCGGCGGCCCGTTCCCGACCTACTCCGTCGTTCAGGGCGTGGATAAGATCATCCCGGTCGACGTCTATGTGGCCGGCTGCCCCCCGACGCCCGAGGGCCTGCTCCACGGCCTGATCACCCTCCAGGAAAAAATCGCCAAGTCCCACCCCACAAAAGTGATATTTAGACCCCATGATCGACGGACTGTCTGAATTCCCGGGCATGAGCGCTGTCCATGACGCCTTGGCGGCGCGGTTTGGGAGCGTCCTTCTTGAAAGCACGTTCGCTAAAAAAGAGCTGTCCGTCCGAATCCAGACTGAAAGCCTCCTCCCGGTCGTGACGTTCCTCAAGTCCGAACAGGGATTCAATGCCCTGAGCGATATGATCGGGCTCGACCATCCCGGGATCCCGGCCGAGGGGCGGATGCGGTTCTCCGTTCTCTACCAGCTTTACAAATATCCGGCCCATCTCCGGCTCCGGCTCGTCGTCGACGTCGCCGAAGGCGGGGACATCGCTTCCGTCGTTTCCGTCCATCCGGCCGCCGACTGGGCGGAGCGCGAAATCTTCGACATGTTCGGCATCCGGTTCGCCGGCCATCCCGACCTGCGGCGCATCTACCTTGGGACCGAATTCGAGGGCCATCCGCTCCGCAAGGACTTCCCCCTCCAAGGAAAGCCGTAGTGTCGTTCAAAGAACTCGAACTCAACATGGGGCCGCAGCACCCCTCGACCCACGGCGTCCTGCGCCTGAAGGTCACGGTCGACAACGAGGTCATCGTCCGGATCGAGCCCGTCGTCGGCTACCTCCACCGCGGCATGGAAAAGCTCTGGGAGAGTCTCACATATCCCCAGATCCTCCCCCTGACCGACCGGCTGGACTACATCGCCGCCGTAGCCAATAATTTGGGTTTTGCCCTGGCCGTGGAGAAGCTGGCCGGCATCGAGGTGCCGAAGCGGGCCCAGTACATCCGGGTCATCCTGGCCGAGCTCATGCGGATCTCGTCCCACCTGGCCTGGATCGGCTTCCAGGCGAACGACATCGGGGCGATCTCGGTTCTCCTCTACGGCTTCGAATACCGGGAAGACTTTCTCGACCTCTTCGAGACCTATACCGGCGGCCGGCTGACGATCAACGCTATGCGGATCGGGGGCGTGCCCCATGACCTGGACGGGGGACTGATCGGCCGCATCTGGAAAACCCTCGCCCGGCTCCCGAAACGGCTTCACGAAGTCGAGATGCTGCTCAACGAAAACCGGATCTGGAAGCACCGCACCCAGGGCGTGGGCCGTCTTTCCGCCGGGGAAGCGATCGCCCACGGCCTGACCGGGCCCTGCCTGAGAGCTTGCGGCGTTCCCTGGGACATCCGGAAGGACATCCCGTATTCCTCCTACGAGGATTTCGAATTCGATGTCCCGCTTTCCGACCGGGGCGACGTCTACGGCCGCTACCTCGTGCGCATGCAGGAGATCCGGCAGAGCGTCCGGATCATCGAACAGGCGCTTGAGCGGCTCCCGGCCGGAGATCACATCGCCAAGGTCCCGAAGATCCTTAGGATCCCGGCCGGCGAGGTTTTTCACACCACCGAGGCGCCGAAAGGCGAGCTCGGCTTCTACATCCGGAGCAACGGGACAGACAAACCGGAGCGGGTGAAGATGAAGTCCCCGTCGTTCATCAATCTCCAGTCGCTGCCTCTTATGTGCCGGGGAGCGATCTTTTCGGACGTCGTAGGCATCCTGGGATCCCTCGACATCGTGCTGGGGGAGATCGACAAATGAACTCTCCCTCTCCATTCGTTTTCGAATTCCTCATTCCCCTCGGAAAGATCATCGCCGTCATCCTTTATCCGATGATCATGGTCATGGTCATGATCTGGCTCGAGCGCCGGGTCGTGGCCCTGATCCAGGGCCGCCTCGGCCCCAACCGGGTCGGGTTCCAGGGCATACTCCAGCCGATCGCCGATGCGCTCAAGGTCTTCCTCAAGGAGGACATCGTCCAGCGGAACGCCGACAAGTTCCTATTCAACGTCGCGCCCGTGCTGGTCATGTTCTCCTCGCTCCTGGCGTTCTGCTTCGTGCCCCTCGGCGAGCCCCTCCGGATCGGATCCTACGAGCTGACCCTCTGGATCGCCCAGAGCCCGGTCGGCCTGCTGTTCGTCCTGGGGATGTCGGCCATTTCGGTCTTCGGGGTGATCTTCGGCGGGTGGGCCTCGAACTCGAAGTATCCGCTCATGGGCGCCCTGCGGTCGGTCATCCAGGTCCTGATCTATGAGATCCCGATCGGCCTGACCGTCCTGACCGTCGTCGTCATGTCCCGTTCCATCGACCTGGTCGAGATCGTCCGCGCCCAGCAGGCGGGGAAAGTCTGGTACGGGCTCCTGATGCCGGTCTCAGCCGTGATCTTCTGGATTTCGGGAGTCGCCGAGACCAACCGCGCTCCGTTCGATCTGCCCGAAGCAGAATCGGAGCTCGTGGCCGGCTACCACACCGAATATTCCGGGCTGAAGTTCGCCTTTTTCTACATCGCCGAATATGCCCACATGGTCCTGGTCTCGTCGCTCATCGTCCTCCTCTTTTTCGGCGGGTGGCTGCCCCCGTTCGCGAACGTCGGCGCGCTCGCTTTCCTCCACAAAGTCCCGGGGTTCGTCTGGTACCTGGCCAAGATCATGTTCTTCCTGTTCCTCTATGTCTGGATCCGGGGGACGCTCCCGCGCTACCGGTTCGACGAGCTGATCAAGCTGGCCTGGAAGTGGCTCATCCCGGTCTCCTTGGTCAATTTCCTGGTTGTCGCCCTGCTGAAGTTCCTCCTATGAAGAAGCTCATCCGGTTTTTCAAGGCATTCTTCCTGGTCGACATCGTCGTCGGCCTGGGGGTCACGCTCAAGCGCTACTTCCGCCGGAAGATCACCATCTCTTATCCCGAGAAGGAGCAGGCCCTGCCCGCGCGCTTCAAGGGCCTGATCCGCCTCTATAAAGACGAAAAAGGCAGCCCGCTCTGCATCGCCTGCAAGGCCTGCCAGCGGGCTTGCCCGACGAATTGCTTCGACATCGAAGGCGAGCGCAACTCTGAAACGAAGAGGCTCCACCCCGTGAAATTCGCCTGGAAGCTCGACCGCTGCATGTTCTGCTCGCTCTGCGTCGAAGCCTGCCCGACCGACGCCATCCGCTTCTCCAAGGAGTTCCGGATGTCCACCGAGCACAGGCCCGCCCTAGGGTTCACGCTTCCGGAGATGTATCTCGAAGGCGACGATCTCCAGCGCCGCCTGAAGGGGGGACCCGGCGCATGATCAACGTCCTCATTTTTTATTTCTTCGCCGCGCTGGCCCTCATCTCGGCGGTCCTGGTCATCGTCCAGAAGAACGCCATGCGGAGCGTCCTCTACCTCGCCTTCACCGTTCTCTCCACGGCCGGCATCTTCCTCAGCCTCCAGGCCGAATACCTGGCCGCGATCCAGGTGCTGGTCTACGGCGGCGGAATCGTCGTCCTTTATATCTTCGTCATCATCATCGTCAACCTCCAGGAGATCAAGGCCGAGCGGCGGAAGATGTTCCCGAAGCTGTTCATCTTCACCCTGCCGGCCGTCCTCCTCATCCAGATCGTGAACGTCCTCTTCACCAACCGGTCGACCCCGCCCGCCGGGACGGAAACGGGCCTCGAGTTCCGGACCATGGCCGAAATGCTCTTCACGAATTATCTCGTCCCCTTCGAGCTCGCCTCGGTCCTGCTCCTGGCCGTGCTCATCGGGGCCGTCATCATCGCCCGCAGGAGGCTCGTGAATGATCCCGATTAACGCCGTCTACGGGCTGGGCCTTGGGCTGTTCTTCATCGGCTTGTTCGGAGTGCTCTTCCGGAAGAATCTGGTCATCATGCTCATGTCCCTCGAGCTTCTTCTGAACGGGGTGAACATCATCTTCGCCGGCCTGAGTCATTCCCTCAAATCGCCTCGCGGGGCCATCTTCGCCCTGTTCATCATCCTCATGGCGGTGTCCGAAGCGGCGGTCGGCTTCGCCCTGGTGCTGTCCTATTTCCGGTCGAAGAAATCCTACGACGTCGACGAGATGAACGAGCTCAAAGGATGACCGCGATGTTCGTCTGGATCCCCGTCTTCCCCTTGCTGGGCACCCTTCTCAACGGGCTGTTCGGCATCAAGTATTTCTCGAAGAGGGCCGTCCATTCGATCGCGGTCGGCATGGCGGGGATGAGCTTCCTCGCGTCCGTGGCGAGCTTTATCGGGCTCCTGTCGTCGTCCGAGCCGTCCACCGTTAAGACGCTCTTTGCCTGGATCCCGGCGAGCCTCGTCCGGCTGCTTGGCGGCGGGGTGGCGCAGGTCTCGTTCGACTTCGCCTTCCGCTACGATTCGCTGGCCGCGGTGATGACCCTTGTGGTCACAGGCGTGGGCCTCCTCATCCACATCTACTCGATCGGCTACATGTCTCATGACAAGAGCTATGCCCGATTTTTCGCCTATCTGAATCTCTTCACCTTCGCCATGCTCATCCTCGTGCTGGGCGCCAACCTGGCGGTGATGTTCATCGGCTGGGAAGGCGTGGGGCTGTGCTCGTATCTCCTGATCGGCTTCTGGTTCACGAAGGACGCCGCGGCCGACGCCGGGAAAAAGGCGTTCGTCACCAACCGGGTGGGGGACTTCGGGTTCATCCTCGGCCTCGGCTTGCTGATTGTCACTCTGGGGACGCTGGACACGGCCGACATCACCGCTGCCGCTGAGGCCGGGCGGCTGAGTCCTGGCCTGGCCACGGCCGCGGCCCTGCTCCTGTTTTTGGGCGCCACGGGCAAGTCCGCCCAGATCCCGCTCTACACCTGGCTCCCGGACGCCATGGAAGGCCCGACCCCGGTCTCGGCCCTCATTCACGCTGCCACGATGGTCACGGCGGGGGTTTATATGGTCGCGCGCCTCCACGCTTTGTTCACTCTATCGGGGACGGCGCTCCTCGTGGTCGCGCTCGTGGGCGTTTTCACCGCCGTTTACGCCGCCACGATGGGCCTCGTCCAGAACGACATCAAGCGCGTCCTGGCCTATTCCACCATTTCCCAGATCGGCTATATGTTCATCGGCCTGGGTGTCGGGGCCTTCTCGGCGGGCATCTTCCACTTGATGACCCACGCCTTCTTCAAGAGCCTGCTCTTCCTCGCAGCGGGGAGCGTCATCCACGCCCTCTCCGGCGAGCAGGACATGCGCAAGATGGGCGGCCTGCGGCGCCGATTGCCCCGGACCTATCCGGTGTTCCTGATCGGGGCTTTGGCCATCTCCGGCCTTCCCGGACTGTCGGGCTTCTTCTCAAAAGACGAGATCCTGACCGCGGCCTTCGCCTCGGAGCATTATTTTGTCTGGGCGCTCGGCCTGGCCGGCGCCGCCCTGACCGCGTTCTACATGTTCCGGCTTATTTTCCTGACCTTCTTTGGGGCGGAACGGCTGGATCCCGACGTTTCGCGCCATCTCCATGAATCGCCCCGGGTCATGACCCTGCCTTTGCAGGTGCTGGCCTTCCTGGCGATCGCGGGCGGATATCTCGGTTTGCCGCACGTCCTCGGCGGCGGCGCCTGGTTCGGCAAGTTCCTCTCCTCGAGCACGGGCGCTCATGAAATCGAGATCTCAGGGGGTACGGAGCTTGTCCTCATGTTCGTTTCGGCCGCGGCCGGGATCGCGGGCATCCTGGCCGCCTATTTTATCTACGTGAAAAAGGCCGGCGCCCCGGCGGCGCGCTTCACGGAGCGGTTTCGAGCGCTCCATAAGCTCGTGTCCCGCAAATACTACGTGGACGACTTTTACTCCAAGGTCATTGTCGGCGGGGTGAAGAAGCTCGGTCTCGCTTTAGGCTGGTTCGACGCCCATGTCGTCGACGGGGTCGTGAACGGGGCCGCGGCCCTCGTCCGAAGGCTCTCGAACATCTCGATTGGGTTCGACCGGGACATCGTGGATGGGGCCGTGAACGGCATCGGGTCGGTCTCCCGCCTGATCTCCCGAGGACTGCGCGGACTCCAGACGGGATTCGTTTACAACTACGCCCTTTCGATCGTCGTCGGGATCGTGATCATCATCTCCCTGGTCGTGACGATATTATAAGGATGCATCGGAGACCATCATGAGCATACTGGGCATTCCCATTCTGACGTTCATCGCCTTCTTCCCCTTGGTGGGGATCCTGGCCGTCCTGGCCGTGCCCGGCGCCCGCAAGAACGCGGTCCGGCTCACCGCGATCGTCTTCACCGCCCTGGAATTCCTGGCGACCCTCGGCCTCCTCATCAGGTTCAATCCCGCGAACGGCGACATGCAGTTCGTCGAGCGGGCCGACTGGATCAAAGCCGTCCATGCCCAGTACATCCTGGGGATCGACGGCATTTCGCTCTTGCTTATCCTCCTGACGTCGCTCCTGACGCTCTTGGCCACGGTCAGCTCCTGGAAAGCGGTCGAGAACCGGCTTAAGGAATACTACATCTTCCTCCTGCTTCTCGAGGTCGGCATGGTCGGCGTGTTCGTCTCGCTCGACTTCGTCCTCTTCTACGTCTTCTGGGAAGTGATGCTCGTCCCGATGTACTTCCTGATCGGCATCTGGGGCGGCGAGCGCCGACTCTACGCGGCCATCAAGTTCTTCCTCTATACGCTGTTCGGCTCGGTGATGATGCTGGTCGCGATCCTGGTCCTCTACGCCCATTACCATACCTTCGATGTCCTGGCCATCATGCAGACCGGGACGTTCCTGCCGGCCGCGCTCCAGACCTGGGTCTTCCTGGCTTTCTTCCTGGGGTTCGCCATCAAGGTCCCGATGTTTCCTTTTCATACGTGGCTCCCCGACGCGCATGTCGAGGCGCCCACGGCCGGTTCGGTCATCCTGGCCGGCGTCCTGTTGAAGATGGGGACGTACGGCTTCGTCCGCTTCTCGCTCCCCCTGTTCCCGGAGGCCTCGCGGAAATTCGTGCCGCTGATCGTCGTCCTCGCCCTGATCTCCATCGTCTACGGGGCCCTTGTGTCGCTCATGCAGAAGGACATGAAGAAGCTCATCGCCTACTCCTCGGTCTCGCACATGGGCTTCGTGATGCTCGGCATCTTCACCTTCTCGCCGATGGCCCTCAAGGGCGCGGTGCTCCAAATGATCAACCACGGGATCTCGACCGGCGCCCTGTTCCTGATCGTGGGCATCGTCTATGAGCGGCGCCACACGCGCCTGATTTCGGAATTCGGCGGGCTCTCCGCCCGCATGCCCGTCTACGCGGCCGTGTTCCTGATCATCACCATGTCGTCCATCGGCCTGCCCGGCCTGAACGGCTTCGTCGGCGAATTCATGATCCTGATGGGCGCCTGGACGGTGAACCCCCTGTGGACCGCGGTCGCGGCCACCGGGATCATCCTCGGGGCGGCATACATGCTCTGGCTCTATCAGCGGGTCATGTTCGGAAGACTCGAGAACCCGGCCAACCAGGGGCTCAGGGACCTGAGCGTCCGCGAATTCGCGACGTTCGTCCCGCTCGTCTTCCTGGCCTTCTGGATCGGCATTTTCCCCAAGCCCTTCCTGGACGTCCTGGACAAGCCCGTCGAGAAAATTGTCCGGATCGTCAACCCGGACTACTACAAGAATGTCGAGTCGATGGCCCGGTCCCATTCCGGCTTCCCAGCGCGGGCTGAAACGTCCCCCAAGGCCGTTTTAGAGGCCCGCTGATGGATTCCGCGTCGTATTCCGCCGGGCTCAAGTTCCTCCGGCCGGAGATCGCTCTTCTCGTTACGGCGGCGCTGGGGATGACCGCCCACCTCTTCCTGAAAAAGAGAGGCGCCCGGATCGCCGGCTACGTCACTCTCCTCGGCCTGCTGGTCACGGCCGACATCGTCTTTCTGACGCCCCTCAGTCCCGGCGGGTTCTTCTCGGGGAGCCTGACCGCCGACCGCTTCGCTTTCTATTTCAAGATCATCTTCCTCATCTCCGCGGCGATGGCCATCGGGCTGTCGTTCAAGTTCTTCGAAGTGCAGAAGTACGAAGCCGGGGAGTTCTACTACCTCATGCCCCTGGCTCTGATCGGTATGACGGCGGCCGTGTCGGCCACCGACCTGATCACGACGTACGTCGCTTTCGAGCTCTTCGCCATCCCGTCTTACATCCTCACCGGAATCTTCAAGAAGGAGAACCGCTCGTCCGAGGCGAGCGTCAAGTATTTCTTCCTGGGGACCCTCAGCTCCGGGATCATGCTCCTGGGCATGGCCTTGATCTTCGGCCTGACGGGCGAGACGGGCTACGCCGCCATCGCGAAGCTCCTGCCTGTGGCCAACGGCCGGATCGCCCTGATCGGCATGATCCTGTTTTTCGCCGGCCTGTTCTTCAAGGCCGCCTTGGCGCCTTTTCAGATGTGGGCGCCGGACGTCTATGAAGGCGCGCCGACGCCGATCGTCGTTTTTCTCTCGACGGCCTCCAAGGCCGCCGTGTTCGCCATCCTCATCCGCCTGATGCTGACCGTTTTTCTTCCGTTCCAGGCGTCCTGGATCAAGATCTTCCAGTTCCTGGCCGTCGTCACCATGTTCTGGGGGAACTTGGCCGCCATCGTTCAGACCAACGTCAAGCGCCTGATGGCCTATTCCTCGATCGCCCATGCCGGCTACATCGCCATCGGCCTGGCCGCCTGGGGCGAAACCGCCTCCATGGCCGTCCTGTTCTATCTCGTCGTCTACCTGTTCATGAACGCGGCCGCCTTCGGCCTGATCCTCCTCTTCCGCAAGGGCGACGGCTTCGGAGAGTCCATCGACGACATGCGCGGCCTGGCCCGCAAGTCGCCCCTCGCCGCGGCCTGCATCCTGGTCGTGCTTCTCGCCCTGACCGGCATCCCGCCGACCGCCGGCTTCATGGGCAAGTATTTCCTCTTCACCGCGGCCGTGGAGAAGGGGATGATCGGGCTCGCGGTCGTGGGCGCCCTGAACTCGGTCCTTTCGCTCTTCTACTATTTCCGCATCGGCCGGGCCATGTTCATGGAGGAGCCGCCCGGCGGCGTCACGGTCGAACCGTCGTTCCCGGTCATGGCCGTCCTGGTCGTGTCCGCAGTCGTGATCCTCGCCTTGGGTCTCTTCCCCTCCTTCCTCACGAATTTCGCCGCCAGCGCCTTCCTCAAGTAAATTTTTCTCTTTTATCCACTTCACCCCCGTATGAGGACGGGTCTGGGATGCGAGGCGGACGTAAAAAGGCAAACAGGCCGGACTCGCTAAGTCCCTCTACCGCTCAAATATTGATTGTCCCCCAAAAATGTCTTTGATATAATCGCGCCGTGTGTAACCAGGCCATTTTTTTACATCCGTCTCCAAAAAATCTTCGTAGATAGAGGGAATGCCACATGTTCATATGGGTCTTTCATCGTCTGAGCGGTCTTTTATTGATCCTCCTTCTGGGTCTGAAATTCTTCACCTCCTTCTTCCTCATGACCAAGGCCCAGAAGCCGGATTGGGCCATCGTCCTCCACACCAATCCGCTGACGGACACGTTCCTCATCATCCTCGGCGTTTACCACGCCTTCTACGGGCTGAGGACCGTCCTGATCGACCTCGGCCTGCGCAAGGAAAAGCTCCTGTTCTGGGTCTTCACCGGCCTCGGCACCGCCACCACCGCCGCGCTTCTCCTCATCTACTTCACCAGGAACTACTGAGCGATGGTCAGCCACGATATTCTGATCGTCGGAGGAGGTCTGGCCGGCTTGGCGGCGGCCCTGACCTCCGACCCGAAGCTCAAAGTGGCGGTCCTGTCGAAGGTCCATCCCGTCCGGTCGCATTCGATCTCCGCCCAGGGCGGGATCAACGCCGCCCTGGCCAACAATCCGAAGGCCAAGGACGATACCTGGGAGAAGCACGCCTTCGATACGATCAAGGGCAGCGACTACCTGGCCGACCAGGACGCCGTGGAGATCATGTGCCAGCTGGCCATTCCGACCATGTACGAGCTTGACCACATGGGCGTGCCGTTCAGCCGGTTCCCCGGCGGGGTCATCGCCCAGCGCCCCTTCGGCGGCGCCGGGTATCCGCGCACCTGCTACGCCCAGGATCGCACGGGCCAGGTGCTGCTCCATACGCTGTATGAACAGTGCATCAAGAAGGGCGTCGTTTTCTATGAGGAAGTCCTCGTGACCGGGCTCGTTGTCCGCGATGGCCGGTGCGTCGGACTTGTGGCCTACGACATGGGCTCGGGCGAGATCCGCTCGTTCGCGGCCAAGGCCGTGATCTTCGGCACGGGCGGCTACGGCCGGATCTACAAGCTCTCGACCAACGCCTACATCAACTTCGGGAGCGGCATCGGCATGGCCTACCGGGCCGGGATCCCCATCAAGGACCTGGAATTCGTCCAGTTCCATCCCACGGCCCTCTACGGCAAGAACATCCTGATCACCGAGGCGGCGCGGGGCGAAGGCGGCTACCTCGTCAACAACAAGGGCCGGCGCTTCATGGAGGATTACGCCCCCACGGTCATGGAGCTCGCGCCGCGCGACATCGTCGCGCGGTCGATCACGACCGAGATCCTGAAGGGCCACGGCTTCGAAAACGCTTACGTCCATCTCGACCTCCGCCACCTCGGCCGGGAGAAAATCGAGAAGCGCCTGCCCGGCATCCAGGACATCTGCATCCACTTCGCCGGGCTCGATCCCGTCGACACGCCGATTCCCATCCAGCCGGCCCAGCACTACTCGATGGGCGGCATCGACGTCGACCAGGACTGCGCCTCGCCGGTCAAGGGCTTCTACGCCGCGGGCGAATGCGCCTGCGTCAGCGTCCACGGGGCCAACCGTCTCGGCGGGAATTCCCTTCTCGATGCGATCGTCTTCGGCAAGATCGCCGGCATCTCCGCCTCCAAATTCATCAACGGCGGAGGCTTCGCCGGCCCCAAGGACGCCGAGATCGACGATGAGGCAAGAAAGCTCACCTCCGACTTCGAAGCCATCCGGAAGCGGGACAAGGGGCATAACGTCTATCAGCTCCTCAACGACCTCAAGATCCTGATGAGCGCCAAAGCGGGCATCTACCGCGATGCGAAACAGCTCCAGGAGGGGATTGACGGCCTGGCCCGCCTGCGCGAAGCCTACAAAGACGCCTACATCTACGGCAGCTGCACCCGGTTCTGCCAGGAGTTCATCACCCTGGTCGAGTTCGAGTACATGATGGACCTGGCCGAGGCGATCCTCCGCGGGGCCATGCTTCGCACCGAGACGCGCGGGTCTCACTTCCGGACGGACTTCCCCAAGCGCGACGACGTCGACTGGCTGAAGCACACCCTGGCGGCCTATTCGGAGAAGGGCGCCGTCTTCTCCTACCGGCCCGTGAACGTCGACAAGTACAAGCCCCAGGAACGGAAATACTGAGGAGAGAGCCGACATGAGCACCACCTTCAAGATACTCCGGTTCGACCCTCCCAAGGACAAGCTGCCCCATTTCCAGGAATTCATCCACACCCCCAAGCCCGGGGACACGATGCTCGAAGTGCTGAAGGACATCCGCGATCAGCAGGATCCTTCGATCTCGTTCCGCTACAGCTGTCGCGAGGCGGTCTGCGGATCGTGCGCCCTGACGATCAACGGCTCGATCTGCCTGGCCTGCAAGACCCAGTTCGAAGCTTTGAAGACGGACGTCGTGGTCATCGAGCCCCTGCCCAACCTCGAGATCATCAAGGACCTGATCGTCGACTTCAAGCCTTTCTGGGACGCGTACAACTTCATCCAGCCCTACCTCCAGCCGGAAGGGGAGGCCCCGCCGAAGGGCCATTGCGTGGACGAGAAGGACATGGAGGAAGTCTACCAGTTCATCACCTGCATCCTCTGCGGCAGCTGCTACGCGGCCTGCCCGGTCGCCACGCGCGACGGGCGCTACATCGGCCCCGCGGCCCTGGCCAAGCTCTACCGGTTCACCATCGACCCGCGCGACAAGCGGCCGTGGTCGTCCCTGGCTAAGGTCGACAATCCGACCGGCGTCTGGGGCTGCGACACGGTCTTTCGCTGCAACGACGTCTGCCCGAAGGACGTCCGCCCGGCCGACGGCATCGAAGGCCTCCGCCGGAGAATGGTCGTCGACCGGACCAAACACCTTTTTGGACGGAAAAAATGAGAATCGACAACGCCTATTTCACCCGTCGCAAGTTCCTGAATTCGCTCCTCGGCGGCTGGCTGGGCACCCTGGCGGTGACCTTCATCAGCCCCATCGTCAAGTTCGTCTGGCCGCCCTATAAGGAGCCGGACGAGGTCAAGCTCGCCTTCGCCGACTACTCCGGCATGAAGACGGGCGAGGTGAAGAATTTCCCGTGGGGCAACAAGCCCGGGCTCCTCAGGCGGGCCGAGGACGGGAGCTTCATCGCCTGGGTCGGGGTCTGCACCCACCTCGACTGCAACGTGAGCTGGATGCCCGACAAGAAGAAGTTCTTCTGCGCCTGCCACGAGGGCTGGTACGACGAGAACGGGACGAACGTCGCCGGCCCGCCGCCGAAGCCCCTGCGCCGCCTCGAGACGGCCGTGGAGGGCGAGGACTTCTTCGTCCGAAAGCCGGTCCCGGGAGCGAAAGCATGAAGATCGACCTGAAAAAAGTCGGGGCCTGGTTCGACGACCGCCTGGCGCTCACCCCCATCTTCAAGTATATGACGAAAAAGGAGGTGCCCCAGCACAGCCATTCGATCTGGTACTACACCGGGAGCTCGATCCTGCTCTTCCTCATGATCCAGATCGTCACCGGGATCATGCTGGCCCTCTACTACAAGCCCACCCTTGAGGGGGCCACCGCCAGCATCGGCCGGATCATGACCGAGCTGCCGCTCGGCTGGCTCGTCCGCTCGATCCACAGCTGGTCGGCGACCTTCATGATCGCCTTTGTCATGGTCCACCTCCTGGCCATCTGGTTCACCAAGTCCTACCGCAAGCCGCGGGAGGCGACCTGGATGACCGGGATGATGCTCCTCGTCGTGTCGATGGTCTTCGGATTCACCGGCTACCTCCTGCCTTGGGACGACCTGTCGCTCTCGGCCACGAAGGTCGGGACGAACATCCCCGCCGCCATCCCCGTGGTCGGCAAATGGGTGACCCAGTTCCTCCGGGGCGGCGACGACGTTACCGGCGATACGCTGACCCGCTTCTTCCTCTTCCACGTCTGCATCCTGCCGCTCGTCATCTTCGCCATCCTCGTCGTCCATATCCTCCTCGTCCAGAAGGAAGGCATGAGCGTGCCTCTCAAGGACGAGATCGCCAAGAAAAAGGTCCCGGCCCTCCCGTTCTGGCCGAACTTCATCCTCCGCGAAGTCATCATCTGGATGGTCCTCCTCGGAACGCTGCTGACCCTCGCCCTCGTCTTCGCCCCCTCGCTCGGCCTTCCGGCCGACTTGATGGCCCCGGCCCCGGAAGGGGTGAAGCCGGAGTGGTATTTCCTCTTCCTCTTCCAGACGTTGAAGATCTTCCCGGCCAACATGGGGCCTGTCACGGGCGAATTCGTGGCGGTCGTCCTGATCCTCCTGGCCGTCGTGGCGATCTTTTTCCTACCGTTCCTCGACAACAAGCCCGACAAAAAGAAAGGCAAGATCTTCACTTGGCTCGGGGTCTTGGGCGTGATCTACGCGATCGTGTTCAGCATATGGAGCCTGTTATGAGAGCGATCCGGTTCATCATCCTCGTCGCGTTCGCGGCGCTCGTCCTGTCGCCCCTGACGGCGGCCGCCCAGGCGCCCGCGGTGCCGGACGCGAAGGCCAAGGCGAAGCTCGAAACGGAGCTGTCCAAGACGACGGCCGCGCCCCAGGAGGCCAAGCCCGAGGTGAAGCCCGCGGCCCCCGCCGTACCGGCCGCCAAAAAGCCGATCAAGAAAGAGGTCGTCCGGACCGAACCGATCGTGCCCGCGTTCTCGGGTATCAAGGAGCAGACGGCCGTCTACGTGTTCTATGCCTGGCTCTGGCTCTCGATCGTCATCCTGATCTACTTCCTCCGGCTGTGGGTCAAGGAGGCCGACCGGGTCTACAAGGCCAAATATTATGAGCCCGAGGAGAGCCCGCTCAAAGACCACCCGCTGCCTCCCTGCCTGGGAGATTGAGCGGCCGGCGGCGGAACGTTTCGAATTCGGATTGATCGCATAAAGCTAAAGCGGTATTTTATCTTCAAAGGGGACCCATGGCAGACTTACCAGAAAAGAAGAAAGGTCTCGGATCAGTCGTCATCAACGCGGAGCGGTGCAAGGGCTGCGGATTTTGCGTGGAGTTCTGCCCGCCGCGCTGCCTGGAGCTGTCCGATCAGTACAACGCCAAGGGATACCATCCCCCCGTGTTATCCCTCCCGGAGAAGTGCACTGGGTGCAACATGTGCGGGCTGGTCTGCCCGGACTTCGCCATTTACGGCTTCCTGTTCAAGAAAAAGCAAAAGTAGGAGACCCACGTGAAAGCTGATCCCAAAGGCGTCATGACCGGCGCGTATTTCATCGACGGCGACCACGCCTGCGCCGAGGGGGCGATCGCGGCCGGGTGCCGGTTCGTGGCCGGCTACCCGATCACGCCCTCGACCGAGGTCGTGGAGCGCATCGCCGAACGCTTCCCTCTCATCGGGGGGATGTTCATCCAGATGGAGGACGAGATCGCCTCCTCGATCGCCATCCAGGGGGGCGTCTGGGCCGGCAAGAAGGCCATGACCGTGACCTCGGGCCCGGGCTTTTCCCTGATGATGGAGCACCTGGGACTGGCAGCGATGACCGAGACGCCCTGCGTCTTCGTCGATGTCCAGCGCGCCGGCCCGTCCACCGGCCTTCCCACGCTCCCCGCCCAGGGCGACATGATGCAGGCCCGCTGGGGCTCGCACGGGGATTACGCCATCATCGCCCTCTGCCCCAACTCTCCCCAGGAGTCGTTCGACCTGACGATCAAGGCCTTCAACCTCGCCGAGCAGTACCGGGTGCCCGTCCTCCTGATGCTGGACGAATGCGTGGGCCATATGACCGAGCGGGTCGTCATCCCCCCGGCCGACCAGATCGAGATCACGCCCCGCCGCTACTGGGAGGGCTCGAAGGAGGACTTCCTGCTCTTCAAGGCGGATGCGGACCTGGTGCCCCCCATTGTCAAGGCCGGCGACGGTTTCAACATCCATGTGACCGGCTTGACCCACGACGAGCGCGGCTACCCGGTGATGACCCCGGCCGCCCAGGAAAAGCTCGTCCGCCGCCTGGTCGATAAGATCCGCAAGAACGCGGACGCGATCGTCGAATACCGGGAAGATCAGGTGGATGGCGCCGAAATAGTGGTCGTCTCCTACGGCATCACCTCGCGTGTCGCCATCCCGGCGATCGAACAGGCCCGGAAGGAGGGGATGAAGGTCGGCCATCTCCGGCTCATCACCGCCTGGCCGTTTCCAACCAAGAGGATCCGGGAGCTCTCGACCAAGGTCCGGGGCTTCGTCGTCCCGGAGATCAATTACGGCCAGATGGTCCGCGAAGTGGAACGCTGCGTCGCCGGCCGGGCCCGAGTCCAACTCGTGCCCCACGGCGGCGGCTCGGTCCACAACCCCAAAGACATCTACGCGGCCATCGCCGGCGTTGGGAAGGGATAACCGCAATGACCGAAGAAACCATGGACACGGACATCAGCATGCCCACCAATACGGTGGAAGATTTCCTGCGCATGGAGCGCATGCCCCACATCTGGTGCCCCGGCTGCGGCATCGGGACGACGGTCAACTGCTTCGCCCACGCCCTCGAGGCGAGCGCCCTCGACCTGAAAAAGGTCGCGGTCGTGTCCGGCATCGGCTGCACGGGCCGCGTCGCGGGCTATATGAAGCTCGATTCGTTCCACACGACCCACGGCCGGGCGATCCCGTTCGCCACCGGGTTGAAGCTGGCCAACCCCGAGCTCAAGGTCGTCGTCTACAGCGGCGACGGGGACCTGACGGCCATCGGCGGCAACCACTTCATCCACGCCGCCCGCCGGAACGTGGACATGACCGTCATCCTGATCAACAACTTCATCTACGGGATGACCGGCGGCCAGGTGGCCCCCACGACCCCCATCGGGGCGACGGCCTCGACGACGCCCCACGGCAACTTCGAAGAGCCCTTCAACCTGCCGTATCTGGCCGAATCGTGCGGCGCGGTCTATGTGGCCCGCTGGACTTCGTTCCACGTCCGCCATGCCACCAAGGCCATCCGGGAGGCGCTCCTCAAGAAAGGCTTCTCCTTCGTCGAGATCATGGCCCCCTGCCCGACGCTCTACAGCCGACGCAACCGCCTGGGCGACGGCCTCGACCAGATGAAGTTCTACCGCGACAACAGCGAGATCCGGAACGGCGCGGACACGAAGACCGTCCCCTTGACGTTCCAGGGCAAGATCACCGTCGGGAAGTTCGTGGACAAGGACAAGCCGACGTACCTCGAGGCGATGAACGCCTTTTACGCCCAGAAATTCGGCGACAAGTTCACCCCCTACAAAGGATAAGGACAAGCCATGGCCAGGACAGAGATCAAAATCGGCGGGTTCGGCGGACAGGGCGTCATCCTCAGCGGATACATCATCGGCCGGGCGGCGGCGATTTACGACAACAAGCACGCGACCATGATCCAGGCCTTCGGCCCGGAGGCGCGGGGCAGCGCCTGCAGCGCCCAGATCGTCGTGGCCGATGAGCCGATCGCCTACCCCTACATCACCGTCCCCCAGATCATGATTGTGATGTCGCAGGAAGCCTACACCAAGTTCTCCCCGGAGGTCGCCGAGGGCGGGGTCCTCATCACCGAGGAGGAACTGGTCAAGACGCACAACCTCCGGAAGGACCTGAAACATTCCTCCATTCCCGCGACGCGGTTCGCCGAAGAGCTCGGCCGGAAGATGGTCCTCAACATCGTCATGATGGGCTTCTGGACCTCCGTCTCGGGGCTTATCGGCGTCGAGGCCATGCGGAGCGCGGTCAAGGTCTCGGTGCCGCGGGGCACGGAGACGCTGAACCTCAACGCCTTCAACCGCGGGTACGAATTCGGGCAGACCCTCAAAACGACGTAAGACGGCTGCGGCGGCTTTCGGATGTTTCGGTCCGGCCGCCGCCGCATTCAGCCATGCACATACCGGACGGATTCCTCGACGCGAAAACCCTCGTCGCGGCGTCCGCTCTGTCCGTCGTGGGACTCGGCCGGGCACTCTGGGTCCTCCGGACCCGGATGTCGTCCCGGAAAGTCCCCCTGATGGGCCTGGCCGCCGCCTTTCTCTTCGTCGCTCAGATGATCAATTTCCCGGTCGTCGGCGGGACTTCCGGACATCTCCTTGGCGCCGTTCTGGCCGCGGTCCTGCTCGGGCCAAGCGAGGCGATCCTGGTGATGTCGGTTGTCCTCATTGCCCAAGCTTTCCTCTTCGCCGACGGGGGCGTGCTCGCCCTGGGGGCCAACGTCTTCAATATGGGCATCGCCGCGGTCCTCGGCGGGTATTTTTTCTATCGCCTCGTCGCGGCGGCGGTCCGGACCGATTACGGGAAGCTCGTTGGAGCGGCCTTCGGTGCCTGGGCGTCCACGGTCCTTGCTTCGATCTGCTGCACGGGGGAATTGGCCTGGTCGGGGACCGTGGCCTGGTCCGTCGGATTTCCGGCCATGACCGGGATCCACATGCTCATCGGGGTCGGCGAGGCGATGATCACGGCCCTCGTCCTCACCGCCGTATACCGGGCCCGTCCATATCTGATGTCCGCGAAGGATGGGGGAGCGGCCGAGCCCGGGGCCCGGCCGTTCGCCGGGGTGCTGATTTATGGAGGGCTGATCACGCTGGGCCTGGTCCTGTTCGTCCTGCCGTTCGCCTCCAAATGGCCCGACGGCCTGGAGAAGGTCGCGGCCGCCGTCGGCTTCGATGCGAAGGCCGTGAGCGCGCCGCTCGTTTCTTCGCCGCTTGCCGAATACCGGGTCCCGGGCATCGGCTCGCTGTCCGCGGCCACGGCCCTGGCCGGGATCGGCGGCGCCGTTCTCGTCTTCACCGTCTCCTTCGTTCTGGCCAAGGCGCTCCACCGGAAGTCGGGCGCGGAAGGCCGCGGACCTGGATCGGGGACCTGATGCGCCACGATTACTGGGACCGTTACAGCCGGATCGACAGCCCCGTCCACCGGCGGCCCGCGGCCCTCAAGGCGGCCGCCGCCCTCGGACTCATTCTCGTCACCGTCGTTCCGCCGCATCCTCCGGTTTTTCTTTTGGCGAGCGTCGCCGTCCTTTTGCTCATCCTCATCGCCGCGAGCCGCATTCCCCCCGTCTTTTTCTTGGAGAGGCTCCTCTTTTTCGAGCCGTTCATCCTGACCGTGGCCGCCCTCGCTTTGTTTCAGCCGGCCGGCTTCCCGAAGTTCGTGACACTCGTCGTCAAGAGCACGCTGAGCCTGATCACCGTCATCCTGCTGGCCAATGCGACCCCCTTCCACGAAGTGCTGCGGGTTCTGCGCGGGATCCATGTCCCCTCCGTTTTCGTGACACTGCTGGCCCTGATGTACCGCTACATTTTCGTCCTGGCGGACGAAACGCAGCGCATGCGCCGCGCGCGGCAGAGCCGGACCTTTGGCCGGCGGCGCGAGCGGACATGGATCCTGCTTTCGCGGATCGTCGGCCAGCTGTTCCTCCGTTCGACGGAACGGGCCGAGCGCATCTACGCGGCCATGTCCGCCCGGGGATGGAAGTGACCATGTTCGCGGTCGAAGTGAAGAACCTTGGCTTCCGTTATGAAGACGGCCATGTCGCCCTGCGCGACGTCACCCTGGCGATCGGAGAGGGGGAGACCGTGGGGCTGATCGGCCCTAACGGCGCGGGCAAATCGACCCTGCTCCTGCATTTGAACGGGATCCTGCCGGAGGACGGACGGGGCCCCGCGTCGGTTTGGATCCACGGCCTGCCCGTGGTCAAGCCTAATCTGCCGCGCATCCGGCGCGAAGTGGGGCTCCTCTTCCAGGACCCTGAAGACCAGCTGTTCTGTCCCACGGTTTTCGAGGATGTGGCCTTCGGCCCGCGGCAATTCGAGGCGGAGGAGGGAGATGTCAAGGACATCGTCCGGGAAGCATTGGCGAAAGTCGGGCTCCCGGGATTCGAGCGGCGTTCGCCCCATCACCTGAGCAGCGGAGAGAAGCAGCGGGTCTGCCTGGCGGGCCTCCTGGCCTGCCGGCCGAGCGTCCTGGCCCTGGACGAACCGACGCGAGGCCTCGATCCCCGGGGAAAGAGGTTGCTCAAGTCGCTGCTCCGGACGATCGAGGCTACGAAGATCGTAGCCACCCACGATCTGGAGCTCGTCGCCGAGCTGTGCACGCGGGCCGTCGTCATGGACGAGGGGACGATCGTGGCCGACGGGCCGGCGCTTTCCATTCTCGCCGACGAGGATCTGATGCTCAAGCATGGCCTCGAAAAGCCGCACATCTTGAGGCATTCCCATCCCCATTAATCGCTCCATGGGCCCCTCCGAACGCGTCTTCGGACCCTGGTCAGCTCCTCACCCCGAAATAGGACGAATCGGCGTCTTCCCCTTCGAGTTGACTAAAGTCGGCGGCCGGCGATATCATCATTCTGTGAGAGGAAGCATAGGCTTCGAATCATGAATCGTTCCCCCGACAAAGCTGGACAGAGGTCCCCTGATCTGTGGTCCCTCTATGAATGGATGTTTAAAAGCCGGATTTTCGAAGAAGCCGTCCGCCAAATCTGGAAAGACGGCAAAATCTCGGGCGAGATGCATCTTGGCCTTGGCGAGGAAGCCATCGTCGCCGGGATCGTCTCGCAGCTGATCGAAGGCGATGCCCTGGCCCTCGATCATCGCGGTACGCCACCGATGTTGATGCGCGGCGTGGATCCCCTCGGATTGCTGCGCGAGTTCATGGGGCGGCCGGATGGCTTGTGCGGCGGCAGGGGCGGACATATGCACCTGTTCGCGCCGGAAAGACTGGCGGCGTCTTCGGGCATTGTCGGCGCCTCCGGACCGGCCGCCGCCGGCTTTGCCTTGGCCGGGCAGATGCTCCGCCCGGGTACGGTTTCCGTGGCCTTCTTCGGCGATGGCGCCATCAACGCGGGCATGCTGCTGGAATCCATGAATCTGGCTGCCGTCTGGAAGCTGCCGGTGATTTTTGTTTGCAAGGACAATGATTGGGCGATCACCACTCCAGCCAGCACGGCCGTCGGCGGGAATGTGCTGGCGCGCGCGCAGGCCTTCGGCCTGAAGGCGATCGAGGTCGATGGCGCGGAGGTGGGAGCGGTCTGGTCGGCGGCCGGGGAGGCTTTGCGCCACGCCCGCGCCGGACATGGACCGGTTTTCATCCGGGCGCATTGCGTCCACCTTGAAGGGCACTTCCTGGGCGATGGGCTGCTGGATACTTTCCGAAGGCCCGTCTATTCCTTCCGGAAGCGAACCTGGCCGATGGTCAGGGGCTTTTTCCGCAGAGGCGGAGCGCCGTGGATCGAGAGGATCGCATCCCTGCGGCAGATCCTGGGCGGGGTGTTGGCCATGCAGAGTCAAACGGCTCGCCAGGGCGACCCACTCCGGCGGACCAGGCAAGTCCTGGCCGAGAAGGATGCGTACCGGCTCGCCGCATTGGAATCCTCCGTCCGGCTTAAAATCCAAGAATGCGTGGCGATAGCGCTTGCATCTCAGGGACGAGCGCTATGAGACGGATCAGCTTTTCGGATGCCATCGACGATGCCCTGGGTCAAGCCATGGCCGCCGACCCGCGCCTGATCCTTGTGGGCGAGGACGTCCAGGGGCTGCACGCGGGGTTGTTTGTGCGTTTCGGAAGACAGCGGGTGAGAAACACGCCCATCAGCGAGGCCGCCTTCCTGGGCGCGGCGGTCGCCGCGTCGATGGCGGGACTGCGCCCGGTCGCCGAGATCATGCTGGTCGATTTCATCGGGGTGGCGATCGACGCGCTGCTCAATCATGCCGCCAAGGTGGAGGCTTTTTCGGGCGGGCGCTGGCAGGTCCCGCTGGTGGTCCGCACGACCTGCGGCGGCGGATATGGAGACGGCGGCCAACACGAGCAGAGCCTGTGGGGCTGGCTGGCCCATATCCCCGGACTGAGTGTCGTCGTGCCGTCGATCCCGGCGGATGCGGGCGGGCTGATGCTGGCCGCTCTGGAGCTCCGATCGCCGGTTGTTTTCATGGAGCACAAGCTGCTTTCATCGCGCTGGCTGGATTTTCTGGGCTCCGGCGGGCGCGAGACCGTGACCTACGACATCCCCGCTGAAGGAGCGCGGGGATTTGCCCCGGATATCTGGGAGCCCCTGGCGATGGGAACGGCGGCGGTGCGCCGGGACGGATCGGATCTGACGATTGTGACGCTCGGCGTGGGAGTCCATCGCGCCCTGCAGGCGGCCGCCATTCTGGAACGTCAGGGTATTTCGGCGGGCGTGGTCGACCTGCGCTCCGTGTCGCCGCTCGATAAGGGGACGCTCTGCAAAGAGGTCGGCCGGACCGGGCGGATGTTGGTCGTGGATGAAGATTATGAGAGTTTCGGTCTGTCCGGTGAGCTGGCGGCCGTAGCTCTGGAGGCCGGACTCGTCTTCAAATATGCCCGAGTCTGTACCCAGACCACCATCCCCTATGCGCGGAACTTCGAGGACCAGACCCTGCCGAGCGTGGAGCGGATTGTCCGAGCCTGTACATCGGAACGCTGGATCTAGAAGGAAGATCTCATCGCTAACGACAACCGGAATTCAGCCAATACTCTCAGCGCGAACCTCGAGTCCCTCAGTCTGTTTGAGGGACTGGACCATCGTGCCGTCGAAGACATGGCCAAAGTCCTCGAATGGATCGACGTGGAGAAGGGCCAGGTCCTGTTCCGCCAGGGTGACGCCGCTGATGCCATGTATGTGGTCCAGGAGGGCATGCTCCAGGCCTTCGCGGCGAAAGAAAAGTGCGCCCCGACCATGGTGGGGCAGATGGGGCCGGGTTCCCTCGTCGGGGAGATCGCGCTCCTCATGGGGGGGCGGCGCAACGCGACGGTGGTGGCTGGGGAAAAAACGAGACTCGCCCGGTTGAAAGCGAAGGATGTGGAGGCCATCGTCGCCCAGAACCCGGAAATAAGACGCGGCATTCTCGATGTCGTCCGCCAACGGCTCCGGAGAATGCAGTGGCTGAAGATCCTTTCCGACTACTTCGGGGAAATCGATAGGGAAAAGTACGAGTTTATCGAATCCCGCTTCAAATGGGTGCATGTGAACCGGGGCGAAACGCTTTTCTCCAAGGGCGATGCGGCGGATAGCCTGTATTTCCTGGTTCACGGCTTCCTGCACGTTGTTTCCGAGGACGCTTTGGGAGAAGCCCGGACCGTCGGGGCGATTTTCCGCGGGGAGATCGTCGGCGAGATGGCGATCCTTTCCGGGGAAAAGCGGACGGCTACCGTTTGCGCGGTCCGCGACAGCGATCTCGTGCGCCTGACGAAGGCCGACTTCGAAGAGATCAGCACGTCGTATCCCGGGGTCAGCCTGATGATTTTGCGGATCCTCGTGAACCGCCTGAAGGAGCATGACCGGACGCCTCGCCGGAGCGGCGCGGTCAATATCGCTTTGGTGCCCGCGGACCCGCAGGTCCCCCTTGCCGAGTTCTCCCAAAGGCTGAACGCGGCGCTCTCCATCTCGGATCGGGCCGTCTTGCTCAATAGCGGAACGCTTGCGGCGGAGTTCCCGGCGAACGCGGGGATGGCCCAAGCCGCGGACGATGATCCGCTCCAGCTCGGTCTCGTCGCCTGGCTGGAGGATTTGGAATCGAGCCATGATTTCGTCCTTTATGAGGCGGACCCGGAGGCCAGCCCGTGGACTCTGCGCTGCATCAAGCAGGCCGACCAGGTGCTCATCGTCGCCAGGGCGGGCGACGATCCCGCGGCAAGCCGGATCGAGAAGGAATGGCTTACGGAGAACACCGGCATCACCGCATCCGCACAGACCCTCGTACTGATCCATCCGGACGGGGGCCGGCTGCCTTCCGGCACGATGGCTTGGCTTTCGGCGCGCCGTTTGGCGGGACATCAGCACCTCCGTTGGGACTGCGAGGCGGACTTCGTCCGCCTCGCCCGGATCGTGAGCCGGCGTTCCGTCGGCCTGGTTTTGGGCGGCGGCGGGGCGCGCGGGATGGCGCATCTGGGAGTGCTTCGGGCGCTGGAAGAGCGGGGGATCCCCGTGGACCTGGTGGGGGGGGCGAGCATCGGGGCCATCATCGGGGGAGGGGTTGCCATGGGCATGGACTCGGACCGCCTGACTATCCTTTGCAAGGAGACCTTCCAGAAGAACAACCCGTTCAACGACTATGCGGTCCCGATCGTCTCCCTTCTCCGCAGCCGCAAGATCGACCGCGCCGCGCGCCGCGCCTATGGGGAGGCACGGATCGAGGACCTCTGGCTGAGCTTCTTCTGCGTGTCCTCCAACCTCAGCTCCTGCGGTGTGAAAGTGCACGTCGACGGCTCCGTGTGGGCGGCGGTCCGGACCAGTTCTTCGCTGCCGGGGATCATGGTCCCGATTCTCCACGACGGGGCCGTTCATGTCGACGGGGGCGTCATGAACAACCTTCCCGGAGACATCATGCGACGGCACGCCGGGATCGTCATCACCGTAGACGTGGATTCCCGGGAGAACATGAGCTGTGAATTTACGGAGTTCCCGTCCCCGGGGAAGATCTTCTGGAGCCGCGTCCTGCCGTGGAAGAAGGCGATTCCGACTCCCAATGTCGCGGAGATCATGATGGCCACCATCATGACGGGGTGCCGGAAAAGCGCGGATGCCGTGAAGGAGGATGCGGATCTGAGCCTAGAACCACCCGTCCAGGGGATCGGCATCCTCGACTTCAAGACCATCGAGAAGACCGCCCAAATGGGGTACGAATACACCCTTGGAATCATCGACGGGCTCCCTGACGATTCCCCGCTTCGGAGGTTCTTTATTTGATATCTTTTTGAAGCCTGAGGGCGAGGGATTTCCGTCCCAGGGCTTCATGGGCCCGGGCGATGAATTTTCGCCGGTCCGAGGGCTCCTGTTCATCGCTTTTGACACGCGGCGGTCGCGTCCGGCGGAAAAGTCTCAGCGTGGCCGAAGGGTCGAGCTCCAATCCGAGTTCCATGGCCTTGTCATCCAGGTTTCCGTTTTTCATCTGCCTTGAGAGGGAGGGGATGATGCTCTTGTGAAAGATCCTCCGGGCTTGTTCCAGGCGCTCCGCCTGCCGCGCCAGGTCCGCCGTGCGCGTCCAGACTTCAACCGGAATGTCCTCGCACCTCTCCAGGGGAGCTAAAAGCGGGACGACCAGTTCCGGCCTGTCTTCGAGCTCGGGCAGCATGACAATCGGGGGGAGCGTCAGCGCGTTGAGGGAGAGCGGGCCGACGGCTTTGATCGCCGACTCCAACACGTCTTCGGGTTTCATCGTCTCGAGTCGGGAACGGAAAGCCGATTTCGGCTCGAGGTAAGGAAAGCGAAAACCGGTGTCGCGCGGACCGTCATCGTACCATTTCGGCGCGACCAGCCGCTCCACCTGGCCGCGCGCGACGACGGCCGTTTTCATTCGTGAGGCCAAATCTTCGGCGAAGCGGGATACGATCCGGGGAAAATCCAGGCCCTTGTCATGGCAGTAAGGATGAAATGTCAGGATGCCGCCCTGGTTGCTCAAGGCAAAGAGGCAGCGCCCGGCGATTTTTCCGTCTTCATCCCTGGCGAAAAGGACGCGTTTGTTGATATCCGCGGCGTTGGAGATTACGGAGTAGAAATTCACGCCGCCGGGCTTCAAGCAGGTTTGGAAAGCGGCCCCCATCTGGAAAATCTCCAGGGGATCATCCTCGAAGGCCACTCGGAGTCTTCTCCCGTTTTCCCCGTCGACCGCCTGGGCGGTTCCCTGTTGGATCCAGGGGGCCGGGTCGATTCCTTCTTTCCGGATCTTTTCGAGAAAAGCCTGATTTACAGGATGATCATCGAGTTTCCAGGGAGGAGAACCGCAACGCCGCCGCACGAGTTCGAGCCCGATTTCGCGGAAGGGCTTCGCCAGGCCCATGAGGGAGGTCAAAACCGGCCAAAATGAGGGAGCCACGAGCTTCGGGGGAATGGACGTCACTCCGACGGTTTTCACGAGACTGGAAAGCAACTCATCGTCCAACCGGAGGTTCCACTCGCGGAAGACGTCCCTTCGGACCCTGCGGTCGAGCCTTTTCTTCAAGAGAAGAGATCTTCCCGGGGCGAGGGAAAAGGCGGACGCAAGCCGCAAGCGAAGGTTCGCCAGCCGCTTGGACTGGCCTTGGCTCTCCGGCGAGACCGGGATTTTCACCTCGAGGACGGCGATCTCCGCGCGAAGCGCTTCAGGCGGTATATAGTCCTGTCCGAACGCCCGCCTGGCCGTCCGTTCGGCATTCAACCCGAAGCGAGCCAGTGCCGCCAGAGTCCCGGCGAATTCCGGCGGATACTGGCTGATCCAGCCGGGGGCATCATCCTGCCTGCCGCTCTCCGGGGGGTCGCACGTTCCCCCCAGAGAGAGCAGAGCTCCCCGCCGTGCGGCAATGGCCAGGATGGGAGGTCCCTCTCCGGAGAGGACCGCCTCCCGGATCATGCCCGCCCATCCTTTCGCTTGAAGATCCCGGTCGAGTTGAAGGATGGCCTCGAGTTCAATGGACCGGAGTTCCATTTTGTCCAGAGCCTTGAACAAACGGCCGAATTCCTGGCTTCCCGAACCCAGGATATGGGCGGTTCGAATGAGATTTTCCTCAAAATGGGAACCTTCCACGCGCTCCTTCGCCATGTTCCCGGCATATGTCAGCGCGAGGTCACGGTCCTTGAGGACTTTGACAAGAGCAATAAGCCGGCACGCTTCCTCGTAGTCCACGCCTGCGGGATTTGCAGTGCCGGCTTTTTCCAGGGTCTGGAAACACGTTTCGATGACCGCCGGCTTCCTTTGATCGCGAAGGATGTCTTCCAAAATGGACCATGACCAGCCCGGGCCTTCGGTCCACGTCTTGAGAACGTTTTCCCACGGCTTGAGCCGGGCCGTGGATCCCCGGCCCGCCGAAATATATTGGGCGAACCGGCGGAGCGCGACGGCGAACAAGGGGCTGGAGGTTTTATCCGTATCAGCCCAATCGTGCAGAAAGGCCCCGCGCGCGAAAGCTCCCCGGTGGATCGGCGGCAAGGCCCTTAAAGCGCGGCATACCGCTGTGAACTCGGACGTCCGGGAAGGCGAGGAACACATTCGAATATCGTTTAAGAGAATCGCAATATGAATTTCCGGCGGATGGTCTCGGAGGAGGGCCTTGATCCGAGCCTCGACGCTCCCGATCTCCGTCTGGACCGATGCGGGGCTCAAGCCGCGGAGAATATGCTGCCGCGCCGAGGGGGTTTGCTCCAGCTTGCGCCAAGCCGCCTCCCACGGCGTCAGAACATCGAAGTCGAGGACGATTTTCATTAATTCAAACGCGCGCCTGCGGACATCCTGGTTCTGTTGAAGCGCCCAAGTGATGAGCTTGAGAAGCTCATCGACCAGAACGGGTCGGGGGACGGTCGGCAAAGGCGAACGGAAAAAATTCGACGTGGACTCGACGATGGCTTTGCGGAGACCGTTCAAATGAGCCATCCAGCCATGAGTCGGACAGGCCGGCGCGCGCTTATCGCCGATGAGGGGGAGCATGAATTCCGCATCCCTATAGCCCAGCCGCCGGGAGAGTTCCCACAGCGAGACCAGCGACAGCAATCCATCGTCCCCGGGGAAAGCGGATTGAAATGTCCGGATTTCGGACGCATGGAGGCTCGTCCACCTCAGGGCGGGGGAGAGATCCTCAGGGGTCAGAAAGAGGATGTATCCAAGGGCATCGATAAATCGTCCAAGAAAGGGGTGTCGGTTGCGCATATCCGATCCCATCTGGACGGCGCTCGCCGTGTACACTCCTTCGACGGCGAGAACGGATTGTAGAAAGGGCTCGTTCGCTTGAAGGCCCGGCTTGAGGACATCGAAAAGCAGCGGTACGCCGCGTTTCCAGGCGCGGATGTTTTCGACCGCCCGCGGTAGGGCCCGGGGAAAATGCCGGACCAGACGGTTGTAGGAATATGCGGCCTTTTGAAGATGCTCTCGAGAAAGGGACTTCCGCTCGACCGCGTGGCCGTCCTCCCGAGGGGCTATGATCCACTCGATCACGTGATCTTTTTGGGCGAGGGGGAATCCCGGAAGCCATCCGAGGTCCGCCTTGATGAACATCCGGGCGCGGCTCAAGGCCGCGCTCTGGAGGGTTTCGCGCGATTTTTCGTGCTTCATGAACAGGATGGCATCCGGTTCCGGAAATATATATCCCCAGGCCGATCCCGTCAAGAAATGGCGAATGAGAATAATCCAGCCGGTGTTGGAGGCGGCGATTGACAGCGCCGTCCGGCCGGCGATAGAGTATCGGCATGATCAGGAAGGGGATTTAGACCCGGGCCGATCATGAAATTCTTTCGCTTCCTAAAAAAGGGGAAAAAGCCGCGGCCCCACCCCACTGCGGACGGGAAACGCCGGCAGATGGAGGCGTTGACCTCAGCCGCGGCCTCCATCCAGAACTACACGTTTAACGGCCAAGCCCGGCATTTTTTGACAGCCCGCCACGGCCGGCGGGTTCGAATTTCGGCCCTCACGCTTTACTACGAAGCCGATACGATGTGGTTAACCGCCCTGAAGCTGGCCCGCGAGCTCGGCGATCGAAAAAGCGAACTGAAAATTCTCTTTCTCTTTGGACGCTTGCAACACGCGCCGCCGTCGAAGTCGATCTTGTTCCCCGGCCCCGTTTCGCCCGGAGAGCTCGTCGATCTCGTCCGGGCGGAATCGGCGCGGGGTGAAGAGAACGACTCCGGCGGCGATCCGCCGCCGCAGGGCCCTATTCCCGAACTCGCCCTCCGATTCTACCGGGAGGCGATGCCCTTGGCTGTCGGGCTCGGCGATACGGTCAGGGAGATCGCCTTGGGCCTGTTCATGACCCGGGCTTTCCGGGAGACGGGGAAGCTTGAGGATGCCTCCCGCTCCAGGGAAGATTTGCGGTCGAGCTTGGACCGGGCGTCCGCCCGTCGCATCTCGATTCCCGACTGGCTTCGCCAAGAAGTGGGACGGGAGCTCGGAACTGAAGCTTGGAAAGAAAAATGAATCAACGGGAATCGCTTCAAGATTGGCAAAAATTTCTGCTGGCCGAGAGTCATGTTTTGCAGCGAAATCCCGCTTTACTCTTTCAGCAAGCGGCCAACCAGCCGGACTCGACGTTACCGGCCCTCGCTGCCCGCACACGCCTGGAAACGGGGCTTGAAACTCGCCCCTGGTTTCGGTATGTGAACAAGCCTCAATCGCGCTCGGCTTGCCTAATGACCCTTAAGATCAACGCGAGTTTTGTAGGCGCGTACGCTTTTTCCGCCGATGGTCGCCGCATCGTTTCGGCTTCCGATGACAAGACACTCAAGCTTTGGGATATTCAAACAGGCGCCGAACTGGCCACCCTTGCGGGCCATAGGAGTTCGGTGAACGCGTGCGCCTTTTCCCCCGACGGACGCCGCATAGTTTCGGCTTGCCAGGATTCGATCCTTAAGCTCTGGGATGCTTGGACAGGAGCCGAACTGGCCACCCTCGCGGGCCACACCATGGAGGTGTGCGCCTGCGCCTTTTCCCCTGATGGCCGCTGCATCGTGTCGGCTTCCTGGGATAGCACCCTTAAGCTATGGGATGCTCAGACGGGAACAGAACGGATGACCCTTGCAGGCCATCGAGATGGAGTGGAGGACTGCGCATTTTCCCCCGATGGCCGTCGAATTGTCTCAGGTTGCGATGATGGGACTCTGAAGATTTGGGATTCCCAGACAGGAGCGGAGCTGTTTAGCCTTGAAGGCCACACATCTCCGGTGAGGTGGTGCGCTTTTTCCTATGATAGCCGCATCATCGTTTCGACGTCCATGGATAAGACCTTGAAGCTTTGGGATGCCCAGATGGGAATGCAGATTGGGGAATATGAGCTCGGCGGCAATAGCCTGCGGATGGCTTGGAACCCCGGAGGCGGTGATCTTGCAGCATTCGACTGCTCGGGATGCCTTTTGATTCTGCGGCTCAGGAATTTCTTGTTTGGCCCGCCTCTCGCGACCGCCTGGGAATCCAGTCCGTATCGTGCGCTTTCTTCGCAGCGGGGAAAACAAAGCCCTCATTTCGGGTGTCCTCAATGTCGAGTCTGGTCCGCGGTCCCGGCATCGGCGCTCGGGACCGTGATTCCGTGTCCTCACTGCCGAGGCAGCGTCAAACTCAATTCCTTCACCATCGATGCCGACTGGCGCCCCATCGCCGAAGCCTGGAAACCGGCGGGGGAATGACGTGTGAGCCAGATCGGATATTAGATCGCCTCAACCTTGGCGAATCTCATCAGCATCATCCAGTCCTGAGTCTCCTGGAGCATCATCTGATCGGCTTCCCGTAGCAGCGCTTGAAGTTCCTCGAATCCGGCCACGGCGGCGAACTTCTGATCGAGCTCACGCAAAGCGGCTTCCATGGATTGGCTCCGCTTTTCCAGGCGGGAATATTCCCGGTGGGTGCGTACGCCGCCGATGGCCGCGCCCAGGGCCGGCAGGACGATGGCCAGGAAGATCGCGGGCTTCTCCAAGGCCGGGAGAAATCCGCCATATCCTGTCAGGAGCGAGATCAAGTGCCAAGCCGAAGCTCCGATGGCCGCCAAAAAAGCGGCTCTTCCCGCCTTTTCCAACATGCGGCTGAGGCGGCCGGACTTTTCGGCCTTGGCCGCATGGAACCCGATTTGGTCGCCGATCCAGCGGGCGCGGATGAAGGCGACGCCGTCCCGGCAAGCGTCCTGGTCCTCTGGGGCCGCGTCGCCCACCCGGGCCATGATCTCGTCGAACGTCCGGACGATCCAGTCATCCGCACGCAGGGCGGGCTTCATGAATGGCGAAAGGGAAACGGCGGCGGGCTTCACCCCACAGGAAAGGAGAAATATCGCTGAGCGGATCCGCTCCGCGAGGAATCGCGTCTCGACCCATTTCTTATGGACTTTCCGCCGATCGGCCACCCGGATAACGCCGTAGATGATCAGCAGGAAAAGAAATTCGGCGAGGAACGCGGGCAGGGCCCAATCTGGTTCCAGAATGCCTACGGCCACAGCGGCCACGGCCAGGGGAGTGAGGGCGTAGACGATCAATCCCGTTCGAAAATACCGTTTCTGGCTTCGTTTGGCGATCAGCGAAGCCCGGACATACCAGGGGAGCAGGCCCTCCCTGATATTGTCCTTGACCCTGTCGGATAGCTTTTGCCCTTCGGGCGTCGCGAACAAATCAGCATGCATCTTATCGGCGTAGTCCCGCTGCTCTTGTTCGGAAACGGAGAAGCGATTGAACATTTCGATCCGGTCATAGGCCCGAAGGCTCAGCCCCGCGCCCTTTTCCAGGATGGTCTGTTCGGGATTATCCGCTGATACGATGATCAGCGGCCGCTTACTTTTCCGGGCGTAGGCTACGATATCGGCCGTGCCTCCCCGGCCCCGCGCCGGCTTCCCGTCCCATACGGCAATCAGGACATCGCAGTGGTCAACGGTGTATAGGCCGACCTCTTCATAGGCCCGTTTTCGGTCTTCTTCCAACGCGGCAGCCGAGCCGTCCGATTCCAAGGGGAGCGCCCTCAGGGAATGGACATGCCTGGCTTTTCCGCACAGCTCCTCGAACTCCGCCTTCGATTCCGCCCCGGCAAAGTCACGCAGGTAGTCTTCACGGGCCAGCGGAAGCACCACTTCGATTTCGGCGCGGGGGAATCTCAAGACCTCTCTGGCCACCAGACGGTCGGCGCCCTCGGCCAGCGGGGTCAGGACGGTGTAGGCCAGATCAGTGTCTCGGTGTTTGGTCGAGAGCGGTCGGTCGAACAGCTCCCAAATCCGGTTTTTCAGGATTTCGCGGACACTCGCTCCGATCCTCTCCAGGTCCGCGAGCGCCCGGTGGCCGGTGATGCCGAAGCGGACTCTGAAGGGAATATCGCCAAAAGCCAATTCGGCACCCGTCTATTTCCGGATTTTCTCGATGGCGTAGCCTGCGCGGGCCAGAATCCGGGGGATGCCTTTAATCAGGTTGCGGTCGATATTCCCGGTGGCCTCGTCCAGCTGCTCCCAGTCGACCAGGTACTCGTTCCGCTTGGGGTCTTCGGCGGTCGGCTTTCCGAGCTTGAAACCGGCGGCGATCTTGGCCGCCATCCATAGCTCGTGCTCCAGCCGGGCCAGCGTTTCCAGATCGTCGCCGGGGAATTCCAGGGCCGGCTGGTTGCTGCGCGCCGGGATCATGATATAGCCGGCGGCGGCCAGCTTGTGGGGCACGGTGCGCACGTTGACCCGGTTGGCCTCCTTGGCCCATTCGGGCAGATCCGCGTAGGGAACGAGCAGCGGGCTGGTCTTTTTCTCCGCACTTTTCTCGGGACCGTAGGTGAAGCCGTCGGCCTTCTTCGTCTCGCAGTAGATCTCGTGCGCCGCGGCGCCGAGCTTTTCCAGGGTCTCCGGGGTGAGGATGATCTGCTGCACCAGAGCCAAGAATTCCAGACCGTTCACGTGCAGGTCGAGCTGCGACTCGGAGGGCAGGGCGGAGCGCTCGAACGCGCTTCTCCCCGCCAGCTGGCTCATGGCCATGATCGATTCCATGGACCGCGCTCCATGTTTGTACCGGCCGACGCTCAGAAAAGCGTTCAGGACGCCGGGGTCGATGCTCAAGATGTCCTTTCCGTCGCGTTTGACGCTGATCTGCTTGGCCTGCCGCAGAAGGAGCGAGCGAAGCAGGATGGCCCGCCTCAACACATAATAGGGGTCGCCGCCGGATTCGGCCTGGACGGGGTTGGGGCCCATGATATTGACGAAGCCCTTGAGCCGGGAGACGAAATCGGGGCCCTTCACTTTGCGGAAGTCCTCGATCGTCAGATGGCCGCCGAACGTTTCGAGCTTTTCGCTGGTGCCCCCGGCGAACACGAAGATCGCCGTTCCCAGGGGATGGGATATCTGGCCATGCAGGAAAGCGCCGTCCTGCATGGGCATCAGGAAATGGCGCAGCCAGCCGAGGCTTTGCCCGTCCAGGGCGGCATCGAATTCATCAAAGAACACCAGCGGGATCTTTCCGGAGAGCCCGGTATCGCGAACCTGGTGCAGAGCGTGGTGCAGGTCCTCCACGCCGGTGAATTGGGAAACATTGAATTCGAGCTTCTTGATGAGCTCGGGGAAAAGGGAGCGGGCGACCTCGTTGATGCCGAAGGACTTGCCCGAGCCCGGGGACCCGAAGACCGCGATCGACAGCGGTTTGCTCTGGCGGCTTTGGCTGCAGTATTCCGCGACCAGGGACCGGATGCCGCGAAAGCTCTCGATTTCCCGGCGGTCGGCGGTGAGCAGGGCCCCGAATTTCCCCAGGGGGACGTCGCGGAGCACGGTCTCCGGGCCCTCGAGGACGATGCGCCGGGCGATCTCCTCCAGGCTTTCGGCGTATCGGTCCTGGAGAATCGTCCAGAAGCCCCAACCAGAGGCCTTTTCGGCCGAAGTCGCCGTTTGCTGCAGATGCTGGACCGGGTCCTGGACCGCGGCCATGGAGCAGGGGGACTGGCTTTCGGCCAGAGCCGCCACGATCGTGTCCAAGGGGAAGGACAGGCGCAGATCGGCCTTTTTCGCTCCCCGCTCACCGTATCCCTCCTGGTGAAGACGGCGCATGGCATGAATCCCGGACTGGATGCTCTGCTCGATGTCGGGCTTGTCGGGAGCCAGCAGGATCTGACGGACGACGCTCGCGGCCAGGCAGGAATTATAGCCGATCATGCCGCCCGGGAAATTCCGGCTCCAGGTGCCTTCGATGCCTTGGGAGTCGAAGAAGAGAGTGCCGCGGCGCCGGCGAAGAAGGAATGCGCCGGAACTGTCGAACGAACAGATCACCGCGGCGCAGTCGGACAGGGCATTGACCCGGGGGTTGTGGACCAGCTCCCAGGCCAGATCCTGGGCCGTCCGCTCCCAGGAGAGCTCGCGGCTGATCTGGACCTCGGTGCGGCGCAAGTCGTTGGCCGTCATGATCACGATGACCCGCTCGGCCCATTCGTGGTGCAGCCTTTCCCAGAGCTCTCCGCGGGCGACGGGCCGGGACATTTTCAGCACGATCCAGGGCTTTGATTCGCCCTTTTTCAACAGGCCGGACCAAAGCTCAGGCCGATCGCGGAAGCCGAGATCGGCGTCGTCCAGGACGATCAGGTCGGGCGTAACGGCGGCCTTGCCTTGTGGCTCGATGAATTCGGCCCAGCCGTCCTCGCTCCGGTCGAGGCCGATGAACTCGGCGACTCGCCAGGCCGGGGGCTCGGGGCCTCCCTTTTCGCTATACTTAAACAGGGACCACTGGGCGTAGGAGTGGTGGAAGCGGCCGTCCGGCGGACATACGGGCTGCCGGGCTTCTGATATTTTAGAAACCACGAAATCGCCCTGCCCCCGTTTCTTCATGTCCAACGCCAGCGCTTCGACGAGGTCTCCCAGCAGGGCCGCCCCGCCTCGCTGCCAGCAGGCCCGGGTGCGGTCGTCGGGATTCCAAGCCTGCCCGGCGCCGTCGGCGCGGCGGATGCGGGCGATATTCCAGTCGATCGTGAAGTCGCCGGTCACCAGGACGGATTTTTTGTTGGCTGTCATGGCTTTCCCCTCGCGGCCGCAATTATGACCAATATTTTGATAATATTCAAACGCCGTCGAGAAAAATCTAGGATTTGTCGGCCGGAAACACGGTCAGCGCCCTCCGGTAATCCTCGATCAGCTCGTAGACGCCGCCATAAACCTTGCGTCCCTTCGCCCCCTCCGGCGCGTGAATAATGCCCGAATAGGTGCACTTGGCTTCCAAAAAGTCGAAATCCGTCAGCGTCTTGTAGAGTTCGTTCCACAGGGCGCCATAGACCTGTTGGAAGGGGAGCTCGGAGAGCTTGCGCAGATTGGCGGTCTTTTGATCGTCCCGGGCGATGATGAGCGGCTGGGCCGCGAAATAGGCGGCCAGCTTGGCATGGATCATGGCCTTGTTCTCGCCGGCCAGGTAATCGGCATCCGCCACCTCTCCCATCTGGCGGTGAAAGAACCCCAGCAGCGAAGCGCCGTCGGCGCTGCGTTCGTTCAGGTAGGGCTCCATGTCGAAGTAGAATCGCGACCAGACGACGACCGGCAGCCGCTGCTCGGGCGGCTTGAAAAAGGAGCGCTTCTGAAAATCGCCGAAGACCTCCTCGTCCCGGGAGAGGAGGTCGATGATCTCGTCTTCGGACAGGCCGTTTTTTGCGGCCCGTAAATAGGCAAGGCTGCGCGAGACCAGGATGCGGCCGTGGTTGGATTCGGCTGAAATCCGGGAAAACAGCTGCTTGATGATCCCCATCACTTCGGGATCGAGCTCGACTTTCACGCTCGTCGAGGGCCAGTTCCGGGCCTCCTCGAAGGCAAACTTCAGATAGAGGGGCAGCCCTTTCTTAGCGAACTTGTCGAGCACCTCTTGGCGCTGATGCGGCTGAAGGGTTCGGCCCGCGCTCTTCAACCACGCCTCGAGAATCCGGCTTCCTTCGGCTGCGGGCATGGACTGCAGCTCGATCTGGTTGGCGGGATCGATTTTTTTCTTCAGAGTTTCCCAGCAGTCCGCCGGTGCCGTCGAAACCACGAGATGCATGGAGTCGGGCAGGGACGCGGGCAGCCAGAGGAGGTTGCGGGCGTTGTGGCTTTCCGAGAGCTGGTCCAAGGCGTCGAGAAACACGATGAGGGGCTTCGCGGCCGTGGCCAGGGCCATCCGCTTGGGGAACTCCTCGGACAGTTCTTTGTATTCGCTGGGGACGGTCGACTCGTCGCCGCCGTAGGCCCGGGTGACCTGCCGGCATAGCCCTTCGAGCAGCGAGCGGACGTCGCTCGATGAGGGC
>Ga0315286_10000300_pt1 | contig 40282 bp, 64 predicted proteins | sample YL17G10_0_MG_FD_205038 | JGI IMG/M metagenome (GOLD analysis project Ga0315286, IMG submission 205038) | Sediment microbial communities from Yellowstone Lake, YNP, Wyoming, USA - YL17G10_0 | ecosystem: Environmental > Aquatic > Freshwater > Lake > Sediment | place: USA: Wyoming | collected...
TGTGCGAGGTTGAGAAACAGTTCGACGCAAACACAAAGGGCCGTAAAAATGTTGTCAAAATTAAAGCCAGATCGCTGGATGCTGTTAAAACTTTTGCAGATCGGTCGATTGATGCGGTGTACATTGATGCATCCCGCGATTACCAGTCTGTCAAAAATGATATTGTGGCATGGCTTCCGAAATTGCGGGCTGGCGGGTTTTTGTGCGGGCATGATTACAGTTCGACAAAATTTCCGGGTGTTGTGAAGGCCGTCAATGAGCATAAACGTCCAGACAGGATTTTCCCGGACACGTCGTGGGTGGTCAGGGTATGATTGACATGTATTTGACGGACTTTATTGATATTATCTCAATAGCGGTCGATGAATGGGGAACGTCAAATCAATCAGTGGTGTCAAATGTACCTGCAAGGATTGAGGATACAAACAAGATTGTTTTTGACGCAAACGGAAAAGAGCTGGTTGGTAATATTTTAGTTATGGTAAATTCGATGTATAAAATAAAAAGTTCGGATAAAATTCGGATACGAAAAAAAGCCGGAGTGTCCTTTGATATTAAAGACAAAATGTTTGCTATAAAATCGTTAGGCGAACAGCAGGGGTTCACCGCAACACATTGGGAGATATATTTGTAATGGCAACAGTGAAAGGTGTATTCAATAAAAACTGGACTCTCCCTTTAAATGAGGGATTAAAAAATCTTAAAAAACGATTTGCAGAAGAAGATAAAAAAGCAAAAATTGCTGTGGCGTTACAACTTTTAAACTGGGTTGTCAATGGATCCCCGCGGGAGGAAGTCAAGCCTCCGATCCGTGAGGGAATTTTGAGGGGGTCAGGGTCTGTATTTGTTGGCGGGGATTTGATCCACACAACGGCTGAGTTGTACCCAGAAGGAACGCCGGCGAAATCGTTGAGTGAGAAAAGCGATGATGTGATTACGGTTGGATTTAATACGGCGTATGCAGCCCGGATGCATGAGACAACCTGGACGCCGGGAGGAGAGCCTCCATCTGGACCATCGGTAAAAAATCCTGACATGTTGCGGGGTGTTGGTAATAAATTTATTGAGAAACATTTAATAGCCGACGGAGCGGCGTTGTTGGAGTTGTATTCAACGCTAATAAAAAAGGCGGCCATGAAATGATTTATAATCTGGTTGAGCATTTAAAAACGCAATTTGCAAATGAGCGGATTTATTGTAATGCTAGAATACAGGTGGCAACCGAAGATTTTATACCTGATAGATGCGTGTTGGTTACAGAAACAGGCGGCGGAGAAACACCGTGGTTCCAATATGTGAGAAAAACCGTGCAAATTTTGTGTCGGGATTTTGATATTCCGAAGACCCGGAAATTGGCATGGGATATTTATAAATTTATTACAAGTCGGTTTGGATTGATATTGCCACAGGTCGTAGTAGACGGTGTGACATACCCGGCAATCCAGACTGCACAAATATCAGCGATGCAAGAGCCATACTGTCTTGGCGCGGATGAAACAAGTAGAATAGAGTTCACAACAAATTTTATGATTTATTATGTGAGGTGACAATATGGGGAATCCTCCTATTGGAAATAATTTTTGGGAAGGGCCTCTCGGTGTTGTCCTGCTTGAGTTTGACGGACTGAAACTCGGGAAAACTACAGAGGACACAAGCATTGAATTTATCGAGGACATTAAAGACATCTTGTATCAGCAGGATGGTACACAGCCGTATGATAAAATTCCTACGGGGCAGGCGTGGCAGGTAACTGCAAAATTCGGGGAAATCAAAACGGCCCTTATTGCAAAACTGTACCGCGGTATAACAATCGGCGGAAACAGCCTGCTTGCTGGCAGGGATTTGTACAGGTCTGGACGTGACAATTTTACAAAGCCGCTTATTATTACTCGAGTTGATAGCGATGGAGTTGAGTCCACAGACCCGCTTTTTATTTTAAACATTTTTAAGGCGATGCCTTTGCCGACAGGGCAGATTGCATATGGCGCAGACACTCAAAGAGATGTGGAGATCGTGTTTTATTGTTTTTACGATACTACACACAATGCATTTTTTTACAGTGGGCACGCGTCGAGCGTTGGAATCTAAACAAAGAGTGCTGGTATTTTTATCAGCACTTTATTTTTAAAAGGGGATGGAAATGGTAGAACAATTTAGAGAAGATTTTACGCCTATTGAAATTGAGTTAGTCGATTCAACAGGGAAAAAAGATGTGAAGAAATCAACTTTTATGTCATCGAGGGCGTGGAGGAATACCATGCTGTTTTTAAACGATGATAAAAAAGATGCACTTGAAAAGAATATGCTTTTTATGGCTACGGTATTTGGCGGGAGTCCGGGAGATTATGAAAAATATTCCGGGCGGCTTTTGTCAAAAGTTATTGAGTATTACACAAAGAGGGTGTCAGGCCCTTTGGATTGACGGGGCGGTTAAAGTCCGTTCTTAATTTGGTTGCAAAGGGGATTAGTTTTGACACACTTGCAAAACTGGACGACAGCGTTGACTATAGACAGTCGGGTAGCATTGCCGGAGAGCTCGCAAAGATCGCAGAGATCAACAGGCGTGTTGATCAGCTTGATTTTGCCGAGGCGTGCGCTATGGGATGCGGGGCAGTGCAGTCAAAAAAAGGGAGTCAGTCGTATAACAAGTGGAGAGCGTCGATGATTCGGGGAATCAGGAAACTTGAGGGTGAAAAGATTTTGACGGTATGGGATCGCATACCGAAAAAAAGTACAAAGAGGTAGCAGGATGTCGTTTGATGTTGGTGCGGCAGTTGGGAGATTACTTTTAGACACGCAAGGTTGGGATAGTGCAATAAATCAGGCTATCGAAAAAGCGACAGGGCTGGAAAATATAACTGGATCACTCGATAGAGTTAAAAACGCTTTTCAGCCGGTCATTGCTAAAGCGATGGAGTGGGTCAAGGCGTTCGCGGAGTCGGATGCGGCAACGGCGCGATTAAATGCCGTGCTTGCCGCAACCGGGGGGACTGCCGGGGTTACGGCGGAGCAGATAAATAAACTTGCAACCGAGATGCAGAGGACGACAATCTATGAGGACGATGCCGTAAAAAATGCGTCTGCGCTTTTGCTTGTCTATGACAAAGTCAACAAAAATATTTTTCCGGAAACTATAAAACTTGCGGCGGACATGGCCACTATTTTTGGTGGAGATTTATCAAGTAATGCTCAACAGTTGGGCAAGGCATTGCAAAATCCGGCTGAAAATTTATCCGTACTGAACCGGACGACGCGAGCGTTTGATGAAGAAACTCAAAAGATGATTAAAACGATGGTCGAGGCAGGCAGGGTAACGGATGCGCAAAATTTAATTCTTGAAACGTTGGAAAAAAAGGTGGGCGGTGCGGCGGAAGCTATGGGAAAATCGGCGGCCGGTGGGATCGCACAATTGACAAACATGATCGAGGATTTAAAAGAGAATCTCGGCGAGGTCGTGTATACTGGATTTAAACCGTTTATAGAGGTTATAAAAACCGTACTTGATTCGTTTAATTCAATTGAGGCTGGGGCCGGAAAAACCATAGCGGTATTTATTGCGATAGGTGCGGCATTGACGTTGGCGTTTGGTCCAGCCGGTGCGATAGTTGCGGGCGTGGTCGGGTTGATAAATTTAGGCAAGGCCCTTGATGACGCGAGCGGGCCTGCAAAAGTTTTAAAAGAACAACTCGAAACGCAAAAAAAAGCGACAGAAGCCCTTGCCGGGGTACACCGTAAAACGATTGATGGGTATATGCGTATGGGAGAGGCGCAGACTATTGCAAACGAAAACGCAAAAAAAGAAATCATGCTGCAGTATGATACTGCAATTGCCTATGCCAAAAAAAACGCGGCGATAGACAATGCTTTAGGCATTTCGATTGCGTTGGAAAAAGAAAAAACCATGATACAGGCTAAATGGGATTCTGATTCTAAGACGTATGACGAACGGGAGAAAGCGAGAATCGCAGAATTGAACCGGATACGGGCAGATGCGAACGTGGCAGAACAGGCGAGGCTTGATGTACTTTTTGGTAAATACGAAAAAAACGGAACCATTCAGCAAAAAACCGACAAAGCAAAATGGGCGGCTATCGAGGGAAATTCTGCGGCGGCGACCGGGGCGATTATCGAGGATCAGCAATCTATTACTGATGCGCTCAATGCGGAACTGACCAAACAGATACAAAAATATATTGACACGTACAATCAAATAAGCGGAGTTGTGGGAACAATTGTAAATGCTATGTTTGCGGGACAACAGCAGGGATTTAAAAACGAAACGATCGCTTTAGATAATGAATACAACGTAAAACGAAAATATATCGAGGCCAACGTTGCTGACGAAACTGAACGTACAAAACAAATAGAGACGTTGGAAAAAGAAAAAGCAAAGAAAATTGCAGACATAAAACGCAGGCAAGCGGAATCTGAAAAGGCCGGAGCAATATTTTCTGCGGTAACATCGGGGATCCAAGCGGTAATGTCAACGTTTTCTACATTCGGTTGGCCGTGGGGGTTAATTCCTGCGGCGATAATGGCAGGGATCACAGCCGTAAATGTTGCACAAATTATGTCACAACCGATTCCAGAATTTGCGAAAGGCGGAATAACAACCGGAGGTATGGCGATGGTTGGGGAAAAAGGCCCGGAGCTTGTAAATTTTGGATCATCTGCGAGAATATTTTCTAACGAGCAATCCAAAGGAATGATGGGAGTCACTGTACAAAACACTTTCACAGGACCAATAAATTCGGAGATTGACATTGACCTTGCCATGCGCAAAGCTGGTAAAAAATTGCAGAATGCAACGAGGACGATATGATTGAGGTTTTGACACTTACTGATTATAACGGTAACGCATATACATTTCCTGGGTCGTTCTGGATTTCAGACGATCCGTTTTCTAAAAATATTTCAGTACAAAAAACTTTTTACTCGGCGGGCGGGAGAAACATATCGGACAGTACCATCAATCCCCGGACTGTTGGAGTCAAGGGCACGCTGTACGCTAATGGCGGACAGACGTATGAGCAACAGCGCACAGCGTTGATGTCTGCAATAAACAAAGGCGGATTTTTATCACGCAATTTCGCCGGTGGGTCAAATAGATTTTTAGAGGTTGTGATTTTGGATTGCGCTTTTGGCCCAGAAGAGGGGCTGGCTTTAAAAGATGTTGAGTTGACTTTCTCTTGCGAATTTCCGTTGTGGCAAGAGACTACTCCGATGACAGATACCACGGTTGTGGCCGGGAATGATACGCTGACAATTGACAATAGTTTGTCTGAGCACATTGTCAAACCGGTTATTACTATCACGGCAGATCAAGCGGCGAATTTGCCGTCTGTAAAAATGATACAAAATTCAGACGGTGGAATGGTCTTTGAATACAATGATCCAAATTTTTTAATTGGCGATGTTTTAGAAATCGATTGTGAACATGGAACCGTAAAAAGAAACGGAACCGACTCAATTGCCTTTTTTAAACCTGCCCGTTTTCTCCGATTGCACCAAATGATAAATAGTATTAATTACGAGGGAGGCGCGTGTACAATTGTATTTACCTATAGGACGGTTTACCTGTGAGAAATCAAACGTATGGTGATGACAGATTTGGTAAATATTTATATGGAGGTGGAGTTCCTCCCGCGACGCATGACGCAAATGGGGCGGTATTTGTTGAGGTTTACGATCAAAACGGAAATTATAAAACAAATTTTCAGTCTGGAGTTGGTGATTTTTTAGGGTGTAGTTTTACTCACGATGTGTCAGGGTGTAGAGATTTTACGCTAAACTTTTCCAGCAAACAAAATCTAATAAAAAGGGATAGGATTAAAATATCTATTTTTAATTCAATCGATTGTTTTTTTACCGGGGTTGTCCGAAAAATTCCTATTGATGGAAGTACGGAAGCAAAATATGAATATACCGGGTTTGGGTATAATGATTTTTTGATACGGATAAATACTGAATCAAAAGTATACGCAAATAAAACGATAAATTATGTTGTTATGGATTTACTTGATACCGTGATTGTGGTTAAAAGTCCGATTACAAAAAACCTTGCAAAAATATCTTGTCCGGCGATAACTTTACCAACCTGTGATTTTGGATACAACAAGATGCAGGATGCTCTTGATGCGTTAAAAAAAATTGCCGCGTCTTCCGGGGTTGAATATATCACGGGGGTTGACAGAGAGGGTGATTTCTTTTTTCGTCCACGATTGACTGATATACAAAAAACATTGGTTGTGAGCGCGAGGGGAGATGACGGGATTGACGAGTATTCGCCGGAGGAAGAATCGGAGCCGAGGTCAAAATATTTTTTATTTGACAAGGCGGGAATTTATATAAATACGATTGCAAGTCTTGACGATATAGATATTTTTGAGGAAAAACTTGTGGCGCCTGAAATTGACAATGTGTCAGCGGAACTATGGGCCGAGGGCATGATGTTGGAAAAAAACGCTGTTGAAAAACGGGCTACAATCAGATGGAAAATAGAGCAGAGCTATCCTGTTGTTATGGTTGCGGACGGTACTGTCCGGGTTATCTGTAACATACCACCTACGGATTTGATATTGACAGGGCTTGGTTATGGTATGGGATACTACGGCGAGGGTTTGTATGGTGGTGAGCAATACAATGGCAAGGACCTTGATGATATTTTAAAAATAGTGCAGGTAAAATATACGTTAATGCCGGGAGTTATGATGCGGGATATTGAGTTGGGGAGTCTGCCGGTACGGATGGACGATCAAATTATTTCAGTCAATAAAAATTTAGTTGATTTAAGAATCAGCTTGGGGAGATGATATGGCAAATTACGCTTTTAGAAAACCGATAATTGGAGCTGACACGAATGCATGGGGGGCTTTTAATGATGCATTTTTGCGGTCTGCGTTAGGCGAACTATCGGCAGAGTTGTACAATGACGGAGGAGTGTTAAAATTATCCAAAGGGAGAATAGGAATTAATGATGGTGTCGTTGAGGCAATATCTGTAATTGATACTATCACTACACTATCGCTTGTCGGTTTGACGGCGGGACGGTGGGCGGCGGTAGAAATGGCAGTTGCCGGCACGGTGGTGACAATCTCAATTACCAGCATTGCGGCAGGCACCGATGAAGGAACCATGCCTGCGGCGGTCAAGGCGGCGTATGATTACGAAAAAAGAGCATATCATTTGACTGCAGGCAAAAGGCTGATAGGAATTGCCTTTATAAAATTGGCGGGCACACTCGGATTGGTGATAAATTGCGAAAACGGGAAATTAGGGTTTAAAAATATTGTGACTACTCAATATATTTCATCTGCCGGAGTATTGACCCTGTCCTATGTTGCATCATACGTGCAAGAGATAGGTGCATGGAATATGGATACTGCTCCTTCGCTGGATTTGTCGTATAACTACAGGGTTACAAATCCGTTGTCAATCGATGTTGTCATATATCAAGATGCTCCCGGTACACAGCATTTTTCTTTATATAATTTTACAAATGCCGCAGACCCTACTTTGATAGCCGGCGGGCTTTTTGGTTTTTCCTCCATCACTTTATCGTTAGCTCGCCGGACCGGAAGTGTTTTTGATGGTGCTGCCTTTAGCTCTGTTTTGGTGAATCGTGGTTTTGTCTACGTGTCATATTTTTTATAAGGAGTTTTTATGGCAAATATTTTTAAACCTGAACCTATAACTTACGGGGATTATAACGCGTGGGGTCCTAAAGAATTGGCGCAAAACGAACCCATGACGGGAGTCTTGACAAGCAAATTATATCTTGACGGATTGGCTTTAAAATTATCGGTTGGGTCAATCGGATTGAATAACGGGTCAAGTATCGGTATCTGTAAAATAGACACAGTTATAACCATATCACTGGCAGGGCTTACAATTTCGGAATGGGCGAAAGTCGAAATGTCCGTAGTGGGTACAACGGTCGTGCTTGCAATAACGTCAATGGGTATCACGACACCGCATATTTTGCCAACCGCTTTTACGGGTGCTTTTGACGGTGCAAAGGGGGCATACCACATTGTCGCTACAAAAAGATGTTTGGGAATTGTTTTTATCAATGCCGCAGGCGCGTGTGCTGGTATCATAAATCCAATGTCGTTTATCGATGCATATGATGGATATTCGACAAGCAATGATGGACTTGGATTTTATTATTATTTTAGCAAAAACGTGCAGTCAAGCAAACCGGTTAAAGTGCAAAAGGCGTTTATCTTAGACACTACTTTGCCTGACTTGCAGGAGGACACTGAACTTGTGGCGTCTTTGATGGGCGGCAGGCGCGCAACACTGCCGACGCTTGCGGACAATATCGGGCGGGTGATTACGCTTTGGAAATTGGAGGACAATCAATGGTGGTCGGAGGTTGCCGGCGAGGGCGCGGAGACAATCAACGGAGATAACATTTATTACCTCCGGCGGGTGCATGATTACATTACCGTAGTCGGGGAGACAACTGGCTGGCATATCATCGCAAACGGCGCGCCGAAAATTGTTGAACTCGGATGGACAAATGCAACAGATTTTACAAACCAACATATAGGATGCGCAGTGGCATTGACAGCGGCGGCGAATTTTTTAGTTGGAGACAAAATAGTCGGCACAACGTCGGCAAATTATGGATGGATAATCGGTAAATCTGGAAATACGGTTTATCTGCGCGATCATACTGACACTTCGACGACGGGATGGGCCAACGGAGAAACAATAACGCGATGGACGGTTGATGGTGCAACAGCGACAACGACGACAACTACAGCGGCGAGCAGAAACGTTGACGCTGATTTTTACCATGGATTAAATTCAACATTACCAAAAATAAAATTTACACTTTTGCTTTGTATTGCTGTTGCGGTAGCCGAGGCCTCGATGGTTTATAATTTGACAGGTGTTGGTGATGGAGGTGACGTGACATACGATTCCTCTGGAGTTTCTCTGTATGCCGCTACGGTTAATCAGGCAACAATACAAACTGGTACTGACGGATGGACTTACGTTAAAAGCGATGGCACGATAGGAAAAACAGCTGCGCAAGATTGGTTTTTTAATATAATTGCAGAGGTGAAATAAAATGAAAATACTGACAGAACTAACAGGAGTAAAACGTGAAATATTTTCTTTTGGAAACGACCTAAAAGAAACCGAAGGACTTTTTTTAGCGGAAGGGAATTTTGACCTTGACGGAAAACGCAAACGGGATTATTTCTACATTCCGGCGACAAACACCATCCGGTTGAAAACGCAAACGGAACTTGACGCGGAAAAAGAAAAAGCGCGGCGGCAGAAAAAAATAGAAAAAGTATCCGCGAAAATCGGCGTACTGATCGAGGCGGCGGCAACCTACGCGGATTTGAAAGTGGCAGTACAGGCGATACTGAACGAACCGACAGACTGAAAGGTACACAATGGCAAAATGCGAATTTCATGATATGGAGATGGAGACGATAGCGAGGAGGATTGATGGGATGGAAAAGAATCAAGGCGAAATTTTTACAAAACTTGACGGCATCCGGTTGACCTTATCCGATGCGCTCATGGGTATACAAAAAATGATGAACGGTGTGCTGATAAAAATTATTGTTATAGTCGGCGCGGGGCTGATTGGTGCAATTATTTTTATCGCTATCGAACTTAAAAAGGGGCCGTGATGTGCATGGATAAACGATTTTTTGCGATTGACCCGGAGTGCGAGGGGACACCGATACCGACGGAACGTATATTTCAAAAGCGAAATTGTGCGGTAACGGAACTTGTCATACATCATTCAGCGGGAACGAATTTGCGAGGGAACACACCGGAGATCGTGGCCGGAATTTTTGGCACCGAGGGGAAAAAGCTTTTTTACTGGCGAGACAAAGAAAAAAAACTACAATTGATAGAAACTTTTTTACTGAATCCTTTTACCGGTGGGCCCACATGGGCGAACGCGCAATTTGCATTGTATAAACCAAATGGTAAATGGGTGTTAGTGCCGCTTGTCAAATATCCGGTGTCTGATATATGCTGGCACGCGGGCAATCGATATATAAATCAAATTTCATTTGGTGTTGAAATCTGTGGCGACTATACAGGGCAGTACGTCGAGGAGTCAGCACTCACGGCTATTGCTGATGTGTTTCGTCCGTATTCGGAGGAGCAAAAAAAACAAGGGCGGGTTTTTAATATTTCCGGGCATCGAGATCATTTTGTTACCGCCTGTCCGGGGATGATATACGAGCAGTTGGGTACACTGCGCAAACTGATGGAGGTGTAAAAATGGACGTGATGCAATTTGTAAAAGCGGGTTTGGTGTTGGGATTCGTGGGCGTGATCCAGATTATCAAAGCGCTGGTTGATCAGGCGCGGGCAAAAAAAGCGCAGACTCCGATTGACGGTACCGTTTGGATTGTAGTCGTGGCGGTATCCGGCATCATCATGTCAGTGATTTCCGCGGGGATTGACCAGACATGGGATGTGTGGATCATCGTGCAAGGCTCGTTTATTTACGCGGCGGCGGCGTCGTATGTGTATCAGGTCGGCAAAGCGGCGGCGGGCAAATGACAGAGCTAATTGTTTTTTTACTTGGAGCGGTTTTTTCGGCGATAATCCTATTTTTTAATTTTACATACAAAGGCGGCAAAAATGAGAAACCTATTGATCCCGGTGTGCCTCTTTTTGATGGCAACGATAGCAAGCGCAGAGCCAAAGTCAGAGTCAAAAAATTGTTGGACGCTCTCCGAAATGGAAAAAGCGATTGAGGATGTTTGCCAGATCTATGAGGGCGAAATTGATTTAGCACAAGCTGAGATCTACCGACTACATCAAATAATTATTGCGGTTGAGGTACAAAACGACTGGCTGATTTTTGGCGGTGTGTGTGCGGGCGGGCTGGCGGTCGTGATGTCAATTTTATATTTTGCGAAATAACGTTTTCCATTCCCTTCTTTTGGGCCGGTTAAATTCCGGCCTTTTTTTTTGCCCGAATGTCCGAGACAATCAAAAAACCATCAATATATGTCCGTTTACGGTCTTTTATGGCATATTTTGCCTGTTTTGAAGTAGTTTTAGGCGGACGGCACCAAATCGAGCGGAAAAGATGCTAATATATCGCCGTGACTGGACGCAGGCCTGTATAGTGGTGTCAACATACCATGCCGATATTGCACGTCGCGGCAGTGCCTTTTTAGTCAATACAGGGCATGCCGATTTTTGACACAATTTTGCTGTTGGATTAAGCCCGCAAAAGGACAAAAAAAATAAAATATTTTTAAAATGTGCTTGACATTAGGACCGTTCAGGGTTATATTATATATAGATAGTGTAAATAAAAACTATCTAAAAAGGAGAACGAAATGAACAGGAATATACAATTTGATATGATTAACGGAGTTACCGAGGTTTTAGATTTTGATGAGTCCGCCGATTTTTGCGGATCTTTTTCCGACCATAATGCAGATCGTGAATTTCTCCGCGGATGGTTCGGCGAGGAATTCGACGGCGAGAGGGCTATGGAAGTCGGAGAAAAACTTTTCGCCCTGATCGATGCCGAATACGGAATCAAAAAACTATAGGCCGAAACCGGGGCAACCCGGTCGCAGCGTAATGCGCTGCCTGATGAGGCCGACCCGGACGGTAATCCGGGGAAGGAAGATGTTATGGAAAATTACGAATTTCTATTCCAAGTCACTCCGACAGGAGTGACTGTAGAACTGGACGGGGATATTATTTTATCCCCGTATGGGGATAGTCCGCAGGTTTTCGAAAACTTGCGGAAAGCAGGTGCTTTCGTGGCAGAGTTTAAAAAGACTCTGCCACGGAAACTTTCCAAGGCAGAGGCTTTCCTCGCGGCGGAGATTTCCGCCTTGGAAGGAAAAAACCGCGGACTCGCGGCGGAAATAAGGGACAACGAAAAGTCCCTTAGTGACTTAAAGGAAAGGGCCCGATGGGCCGCAGAAGAAGCCGATCCGGAGTCGGCTTCTAATCGGCGGGAAGCCGCTACAAGGAGGCGTATATGACAAGGAATTTGACACCCCATGCGGTGTCAATAATAACTTATTCGGGGGAGATGATCACAATTCTCCCTGAAGAAAAACCGGCAAGGGTGGTCACCGTGTCGGTACAACTTGCCGTGGTGGACGGCATACAGATCATTCACCAAAAATTTGGGGAGGTAGAAAACCTCCCCGAACCACAGGCCGACCTGTTACTAATCGTGTCGCAGGTTGTATTTTCGGCCTGCGGAGACAGGTCTGATCTAGTGTTTCCCGCGGATTTTGTCCGCAATGCGGCAGGGGCGATAATCGCTTGCCGGGCATTATCTAAATAAAACCGGCCCGGACGGTTATCCGGGAGAAGGAGAAATTATGAATAAATTTTACAGCACGGGGGAGATGTCCGAGATTCTCGGCGTCCTCCCGCGGCAGGTTCGGCGAATTGCCGAAAAATTAGGGTGCGGGAAACTGCACGGAGGAATCTGGACGTTCTCGGAAAAGGATTTAAAAAAAATGAAAAACCGAAAAACCCGTACGGGGGTGAACCGTGGAAAATAAAACTTTCTCCACGGCATTTATCGCGGCGCAAAAAAAACTTCATAACCTGAAAAAAACCGAATCGGGATATGCGGACCGATACCAGTACGCCGGACTGTCGGCGTTGCTGGAAATGTTACGGCCAGCATGCAACGCAGAGGGGATTGCGATAATCCAAACATGGACCATCGTTGATGGCAGTTTGGCAATGATTACGACACTACTGCACGAGTCGGGGGAAAAATTTGAAACGGCGGCGACAGTCCCGCTTATCGAAAATGAGAAATTAATGTCTGGCATCCAGCGAGTCGGTGCGACTGTCACCTATCTGCGGAGGTATCAACTTTTTTCACTTTTTGGAATTGACGGGGAGGACGATGACGCGGATAAAAAATCGGAAACCGGTAATACGGAAAAATCGGAAACTAAAAATTTAAAATCTTCGGAAATGGCGGCGGGACTTTTGAAACAATTAAAAATCCTTGCCGAATCTGGATTGCTCGTCGTTGATGAGATAGCTACCATGCGCGAGGAGGCGCAAAAATCTAAAAAAAATACGGAACAGCTTGCGTGTCTGTTGCAGACATACGGGGATCTTTGTAAATCGAGGGGGGGGCAATGAGCGAAGCAAAGAAATCCATTGGGGGACTATGGATTAAAACGGCGAAAGATGAAAGCATGAAATTTTTTTCCGGAAATATCGAAATTGACGGTAAGAAAATTCCGATTGTGATTTTTAGAAATAAATACAAAGAGGAGGGAACGCAAAAACCAGATTTTTTAATTTACGAATCGATTCCGCTGGCAAAAAAACCGGAGGCAGTACCGGTTGATGATTTTGAGGATGATATACCGTTTTGACGGACAGCCGAGTTTGCCGGGTTGCGGGCTGACAGCTAAACCGGAAATTTTAACAGGAGGAATGGAAAATGGAAAATGAAACGATTGTAAAACAAACAACTGACGTGACAGTCAGGGCAACGGCCATGTGTATCACGACACAGGATCAATACGTGGATGTGGTAAATTTTGTCAAAGATATTAAAAAATTGACGAAAGAAATTGGAGAGACTTTTGAACCTATCGTAAAAAAAGCCCACGCGGCGTGGAAGGAGGCGACACAGCAAATGGCGAAATTTTTATTGCCGGTGGAGACGGCTGAGAAAATTTTAAAACAGAAAATGTCAACTTGGACTGCGGCGCAGGAGGCATTGCGACGGGCAGAGGAGAACCGAATAAGGGAAGCCGCACAAAAAGCGGCAGAGAAGGAACGTGAAAAACTGGCGAAAAAACTTGACCGCAAAGGCGACATAGAGGCGGCAGAGGAAGCGCGCGCGGAAGAAATTTATGTACCGCCGGTCAAAATTGATGCGCCTGTCACCGAGGGTGTATCCTATACAGAACGGTGGAAATTCGACGTGATCAGCGTTGACGACGTGCCGAGGGAGTACATGATGGTCGATACCGTAAAACTCGGACAGGTTGTCCGGGCGATGAAAGGGAATGTGACAATTCCCGGCGTAAAAATCTGGGTTGAGAAAACCCCCAATGTCCGATAATTTTATTTATGACGGCGGGGCCCATGAACACTATATGGGCCTGCGCCGTATTTATTCCGTGACTCAAATTTTATCCCTTGCCGGGAGAATTGACACCCGGTGGTATAAACGAGGGAGCGCGGAACTCGGAACGACAATACACAACCAATGCCATGACCTGCGAAACTGGATTTTTTCGGATGACGAACATCCAAAAGTCGAGGCATTTAAAAACTGGATGAAACTGTCAGCGGCTGAATTTGTAATAACGGAAATGGAAATTCCGATGCTTTCAGAACAATTTTATTATTGCGGGAAAATTGACATACTTGCAAAACGGTCTGGCAAATATTGTGTCATTGATATAAAATCAGGGGCACCGGAAAAATGGCACGAAATGCAACTTGGTGCATACGCATGGATGATCCGGGAGACATACAAACTAAAATATTTGCCGGACGGGTACGGATTGTATTTAAAAACAGGCGGTAAATTTAGTTTTCCAAAAAAAGACACTACGGTAGGATTCGCGGATTTTAAAATTTGCATGGCGGAGGTAATTACAAAATGAAAATAGTTTTAATATCAAGTTTATTTGATGCGAAAATCACGGATACTCATTATATGATTCCTTTGCGGTACGAGAATTTTTTGTATTTAAAAAAAATGGCAGAGAAGGCGGCAACAGACGAAATCATAACTACTATATCCGTAGCAGATAAAAACCGAACGACAGGGGAGAGATCGCAGAACCACCACATCAACGGACACATCCAGACGATAGCACAGGAGACGGGATCGGCGTTTGGTGCGGTAAAAGAGCATGTTAAAAAATTGGCGATTGATCGAGGGTATCCTTTTACCGAGTTGAGGGACGGAACAATTCTCCCGTGCAGCGAGAGCGATATAACAACAGAGCAAGCAGGATTTTTAATTGAGGCTATACACCAATTTGCGGCCGAATTTGGGATCCAGCTGAAAGGAGGAGATGAATGAGAAAACAAACCATGACGTCTCTACGCAAAAAGCTGGACAAGGTTTTTGCGGAGTACGTTCGCGCGCGCGACGGCAATGTATGCTATACGTGCGGACAACCGGGGAATCAGGCAGGACATTTTTTCTCTCGGAATCATTTTAGCGTCCGATGGGATGAGACAAATGTGCATTGCCAATGTGTGCGATGTAATTTGACTTTGGGTGGGAACGTGCATGCATACATACCTAAATTCGTTGAGCAGTACGGGCGACAGGCATACTACGATTTGCAAATCAAGGCAAACACAATTGCTAAACATAGTAATGACTGGATGCTGGAGCAGATAAATTACTACACAAAAAAAATGGAGGAATTGGAATGACGGACGAAATTGAATATACGGTGCGATTAAAAAATGGAAAAACGCTGACTGTCCGGGCGGAGGATATGACTGACATGCATAAACAAATGGCAAAAAAAGGCGAGGCGAAAAAAGATTATTATGTTGTCGGCTGGTTGAGATTGTCTTTGCCGAAACAGCAGGGATTCCCAGAAATTTATTGACAAGTCGTTTTATCTGTGCTATTGTAATATACAATTGTGACAGCAATTAATTTGAGTTTTTGAGCCTGTTGCGATGCTGTCACATTGCGGCAGGCTTTTTTTATTGGAGGTCAAAGTGTTATTAGAAAAAAAAGAATACAGGGATTTGATACCGCCATTGAGCGCTGCGGAATACGCGGGCCTTGAGCAGTCGTGCATAAAAGAGGGAATCCGGGAAGCGATAATAGCTTTTGACGGCTTTATCATTGATGGACATCATCGGTATGAGATTGCAAAAAAACACGGCCTTGAGTATCGGACAATCGAAATGGAATTTAATTGTAAGGATGATGTGCTCATCTGGATTATTGACAATCAGTTTGCCCGGCGCAACCTGCTGGACATCGTCAAGGCCGAGCTGGCACTGATGAAGAAGGCGATACTGGCAGCGAGGGGGCGAGCGAATATAGCGGACGGACAGGAGCGCAGACGATTGAAAGAGAGCGGCCTAACTTTATCAACAATTGATAAAGATACGCACAACACGCAAGCAGAGCTTGCCGGCATGCTTGGCTGGAGCACGGGCAAGTTTGCACAGGCGGAAATCATTATCAAAAAGGCGACACCGGAATTGCTAAAAGAGGTGCATCGCGGCGAGAAAAGCATAAATGAAGCGTACACCGAATGCAAAAAAAAAGAAAAAATAGAAAGACTAAAAATTCCTATCACTGAAGACACATCAAAAAAAAATATCAAATTGTTTTGTGCTGATATGCTATTAAAAATTCCGACAATAGGTAAATTTGATTTGATAATTGCAGACCCGCCGTATAATGTGACAGAATGGGAATGGGATAAAATAGGTTCTGATTTTTTACCACAAACAAAAAAATGGTTGCAGGTTTGCAAAGATGCGTTAAAAGAGCAATATCATTTGTTTTGGTTTTGCTCTCCGTCTTATGCGGCAGATATAGAAATGATTTTTAGAGAATTAAATTTACCTATTTTGTCAAGGATTGTATGGCACCGAAGGAATATGAGTATGGGTAGTGTTATAAAAAATAAATTCATTGATTCATGGGAAATGATTTTCCATTCTGGAAATCGTGAATTGAATTTACCTACAAAATGGGATGATAAAAGATTCGACGTTCAAACGTTCGCAGTACCGCAAACTAATTTTACCGATATGAAAATACATCCAACACAAAAGCCGATAGAATTAATAAAAATACTTGTAGAATTTGGATCTCATGATGGATGCAGAGTTCTTGATCCATTCGCAGGTTCCGGAGTTACTGCTGCAAGTTGTGACCATAGAGAGTACGTATTAATTGAAAGGAACAAGGAATATGCAACAACCATCAAAAACAGATTTAATCTTTGAAAATAATTGGAGAAGGCAACAAGAAATAAAAGGGCGTGTCCTGATCGATGTTATTTATAATAAATTATTTTCTACACAAAATTATAAATGCATGATTTTACGGAATGAGAGAGAAGATGCAGATATACTTGATAAACATTTCGCGATTGATGTTCAAATAAAAACATTGACGGGGTTGATTCTTGTTGGACAAGAAAAAGTTTTAAGCAATGAATTTGTAAAATTTAAAAGTTTGACGATAGAGCATTATCAAAATTGGCGAACTATGGAAATTGGAGATTGGTATAAAATGGCCGTTCAGTTTTATTTTGTTGGTTATCTAAATAAAGAAAAAACTGGTTTTGAAATATGGGTATTGGTTAATTGGGCAAATATAGTAAAAAGAACTTTTTTAAATGAAATAAAATGGATAGAGCAGCAAAATAAAAAAGAAGGAGCGAAAGCATCTTTTAAGTATTGTCATTTTGATTCTTTGCCTCCGGATTGTATTATGTATTCTAGTTTGGTTGGCGCATGACTGGCTTCAGTCTGAGGCGTTTAATTCGGTACGGATTTGAAATCGGCGGGATTGACACCTGAGTTTATCCGTGCTACTATTGACCGTGCAAATAATCAGGGCACGTTATCATGCAAAATCAAGAGCCCTTTTTTATCGGGGCAAGACTGTTTTTTTGCATGGCAGTCGGCAGGAGTGATTACCTGCACCCGATATAAAAGGGCTTTTTTTATTGGAGGGTGTGAAAATGAAAATTGATTGGTTAAAATTAGACGTGAATATTTTAAACGATTCTAAAATAAAACTGATTCGTAACTATCCGGACGGTGATAAATTGGTTGTTTTATGGATTGGCTTATTATGCCTTGCGATGAAAAGCAATGAGTCTGGTTTAATTTACGTGACGCAGGGTATCCCTTTTTCTGTCACTGATTTGTCGAACGAATTTGATATAGAAATTAAAACGGTAGAACTTGGATTGAGTTTATTCCGGCAATACAATATGATTGAAATTGCACAGGGGGGAACAATAGAAATTATAAATTTTGAGAAACACCAAAGCCTTGACAGAATTGAAAATATGAAAAAATTAACAAATGAAAGGGTTAGAAAATTCCGGGATAAACAAAAATTGATATGTAACGTTACTGAAACGTTACGTAACGCGGATGTAACGCAACAGATTAGACTAGATAAGACTAGACTAGATAAGAATAAAGAAGATAAGACAATCAAACCAGATAAACCGACTAAACCAATTAACACAATCGAAAAGAATACTAATTTTATCACTCTTTACAACGCATATCCTAGACATATCGGAAAAGTATTAGCATACAAAGCATATACAGCGCGGATAAAAGAAGGGGTACTACACGATACACTAGTGATAGCGGTTAAAAATTACGCGGCGGAGGTGGAAAGAAACCGGACGGACGAAAAATATATCATGCATCCGGCTACGTTTTTAGGGCCATCGGCGCGGTATGCTGACTATGGCGGGCAGAAAGAGGTAAACCAGAAACCGGAGCTGTTTTGTCCGGAGTGCGCGGCGGTTATTTCAAAAAACAGTTTTTGCTGGAATTGCGCGAGGACGATGAAAGGGCTTACGAAAAAGCCGAAAATTGAAGAATTAAAGGAGGGGTGAAAGATGGACAGTTTAAATTCAGTGTTGATTGAAGGGACGATTGAGGGAGCGGTCGAAACGGTGCTAAAAGATGAAGCTGCGGTATGCACTTTTACAATTTCGTCAAACAGATTTTACAAAAGAGCGAAAGAATACCAAAAAGAGATTTCTTTTTTCACCGTAATGGCATGGGGCGAGGTTGCTATAAAATGCGCACTGCTATCACCGGGGCAGGGCGTTCGCATTGTCGGTCGGTTGTGGCAGAGCAACACTGGCGCGGTATTGGTTCGTGCTGAGATTGTGGAGAGCAAACCGGAGAGCGCGGAAAAAAAGGCTTGACAAATTACGCCGGGGCGAGTATAGTTATAGATAGTAAATCCCTTGACAGGGATGTTATAACCATGTTTTTAAATGAGCCGTAAAAGGTTCAGGGTGTTTTGACAGGGGTCACATGGTTCCTCTGTCAGACTGTCAACCCTGAATTTTGTACGGCTTTTTATTTTTTAGGAGGTTTTATGACAACAAAGGAAATTGCGGAGGCGGTTGGAAAAACAGAACGTAGCGTGCGAAACTGGGTAGCGAAGGTGGCGGAAAATTTTTCCGCCGTGGCGGAAAAATCTTCCGCGAGCACTTCAACATATCCTGCTGATTATGATTTGGAAGAAACTTGCCTAATTATCGAAGAGGGCATAGGAAAGAATGCCGCCGATCTTTTTAGGATGGGGGCGAAAAACAATGTAAAGGTAGTTCCACAAAATGTGGCAGGATTTGACAAATTGGCAGAGTCCATTCTGTCGATGGTTTCCGCTGTCACTCGGTTATGCGACAGACAGGAATCTCAAGAGGGTCGACTTTCCATTCTTGAGAAAAAACCTTTACAAATTGATTTTACTCCAGACCGATATTCGATTTTAGGATATTGCAATTTCAAAAAAATACAGATTACATATTCCGAGGCAATCCAGTACGGAAGGAAAGCTGCAAAAATCACGAGGGAAAAAGGATTTGAGGTTCGGAAAATTGCGGATGAGCGGCATGGTACTGTAGGGAGTTATCCGATCGAGATACTCAATGATATTTTTGAACTATAAAAAGATAGGTGAAGCATGAGATTAAACGAATACGAGCGGGCCATACTTGGATCCGTGTTGATTGATCCGGGGATGATTGATGAGTGCGTGCTTTTGCCTGAGGATTTTACGCAAAAAGAAAATCGCTCTCTGTTTGCCGTATTGCAACAAATGCGGGTTGATCATAAACCAATCGATTTAGTTACCGTGGCACAGGAGATAGACAAGGAGATTGTGCCTGTACACTATCTAGCGGGGTTGCCGGAGCTGTCGGGAAATTTTGAATTTTACGTGCGGGAAATTTTGAGGGTGTCGGTTGCGCGGCGGTTGAAAAAATTACCGCTGTTGATTGAGGATGCGCTAAAAATTGGAGACGCATACGAGGCTATCGAGATAATTGACAAATATATCCATGAGCACGGCGACCGGAAAGAGAATAATATTTTCGAGGTGAAAAATTTACTGACACCGGCGATTAACAGGATTGAGGCGGCGTATTCCCGGAAGCCGGGGACTATGAGCGGGATCACGACAGGATTTACAGGGTTGGATTTGTCAACCGATGGATTTCAAAACGGGGATCTTATTTTTGTTGGGGCGCGGCCGTCAATCGGAAAAACAGCGATTTTGTTACATATGGCAAAGTCGGCGGCACAGGCGGGGCACGTTGGGGGAATTTTTAGTTTGGAAATGGACAAAAATTCTTTGATGAATCGAATTATTGCGGCGGCTGGAAAAATGGAATTACTGGCTATCAGGTCGGGAAAAATGCGGACTAGTGATTTTCATGATTTATTGAACGGCGCGGAACAGATAAACAAAATGAATTTGTTGATTGACGATACACCGAACATGCATATTCGAGATTTAAAAGCGAGTGCGAGGAAAATGCACCGGATGGGAGCGCGGATTTTGTATGTGGATTACTTGACGTTGATTAGAGATTCAAACCGGGGGATGCCGAAACATGAACGGGTCGGGGAAATTACAAAAGATTTACGGCAGATAGCGAGGGAGTTAAAAATTCCGGTTGTTGTTGCCAGTCAGTTGAACCGAGACGCGGAAGGGAAAAAGCCGAGCTTGGCGGAATTGCGGGCGTCCGGGAGTGTGGAGGAAGATGGGGATGTGGTGATCCTTTTACATCGAGATCGCAAAGGGGATGATTTTTTTGTGATGTTGGAAAAACAGCGGAATGGCCCGGTGGATGAATTTCAAGTTAATTTTCATAAACCGTCGGCGAGTTTTTCGGATTTTTAAGGAGGGCGTGAAAAATCCTTGACAAAAAGATGAATATGGGTTATGATTTGATTGACTGATAGGCAGTCAATAAGTATGGTTTTTGAACCCCTGTGATTTTTGCCTATCAGAAATTGCGGGGGTTTTTTTATTGGTGAGGCGAGGCGCGGCAGGGCGGGGCCGGGCCCGGCGCGGCTTGGCATGGCATGGCACGGCAGGCACGGCGAGGCAAGGGCGCAGATGCGTACCGAAAAAAAAGAAGAAAGGGAAATATTATGGCAAAAACAAGAGAGACGACGATCGAGTTAAAACCGATTAACATTCAGAAAATTTTAATGGAAATAGAAGGGGATTCGCCTTTAATTACCCATGCATGGAGTGCAAAGTCGAAAAAGGAAATGCTGGATAAAATGCAGAAGAAAGCAAAAACGGCAAGGGTATCGAGAGACCCGGAGAAAGATTATCAAGAGGCGTTTTATAGATTGCCCGGAGGAGAACCAGGATTCCCGACGATAGGATTCAAAGCGGCCGCAGTGAGCGCGGGAGGACGTTTCTCTGAAGGTATGAAAATGACGGAAATGCGCGGATCATTTCACATTGAAGGGGAACTTGTGGAAATCATAGGTGAACCTGAAATGAGAGAGGACACGGTACGGGTTGGCATGGGATCTGCTGATTTACGGTATCGACCGGAATTTAAAAACTGGAAAACGTATCTGCCTATTCGATACAACGCAGACAAAATCAGCCTTGACCAACTCGTTAATATTTTCAATTTGGCCGGGTTTGGTGTGGGTGTCGGCGAGTGGAGGCCGGAGAAAGACGGTCAATACGGAATGTTTCACGTTGTCTCTATAAAGCAGGAGAAAAAAGCATGAAAAACAACGGGTATAAAATATCAGGGTATCGGTATAAAAATAAATGTTCCGCCACTTGGGGTGATGCAAATGACATTGCAGGGGAATTGAGTTTGCTTGAAATTCGGACACCACAAAAAATTGTAGAGTTTGCGAAAGACAGTTCTACGCATTTGCATAAAATATTTTATAGCATAAAAGATAAAGACGCCGCCGATATTTGGCGGTTGGATGAGGCTCGGCGGTTGTGTCAAAACATGATTACGATTTATACAAAAAAAGATGAAGAGGATTTTTGTGTAAAAACTTTTGAAAGTATAAAAATTGACATGATACTTGAAGATGAAGATGCGCCTGCCAGCAGAATGTACATAGATGTTGTTTCCGGGTTGAGAGATAATGATTCCCGGTTAAAGATTTTTGATGAGGTTATAAAATTGCAGAATCAGGCTACGGCAAAAATGGTGGCGCTGAGAGACATAGAGTCAAAACTAATCCCGTGAGGGGTTTAGATAGGCGAGGCGCGGCATGGCACGGCTGGGATAGGCAAGGCGTGGCACGGCGCGGCGAGGCAGGGCAAGGCAGGGTTTTTTTTGAAAGGAGGAAAAATGAAAACAGTATCGGAAAACGTGATAAACAACATTATTAAAGAGGCGACGGAACGCGGGGCGAATCCGTTTGCTGCGATAAAAATATACTTAAAATATAAACCGATGCCTCCGGCATATCAGTGCATCCGGTGTAAACACCGGGCACAGGCATACTCCGATCATTTGTCGTGCATGATTATGGGCGTGTCGGCAGACCCGGAATCGTGGGTTGAAAAATACAACGGGTGTATGGTACACCATAACGGCGAAGCGTATAAATAAAAAGGAGTGGATATGGACGATATAAATGTAGCGGTATTGTGTGGCCGCTTGACGAGAGATGCGGAACTTTCGTACACGGGCGGAGGGTATGCAATCGGGAAACTTTCGATTGCGGTGAACAGCAGTAAAAAAAAGGGAGATGAGTGGGAAAAGGTGGTCAGTTTTTTTAACTGCGTAATTTTCGGAAAACGCGCGGAGGCATTGCAACAGTTTCTGGAAAAAGGAAAACAGATCGTTGTTTCCGGGGCGTTGAGTCAAAATAGGTGGGAAGACAAAGAAGGGAAAAAACACAGTGACGTAAATGTCATCGTGGAGTCCGTGGAGTTGTGCGGACCTGGAAAAACTGGCGTGAAATCCAACGGGCAGGCGGAAGAACCGAACGGGCAGAATTATGAAGAGTGTCCTTTTTAGAGCGGGAAAAATGCTTGACAATTTGCCGCAGGGTGGAGCAGTGGTAGCTTGACGGCCTCATAAGCCGGTGGACGCCGGTTCGATTCCTGTCCCTGCGTATAGTGCGAGAGGTGGCCGCACTTAAAATAAATGCGCCCACGGTCGGAGACGCCTAACAACTCTCACAGGAATGTGAACGCCTGACAAAAACGGACGACGGTGTGCGGGTAGAGACGGAGCCCGCTGACGCCGGGAATAGACCGGCAAGTATTTTTAATCCGCCGGATGCGCTGGCTTTGTGCCAGCGCGGCGGGTTTTTTAAGGAGGGGAAAATGAACGCGAAAGAATTTATTGACAATCTGAGTACGATGAAATGGTTTGCAGGCGCGGGAAAAATTAATCCTGTGTGGAAAATGTTTGACACCCGTGATGCGGCGAGGGATGCAGCGAAGGTTGCGGCGTGGGATGCGGCGCTGGATGCGGCGTGGGGTGCAGCGAAGGATGCGGCGTGGGGTGCAGCGTTGGATGCGGCGTTGGATGCGGCGAGGGACGCGGCGAAGGTTGTGGAGAGGGATGCGGTGTGGGATGCGGCGAGGGTTGCGGCGAAGGTTGCGGCGAAGGTTGCGGCGAGGGATGCGGTGTGGGATGCGTCGGGGGATGCGGTGTGGGATGCGGCTCGTATAGCTGGCTGTTTGGTTGTTGCGGAGTTAATCGACAAAAAACACATAGGTTTTTGTGATGAGGTTGCGGAGATTTGGTCGGCTGGGTATGGTCGATACGCGACGATTGACAGCGTTCACTACGTGTATACGAGGCTGGGGCGGAGTGAAAAATGAACGCGAAAGAATTTATTGACAATCTGAGTACGATGAAATGGTTTGCAGGCGCGGGAAAAATTAATCCTGTGTGGAAAATGTTTGACACCCGTGATGCAGCGTTGGTTGCGGCGTGGGATGTGGCGAAGAATGCGGCGAGGGATGCGGCGTTGGGTGCGGTGTTGGATGCGGCGTGGACAGCAGCGTTGGATGCGGCGGGGGATGCAGCGAAGGATGCGGTGTTGGATGCGGCGAAGGTTGCGGCGTTGGGTGCGGTGTTGGATGCGGCGAGGACAGCGGCGAGGGATGCGGCGGGGGATGCGGTATGGGATGCGGCTCGTATAGCTGGCTGTTTGGTTGTTGCGGAGTTAATCGACAAAAAACACATAGGTTTTTGTGATGAGGTTGCGGAGATTTGGTCGGCTGGGTATGGTCGATACGCGACGATTGACAGCGTTCACTACGTGTATACGAGGCCGGGAGGACAAATAAATGAGTTATAATTCAGACTGGCTGAAAAAACATAGCGTGATTCTTGCCGGGAAACGCGAGTGGGTTTATATTTGCGAGGACGCAGACAGGGAACTCATGGAGATTGTGGCAGAACGTGACGCGGTTATAAAGTCGGCGTGTGTGTGCGGATCGTGCAAACGATGGGAGAGAGAGGATGAACTGTGTTTAGCTTTCGACAAACACAAATCCCGGAAAGATGCCTGTGACCAATGGGAGGAGATAAAATGAAGTTGAATTTATACAGACTATCCCACATCTTGGGATCCATAGGCAAACTTACTTTGATTGCGGTCGGTGTCACGGCTGTGTGTTTTTGCGGGTGGCTTGTCTTCGCAGATTTTTTTAAATGTTTTAGCTATCCCGGAACAGAAATGTTGTCGGCCGCGGCGAGGGAAATGCTGTTGCACATGCTTTTGTATATCCAAATTTTCACATTCGGACTGGCATTCGCATTGTCGTTTTTAATGCACGACCGGAAGGGCAGAATGAAACGCACATTTTGCAGCGTGGAGCAGTTGGAGCAGGAGCGGGCGTCCATTGATGATGTGATCCGGGTGGCGAAAGAAAATAGAAAGGGGAAGAAATGAAAATAACTTTAAACTGGCTTAAAAAACACGGCGCGTGCAGCGCGAGTATGGAAATGTTTGCCGCGCAGCCAGAACGCGATGCCGCTGCAATTATCAAACTGCTAATCGCAACGAACATGGATTGGGCGAACTGGCTTATCTGTCAAATGTTTACACGCAAACAAAAAATAATGTACGCGGTATTTGCAGCAGAGCAAGTGTTGCCTATTTTTGAGTCAAAACACCCGGATGATAACCGGCCACGGCTGGCAATTGAAGCGGCAAAAAAAGTGATATTACGGAACTCTATAAAAAATCGTTCCGCTGCCTATGCCGCTGCCGTTGCCGCTGCCGCTGCCGCTGCCGCTGCCGCTGCCGCTGCCGCTGCCTATGCCGCTGCCCGTACCGCTTCCGCTGCCGATTCCGCTTCCGCTGCCGATTCCGCTTCCGCTGCCTATGCCGCTGCCTTTGCCTCTGTCGCTGTCGATTCCGCTGTGGATGCCGTTGCTCTCGTCCGGGCAAAAATGCAAACAATTATCACGTACGGGCTGTCGTTGTTGGAGGGGAAAAAATGAAAATAATTTCTTTTGATCCTTCTTTGCGGCACACCGGCTTTTATTGGCATAACGGAATTGACGGAAATTCCGGAGTGATAGAACCAACGGGAGAACGTATTGACAGTCTTGCACAAATTTTGATGGAGGTATCCGCAATTACGCAAAATTTAACCAGTGAATGGGTGTGCGTAGTTGAAGGGTACGCGTTTGCGGCAAAAGGTCAAGCCGTGACAGTACAGGCGGAGGTTGGCGGGATCATCCGGGCGGTTGCCAGATTAACCGGGATGTACGTAATAGAGATTGCCCCGCAACAGTGGAAAGCTGAAATCATGGGCGCAGTTGGATGTCAGTTGAAAAAACGAACAAAGGCGGAAATCGCGGAGTATCTAAAATGGGTGCACCTCTCTACCTCCCAAACATTTCTTACTACCCATGAGGCAGATGCCTATATGATGGCAGAGTACATCCGGCGGAGAAACAGCATAAAAGAACTGTTTCCGAAGGATGCGGTATGATCCGAAACGGTAAAAAACGCGAAAAAGAAATAAAACCGGGAAACAAGGAAACCGGGGTCAGCATGAGGCAATCAAAAACCGAGGGAATAAATGACAGTAACAGAAATTGACACAGAGATTGTCAGCCTGAAAGAACAGCTTGCCGCGTGTAGGGGTACGGAGTGTGAGGTGTACGCCCGGATCGTGGGATATTATGCACGAGCAACCAGGGTAAACATCGGGAAACAGGAAGAATTAAAAATGCGGGTTCCGTTTGATATTCGAAAAGTGCTTGACCGTATTCCAAATATGTGATAACATGGTAACATGATGATAGAAAAAAAATGCTCTATTTGTGATACTGTATACGAGGTTTATCCTTCACATGTTAATAAAAAAACAGTGTGTAGTATTTTATGTAAGCGCAAAAAAGAAGAAATTGAAAAGATTTTAGTTGCTTGCTTGCAGTGTAAAAAAGAATACAGAGTAAATCCATCGAGGGTTAAAAATGAAAAATATTGTTCGACAGAGTGTAGAAAAAAGTATAGAAAAGAATTATTAAAACAAACATGTGTCCAATGCGCCAAAGAGTTTTATAAACAGGATAAAACTATATGTTGCACGATGAAATGCAGAAGTTTGTATTTTTCTGGAAAAAACAGCCATGCATATAAAACAGGGAAAAGTATTCAATCTACTGGATATTCTCTTGTTTTAACAGGAATAAAAAAATACGAGTTTGAGCACAGAAGAAGAATGGAAATAGCAATCGGAAGAAAACTTAAAAGGGGAGAGATAGTTCATCATTTAAATGGTATAAAAACGGACAACCGTTTTGAAAATCTTTTATTGATGAATAAAGCAGATCACGACAGGATGCATACGGTTGAAAGACATAAAACAGAAAAACTTTTTCGGAAAAGAACGGGTGCTGTTCAAAGTTCCGGAATTTAAAGATTAAATAAAAATATTTGACAAATCTGCATATATGTAATACATTGTATTACTAATGGGTAAAAAACTTGCAAAGCAAAAGCCAAAACAAAAAAAACTTGTCGGGAAGGTTGGGCAGTTACCGCAAAATTGGAAACCGGGGCAATCCGGGAATCCTAATGGACGGCCTCGGCGTGAGGAGTGTATTACCGACCTGCTGAGAGCGGAGGCGTACGAAAAATTAAAATTTGAAGGAACGTTGATGGAGAAACGGCAAGCGTTGGCGCGGATGGTTTGGAAATTGGCGCTTGATCCGGATAATGTGTATAACTGCATGCGGGTATATTTAATCGACCGGGTTGACGGCAAACCAATACAGAGGATTACGGGAGAAGGGGAGGATGGTTCAATTCCGTTGGAGGTTACGTACAAGGTGATTCCGCGGGTAGTGCTCAATGACGATTGATTTTTCCGATCTGGACAAAGTTACCAATAAAAAATACCGAAAATATTATGATGATTCTAGACGTTTCCAGATATACAAAGGGGGCGCGGGGGCTGGCAAGAGCGTGTTTTGTGCTCAAAAAATTGTGTATAACAGCCTCGTTAATGCCGGGTATAACGGATTGATACTGCGTAACACGGGCAGGGATAATCATGATTCAACGTTTTCTGAATTGCGAAAATGTATTGCAATGTTTGGGATGCAAGATTTATTTGAGGTTAATCGGTCTAGGGGCGCGGAAGAAATAACATGCAAGCTCAACCATAACAAGATGATTTTTCGGGGGCTGGATGATGTTGAAAAGGTCAAGTCTGTCACGTTTGAGACGGGCGACCTTGTTTTTATTTGGTGCGAGGAAGCGTCCGAAATAGCGGAGGCTGATTTTAATCAACTAAATTTGAGATTGCGCGGAACCGGGGATATTACGAAACATATTATGCTGTCGTTTAATCCGATTGATGCCGGGCATTGGATAAAGTCGAGATTTTTTGACATACCTCTTGATGCAAAAGACGGGTTTATCTGTGAGTCTACGTTTCACGATAATGTTTTTTTGGATGATGCGTATAAAGCGGAGTTGGAAAAATTAAAAGATGTTGATTATTACTGCTATCAAGTGTATGTTCTCAACCAGTGGGGGAGCAGGACGGGGGCACAAGTTTTTAATAATTTGCAGATACATGATTTTGAGGTTATAGAGTACAACATGTCAAATATCAGGCATGGATTGGATTTTGGATATAACCATGCAAACGCATATATTCGATGTGGATATAAAGACGGGGAGTTGTGGATATGGAGAGAGCACTACGCCAAGCGACAGCTTAACAAAGATTTTATAAAATCTGTGGAGGAGCAACATGCCGATAAGGGCTATCGGATGACAGCGGACAGTGCGGACCCGGATAAAATCGCAGAATTTAATCAATATGGATTTTTGGTTGACCCTGCGCGCAAAGGGCCTGACAGTCTGCGGCGCGGTGTAGACTATTTAAAATCTTTACCGGCAATCCATATCCATAAGAGTAATTGCCCTAACACGGCGAGAGAATTTGCGCGGTTTAAGTACAAAGAAATTAAAAGCGGGATAATCCTTGACACTGTAGTTGAGATAGATGATGATACGATAGCGGCGGTGCGTTATGCCATTGAGGATATGATTGCATCGGAGAGTGCGGACGGCAAACGTCATTTTTTTATGCGGAGGTAGTGTGCATATTTATCAGCGGCAAATTGACAGGATAAAACTCGACGTGCAGGCTATGCAAAAAAAACCATTTCGGAATTTTGGGAAAATCGGGAGAGCTAAGAAAACGATTGCCGCATTGCAGGAGGCGGGCAGGGATATACTCAATACGGCGATTACAGGGACAGGCACGGTGGAAGGCGAAATTGATCGGAATAATTATCGGTCATATGCAAAACAGGTACAGGGGATTTATGATATGTACCGGGGTGTTAAGGATTATGGTGTGGATTTATGCCGGGCAGTTGTGGAGACGCGGGTTGCGTTTATCAGCGGCGAGGGGTTGTCAATCTACTCCGACAACGATGCCGCACAAGATTTTATAAATGATTTTTTGGATTATAATAAACTTACAGGATCAAGGCTCGCCGATATTACCACGATAGGGGAGTTAGAGGGCAAAGTTTTGTTAACGTTGACTGGCGATGAAAAAGAGCGGAATATTAATGTTGGAACGATCTCCTGTTTTAAAAATAAATATGTGATTTATGATGAGGGGCGCCGAGCAACATATTGCGAACCGGAAACAAATATAGAGAAAGATTATGATATGGATAGAATGGTATATATAAAACTTGGCGGCGATCCGGGGGATTATAACAATACAACAAATCGATTACATTGCATTTTAACCGAGATAGAGAATTTCAGTCGTGCCAAATTTGACTTGAGAAAAAACACTCATGTGTTTGGAAAATATATGCCGTATTGGAGGACAGACAAAGACCGGCCGGGGGATGCGGCGGCAATCATGAATGATCTGGCTGGTAAAAACTGGGCGATCGGGTACGGGTATGCGGGGAGTGCAGAGTTTAGTCTGGTTGAGCCGTCGGGTGCGGCGGGCAAGGCGATCATGGAGGACGTGCTTTTAAGCCTAAAATGTATATCGACTACCACCGGGATCCCCATACATTGGTTTGCATGGCCGGAGTTGATGTCAAACCGATCGACGGCAGAAACTCTGGTTGAGATGATAAGCGCGGCGACAAAAAAAGAACGGTTGGTTTGGGAAGAGTCGATCAAGGAGTTGATTTATAAAGCTATGGTCATTGCTGTTGACTCCGGGTTTATCACAAACGAGGCTTTGACAAAAGAATTTACCGTAAAATTACCACTTGTGAGTTATGCGGCGTTACAACAGATTACAGATACATGGATTCCGCTTTTGCAAGAGGGCCTTGTCAGTCGTGCAACGATTCTCGGGATGCTTCCGGGAATTAACCCGAGTGCGGAATTAAAACAAATCGAGATAGAAAAAGAAGAGGCGGGGAAAAACAGTCCGCTTAATAACGATACAACAGATGATACATTGGACGAATTGCAAAAAAAACCGGAGGACGAAAATGACGCAACAGTTGACAATAGGGTCTGATAGTAATGAGATCAAAGGGGAGCCCGTCTATAACGGGTCTGCGAGTCTGTCTACTACAAATGGGGTATGGGTTTATTCCGATCCAATTGTAGTACCGGAGGGGATCGGCAAATTTAAGCACTGGCTTATATCTTTGCGTGCATCATCGTCAAACGTGTCCGCGAAAATGATGTATTCCATTTCTCCGCGTGATCAAATTTTACAGGGTGGTGCAAACTGGGATGACTGGGATGCAGGGCTTGTCACGCAAAACACCACGGATATGATCGGGCCGGTAACGGCGGTAATGTTGGCGGCAAATGATGGTGATGTGTTTGTGGAGGTGCGGCTAATATGAGTTATGCAAATAACGATAAAGTTTTAATCATGGATGTGGATACAAAAATTAGTGATGTTAAATCTGTAACCGATTTACTGCCCGACGCGGGGGCATTGTCAACCATAGATGCAAATGTTGTTACTACAAAAGACGCTAATATTTTTGCAGAAAAAGTGTATCCCACTTTGGCAGACGGGGTGTCCTGTGCAAAAAACAATGCAAAGTGGGTGCTTGGCAATCTGGCGCAGGTAGTACCTGCCAATACGATTGCCGGGGATTTTTATATAACGGGGATCCAGGTTGAAAATGCGACGGTTGTGGGAAAATGGGAGCTTGTATTGTATTATGGCGATAGTAATATTGAGTGCGCGAGAGTCAGGGCGTGGGTAATATCTGCTGTCGGTATGGTCCCATCGATTAAACACAAGACTCCCGTGATACCGGCAAACAGTAAAATCAGCATTGCTCTGGCGCAGGATACAGTTGGAGCGGGTACAGTTACGGTATCGCTACGATACCGATTAAAATAAGGGAGGGCATATGACAATATATGACGCGAGGGTAAATATTAGAAATGAATGGAATAAGACAAACAAAAGTTTGGTGACAGAATCTTTTCAGGTGATTTTAGATGGCGTTCTGAACGCGGACCCGGAGTTGAAGGTGTTATATTTAGAGAATCAGAGTTTGCAGAGTCTGGTTGCAACAGTGGTGTCAATCATAGGGAGCAGGTAATGACAAAAAGCACTCATGCGGACATAGGGGAGTCTAAAATCAAAGAGGTTCCACAGGAGCTGACTTTGTCTACTGCGACGCTGATACCAAACAGCAGGCCGATAACGGGAGAGGACAACAAGCGAATAAAAGCGGCGCGCAGAAAAAAGCCGGAAGAACCTAAAAAGCCGGAAAACCCCGTTGAACCTAAAAAGGAAAAAGGGAATAAAAAGAAATGAGATCGGTAATTGCTCTTGAAATGATGCGTATACAGGCACTCGATACAAACACTATTTTGTCGTTGATACCGGTTGACGTACTCAAAGAGATCAAGGCAAAAGATGGGCATCCGTTTTTTCAGGCATATTCAATTTGTCACGAGGGTATCAGTAACCCGAGGGTTATAGGAGATACGGCAAAACCTATCTCTTGGACCCGACGGGCAGTGCAGTCGATCAAAAACGTAATTACAAAAGGGGTTAAGTTTTTTCTAGGACACAATGCCGATAATAGCACAGAGGGCCGCGAGGTTATAGGCGAGGTCGTGGCTGATACGCAGACAGAGATTGACGGACGATTGCACCATGTGGTAATTTCTTATCATTCACCCGAAATGAAAGAGCGGGTCAAGGATATGGATATTTGCAGTCAAGAATCTGAGTGGAATTTTTTTGACAACGCCGGCAAACTGGTTGCCGATACGATAGAGAGATTAACAGGGATCGCATTGAGCAATTCCAAAAATGATACCCCTGCATTCTCGGGCGCGAAACGCCTCGGGATGGTGCAGGCACTGGAGCCTGTCTTGGATAAGGACGGCGAGATAAAAAAAGGAGAAAGAAATATGACTTTCGCGGAATTAAAGGATGAGATTAAAAAGATGAACGTTTTCCCGGCTCAACTTTTTACGGTAGACGAGATAAAGAGAGACAGGGAATTTGCTGTTGTATTCACCGGGTATGATGCGGCGGTAAAAGAGCGTGACGATAAAATTAAATCTTATCAGGATAAAGAGAAAGATTTTGAACATAAATCCCTTGTGTTGACGGCAAAACAAAGACTTGACGGGATAATCAAGGATAAAAATTTGACCGCTAAGCAAAAGGCGTTCGTTGATAAATCGTATAAAGACACTTTGCCTGATATTTCGGACGAGGGTCTCAAGAAATTTATAGATGGAAAACTTGATGATTATAAAATAAGCGCGGAAATTTTCGGCGAAACAAAACCGCTGGAAAAGCCTGCTGACAAAAGTACAACAGAGGACAAAGACGATTACACAAAGGCTTCAAACAACGAATTTTTGAATGAGGACTTTAACATATTGAGGTAAAAATATGGCAAAGATTTTTTTGTGGAAAGATAATATTATTTATGACGAGCTCTGGAATGTTGCTCCTGCAACAGCAGTGCTCGCAGGTGATCCGGCAGTTGTGCAGGATGTTTTTGGGTTTTTTATAAAAGATCGGGAAGCGGTTGGCGAGGAAATCTGTTTTGTCTATCGGTGTAGACAGGTTGAGGCGGCCAAGGTGACTGGTAGCGGCGGGGCAATCCTTGCCGGAGATCGGTTGTATTTTATCGTGGCGCTGAACGCCGTTGCTCCGGACCCTGTCGGTACTGCTGGTGTCGATTCGTATTTTTGCGGTATCGCGAAAAAGGATGCAGGTGCGTCCGAAACAACCGTGCTCATGGCTTTTGACGGCACGATGTATGATCAAACAATTTAAGGAGGGCGTGAAAAATGGGTTATATTGCAAAAGATGATAATAAGTTTTTTGATGCTCTCGTAACTACCCTGGACAAGGGTGATAAAACTATGGTGTCAAAAATACAGGCGACGCTTAACGCGTTTATCAATGCACCAAAAGCGGAGATCAAAAGAAAGATTCAGGCGGTCGGGGTGTCTACTGATTTCGCACAGTTGACGGCGGATGCGTACAACGTAAACATACAGGAGGACAATTTTGACCTCGGGTATGAAAAAGCGTTTCGCAAAGTTCCGCTGGGAACCAATCAGGATTTTTGGCAGATTTACGACGTGCAGAACGGTTTGTCTTTCCGGAAAGTTCCGGAGGGCGACAGGATACAGGTTGATGAACTGTCCGGGTCTTTGATTACCGCATATGTGGATTACTACGGCGGAGCGATCGGCTGGACTGACAAGATGATCCGGTATCGGAAAGTTGCGGCGATGGTTGACATGGCTATGATTTTCAGAAATCGGTTTTGGTCGAACAAGGCCGACAACCATTATGCGCTGCTCGCTGCAGCAGCGGCAGGAAATGTAACCGTGTGGCAGGGAACTCCCGCACAGGGGCAGTTGCAGAGGGATATACAGACTCTCAACCATGCGGCGTTTGACATTGCAGATCGATGCAAAGACAAAGGGTATGGCGACATGGCAAATGCACAGTTCCTTCTTTACTACAATCCTCACAATAAAGCGCGATTGCTTGCGGCACTTAGAGCTACCGCTCTCGGTGTTGTAACAGCAGGTACTGGACTTGTCCAGCCGTCGCAGGTGCTGGATTGGAATATCACGATGATCCCGACTTTTAACAGCGCGATTGTCAACAACGAGCCAATTCTTGTATTGCCGATGAACAAAATTCAGGCGGCCGAGGATATGGCACCGACGACGTATACACAGCCGAAAGATATACTCACGCTCAACGAGGTACAGAGCGTGTGGGCGATCTACGGCGCGATTGTAGGTGACACTGATCAGTGTCAGGAGCTCTCACTGGTATAAGGTAAGCGGGGGGATGGGCGACCATCCTCCCTTGTTTTTAAAAGGGGGAATGCATGACGGTCGGTATTGACACATGGGTAACGATGGCAGAGGCAAATTTATACTTTGCCAACAAATACGGGGCGTCGATGTGGACAACGTTACCAGTCGCAACAAAAGAACAGCTTTTAGTTTCCGCTTTTAACTGGATTCAACAGCAAAAAAACTTTTCGATTTCCCCTGCGTCAACGTCTTTAAAAGTCAAGCAAGCACAATTTGAGGCGGCATGGTTTCTCTATAAATTCGGCGATGAGTACGAAAAACGGAGGGCGTTACACGAGGAGGGAGTGGAGAGTTTTTCCATAAGTAAATTTTCCGAGACGCTTGGAGGCGCGCAATTTCCGTTATTTTTAGCAGACATTCTTGACGTATTCGCTACAAAATCCGGAGGTTGTTTTCCATTGGTGTCCAGGAGCTTTGACGACTAATGGACAAAGATGACGCTATTAAAAAATTAGTTGCGCGAATGAAGGAAATCGGAAAAGAAATTCTTGTGATAGTAAAAGAAATTGACGCAACAGCAGAAACATCATCCGGTTATTGGTTGAAAAAACAACGGGAAATCCGGGCGTTATACAACGAGGCGCGGAAAATAGCTGGGACGTGGACGGATGAATCAATTCCAGAATTTTATAGACAGGCGATAAAAGACGAACTTACAAAAATAAAAAGTCAAAACATAGCCGTTGAAAAAGAAATTGATTACAGGACGCTTGTATCGTCTCCTCAATCTCAAACAGATTTAAATAAATTAATGAAAGAGGTTCTGAATACTTTTTCCAGCGGGTTTAAAAAAGGTGAAAATACATTGATAAGACTTTCGCGATTGACGCAGCAAATAAATATTAAAGAGGAAAAAGTAATTAAAGAATTGGCGGAAGGGTTCGAAACAAAAGCAACAAGGAAGGGGGCGTCGAAGAGATTGCAAGAAGAATTAATGAAAAAAGCCATTGACGGAAAATTTGTAATTATTATAGACAAAAATGGGAATCCGAGGCAATGGAGAATAGACGCATACGCGGAAATGGTGGCACGTACAAAATTACAGGAGGCGTCGTCGCAGGCAATGATTAATACGGCTGTTGCTCTTGATCAAGATTTGGTACAGGTGTCATCCCATAATACTCTTACGCCGATGTGTCAGGAGTATGAGGGTAAAATTTATTCGTTGAGCGGGAAAGATGAGGATTTTCCAGAGCTTCCGGAAACACCGCCTTTTCATCCTAACTGTATGCACACATTGAGTATCGTAATCAAAGAGGCTTTAGAAAATGATGGAACGCTTGATAAATTTTCAGATTTTTCAAAAGGAAAAACAGAAGAATACCCGGTTGGTCATAATTTTATACCAGTATCGGAGAGAAAAGAGGCCGAATGATTTTACAATTGAGAGGCAAAAAAGAGGTTGTCTCTATAAAAAAAGAAGTCCGTCGGGGCGGTGTCGCGCAAACCCACGGGACAAAGGAGAACACAATGCCAGCGATGGTCAACAAAGTCGGGGTTATGGTATCAAGGGAAAAGTCGTGGGAATGGTTTGCGCAAAAAGGCTGCGTTAATAATAACAGCCTGATACATCAAAGTTTTGCAGGTATTCACGGGGTGTGGAAAGATCAACCGTGTTATGTGGTAGGAGCCGGTCCGTCGTTAAAAGAATTTTTGTCAACATACGGATGGTCGTATCTTGACGGAAAACATACGATAGGGATTAACCACACGATTGAGGATTACGACGGGTTCGAATGGTTTTTCTTTTTGGATAAACGCTTTTTGGAAAAGACCACATATGATATGAGCAAATATAAAGGTAGAATTTTTGCACAGTGTACTACTGGGCTTGAGCCAGATAATCGCACTGTCACGTTTTGGGGTAAGCAGGACGGACCATCAAAAAAGATGCAAGATGGATTGTATTCGACAAACTTTTCCGGGCTGTCTTCCCTTAATCTGGCAATTTTAACCGGTGCAAACCCGATTTATCTTTTAGGTTTTGGAAATGGAAAAGGCGCAACAGATGAGGCATATCATTACAAAGATGATTATAACGGAGAGCAAAAAGGTGCAGGGCGGTTAGAGAAATTCAAACGGTGCTACAAAGGTTTTGAGAATTTTTCAGAATATTTTTCCCGAATTAAGCATGTTACGGAAGGCAATGATATTGGATGTTTTGACAAAGTGCGAGTTTCGGATTTGGAAACAAAAAACAAAGAAATCAGCTTGAAAATTATTGGAAGGATACCACATATAGCACATTTTTCTTTTACCGATGATGTAGCAAAACATGCAGATATTACGCGAGAGATCATTCTACGTGGATACGGCAGGCACACTTTACACAATATCAATAATCCCGTAATTCCGGTTGCTGATTTATATGTGCTTGAAGATTTTATGTCAACAAAATTAAAAGTTAATGAATTCCCGTGTAAATATAAAGCAATCAATATAATCCATTCTAACAATTGTATTCCTTCTCCCGGATTTTTGGCGAATGTCGCATTGACGAAAGCTTGGAAGACTTATTTTCTTGACAAATATTTTATAAAAAATGTTGAGATTATACATGGAGGAATTGACCTTGATCCGTATAAGTACGTGGCTCCCTGCAATATTGAAAAAGTCTTTGGACGTATTACCCGATGGTCGCCGGCGAAAATCAATCAGGACTGGAACAGGGTATGTGCGGAAATTCTTGAGGAAATACCCGACAGTCAATGTCTTTTTTACATTGACGACGCAGGGGGGAGAGAAAAATTAACCCATGCACGTATGGTGTATAATCGGGAATGTAAAATTGACATGTTTAAAGGAGCATATCTTAAAAACCTGTCAGTATACGTCCATGCGTCTGGCGGATTTAAGGAGACGCTGTCATTTGCCGTGATTGAGGCTATGGCGACAGGGCTACCGATAGTTTATCTGTCCGAGGGCACGGGCGTGCTGGAGGAGGTTACCGGGAGTGCTGGTATACGATGCGAGACGATGGATGATGTCAAAAAAAATATAAAAATCCTTTTGCTTGACAAAACGAAAAGAAAAGAATACGGGATTCGGTCGAAAGAGCAAGCGAAGAAGTTTGATATTAAATTATTTTTGCAGAATTTTAACGCATTAGTAAAGCGGTGCTTGAATGCATGATATCGCGATTATTACTATGGCACGGGCTGGATCAAAACGGTGTCCTGATAAAATTATCCGGGAGTATAAAGGCAAGCCCTTGTATCTGTGGACGGTCGATACGGCGTTGCAGTTGGGCTATCCATATTTTTTTTTACATGATTACAATGTTTTGGATATGCCTGCAAGTGTAACCGTTATTAAACGATTGCCGGAGTTTGCGGGGGATGTGCATAAAACATGTCAAGAGATTTTATGGACAGGAATTAACGCGGAAATTTATATATTTTTGCAGTGTACCTCTCCTCGTAGAGATGTTGGATTGCTAAAATCTTATATAAAACATTTCGTTGAATCGGGATATAATGCGGGGGTATGTGCAAAACGATTACGTGATAAATTTTACTACGTGCAAAAGGATGAAATTTTTAATCGTGTTAATTTTGAGCAGCTTGATAGATCGGATAACGGATGTGATAAAAATTCAGTGTTGAAAGAAACCGGATCATTTTATATCTTTAAAAAATGTCAATTGGAAAAGAAACATATTATGGATACGGGTGATTATTACGTATACGATGACCTGTATGATGTTGATATTGACACGGAGGAAGATTTTGAGAACTAAAATTATCATGGAGCTTGGATGCAATCATCAGGGTGATATTGCAATAGCGAAACAAATGATTGACGATGCAAAAAAACTTGGTGCGTGGTCGGTCAAATTACAAAAACGAGACATTGAGGCTATTCCCGATAATGTCAAAATTAAAAAACGGGATATGTCCAATTCGTTTGGCGAAACATATTATGCGCACCGTAAGAAACTTGAATTTACGGTTGATGAAATGATCGAGTTGAAAAAATATATCGAGAGTGCGGGTATGGTTGCGATGGTGTCGGTGTTTGACATCAAGAGTGCGCGGGATATGGTCGATGCCGATTATCGGTATATCAAAACCCCTTCTCAACTTTTTACGGATACAGAAATTTGTGAATATTTGCTTGAGGCACGACAGGACAGGATTATAACGTTGATATGCTCGACGGGGATGCACACACTATCGGAGTTGTATAAAACGCCGTGGTTTGACCGGTTTGATATTCTGTTGTATTGTCGGTCGATATATCCACATGGTGCGGAGTCAAGCACTTTTGGAGCAATGGCCGCATTGCATAAAAATTTGGAGTATTCGCGGCTTGGATATTCATCTCACGACAAAAACGGAGACATGATACCCTATGCGATCATCTGCAGCGCGGAGTACGTGGAGCGACACTATACCCTGGACAAAAAAATGAAGGGATCCGATCATAGTACTGTATCTTCGGATTTCGTGGAAATGGAAAAGATAATTGAAGGGATAAAAAAAGCTGAATTGATCGTTGGGGAGATAGGGGCGAACGTATCAGAGTTGTGCGATGAGCGCGAACGTGCTGTCAGGATGGTGTACCGTGGATTTTGACAACGGAATTATCGTATCTATACAGGGCTATACCATAGATACGACAAGGGAGCTGGCAAGGGAAGCTGTTGCAGGCGGAGCTGTCGGGATAAAAACGGACAAACCTGTTTACATTGACAAGCCGGTAATCGGATGCAACAAAATATCTGTTGAGCGGCCGGAGATGATGCCATATTTGACAAACACACTGGACAGGGTGCAACAGGTTGCGCGATGGGCTAATATTGTGTCTATAGATTATCGCAGGTGCAATCAGCGTAATCTTTTTGATATATCAGGATGGTGTGAGGATAACAAAATTTTGGTTGTGGCTGATATTGGATGCTGGGATGATTACCGATATGTCAAGGACAATAATTTGTATTTTACATGGATAGCTACAACGTTTTCGGTTTTCCGGGTTAAACATTCTCCGGATGTTCGGTTTGCGCGAAAACTTGTGCAGTTGGGGGAGCGAGTAATCGCAGAGGGCAATTTTGTGGGAAGAAAACAGATTGAAGAGGCTATAAAATATGGCATCAAAAATATTTGTATCGGTGGCGCTATTTCCAATGTCTACAAATTGACAAAGAGGTATACCAGTGTCTATTGTTTGTAAAACTTATGTTGTAGATATTGATGATACGCTTTTAAAATCTGAAAAAAAAGTGTGTAAACATTGTAATAGTGTGATATACTTTAACCACAAACCGATTACAGAGGAAATAAAATTTTTGAATCGGTTGCGCAGGAAGGGTAATATTATTATTTTGCATACAGGGCGAAACTGGAATCAATATCAGTTGACAGTACGGCAATTAAAAGAGTGTGGAATTTTATATCATGAATTAGTCATGGGAAAACCACAGGGGATTTATGTAGATGCGGATGCAATTAAAAGTTTGAAGGAGATAGAAAAATGAATTTAACAGAAAAAATGAAAAACATATGGGAAAATACGGGAACTCGAAATGCTCATCTTGGTCTTGATGGAGAGGCAGAGGAAATGTTTGCGCGGTATAAGGCGCTTGTTGCGGATAAACTGTCCGTAAAAAACAAGATCATTATTGATTTTGGATGCGGGGGAGGCCTTCTTGGCAAATATCTTCTCGAAAATTTTTCAATAAAAAAATACATTGCCTACGATCTATCAGAACGCTCGCTTGAAATTGCAAAAGGAAATACAAAAAATTACGAGAACAAGGAATTTAACTATTTGGAAAAGCATGTCTGGAATTTTTCGGAAAAAAAACCTGATATTATTATATGCCTTGCTGTTATGATCCATTTCCCGACACAGATTTACCTTGATAATTTTTTAAAGACCTGCGATGAGTCCGGTGCAAAAAAACTCGTGCTGGAAATAAGGGATATAGGCAAAGGAAACATTTTTCAGCGCGATCCATATGCGACGATTAAACAGACAATCCTTACTTGTGGCACGAATGAACCGTATGTTACGAGTAAACTCGCAAATTACAAATTGATAGAAAAAACCGATGCATCCATAGCACCGACTAACTGTCAGGTGTTATGGTACACGAGGGGAAAATGACATTACCTGTACGGACTATAAACAGTTTGAAAAACTTAGAAAAAATGATTGTGTATATCAGCACGCTATCTCCGGTTATGGATATGTGCATTGTCGAGATCGGAGCATGGGTAGGCGTGAGTACCCGCTTGTTTAGTCAATATTTTATAAATGTGATTGCAGTTGACGCGTGGGAAAATGGACTTGGAGATTTGGGAAAATATGATATGTGCGAGGTTGAGAAACAGTTCGACGCAAACACAAAGGGCCGTAAAAATGTTGTCAAAATTAAAGCCAGATCGCTGGATGCTGTTAAAACTTTTGCAGATCGGTCGATTGATGCGGTGTACATTGA
>Ga0315286_10000301_pt1 | contig 40242 bp, 37 predicted proteins | sample YL17G10_0_MG_FD_205038 | JGI IMG/M metagenome (GOLD analysis project Ga0315286, IMG submission 205038) | Sediment microbial communities from Yellowstone Lake, YNP, Wyoming, USA - YL17G10_0 | ecosystem: Environmental > Aquatic > Freshwater > Lake > Sediment | place: USA: Wyoming | collected...
GTGCCGGTTGTTGTGTTCTCATCGATCAGGAATTTTTCGTACTTGGGTAAGTATTCTCCGAAATCATGATGAACGTCGATGTCTTGGTTTTCGATAGAAAATTTCATCGGCTCCCACGGGATCCAGGGACCGGCGTGAATTTTGAGATTAGGCCGGTATTTTTTGATTGGGGCGGGTTGTGGTATTTCTACGACCGCAGGAGGAACAATGATTTTTACTTCTTCGAGCTCGGGCTGTTCAATGGGTTTTGGTTGTTCGACGGGCGGCTTGGGTTGAGCCGGTGGTGCAGGCGGGGGAGGTGGAGGCAATGCTTTTCTGATTTGGGAAAGACAGATGTTTCCGCATGTTTTCGGCACAGAAAAGTGGTAAATCATACCATTGTGAAGAATTTCAAACCCGAAAGCCTGAAGCGGCTCCTGGCCTGCCCATTCGACATTTTTGATGTTGCGCACATTGTTGTTTCTGTCTTTGAACAGCATCCAGCGCATCACCGTGCCGATGGGAAGAATTTCATTCTTGAATTTCGTTTGATCCAGTTGTTCCGCCAGGTCGAAGAAGAGTGCGTCGTTTTCGAGCTTACGGATTTCTTCGGCGTGGTTCCTCACCACTTGTTTTGCCATGGTTGTGTCCAGAACCGGACCGGTCAAAGGTGACTGACCCAGGGTTCTCAACTTGATCGTGTCCTCGGCTGCGAAAGCCGGGGAAAAGACCAGAACGAAAAACAAGACGAGAGCAAAAAACCTTTTCATTGAATATCTCCTTTTTTTGGATTTTTAAAGAGCTTTGTTATTGTAAACTATAAAATTTATTGTGTCAATAGAAATAAAAACCCCGCGGTTTCCCGCGGGATTTTTATTTGTTTCGAAACGATTATCGTTCTGCTCTTTTCTTTGACCAACATTCTCGACAGAAAAGCGGAGTGTCGCCCGAAGGTTCGAAGGGCAAATCGGTAATAGCTGTTCCGCATTCACTGCATTTCCAGTTTCCTTGAAACATCTTTCTTGGGCCGAAATTATTTCTCGGCCTGCTGTCTCTTTTTTTTGACCAACAATCTCTGCAGAATATTGGTCTGTCTGAAGACGGCTCGAAAGGCATTTCGGTAATTTTGGTTCCGCATTCGCTGCAGGTCCAGTTACCCTGGATCATTTCGCGGTCAGAATCACCACGATCACGATCTTTTTTGAACACCATAGATGATTTTTTCTCTTACTACTTAAATAAAAAGCGACCTTTGACTTTCAAGTCGCTCTACTTATTTTCGCCTTTATCAAAAGACTTACTAAGATACCCCGACTTACTCGTCTAAAAAAATTATATATTGCGATAATTTATAAGTCAAGAGCGGTTTCGATGTTGACCCTTCACCTTTATTCGTGATAACTAGAAAAGCGGAATTTAATAAAGCGCGCTGATTATTTACAGAAAAAAACCTAAATTGCGCGGAAAAAGGTGATAGGGTTGACACAATTTATTATATATGCTAAGATATAAACATCTCGAAAAAAGGAGAGGAAAGAGAATGAGAGTCGAAAAGAGATCTTGGCTGTTTTTTGTCGGCGGGCTGCTGGCATTTGTCGGTGGCTTCCTGATCGGTATGACGGGGTATAAGAACAATCTCAAAAAAGAGCACCAGAAGAGGATTGGAGTCAAATCAAAATGATCTAGGGGCGCAAAGCGCCCCTTTTCTTTTTAAATTTTGCTATAATTGAATTATGGAAGAATTGATAAACCAACTAATAAAAGACGGGTATTTAAGAACGCCGTTGATTATTAAAGCGCTTAGAAGCGTAAAAAGGAAAGATTTTATAACCGACGATTTGAAAAACGAAGCGGATATCAATGCGCCATTGCCAATCGGATACGGCCAGACGATATCGCAACCGTTAACCGTGGCGTTTATGTTGGAATTACTTCAACCCAAGCCGGGTGAAAAGATTTTGGATATTGGGGCAGGTTCGGGCTGGCAGACCGCATTATTGGCTTATTGTGTTGAAAATCCTTCAGCTGGCGGAGGAAGAGTGATTGCCGTAGAATTTATTCCCGAGCTCGCGGAATTCGCAAAGAAAAATATTGCCAAATACAATTTTATCGAAAAGGGGATCGTGGAAGTGATTTGCGGAGACGGGAGCAGGGGATTGGAAAAACAAGCGCCATTTGATAAAATAATCGTAGCTGCTTCAGCAACGCAAGAGCCGGAGGAATTGAAAAAGCAACTAAAAATTGGCGGCAGATTAGTAATTCCGATAAAAGAAAGTATTTGGCTATTTATCCGAAAAGACGAAGAGAATTTTGAGAAGCAGGAATTTCCAGGATTTGCTTTCGTGCCGTTGATTGGGGGATAAGTGGCGGAATTTGTTGTATTTCCTTCCAACCACGCAGTCGCCGGAAACGCTCAGATCCACTCACACAAAGACACGCGTCGGCGCCCCAGCGAGTCGCCGCGCTCCGTCTCGGCCTCGCCTTGACCATGCGCTCGGCCTGCGAAGGGTCTTTTTAGTGAGTAGCTCTTCACTAAAAGAGGAACGGAGTTTATCCCGTAAATGCGGGACAATGGTTTCCGAAATAATTGTTGGCTTTGCTCTGAGTTAAATATTTGAAAATTGTCAGCCTGAGGCTGATCCGCCTTGGGCGGAAAAATTAAGTCATTGAAAATTCATTGGAAATTGAAAATTAGAAATTGAAAATTGTTTTTATATGAATAAAATAAAAGATTTAATTAAAAGCAACAAGTTCAGATTGGCGGTTTTGGCTGCTTTGATTTTTTTGTTTTTTGTATTTCTGGGCTTTCTTTCGCCAATTAATCAAGGAAACGAAAAAATCGTGAAAATCGAGAAAGGCTGGGGTTCGGGAGAAGTTGGGCAAAAATTGAAAGACGAACAACTGATAAAAAGTAAATGGCTTTTTGTATTTTTCGTCTGGATAAGGGGATATAACGAGCATCTTCAGGCAGGAGAATATTTACTCAATCAAAAAATGGATTCATTCCAAATCGGCAAGATGATTTTTAAGGGTGAGGTTGCGCCGGATTACGTAAGAATAACCATTCCCGAGGGCTGGACAAATAAACAAATCGAAGAAAGATTGATTTCTTCGGGGGTTCTGGAACAGGAGGGTAAGCTGCCAAAAGAAAAAGAAGGTTATTTATTTCCCGATACTTATTATTTCGAAAGAAATTCGGATATCGATATTGTGGTCAAGAAAATGTCAGATAATTTTATCAAAAGAATCGGCGAGGGAATTTCCGGGGACTTATTAATAGATTCCAGCATGAGGTTATCGAACGCTGTGATTATGGCGAGTATTATCGAAAAGGAGGTGAAGAGTGATGAGGACAGGGCGATTGTTTCGGGAATTTTCTGGAAAAGAATCGAAGACAATTATCCTTTGCAATCTTGCGCAACCATTGCTTACGTTCTGGGCAAGGATAAAAAGCAATATTCGTATGAAGATACGCGTGTGAAATCTCCATACAATACATATATCAATGTCGGTCTTCCGCCAACGCCGATAAATAATCCGGGATTATCGGCAATCAAAGCCGCACTTTATCCCAAGCATACTGATTATAATTTTTTTCTCAGCGCGCCGGACGGCACAACTATCTTTTCCAAAACCCTTGACGAGCACAATATGAATAAAGTTAAATATTTAAAATAGATTCAACAAAAAGAGAAACGGACACCGTGGGGTGTCCGTTTTTTTTGAATGTACTAAGCTCGATAGTTTTTGAGAAACGTGTCGAGCTCCGCCAAGAACTTCATCCGTTCGGGCGCAGGAATCTTGAAGAGCCGAGGAACGATCTGGTGGGGCTTGATCGGAGCATTGATCATCGGATCGTCTCCGCGATGCGGAGCCTCGATGATGACCACGTCTTTTGCCGTAGAATCGGCAAAGAACATGTCATCGGCAACCGCAAACCATTCCTGGTCTTTGGGAACGCCCACGATTAGGCGGTCTCGAATACATCTGGAAATGTGGCTGCCGCAGGAAATCTGAAGCACGTATTTGATGTTGGCCTCCGCGAAGAGGCGGGCGGCATTTCTTATCTCTTCAAGAGTGTTCTGGGACTGGATTTCTGGCCGGATCATGTTTAGGAAATAATCGGATAATGCGATATAATTCCATTCAGGATGGTTAATAAAAAAATCGAATTCTAGTAGATAGATCAATTTATTAAGAAAGTAGCGCTTGGTGTATTCGGCCTCCTTGAGCCCGTCTTTTTCCGAAGCGCCGGTGCCGAAAACGATAAGACCGATTTTCTCGATTCCGATTTTCAGAATTAACCTGGCCATAGTGGGCAATACGCCCATTTTAGTTGGGGGGATTCCCCATTCCAGGTCTGCCCAGTTTTTTGCCTGCAAATGTCTTCCGTGAACCAGGATTCCTATTTTTCCGTTCATTCTCATCTTCTCCTTTTTTAAAGATCTGACCCCAATACAGGTCTTTTATAGTATATCAGGATAATGAATTTTTGTCAATTTTTATGCGTAATACTTGACATGTTTTTTAAAATAGATTAGATTAGATATATCCATAGACAATGGGCATTCGCCAGTCGGCGGAACTAAGTCCCATCGAGGATGAAGTTAAGAACTCCAAAAGAGTCTGTGGATTATTTCACAGATTTTTATTTTTAATTAAATTAAATTAAATTTATGTTAACCAAAACACAAAAAAAAGAACTGGTTAAAGAGTTGGTGGATAAAATAAAGCGCCAGCAATCTTTGGTTTTTACGGATATCAGCAGATTGAATGTGGGGGAGATGCAAAAATTGAGAAGAGAGCTGAAAAAGGCGGGAATTGATTATAAGGTTGCAAAAAAAACCCTGATTACGCTAGCCCTAAAAGAAGCAAAACAAGATATCGACATTGCACAAATCTCCGGGTCTTTGGGTGCGGCGTTTTCTTACGAAGACCCGATTTCTCCGGCAAAAATAATTTTTAAATTTGCCAAAGTGCACAAAAATTTAAAAATCGTCGGAGGGATAATGGAAAATAGGTTTTTGACTTTTGAAGAAGTCGAAGCTCTGTCCAGGATCCCTTCCAGGGAAGAATTATTGTCGAAATTGGTCTGGTCGATTAAAGGGCCGATTTCCGGTTTCGTTAACGTATTGGGGGGCAATATCAGAAATTTAATTGGCGTATTAAATGCCATTAAAAATAATAAGTAATTTTATTTGCAAATCAACGAAATTTTCTTCAACCACGAAGTCGGCTGTATGGGCAATATAATACTCAATTCCGCCGCTTCTATATCTCGCTCCAATAGTATGTCCATTGTAATGAATGTTTAGTGGAACTGGAGCTGCGATATGGTTTCCGAAAATTTGTTGTTTTGCTTAAACAATATGTCTGAAGAAAAAAAGGAAGAAGTAAAGGTTCCGGAAAAATTCAAGAAACTTGTCGAGGAAATCGGAAAAATGAGCGTGATGGATTTGGCGGAATTGGTTAAAGTTCTAGAAGATAAATTCGGAGTTTCTCCGATGATGGCCGCTCCGGTAATGGCCGGAGGTGCAGCCGGAGAAGGAGAAGCAGTTAAAGAGGAAAAAACCAGCTTTAATGTTGAACTGAAAAGTGCCGGTGGGCAAAAGATTCAAGTGATAAAAGCATTGCGTGAAATCACCGGATTGGGGCTAAAAGAAGCCAAGGACTTGGCTGATAGCGCACCGAAAACGGTAAAAGAAAACGTGAAGAAAGAAGAAGCGGAAGAGATAAAGAAAAAACTGGAAGAAGCCGGAGCAAGTGTTGAATTGAAGTAAAATTACAAACTTGTAATAAAAAATACTCTGCGCGCAGAGTATTTTTTATTATTCACCTCAAATTTACGATAATCTAGATTTCTATTCTGAATATTTTCGAACCATTAAGAAAGAAAATTGTTTTTTCGTCGTCAATTACCCAAAAACTTTTCAGGGAATCGAAATTTTCCGAAACGTACTGAACGGTGAAATTATCTTTTTTGTTTATGGAAACAATTCTTCTGTTTTTCGGATCCATCGCATAGAGATTTTTCATTTTTTCATTGGTGAACAACTTTGCGCCGCCATTGAGCGCGGGGCTGATTTGCGGCCTTATCTCCTTGGTTTTTTGTCCTTGCGCGTATTCGAGAATCAGGCCGTTTTCCTTCGATACGAAAACGTTTCCGTCAACGGCAAAAGACTGGGCGTCGGCCAATTCAGGATCATTATCTTTCTTCAGCCAGTTGGAACCCCTTAACAGTGTTTCTTCCGGAGAATATTTTAGAATCGTTTGTTTTAGGTTGTCCAGGAAATAAATATTATCACTATAATAAGTCATATCTTTCACGTTGAGCGTATTTTCCAGATTAGGTCTAATCATGTAGGTATTATAATTGTCGTTTTTACCGTAGACATAAACTTTTTCCGGGTCCGAAAGAAGAAAGAGTGAGCTTTCTCTGACCGCGCCCAACTTAAAGGTGTCTTTCGAGGAGACAAAAACCAGGGTGGGATTGGAGAGATTATCCAAATTGATTTTGTTTATGAATCCGGAAGTTATTTCGTAGAGGTAGATTGTGTTGTCCAGAAGCAGCATCCCTTGGGGATCGAAGGCGTAAGTGCTTTTCGATAAATCAGTGATTTCTTCGCAGTTTGTGATAACTATGACGTTATTGATGCTGTTTTGCTGAAGATCCAGGTTTTCTTTTATTTCCCGGAATCCGTTAAGCGCTTTTTCTTTTGCCGTCGGTGGCAGAATCTGAAGTACCGAGTCAATATCGGAAGTCAGCGCGCTTGCTTGTTGCAAGAGTGTTTGAGCCGTCATCTGGTCTTGGTATGCCAGGGCGATTTCACTTTTGGCTGTTAGCGTTTTTATTCTTTTGGCCAGATTTTCGATTCTGTTTATTTTTGTTTCGTAGTCGATTTTTTGCAATAAATAAGGAGAGAGGAGCAGAAAAGAAATGACGAACAGCGCGATTAAATAATTAATGATGCTATATTTGGAGAGAAAATTTATCAATCGCGAAGATTTCGGTTGCGAGAAATCGGTTTTCAACAAATTGTTCGTTTTCGACAGATAAGAGCTTGTCAGTTTTTGCAGGTCTATGCCGATGGGCTCCATTTTTTCTTTCTTCGGCGCTTTTTTTTCTTTATGCGGCGGCTTTGTTTCTGCGCCGAGAATTAGACAGGCCAGAGAATTTATCGGTTTCTCTTTGGGGGCGTCTTTATTTTTTCTGGTTTTGTTCTGGTTTTCTAGATTTTCCCTGAGAAATTCGTAAAACTCTTCGCTGTCCGAATCGATATTCATTTCTTTAATTTTTTGCTGGGAAGCGATATTCAGAATATCGTCGGTGGCGATAATCAATTTATCGCCTTCTTCCAATATTCCGCTGGCGATATTGGAAAATGTTTTAATCGGTTCATTTTTTTGCGGAACGGAGAATTTTTTGGCGATATTCGTCATCGTGTCTTGGCGCAATAAATAAACCAGCATATTACCGGTTTGTCCGACATAGATATTGTTTTGTAAGAAAACCAAGCAAGTAAAATCGAGATTTCCGATCCATTCTTCGTGTCCGCGCTTGGTGAAGTCGGCAAGATAAATATTCGCTCCCTGCAATGCCGATTCCATCGCCTCGATGGTGTTCTTCTTCGTGTTCGCGTAAAAGTCTCTTTTGATCGCCGAAGCCAAAAGATTCAGCAAAAAATCGAAGTTTTTGTGTTTTTTGGCGGGGATATTGGAAATTTTTCCAACCAAATATAGGCTTCCCAACTGCATTTCTTCGGCAGTCATTGCTTCGTGGGAAAAAACCCCGCAAACGGAACTTTTCTTGGTTGAGGGGTTATGATATACGATTTCTCGGAAATAAAGCCTAAGATTCGAATCTTCCATAGGTGTTATTATAATGGAAAAAATATGACTTTACAAGTTAAGATGAAAGATGTATTATGGATACGTATTTATTTAATCATTATTTTGTTATCAATATGAAGAAAAAACCCCAAAAAAGCAGAAAGCTTTTGAAAAAAGGAGGGGCCAAAAAGGTGAAAAAAGGAAAAGCCGCCAAAAAGCTTAAATTTAAAGCATTGAAAAAGTCCCGCTCGCGAGCGGGATCCCGACAGAGGTCGGGAAAAAGGAAGACGGCGAAACCGAATAAAAAAATCAGGCGCGTGAAAAAGGCAGTCAAAAAATCCAAAAAGCAGAAAGCCAGGAAAACAAAAATCAAAAAAGTAAAAAAGTCCCGCTCGCGAGCGGGATCCCGCCAGAGGGCGGGAAAATCGAGAAAATCCGGAAAAGCCAAAACACTTAAGCCGAGAGTTTATGTTGGCAAGGGTCTTTTGGAGCAATTATTCGAATCGCAGCCGAAGGTGAAAATTTTGAAATTCTTTTTCAGGAATTCTCAGGATGTGTTTACGTTAAAACAGATTCTTAGGCGGCTGCGAACAAATCCTTCGTTAATCCGTCGGGAAATCGGCAAATTGGAAAAATTGGGGCTAATCAAGCAAAAAAGAGTTTGGCTGACACTCGAGAGAAAAAGAGGAGGGACAAAAAAAGAACAAAAGCTGGTATATTGCACAAATACCGATTTCGATTTTTTCAATGAATTGAAAAACTTGATTCTAAAGTCAACGATTTCTTCCAAGGAAGAATTGATAAATGATGTTAGGAAAATCGGCAACATAAAAATCTTGACTTTGGCGGGAATCTTTACCGGCGATGAAGCAGCCAAGGCGGATATTCTGATTGTGGGCGATAAAATCAATTCCCGAAAACTGAATACGTTCTTCAAAGATTTAGAAGCAGAAGTGGGAAAAGAACTGAATTGTTCGGTAATGAGTACCAGAGAATTTAATTATCGCTACGATATGTACGATCGATTTGTCAGAGATTTGCTTGGCGGAAAAGGCGAGGTTTTAATCAATAGAATCAATTTGTGGTAATTTGGGGCATTTAGCTCAGCTGGCTAGAGCGTTGCATTCACATTGCAAAGGTCGCTGGTTCGAGCCCAGCAATGCCCATTTTTTTATTTCTGGGAAAAATTTGCTATAATAAGGGTATGCCTATAGCAATTATTTTCTGGAGATGGTATTACGGCGAAGCAACAAAAAATGTTTTAGCTGCTTGGAAGAATTATATTATCTTCGCCGCGAATTATTTTTCCATTCCCTTGCTTTTAAGGACGATTTTTGCGCCCTGGAGAAGAGATATCACCCGCAAACCGAGAGGATTGGATTTCAAGAAACTTTTTGAGTATTTCGCCTTTAATGCGATTTCCCGCGGCCTGGGTTTCTTGGTGCGGTTCGTTACGGTTTGTGTCGGCATAATTTCTCTTTTCCTCACGGCAATAGCCGGAGCAATATTTTTTGTGTTTTGGGTGTTCCTGCCATTAATTCTGGCAGGACTTTTAATTTTCGCGATTGTTTTATTAATTTAATTTATGTTTGATTTAAGAAAGAAAAATTTGGTTCTTAGGGCGATAAGATTAGAGGAGGTTTTCCCCATTTCCGTATTGAGATGGTTGAATGCTTTTTGGGGTCTTGTGGCCGTGATTTTAGCGTCTTCGCTTTTAAAGCCGGGAATTTTAGGATTTTCCAGTCAGCAAATTTTTGGCATTACGATAATTTTTGTTTGTTTTCTGGTTATCGGTTCGATTTACCTGGCTTTTCTCGGCGCTTTGCGGGAGGATTTTCTAGTGAAGAGATCTTTGATAGACAGAATTGCCTTAAGGAGCATTAAAGAGATAAACTTGGCGCATTATTTAGATTTTCGCGTCGCCAGGGCGGTAAAGAGAGCCCTGAAGTTTTGTCAGGAAAAAGGAATTTCCTTGAACGTTCTTGCGATTATTTTCTGTTTTTGGAAAGACAGAAGGGGGGAATTGATTTTTGAGAAGCTGGGACTGGATAAAAATTTATTTGAGGAAAAACTGGATGCAGAGATAAAAAGAATAAGAGAAAACAAAACAGCGGAAGCGGAAAGTGTTTTGGTGGTTTTTGAAGAAGCGGCGCAATTCGCCATGAACGGTTTTCATCGCGACATCGAAATCAGGGATTTTTTGGTTGCCGCAGCCGAATCTGATAATGGGTTTAAGGCGATACTTTCCGTAAACGAGATGGAACTTAAAGACGTAGACCACGTAACTGCCTGGGAAGATTTTATCGAAAACGAAATAAGAATCAGAAAACAATTCTGGCGCCTGGAGAATCTGATGAAACAAAGAGGCATAGGCAAGCAATGGGCAATGGGCTTTACGGTAAACGTGGACAGATATAGTACGGAAATTACGGAAATCATCAGAAAGAAAAACCTTTCCATTCATTTAATCGGTCACGATAAAGAAATTTACGCTATTGAAAGAATCCTTTCCCGCAGCGGAGAGAATAACGTTATGTTGGTGGGACAGCCCGGTTCGGGCCGTTCGACAATCGCTTATGCTTTTGCGAAAAAGATTGTCGAGGGTCGTTCATTTTCAAATCTTAACGATAAAAGAGTTTTGGAACTTGATATGCAAGCTGTTTTTTCCGGTCTGGATAATCCCGGAGATATCCTGGAAAGGTTAAAAATAATTTTTTCCGAAGCAGTAAACTCCGGAAACGTAATTCTGATTATTGATGAAATCCATAATTATTTGGGCTCGGAAAAAGGTCCGGCGGCAATCAATATTACTCCAATTATTCTTCCCTATCTTTCGTCTTCCAATTTTCAGGTTATCGGCATAACAAGCTACGAAGCATATCATAAATATATCGAAACTAATCCTTCGGTAAAAAGTCTCTTTGTTAAGGTAGAGGTAAACGAACCAACTGCCCAGCAAACAATATTTATTTTGGAAGACATGCTTCCGGGACTCGAGAGAAGATACGATGTTAATGTGAATTATCGGATTCTTAGGGATGTTGTTAAATTAACCGAGCGCTATATTCAGAATGCTCCTTTTCCGGGGAAAGCAATCGATATTTTGACCGAAGTTCTGTCATATGCCAGTTCAAAGGGAGAGAAAAATGTTTTGCCGGAGCACGTAAACAGAATTATCTCCGAAAGAGTTGAAGTGCCCGTAGGTGCGATTCAGGAAGAAGAAAGGGAAAAACTTTTAGCACTCGAGGAAAGAATACATCAAAGAGTTATTAATCAGGAAGAAGCGGTAAAACTGATTTCTGAGGCGATGCGCAGGGCAAGGTCGGGAATCAAGGGTGGAAAAAGGCCGATTGGCAGTTTTCTTTTTCTTGGTCCTACCGGCGTGGGAAAGACCGAAACATCAAAGGCATTGGCAACGGCTTACTTCGGCTCTGAAGACAGGATGGTGAGATTTGATATGACCGAATACCAGGACGCTTCTTCGGTTAATCGGATGATCGGTTTTGCGGAAAAGGGGGAGCCGGGACTTTTTACGAAAGCAATTATCGAAAATCCTTTTTCTTTGGTGCTTTTGGACGAAATCGAAAAGACTCATCCCAATATTTTGAATTTATTCCTTCAGGTTTTCGATGAAGGATGGCTAACCGATGCATTCGGAAAAAAAGTAAGCTTTACCAACTCAATTATCATCGGCACCTCGAATGCCGGAGCGGAACTGATCAGGCAGAATGTTAAAGCGGGAAAGAGCCTGAGTTCTTTTAAAGAGGATTTGATTGATCATCTTTTGAAACAAGGAATTTTTAAGCCGGAATTTCTGAATCGTTTTGACGCCGTGGTTGTGTTTAAACCGCTGACCCATGAGCATTTATTAAAAATAGCGATTCTGATGATTAACGATTTATCAAAAAGACTTATGGAAGGAACAGGAATTCGTTTGGTTGTTAATCCTGTCCTGGTGGATAAAATAGTCGAGCTTGGTTATCAGCCGGAATTCGGGGCAAGGCCGATGCGTAGAGTTATTCAGGATGAAATCGAAAGCAGGGTGGCAAAGAAAATATTGCAGGAAAATTTGAAGCGCGGAGATTTTATAGAAATAAAAGCAGAAGAAATAGATGGCTAAAAGAGCAAATGTGAATAAGCTGTGGATAATTTAAAAGTGAAAACAGTTGAAAATTAGCCTTTTAAGGCTAATTTTTGTTTTGCACGATATATCCGTACGCGGTGCGGTGGGGTGTTGACAGAGACCACTTAAGTGGAATAGAATTTAATTAGAGTGTTGAATTGTGGATAAAAGTGTTAATAAGTAAGCTTATCTGGGGAGAATAGTTTATGTTGATCGGAGAATATACTCATACCATCGATACGAAAAAAAGATTAGCCATACCTTCCAAGATAAGGAAGGAGCTTGGGTTAAAGGCGGTTATCACCAGGGGACTGGATAACTGTCTTTTTATTTTCCCCCCGAAAGAATGGCAGAAGCTGGTGGAGAAATTAAGTAATTTGCCCATTGGTCAAAAAGATACGCGAGGTTTCAGTAGATTGATGTTGGCTGGAGCAAGCGAAGTTGACTTGGATAGTTTAGGTCGAGTCTTGATCCCCGATTATTTAAAAAATTACGCTCAACTGAAAAGAAACGTGGTTATTGCCGGAGTTTACAATCGCCTGGAAATCTGGGACGAAGCGAAGTGGAATATGTTTAAGAAACAGAGTGAAAAGGAAGTTGATAATATTGCCGAGAGACTGGGAGAATTGGGCGTTTAAAATATTATGCATCAACCCGTTCTTTTAGAACAAGTCATACAATATCTTGATCCAAAGCCAAACGAGAATTTTATTGATTGTACTATCGGTGAGGCTGGACACGGCCGAACTATACTTGAATTGAATTCTCCGGATGGGAGAATGCTGGGAATAGACGTTGACGCCGAATCGTTAAAAAGATTGGAGCCTCACGAACGCTTGGTTCTGGCACACGGAAATTTCAAGGATTTGAAAAAAATCGCCGAAGAAAACAGATTCTCGAATATCGATGGAATTCTGTTCGACTTAGGGTTATCGAGTTGGCAAATAGACGAAAGCGGAAAAGGATTTACATTTAGGAAAGACGAACCGCTGGTTATGATTTTGAACGATAAGCAGGAAGTAACCGCGGAAGAAGTAATCAATAAGTGGCCGGAAGAAAGCTTGGTTGATATCCTTAATAAGTTTGGCGAAGAAAGATATGGCCGAAAAATTGTCCGAGGAATAGTCAGCGAAAGAAAGCTGCATCCGATAAAAACAACATTCCAATTGAAAAATATTATTTTAAGGTCAATACCGTTCAGCCAGACAAGAAGAGGGGCAGTAAGCAGAGTTCTGGCAAGGGTGTTTCAGGCATTGCGTATCGTTATTAATGATGAGTTGGAAAATTTGACCAAGGGCCTGGAACAGGCATTTGAAATTATCAATCCGGGAGGGAGAATCATCGTTATTTCGTTTCACTCGTTAGAAGACAGGATAGTGAAAAACTTTTTTAAAGAGAAAAGAAATCAAGGAGGGTTAAGAATCCTTACGGAAAAGCCGATAATTGCCGATGAAATAGAAATTAGTATTAATTATCGCAGTCGCAGCGCCAAATTGCGCGCGGCAATAAAGACATAAAGTTATTTAATAATTCATCGCAACCCCAAGTTGCGGAATAAAAATACAGGGATCCGAAGGTTTCGACCTTGGAATCTTAGGTGGGGCGGCCCCCCACCCAAGAAGCCAAAGTAATTTCACGATATGACCGTTATAAGTTTAGCCCATGCAAATATCGTACGAACGCAATCCTCTTTTTCCGGGGGAATGATTCGTACACACAAAATCAAAAGATTGTTGACGATGCTTTTGATTTTTTCGATTGTGGCTTGTGGATTCTTGTATGTTTTACAGACGAATACGGGCACTGCTCATGGGTATAAAATCCGCACATTGAAAAATCAATTCAACGAGTTGAATGAAATCAATAAAAATTTCCAGATTATTGTTTCCAATTTGAAATCCATAAACTTTTTACAATCGAAAACAGAGGGGCTAAAAATGGTCCAGGTTCAGGTCCAGGGAATTGAATATCTCGCATTTCCTTCAGTAAATGTTGTTGCCGCCAAGTAAATCAAGTATTATGAAAAACTGGAGATTTTACTTTTTAGTTGCCGTTATTTTTCTTTGTTTTGGAATCATTATTTCTCGCTTGTTTTTTTTACAGATTACAAAGCATGGCTACTATAAAGCACAGGCCGACAGCCAGCATCAGAATTTTCAACCGATATATCCGACACGGGGAGAAATTTTTATGAGAGACAAAAATACGGATGATTCCGATTCTTTTCTTTTTCCCGTTGCCATTAATAAAGATTTTTGGAATATTTCCGTTGTCCCAAAAGAAGTTGAAGAAAAGGAGGAGGCAGTTCAGAAACTTGCTCCTCTTTTAAAAATTGACGAAGAAGTCTTGAGGCAAAGAGTGGGCAAAAAAGACGATCCGTACGAACCTCTGGAATCGAAAGCCGAACAAGGTTTAGTTGACGAGATTAAGGCATTAAATTTAAAGGGAATTCTTTTTGAAAAAGAAAGCTGGCGCTATTATCCGAACAGCGATTTGACTTGTCACTTGGTCGGATTTCTGGGCATGGATGACGATAAAAAAGTCGGAAGATACGGAGTCGAAGGATATTACGAAAAAGAATTAGCGGGAAAAGCGGGCTTGGTTGAGGCGAAAAAAGACAGTTCCGGAGAAATTATTCCCGTTGGAGGAAGTGTAATTGAAGAGCCTGAAGACGGGGCGGATTTGATTCTGACCATTGATCCGAACGTGTCTTCTTTCGTCGAAAAAAAACTTGCGGCAACAATCGATAAATTGGATGCAGTCAAGGGAACGATTATTGTTATGGAGGTCAAAACCGGAGCAATCAGAGTAATGAGCAGTTTGCCGGGATTCGATCCCAATAAATACAATGAAGTTAAAAACAGTAAATTGTTTTTAAATCCGGCAATTAGCGAAATTTTCGAACCAGGCTCTATCTTTAAACCAATTACCATGTCCGCGGCACTAGATGCAGAAGCAATAACTCCAAACACAACCTACGAAGATAAAGGATATACGGCAGTCAGCGGAGTAATTATCAAAAATGCATTGGACAGGGCAGAGGGCGTTCAGACAATGACCGAAGTTATCGAGAAATCTTTGAATAGTGGTGCAATTTTCGCTCAACAGAAACTGGGCAAAGATGGATTTAAAAAATATATCGAAAAATTCGGTTTCGGGGAAAAAACAGGTATAGATTTAGGGGGCGAAGAGAAGGGGAATATTTCCAATCTGAAAAAGAAAAATGATGTTGATTACGCCACAATGGCTTTTGGGCAAGGCATTGCGGTCACATCGATACAACTGGTAGCGGCAATCGGTGCAATTGCCAATGACGGAGTTCTTTTAAGGCCATATATTTTGGAGAGAATAAAATATAAAAACGGAGAAGAAAAAGTAACTCAGCCAAAAGGAATCAGGCGTGTGATTTCTTCGGATGCGGCATCTCGAATGACCGCGATGATGGTCAGCGCGGTAAAAAACGGCTATAGTAAAAAGGCGGGCATAGAAGGGTATTCGATTGCCGGAAAAACCGGAACAGCCCAGATTCCCGATCCGATAAAAGGCGATTACTCCGAAGAAACAATTCATACTTTTGTTGAGTTTTTTCCCGCATTTGATCCGCGCTTCGTTATTTTGATAAAAGTGGACAAACCGCAGGGTGTCCGTTTTTCTTCCGACTCGATAACGCCTCTAGCTAAAGAGCTCGGGGAATATATTCTGAATTATTACGAAATACCGCCAAATTAATAAAAAAGCAAAGATGAGAAAATTATTACAAAAATTATTAAGATTTTTTTCCAAATCGGTTTTGAAGAAATACAAGCCGGTGATTATTGCCGTAACCGGAAGTGTTGGCAAGACATCGACAAAAGAGGCGATTTTTCATGTTTTAAAAACACACTTCGGCGAAAAAGAAGTACGTAGAAACCAAAGAAATTATAATAACGAAATCGGAGTGCCTTTAACGATTTTTGGATTGGAAACCGGCGGCCGATCTATTTTTCTTTGGTTTACGAAATTCATAAAAATATTCTGGATGATTATTTTTAAAATCGAGTACCCGAGCTTTTTGGTTTTGGAAATGGGAGCGGATAGGCCCGGAGATATTAAATATTTGGTGGATTTTGTTCAACCGAAAGTCGGAGTGATTACCGCGTTAGGAGAAATTCCCGTGCACGTCGAATTTTTCGAAAATCCTCAACAAGTCGCAAAAGAGAAAAGAAATTTAATAGTTTCTTTAAACGAGAACGGAATCGCGATTCTGAATTATGACGAAGAAGCCGTAAGACAAATGGCGGAAGGAATCCAGGCAAAAGTCTTCACTTATGGTTTAAGGGATAGAGCCGATGTCTATGCGACAAACTATGATTTGAAAGTTAATTCAAACGGAAACGTCAGCGAACTCAATTTCAAATTGGAATTTGGGGGAAGCAGCGTTCCGGCTAAGCTTATTAATGTTTTGGGAGTTCAGCATTTATATTCGGCCTTAGCTGCGGCAAGCGTTGGTATTACTCTTAATATGAATATGGTAGAAATTGTCGAAGCACTAAAAGAATTTCAACCACTTCCGGGAAGAATGCGCTTGATTAAGGGGATTAAAAATACTTTAATTGTCGACGATACCTATAATGCGGCATTACTTTCAATGGAGGCCGCATTGGAGAGTTTGAAAATTTTCGAAAATCGCAGAAAAATCGTTGTTTTGGGCGATATGTTGGAAATTGGTGAGTACGCGCCTGAGGCGCATAAAAAAATCGGTAAAAAAGCATCGGAAATCGCGGATTTGATTTTCACGGTCGGCTCGAGAGCGAAATTTATTGCCGAAGAAGCGATAAAGCAAGGTTTTCCCGAAAATAAAATTTTTCAATTCATGGTTTCGGACGACGCGGCAATAAAAGCTCAGGAAGAAATTAAGGAAAATGACGTGATTTTAATCAAAGGTTCTCGGGCGATGAAAATGGAGAAAGTGGTTAAAGAAATTATGGCCGAGCCGGAAAAGGCCGGAGAGTTGCTGGTTTGATTGCTCAGATTTATTTTACATGTCGACACGTGTCACCCCCGCCAGCGCGGGGCCGCACTAATTCTCGGCCGAAATTCGCCCAAGGCGGAACCGTACTTTCGGCCTCCGAAGTTGTCTCAATGCAAAATAAATCCTCGCCAAGAGAGAGGGCAGTTGATAAAAGTTGATAAAATAGGTATCTTCTGTTATTTTATAAGTATGGCCCCATCGTCTAGTGGCCCAGGACATCAGTTCCCCGCCTGCATGCCGTTATCGTCTAGTGGCCCAGGACATCAGGTTCTCATCCTGAAAACTCGGGTTCGATTCCCGATAACGGTACATTACGGCGGGCAGGTCATCCTGAAAACACCGGTTCAACTCCGGTTGGGGCTACAAGTGTTCGCCTTTTGCGTGGGGCGGATTTTTTTGTATTAAAATTCGTGATAAAATTAAAATAAGATGATTTTTGTCTATCTTTTTATTTTTGTCGTTGCCTGTTATGTTTTGGTGCGAAGCGGGACGATTTTGGTTCAAGTGATGACTTTATTAAGCCGTTATTTTCGGGTTACGGAATATGTTTTTTCTTTTATTCTTATGGCTTTTGCCACAACCCTTCCCGAGCTTTTTGTGGGAATTACTGCGGGATTCAGGAATTTATCGGTTATTTCTTTGGGGAATGTAATCGGTTCGAACCTGATCAATCTCAGTTTTATTTTGGGAATAATTGCAGTAGTGTCGGGGGGGTTGAAAATCGAGAGCAGAATTGCCAAAAAAGATACCTGGATATCTTTTTTTATTATTCTGCTGCCGATGTTTTTGCTTTTCGATAAAAAAATATCCCGCGGAGAGGGATTTTTGTTATTGTTGGTTTTCGGCTGGCATGTTTATTATCTTCTGAAATCGAAGGAAGTTTTCCAGCGCAGGGTTCATCATATTAAAAACGAAATAACCCATTCGGGAAAATTTTTCCTTAACATTCTCTATTTTGTTTTTGCCGCGGCATTTCTGATTTTGAGCGCCTTGGCGATAGTAGAAAGTGCGAAAATGATTGCTGCCGAGCTTTATATCCCGCTTTCTTTAATCAGCTTGATTCTTATCGCTTTTGGGACGTCTTTACCTGAGTTGGTTTTTGGTATGCGTTCTGCAATCGTAAAACACGAGGGCTTGTGTTTGGGAAATTTATTCGGTGCGGCAGTGGTTAATTCCACGTTTATTCTGGGAATAACTGCGATTATCAATCCGATACAAGTAGAGGATTTCAGGACAATACTTATTGGCGGAATATTTATGATTGTTGCGGTTTTGTTCGCTAATATTTTTATTGGTACAAAAAATAAACTTTCCCGGAAAGAGGGGTTGATACTTATCGGTTTTTATCTGATATTTTTGATTGCGGAGTTTTTATTAAAATAGTAACATAGCATTATGGCATCGTTTTCATATATTGTAATCGCGGCTCTGTTGGGATTGGTTTTGTTTTTTGCGCTCAGGAAGCAAACCGGAGGATTGTCTGCCGAGCTGAAAGAAATCAGGAAAGAATTGGCGGAATCACGGGAAAAGAATATCGATACACTGCAAAAACAATTACAGCAAAGCGGAGAAATCGCCCGCGATGCGACAACAAGAATTAAGGACATCACCTCGCAATTGGAAAAAATACATGCCGACCACCAGCACGTTATCGATGTCAAGGAACAATTAGGGAAATTGACCGATGTTTTGGCAAATCCCAAACAACGTGGGATTTTGGGAGAATATTTTTTGGAAACGCTTTTGAAAAACGTATTTCCGTCCAATCAATATAAATTACAATACAAGTTTAAGAACGGAGATATTGTTGATGCGGTAATTTTTGTCAAAGATAAAATTATTCCCATTGATTCCAAATTTTCTTTGGAGAATTATAATCGTATTCTGGAAGAAAGAGATCCGTTAAAAAGAGAGCAACTGGAGAAAGCATTAAAGCAGGACCTGAAAAACAGAATTGAAGAAACCGCGAAATATATCAGGCCGACGGAAAAAACAATGGATTTTGCGTTTATGTTTATTCCCTCGGAGGGAATTTACTACGATTTACTGATTAATCAGGTCGGCGCGGTAAAAATCAGTACTTATGATTTAATCGAATACGCGTTTAAGGAAAAGCACGTAATTATTGTTTCTCCGACATCTTTTTACGCATATTTGATGACGGTTTTACAGGGATTAAGAGCACTACAAATAGAGGAGTCAGCTAAGGAGATTTTGGAAAGAGTTGAGATTTTACGCAAGCATCTCTTGAATTATAATGAATTCCTTGCTAAACTGGGAAATCATCTTGGAACAACAGTTAGTTCGTATAATAAGGCCTATAGGGAATTTGCCAAAATCGAGAAAGATACGGCGAAACTGACTGAGGGCAAAGAAAAAATAGAGCCCATAGAAATTGATGGGCCAAAACATATTGAGGAATAACGAATTAAGTTTTTATTTAAATCTTTCGCTTTCTTCGACCGCCCCAGCGAGTCGGTCTCAGGGTTTCGCCCTTCGCTCGTCCCGATAAATCGAGACACCATGCCCGCTTTCGGGCTCAAAACCCGCTTAAAGATTCAAATAAAAATAAATTGACTATTAGTAGAAAAAATTTATGAATATCGCAGTGATTAAAACCGGAGGAAAACAATACTTGGTTTCACCGGGGAAAAAAATAAAAATCGAGAAAATCGAAGGCAAGGAAGGCGGTGAAATTGAATTTACCGAAGTTTTGCTTTTTGCAACTGATAAAATTATCGAAATCGGAAAACCGACAATTAAAGGCGCGAAAGTGGTTGCCACGATTCTGAAGCAGGGGAAAGGAAAGAAAATGGTTATTTTTAAATATAAAGCCAAGAAACGTGAGGCAACAAAAAAAGGCCATCGTCAGGCCTTCACCGAAGTGGAGATAAGGGAAATCATCGCCGCATAACTATTTTCTGCCCAGCAGGGCATTCGTTAGCGTGTCCTCATCCATATATTCCAGTTCCGAGCCGGTGGATAACCCGCGACCCAAGCGGGTTATTTTTAATTGCGGATAGATTTTTTTCAATTCATCGAGACATCGCGCGGCGTACAGAGCGATTGTTTCGCCCTCAGTGGTTGCGTCAGTGGCAATGATTATTTCATTTAATTCTTTTTTACTCTTTTTAATTCTGGAAATCAGATCTTTTAATCGGTGTAATTGTCTGTTTTCGTCTTCGGTTCCGATTACGTAATAAATCCCGTTGTATCTTTTGGTTTTTTCGATTGATTCGATATCCGTATCTTTTTCCACAATACAAATAGCAGTTCTTTCGCGGTTAGTATTTTTACAGATTTCACAGAGATGGGTTGCCGTTGTCTCCATTGCGCGATTACAGAAAGAACAATATTTTATTTTTTTCAGTATAAAAAGTTTTTTCGCGAATTTTTCGGTTTCCTCTTTGGGTTGGTTCAGTAAATAAAAAACAAATCGGGCAGCTTGCCGTGGGCCGATTGAAGGCAGTTTAGCGAATTCATCGATTAAGTGTTGTATTGGTTTTGGTAACATTTTATTCGTCGTACCTTTTTTCCAGAGTTTCGAAAGTTACGGAATCTTGATTAAAGTAAAGTTCGAATTGTCCAACCGGGCCGTTTCTGTGTTTAGCAATAAATATATCGGCGATATTTTTTCTTTCGCTTTGCTTGATGTCCATATCTTCGCGATAAATCAATAAAACTACGTCCGCATCCTGCTCCAGAGAGCCCGATTCGCGCAAATCAGCTAAGCGCGGGATTCTTGGCGAACGTTGTTCAGTCGCTCTCGAAAGTTGAGAAACCGCCAATAGCGGAACATTCAATTCTCTGGCTAATGCCTTTAAAGAGCGTGAGATTTCAGTCATTTGTTGGACAATGCTTTCGCGCGAACTCATTGGATTAATAAGTTGGATATAATCGACAATCACCAGCCCTAAGCCATGTTCGGCTTGTAGTCTTCGGGCCTTGGTTTTGATTTCCAAAACGCTTGAGCTGGCACTGTCGTCGATGAAAATCGGGCTTTCCGACAATATTCCGATTGCGTCCTGGATTCTCGTGAAATCATTATCTTCTCCTTTACTGGAAAGTTTTCCCGTTCTCAATTTCCATAAATCAATTCTTGCTTGCGCGCAAAGAATTCTGTCCACTAGTTGCGAAGAAGACATTTCCAGACTGAAGATTCCCACGGGAACTTTTTCTTTTATGGCAACGTTTCTGGCAATATCCAAAGCAAGTGTAGTTTTTCCCAAACTCGGTCTGGCTGCCAAGAGAATGTAATCTCCTTTTTGTAATCCTGCCAGATAATGATCCAAGTCGGAAAATCCCGTAGCAAGGCCCCTTAGTGTTCCGCCTTCGTGTTTGTGAAGTTGGTCAATCCTGTCGAACGCCTCCGCAAGAGCCGGTTTTATTGGAGTGAAAAACTGCTTCAAGGAGCGTTGAGAAATGGCAAAAATGTTTTTCTCCGCCTGATCTAAGACTATTTCTATTTCCTCGACTTCCTGATAACTGATTTGAGTGATATTGTGTGCTGCCTCAATTAAATCCCTGAGCGTTTTTTTTCTTTGTACGATTTTCGCATAGTGGGCGGCATTTGCCGCAGTCGGAACAAAATTAACCAGTGTTGTCAGATAGCTTGAGCCGCCGATTCTTCCCAATAAATCTTTTTCTTCTAAGCGATTAGAAACCGTCATCAGATCGATTGGTTCGCTCTTATCGAAAAGTTCAAGCATTGTCTGGTAGATGATTTTATGTATATCGCGGTAAAAATCCTCGCCGTTGATAATGTCGGCAACACGAATAATCGCACGTTTGTCCAAAAGCAAAGAGCCAAGAACCGATTGTTCGGCTTCGATACTCTGTGGCGGTAATTTTTCGAATTCTTTGTCTTTTGCCATGTTTCTATCTTATAAACAAAAAAGCCTGTCGTCAATTTACAATACGTGGAAAATCTGGGGAAGAAAAATCATTGACAAGACTAATTTTATTTGTTATTGTAAGAAAATACCAAAATTAAAGGAGGTTCTTTAAAATGTTGAATGTCATTGATCGGATGAAAGGTCTTTTCTATTATGTCACGCACTTCGAGCAACGTATTATTCCTGCCATTATCAATCTGCGGGAAAACCCGAAGCCCTATAAAAGAAGCGGGTACTTGACTATTCGCCGCAAAAGCGACGGAAGGGTTATAGTGCTTTTCGAGATCGGAGACTGTCCGCAGTTCAAAGCAAAAAAATATTTTGAGCTTTCCATGGAAAAAGGGGGGCGCCTATTCCATCATCCAGGGCATATCAGCAGCTGGCAAAGCAGAGATCCCGAAAAGGGAAGATGGGGTGGTGCAATTGCCACCAACGAACTGATTGTCTCTTTTTCCGGGTTTACCGAATCGCTCGACGAGGCAGCGGTGCTTGTTTTCGTGACATTTTTCGGGTGGATTTCCGACAAACAGGCGGGAAAAATCGCCAAAATCAGCAATAACTTCGATTACGCAAGTTTAAGAGACAGGGTCTAAAAACGAATCCCTCGGTCATAATGGTCGGGGGATTTTCTTTTACGTTATTGTATGTTCTAAATTTTCTTTACCTTCGGTCCTTCGGCAGTATCTTCCATTAGAAAGCCGAGGGATTTAATTTTTTCGCGTAATTCATCGGATTTTTGGAAGTCTTTGTTTTTTCGGGCCGTTTCGCGTTCATTGACCAATTTTTTAACTTCTTCGGGAATTTCCAGTTTTTCTTTTTTCAATAAATCCAGGCCAAAAACTTTATCCATTTCTGCGATGGTTTTTATTTTGCCTGCAGCCTTTTTATCGCGCATCAATTTCCATAAAATGCTTAATGCTTTTGGCATATCCAAATCGTCGTTAATCGCGGCCTCGAAATCGGTAAGGTATTTTTTATTTGTTTTTTTATCATCTTTGATTTCGGAAATAATATTTTTCATTCTTTCGTATCCGTTTTGTGCTTCTTGTAGCGCTTGAAGGGAAAAATTCAAAGGAGTACGATAATGCGCGGTCAAAAGCAAATAGCGATAGGCGAGCGGTTTAAATCTTTTTTCTTCCAGTTCGGAAAGCGTGAATAATCCACCCTTAGATTTGGAAATTTTTTCTCCGCCGAAATTAAGGAACTCTCCGTGCAGCCAAAAATTAACGAATCTTTTACCTGTTGCGGTTTCACTTTGCGCGATTTCGTTGGTATGGTGAATTGGAATATGGTCAATGCCCCCAGTATGAATATCGATGGTTCGACTGCGCTCACCATAAAAATTACCATTTTTGAATGCATTGCCTAAATACTTTAGGCTCATTGCCGAGCATTCCAAATGCCAACCGGGAAACCCGATTCCCCAGGGGCTTTGCCATTCTTGCTGCCTTTTTTCTTGTCCCGAGCTTGTCGAGAGAGAGAATTTCCAAAGGGCGAAATCGGTAATATTTTTCTTTTCGCCCAAATTGATTCTTTTTCCTGCTTCAAGTTTCTGGTTTTTCATATTTGCCATTTCTCCGTAGTTTTTCAGTTTGGAGGTGTCGAAGTAAATTCCATCCGAAGTTTTATAAGTAAATCTTTTTCTCTCCAGTTTTTTTATTAATTCGATTTGTTCTTCAATGTGTTCGCTTGCTTTTGGCCAAATATCGGGTTCGACAATATTTAGTTTTTTAAAGTCTTGTCTGAATATGCTCCAATAATAATCCGCAATTTCCTTGGCATTTTTATGTTCTTTTTGCGCTGCTTTTTCCATTTTATCTTCGCCTTCGTCTGCATCACTGGTTAAGTGTCCGACATCAGTCACATTCATTACGTGTTTTACCTTATAATCATTGTAAAGCAGAACGCGCTTCAAAATATCAGAAAAAACATAACTGCGTAAATTACCGATATGCTGATACCAATAAACAGTCGGTCCGCAAGTATAAACACCAACCGATTTATTTTTTATCGGTTTGAATATTTCTTTTTTCCGCGTTAAAGTATTGAATAATTTTAGAGCCATTTTTTTTTCCTGAAAACAATCATCATAATTATTGCGCAAACAGACATCATTCCTAAAACCAGCCAGAAATCATACCCCGTGCCCATTATTGGCATATAATCCGTATGCATGCTGAATAAGTTGGTAATTAATGTAAGAGGAAGAACTACGGCCGTAAATATCGTTAAAATTTTTATAATTTTATTGGTGCGATTGGAAAGGAGAGAATCATTAGCTTCTTGCAGGGATTCAATGGTTTCCTTGTTATTTTCCAGTAAATTCCATACGCGCATATGGTCGCCGATAATGTCCGTAAAATAGGGTTCGCTGGATTTTCCGAAGAATTCCATGCCTCTGATTTTTAACGATTCAAAAATTATATTCTGTGGCTTTAATGTTCTACGGAAATCCAAAATATCTCTTCTGATAATGGAAATCTCTTCGACAATTTTTTCTTCTTTTTTGGTATTTTTGGTTCCGAAAATTTCTTTCTCTATGGTATCGATTTTTTGAGTTACGTGGTCTATTTGTCTTAAGGAAAAATTATTCAATTCGCCAATCATATAATAAAGCAGGGAAGCGGTTGTTTCGCCGAAATGAGGGTCAATGTCTTTTGCTTCACATTTTTTCCAAAATTCCGATAGGGGCTGGATTTTTCCGTAGCGTACAGTAATTAGGGTTGTAGGCGTAATCAGAAAATCTATTTCCATTGATTTGCTGGTTTTTTCCTTGGGATGGTAAATCGGAAAATGCAGAACCATATAAAGATAATGGTCGTAATTTTCTACTTTTGGCCGTAAAGTAGGAATAGTGAGTTCATTTAAAACAACGGGGTGAAAATCGAAATTTTGTTTCAGATATTCGATATTTTCTTTTTTTGGGTCAACAATATCAACCCAGGTTAAATTTTTGATTTTTATTGTTTCCATATTCTTGCCCCGTTAAATGTCGCTGAAAACGACTCCCGTTTTGCGGGATTTAACGGGGTAAATTTAATGATTATGTTTAAATTATAACATAAAAATAAACAAAACTTAAAAACCTTGACATATTTTATTATCGGGTATATAATAACGTAGTCTATTTTATATAGACTTAATATATATTTTGTACCTTTAAAATGCCAATTCATTTGGCTTAATATAAAAAATCTACGAATAAACCCGCTCATGCATTAAGCTATGACGAGGTGAAGGAGAACGAAAATGCCGGAAACAACCGCAACGGAAAGCGTTGTCAGCACAAAGGACGTTGGAACCGAAGGGAAAAATATTCGCGAAAGAGAAGAGATAACTTCTCTAAAGAAAAAGTTTAACACTTTTCGCAAATATTCATTTATTTTCTTGATTGTTTCAAGTGCAGTACTCTTACTACAACTTTTCTTGAGGCAATATGCTGAATCGATTACTTCTTTTTTATCTAATTACCCGATTTTTGACCATGCGCTCGAATTAAAGAAGCTAAGCCCTCGGGTTATGTCTTTTGTCCGCACGCTATTTTGGTTTTCCCTCATTGTTTGGTACGGTTCACACGCACTTAAGATAGTGCAGCAATTCGAAAGAGGCGTTATTAGGATGTTTGGTAAATGGAGAAGGACCAAAAAGGCTGGGCTGTGTCTGATGCTTTATCCGTTCGAAACCATAAAGTTTATGGGTATTTACGAAAGAAGAGTAGATATAGTCGAGCAGCCAGTTTATTCCAGCGACAACATTAAAGCTGGCGCCAACGCTATTTTCTGGGTTAAGATCGAGAATGCGGCCGCGGCCCTACTGAATATCGATAACTGGGAAAAATCTGTACCCGATTTATTGACAACAGCGATTCGCAGTTCGTCTGCGACAATACCAATTTTGGGCCTTAATGCCTCGAGAGAACAAATTAAGAACAATGTAGAGCTTGTATTTGAAAATAAAGCCATTCCAAAAACAACTGCGGACAATAAATTTGACGAGAAGACAGACAAAGAAGAAAAGAAAGAAGAGAAAGAAGAGAAAGAGAAAGAAGAGAAAGAGAAAAAGGAAAAGAAAAAGGAAGGTTTTTGGAAAAAGATAAGCAAGTTCTTAACATTTGTTTCCGATGAGGATATTAAAGATGGGTGGGGTATTAAGCTCACAAGAACAGAGATTCAGGAATTTAAGCTTCCTGAGGATCTTGAGGAACAATTGAAAAAGGTCAAGATAGCCGAACAGAAGATCGAGGAAAATAAAAATCTCAAAGATGCCAGAATTCAGGAGGCCGAGGGATTAAGTAAGGCCAAAAAACTAGACTTTGATGCTCAGATAGCTGGGCTTAAAGGATTAATCGATGCTGCCGGTGGGAAAGAAGCTTATGCGATGCTGAAAGTAGCAGAGAATCTTCCCGACAAGACAATGATTGTCAGTCCCGAAACATTCGCAGGTATCCCCATCATGATTGCTCAGGCAATCGATCTTTCCAAAAAGAAGATGGGCCAACAGCCCAAGGATTAGTTTGTTCATTCAACAAGCCCGCGAGTGTTCGCATAACTCGCGGGCTCTTTTTATTTACAAAACCCATTGACAGGATTTAATAATAGGTTTATTATAATAGCCGAGGTTCGGAGAACCTTAAAATTTGAATAAAGAGGAGACCAGCGATGAAAAAAATGGTTAAGCTTAGCGGAACAGATTATGATTCAGTGCTTTGTTTTACTGGAGTTTTTATTCCTAAAAATAAAGATTTAGTTGAAAAATCGTTTATATTGATGAATTCGACGGTCCACCTCGGAGCCGAATCTCGTGGCGGTGCTTGGGAACAGAAAATTTCGGGTGCAAAGCGTTACTCATTGATCGAGAAGACGGAAAATGCAATAGTTCTTCGAATCCGATATGAAGATGCTTACGGCTGCCTCGAAAGGGTTACGCGAGATGCAAATATGCTTGCCGAACAAATCGAGGCACTGCTTACTGCCCTCGAGGAGGAATAAGCCAAAAACCCGAGGCCTTTCGGAATTTCCGATGGGCCTCTTTTTATCCGTGAAATACTTGATCCCTCACATGAAAATTACTAACTAAAGTTAATTTTGGTGCTTCGCACCAGTGATTTTCATGTGAGGGATTGACACAACTATTTTCTATCTATAATATGTAATTAGCACTCCCATACAGAGAGTGCTAAAATAGATTAGACTGGAAAAATGGACCCCGTACTGAATTTTCGACTGCTCCGACTGCGGTCGGAGCGAAATAGTGCGGGGTATAACCGAAGATAAAATAATTATAAATAATGTTAATTATAGAGTTTCGATATTAAAAATGTCGAAAATCTAGTAACGGGGTGGATAAATTGAGTGAAAGACAACAGAAAATATTGGAATTGGTTATTCGGGAATATGTGGAAAAGCCGAAGCCAATCAGTTCGAAAATCCTGGGCCAAAAACTTGGGTTGAGTTCGGCTACTTTAAGAAATGAAATGAAGGAACTGGAAAAGGGGAAATACCTGATTCAGCCACATACTTCGGCAGGAAGAATTCCGACCGATAAGGCTTACCGTCTTTTCATTAAATCGGCGCAAACAAAAAATGTAAGCGTGCCGACAAAAATCAGCCAGAGATTACCCGAAGATGCTTTTAAAGATGTTGCAGAAACTCTGGCGGAAATGTCCGGAGGCTTTGCTTTTAGCGCAATCAAAGAAATGAATTCTTTTTATCAGACCGGGCTTTCCAATCTTTTGAAATTTCCCGAATTTGGGGACATGGATTATTTTTCGGAAATGGCGCAAACAATGGAACAGTTTGAAAAACACTTTGATGATTTATTCGATAAAATTAACGATAATGAAACCAAGGTTTTTATCGGAAAAGACAATCCGCTCAGTAAGACAAAAAAGATTTCCATTATTGTTTCTAAATGTAATATGCCGAATAACAAGCACGGAGTAATCGGGCTTCTTGGCCCGACGCGAATGAAATACGATTATAATATTTCATTAATTAATAAATTAAGAGAATTAATGCAAGACCATGAGTAAAGAAGGCAATATAGAGAAAATAGAATATGTGAGTGAAGATGGCGGAGATGAAGTAAAGGATAAAATCAAGAAAATCAAAGAAAGATTGAAAAAATTTGAGCAAGAGGGGATAAAAACCGAGCAGGAAAGAATGGAGTCCGAGCAGAAAAGAATGAAAGCCGAACAGGAAAGAATAGAAGCTGAACAAAAAGCGGAAGAATACTTGGCTTTAGCACAAAGAGCAAAAGCGGATTTTATAAATTATAAAAGGGAACAGGAAGCAAAAATTTCCGAAATTATTAAATTTGCCAATGAAGGATTGATTTTGGATATTTTGCCGGTTTTGGATAGTTTTGAGTTGGCAATTAAACATTTGTCCAATAATGAAGAAGGCGGCAAAGATAACGGAATTGAAGAGCTTAATAATCAATTGGAAAATATTTTAAAATCCAACGGCGTTGAAAAAAATGAAGCCGTTGGCGAAAAATTCAATCCAGAACTTCATGAATCAATCGAAGTTGTCGAAGGCGGAGAATCGGGAGTAATTGTGGAAGAAATACAGAAAGGCTATCGCTTGCATGGTAAAGTGATAAGGCCGTCGAAAGTTAAAATAGGTAAATAATAAATTAATAAATTCACCTTATTAAATCCTGCTGCGCAGGGGTCGCCAAAGGCGACATTTAACAGGGTAAAAGTAAAAAATATATGTCAAAAATATTAGGTATTGATTTGGGCACGACTAATTCGGCAATGGCGATTGTCGAAGCAGGCGAGCCGAGAATAATTGAGAACAAAGAAGGAAATAGAACAACTCCTTCAATTGTTGCTATTTCGAAGGCCAACGAGAGATTGGTCGGTCTTTTGGCGAAAAGACAAGCGGTAACTAATCCGAAAAACACTATTTTTTCTGTTAAACGATTAATCGGCAGGAGATTTTCCGATGCGGAGGTGCAAAAAGACAAGAAACTTTTGCCTTATGATATCAGGGAATCCAAAGAAGGCGCCGTAGAAATCAAAATGAATGATAAGTGGTACGGGCCTGCGGAAATCTCGGCAATGATTTTACAGAAACTGAAACAGGATGCCGAAGATCGCTTGGGAGAGAAAATAGAAGAAGCGGTAATTACCGTTCCCGCATATTTTGACGATTCGCAAAGAAAAGCAACCAAAGACGCAGGAGAAATCGCTGGACTGAAAGTAAAAAGAATTATTAACGAGCCGACCGCAGCTGCTTTAGCATACGGACTAAATAAAACAAAGGAAGAAAAAATTGCTGTTTACGATTTCGGTGGAGGCACCTTCGATATCTCTATATTAGAAGTAGGCGAGGCAACCATGGAAGACGGGAAAAAAGAATCGCATGTGGAAGTGAAATCAACCGGAGGCGATACACATTTGGGCGGAGACGATTTTGACCAAATAATCATTCACTGGCTGGTTGACGAATTTAAAAAACAAGAGGGGATTGATTTGGCTAAAGACCAATTGGCTTTGCAAAGATTAAAAGATTCTGCGGAAAAAGCAAAACATGAACTTTCTTCGACTATGGAAACCGAAGCGAATATTCCCTTTATTACTTCCGATTCCGGCGGTCCCAAACACCTAAATATAAAATTCACCAGAGCCAAGCTTGAAGATTTGGTTGGTGAACATATCGATAAATCGATTGAAATTACCAAGCAAGTAGTAAAAGATTCGGGGTTTAAGCTTTCCGATATCGATGAAGTGCTTTTGGTTGGTGGTCAAACCAGAATGCCCCTAATTCAGCAAAAAGTAAAAGAATTATTCGGCAAAGAGCCGCATAAAGATATTAACCCTGATGAAGTGGTTGCTTTGGGTGCGGCAGTTCAGGCGGGAATTTTCCAGGGAGACGTAAAAGATGTTTTGCTTTTGGATGTTACGCCATTATCTTTGGGGATTGAAACTTTAGGCGGAGTGATGACCAAATTGGTGGAAAAAAATACCACGGTTCCGGTAAATAAGAACCAGATTTTTTCCACTGCCTCGGATAGCCAGCCATCGGTAGAAATTCACGTGCTTCAAGGCGAAAGATCAATGGCGGGTGATAATAAAACCCTGGGCAGATTTATCCTGGACGGTATTCCGTCGGCTCCGAAAGGAATTCCGCAAGTCGAGGTTAATTTCGATATTGACGTCAATGGAATCCTGAACGTAACCGCAAAAGACAAAGCCACAAACAGAGTACAATCAATAAGGATTGAGGGTTCTTCGGGAATTTCTAAAGAAGAAATTGAAAGAATGAAAAAAGAAGCGGAAATTCATGCCGAAGAAGATAAAAAGAAAAAAGAAATTATCGATATCAGAAATGCCGCCGATACTTTGGTTTATACAACCGAAAGGACAATTAAGGATTTTGGTGGTAAAATAAAAGAAGAGAATAAAAAAGAAATAGAAGAAAAAATTGAGGCTTTGAAAAAAATAAAAGACAGCGATAATATCGAAGAAATTAAAAAAATCTCCGAAGAACTTTCGCAGGCAATTCAAAAAGTAGGGACCGAACTTTACAAGGCGCAGCAAGATGCGCAAAAAAAAGACGATAAGAATCCGGATATCAAAGAAGGCGAAACAGAGGAAAAGAAATAATCAGCCCAGGGCTGACCCGCCTCGGGCGGGAATTAAACATTTATTTCATGCAAAAATTACATAAAGAAATAATTCTCGGCTCAGCCGTGGTATTATTGGGCGCGATTTCGTGGTGGTTTTTAAAGTATGTTTTTTATTCCGGCAATCTCACAACCTCATGCTGGATAATGGGTGGAATTGTTTTCGTTTTTTGGGGCATTGCCTTGGGTTTGGCAATGCTTTTAATTAAGGATAAAAAAATACTTTATGGTTCGTTTCTTCTGACTCTCGGAATATTCGGAATGTTTTTTAATAACGAACCATTTTATTATTTGATTGCGTTGGCGCTTTTGTTTTGGGCTTTTGCTGTTGCATCTTCGAAAATCCAGGCAGAAGAAATGGTGCAAATGAAATTAAATTTTTGGAGAATCTGGCACAGGGGCTTGCCGATATTCATTACTTTTTTATGCGTTCTGATTGCTTTGGTTTATTATTTTTCTCCGGAGTTGGCAAAAATCGAAAAAAGAGAGATTATTATTCCGAAAAAAACTTTTGATATAGTAATTAGACCATTGGAAACCTTAATTATTGAAAGACTACCCGAAGGCATTTCTAGTATTGATACTGAAGCAAAACAAATTTTAAAACCGCAGGAAATAACGGAGTTGAAAGAAAAATACAATATCGAAGTTAGGGAGGGCGAAACAATAAAAGATCTTATTTATCAATTGATGCAATATCAATTAAATACTTCCAGTGGACCGTACGAAAAATTCATTCCTATCGGATTAGCAATTGCCTTGTTTTTAGCCCTGAAATTGATCGGATTTTTCTATATTGCAATAATCATTCTTTTGAGTTGGTTGTTTTTGCGATTATTGGTTATTTTGAAATTCGCGAGCATTGAAAAAGAAATGAGAGAAATGGAGGCAGTAAAACTATGAGTAAGGATTATTATAGAGCACTGGGAATAAATAAAGATGCGGGAAAAGACGAGATAAAGCAAGCCTACAGACGGCTTGCTCATCAATATCATCCGGATAAAACCGGCGGAGACGACAAAAAGTTTAAGGAAATCAATGAAGCATATTCAATTTTATCCAATGACGAGAAGCGCCAGCAGTACGACCAATTCGGTACAACTTTCGAGCAAGGCGGCCCGGGTTTTGATTTTTCCGGTTTCGGGGGACAGGGAATGAATTGGGAAGATTTATTCAGGGGCGGCGGTTTTTCCGCTCAAGGAGGACAAGCTTCGGATTTCGATTTTTCCGATATTTTTTCCGCTTTTGGCGGCGGCACAAGGCGCACAAGAAAAGAAAAAGGTAAAGATATTCTGGTAGATATGGAAATAACTCTTGAAGAGACATTTTCAGGCATCGAGCGGGAAATTAATTTAAAAAAAATGATAGTTTGTCCGCATTGCAAGGGGGCGGGAGGAGAGCCGGGAAGCGGAAAGAAAAAATGTCCGGACTGTGATGGTTCAGGGCAAACCCAACAAACCAAAAGAACGATTTTCGGAACATTTAGCCAAATTTCCACCTGCCAGAAATGCGGAGGAAACGGAGAAGTTCTTGAAAAAGAATGTAAAGAATGTCGCGGAGCAGGAAGAATTCAGGATGTTGAAACAATTAAAGTGGATTTGCCCGCAGGAGTTGATAATGGCCAGACAATAAAAATTTCCGGAAAAGGGGAGGCGGCGAAAAAAGGTGGCGTTAGCGGAGATTTATATATTAAAGTTCATTTGAAGCCGCATAAAATTTTCAACAGAAAAAGAGATGATATTTATATTGATACAGAAATTAAATTCAGCCAGGCGGTTTTAGGGGATAAAATTGAAATCCCGACACTTGATGGTGATTTGAAATTGAAAATCCCCGCAGGCACGGAATCAGGGCAATTATTCAGATTGAAAGCAAAAGGAATGCCGAGATTGAACGGATATGGCCGCGGAGACGAATTTGTAAAAATAAATATCAAGGTACCGAAAAAATTATCGAGAAAAGAAGAAGAGTTGATTAAAAGATTGAAAGAAGAGGGGTTATAATCTTCGGAACCCAAAGTTTTTATTTATCCAATAAGGGGAAGACCTTACACCCCCCTTATTTTATTTTTACGTTAATGACTTTCACCCCTTAATATAAATAAAAACCTTAGGTTCCTCGGTTTAACCATTGACAAAAATTTAAAGTAGGCGTAAAATAAAGAAAAATCCAAAGGAGGTAAGAATGAAAAAGTACGATGGTCCGGAAAGAAGAACCGGAAGACTGAGATGGCAGATTGTCAAGATACTGAGCGATGTCCTCGAAGGCAAAAAAAGCCTTGGACAGGAAAAGAAAGCCTATGTTCTTCATCGAGAGCTTGGTGGCGGAGAAGTTGTTCTATTCAAGAACATGTTTCGAGAATTGGATCATCTTCTTCGTACTCTCGACACGATCAAGTACGGGCCTCTTGTGGAGCTTGTTCACGGTATCCACTTTCAAGCGGAAAGCGATCGCGAAAACCCGGATTTCAAAGATCAAAGAGACAGATTCTAATCTATCGGATTTTTCTCGGGGGCACTAAGTGCCCCTTTTGTTTTACGTTAAAATCGATTTGAGATATAATAAAATGAGAATGAATAATTTATTGGCAAGCGTTAATTTAAATATTGCAAGCTGGGAATTGATTCTGATGCTGTTTCTGGTCGGTGCGGGAGTTCTGCTCGGCTTAGCCCTCGGAAAGGGGAGAATTTTTGTTTTGTTGTTGGGCGGATACATTTCTTTTGCCCTGATGAATGTTTTTTCTTTCAAAAAGATTTTTCCCGATTTATTCGAAAAAGAAGAAAATTTTATGGTGTTGATTGTTGTTTTTGTGGTTTTAGTCGGACTGATTTATTTTATTTTGTCGCGCTCAATTCTGAAATCGGCAATCAAAAGAAAAACCAAATCGATTATTCAGTCATTATTTTTGGGAATATTCTTTATCGGAATGCTGATAAGTATAATTTTTTCCTTTCTTCCCAAAGATTTACTTACGGCTTTCAGTTTGTCGGTGAAAAACATTTTTAATACTCCGACAGCGCGGTTATTGTGGCTGGTAATCCCTTTGATTTTTATCGGAATTTTTAAGGGAAGCGGTTCAAAGTCTAAAGATTAATAATTAACAATAAAAACATGAAATTGAGTAAAAGGGCTTTTGCCCTGGCGAATGGAATATTGTGGGCGTTGACGATTTTCGGAGCGACAATTTATGTATTGATAAAAGGCGGAGGGAACACCTTGGTTTTGCTTCAGCAGTTTTTCTGGGGCTATAGCGTGAGTTTCACCGGTGCGATTCTAGGATTGATTTATGGGTTTGTTTGGGGATTTATTTTCGGCTGGCTGCTCGCCGCGATTTATAATAGATTTGTGAAAGAGTAGAATGCGTTCAGGATTTATTTTCTTGTCGACACGCGTCGTTCCGACTGTGGTCGGAACGCGCTAATTCTCAACCGACTGCGGTCGGTTTCCGAAGTTGTCTCAGTGAAAACAAATCCTTCACTAATTTAGATATGATAAAAGGTAAAAAAGTCATTGTTGCCATGAGCGGTGGGGTAGACAGCTCTGTTATTGCTGCTATTTTGCAAAAAAACGGCTACGATGTAGTAGGCGTTTTTATGCGTATGCATGAAAAAAGTAATCCCGGGGATGCAAGAACGGTGGCACAGAAACTGAAAATTCCCTTTATGGTCTTAGATGTGCGCAAAGAATTTAAGAAAAGAGTAATTGATTATTTTATTAAAGAATATAAAAGAGGGAATACTCCGAACCCATGCGTGGAATGTAATCCGCAGATTAAGTTTAAATTTTTGGTTGATTTAGCGACAAAAATGAAAGCGGATTATGTGGCGACCGGCCATTACGCGAAAGTTAAAAACGGAAAATTGTTTATTGCCAAAGATATAAAAAAAGATCAGACATATTTTCTTTGGCAATTGAATCAAAAACAATTATCTAAAATTATTTTTCCGCTTGGCGATTATATCAAGGAAGAGGTGAGGGGATTGGCGAAAAAATGGAAATTGCCGGTTGCGGAGAAAAAAGACAGTCAGGAAATTTGCTTCATAGACACGAATATTAACGAATTCCTAAGAAAACGAATAAAAACGAATAAAGGGCCAATAATCACAAAAGATGGTAAGAAGATTGGCGAGCATAAAGGATTAATATTTTATACAATCGGACAGAGAAAAGGCATCGAAATTGGTGGAACTGGACCCTACTATGTAATAAAGAAAGATTTCAATAAAAATACTCTAATTGTTTCCAATTCGCAGAAAGATTTACTGCAAAAAGAAATGATGGTGAAAAATTTGAATTGGTTATCAGGCAAGTCATTCAACGGAAAGTGTAAAGTCAAAATCCGTTCAATGGCAGCGATGGTTCCGGCAAAGATCATGAAACATGTAACACGCAACATGAAACAAAAAAACTACAGAATTATTTTCGACAAACCGCAAAGAGCGATTACGCCGGGCCAATCAGCAGTATTTTATTTACCCGCCGTAGCTTCAGCGAAGGAGGGTAAAGGAAACGAACTTCTCGGCGGAGGAGTGATTACGTAATTGTGTTTTTGGGGGGATAAAAAAATGGCCGGTGCGGTTCGCCGCATCCGGCCATTTCGAACGGTTTAGGGTTTGATACCGAAAGCGTTGAGTAGGGCCGCGTACAACTCGCCTTGGAGGGCGGAAGACGGTTCTTCTTGGGCGGAGCGTTTCGCTGCCCAGAACAGCTGCCACGTGCAGGGGACTCTCGAACCCTCCCAATTGTCGTCGACGATTCTTTCGGATCTTTCGGGAGTCGTGATCTCCAGCATCCAGAGTTCGCCCATAACGAGCTTCATCTTTCCGAAAAACGACTTTCTTTCGCGCTGTCCGATCACTTTGATCACTCGCAGCTGGAATTCTCCGATCGTAGCCCTGTAAGCCTCTGCTTCGGCCTCGACCCACCTCACCAACCCGATGTCGGTGAGTTGTCTCAAAAGATCTACGATATACATTTTATTTCTCCTTTTGTAGAAATTTTGGCTATATTTCAAGCCATTATCATTATACCAAATTTACACGTTTTGTCAATAGTGAATTAAATTTTAAAATATTGTATACTTTTAATCAGATATGACCACGCGGGAACTAAAAGAAAAATATTTTGAATTTTTTAAAGAACGCGGGCATAAAGCAATACCCAGCGCTTCTTTAATTCCGGAAAACGATCCAGGGGCATTGTTTACTTCCGCGGGAATGCATCCATTGGTGCCGTATTTATTGGGGGAAAAGCATCCTGCCGGAGATAGATTAGTTAATGTACAGAAATGTATCAGAACAGGGGATATTGATGAAGTTGGTGACGACGTGCACTTAACTTTTTTTGAAATGCTGGGAAATTGGGGACTTGGTTCTTACTGGAAAAAAGAAGCAATTGAAATGAGTTGGGAATTTTTAACCGATAAAAAATGGTTAGGATTAAATAAAAAGAAAATATCCGTTTCGGTTTTTAGGGGCGACCCAGAAGTTCCGAAAGACGAAGAGTCTGCAGAAATTTGGGAATCGGTTGGTGTTTCGAAAGACAAAATTAAATTTTTAGGCCGTGAAGATAATTTTTGGGGTCAAACTGCTGGCGGTCCTTGTGGCCCTTGTTCGGAAATGTTTTATGACGGAATTGAAATCTGGAATGATGTTTTTATGGAATATAACAAAACCGTTGACGGAAAATACGAACCCTTAAAACAGAAAAACGTGGATACAGGAATGGGAGTGGAAAGAACCGTCGCAGTTTTAAGTGGTAAAAAAAGTGTTTATGATATTGAACCATTAAAATCGATTGTCGGAGCAATCAAAAAGTTAGCGAAAATTTATAATGAGCGCTCTGCGCGAATCATTGCCGATCATTTGCGCGCAGCAACATTTATTATGGGCGATGAAAAAGGTATTGCGCCGTCGAACGTGGAGCAGGGGTATGTGGTCAGAAAATTAACCAGACGAGCAATTGAAAATGCAAAGATTATAGGGATTGAAAAATCTTTTACTCACGAAATCGGAAAATTAGTTACTGATTTAATGGGTGATGATTATCCTGAATTAAATAAAAACAAAGATTTTATTTTAGAACAATTTATTAAAGAAGAAAAATCAAAAAATATAATTTCTAGAACGGCATCGGATACTATTTCAAGTACAACAACCGCTTCGACGGTTAATCCTCCAGATGAACAATTTGCAGATGATCTTTTTCATTTAACAACGACCCATGGTATTACATCAAGATCTGCAATAGCCGAATATGAAAAATTAGGCAAAAAGACTAATGATAATATTTTAAAAATTTATTATGGAAAGATAGAGGCTCATAAGGAACTTTCGCGTACTGCGACTGCGGGGAAATTTAAATCAGGTTTAGCGGATAATTCCGAACAAGTGACAAAATTACATACTGCAGCTCATTTATTATTGGCAGCTTTAAGAAAAGTTTTAGGCGAGCATGTTTATCAGAAGGGTTCGAATATTACTGCGGAAAGATTACGCTTGGATTTTTCACATTCGGAAAAAATGACAGCGGAGCAAATTAAGAAAGTTGAAGATGCGGTGAATGAAGTGATTACCAGGGATTTGCCGGTAAATTGCAACGAGGTGTCTTTGGAAAAAGCAAAAGAAATCGGGGCAATGGGAGTTTTTGAATCGAAGTACGGAGACAAAGTGAAAGTTTATTCGGTGGGAGCTCCGGATTGTCCTTATTCTTGTGAGATTTGCGCCGGACCGCATATTACCAAAACCGGCCAGCTTGGACACTTTAAAATCCTAAAAGAAGAAGCGAGCAGTGCGGGAGTGAGGAGAATAAAAGCCGCGGTAGGATAGCGTGGCTTAATCATAAAGCCTATATTTGTCGGCAAAGGGGAGACCTTACATCCCCCTATTTTATTTTTATTACAAACATTAATGTCTGCCCCTTTGATACAAATATAAACTTTATGGTTTCGTCGAAGAAAGATTTAAATAAAAAAATGCCGTCAGGGGAAGCCCTGACGGCGGTTGTGCGAAAAGAACTGAACTTTGGATTACTTTCTCCGGACAGTTCCTCTTCGAGAGGAAGAAGCGTGCGGAGCAGAAGAACGAGATGGCGCAGATGAACGCGCCGAAGATGATCGGACAGCGGATGAGCGGAGTGCGGACGAACGGGTGGGTGCGGAAATGCGGGGTGACGTTGAAGAACGAAACGGAGAGCGGATAAATGAGGGGCGGGAAGACGATGTGCGGGAATTTGATTGGATTTTTGCGCGTGGGTCTGAGTGCCATGGGGAATTGGTAAACCGATTCTGAGGGGTGCGGTTGAGCGTGGAATTTTTGGGCGCGGACTGGAGTTTTGAGTTTGAACGGGAGATAGCGGAGCTGGAGGAAATGGATTTAACCGGATTTGAAGACACGCGGGGATTGTTGGTGCTTGAGGATTGGGTAAGGCGGATGTTCGACCGGATTTGGCTGCTGGCGATTCTGACGGGACTGGTCTGGGTTGTTCTGATGGCGCGTGAAAGGTTCGGGCTTTTCAACTGGTTTTTGTGGACGACTGTCCAGATTCTGGAATTGGACCGACCATAGTATCGGTCGTAATACCGGTTATAATACTGGTAGTCATACCACATTGGTGACCAGTAAGCATAACTGCCATACCAATACCAGTTGACCCAGGCCGATCCCCAGATGTATCCGGGAATCCAGTACCAACCCCATAATGAGTTGAGTTGCCAGCGGCCGTAATGGTAGGCGATGTAGCCAAATCGTTCGAATGAGCACCAGAGATAATCATCATTGCGGTAATCGTGCCATTCTCCCTTGCGGTAGGGCGCCCATTCTTTTTCTTCGTTGGAATCGGGAACCCAAACCATTCCGTATTCTTCGTCCTCGACCCATTTGCCGTACTGCGCGAGAACTTCTTTGTAGTTCTCGGGAAGCTTCTCGAATTCTTCTTCCTTTGTTGCCGTCGTCGTGGTCGCTTTCTGGGTTTCAACTTTCTGGGCCACTTGTTCCGTTTTCGCGGTTTCAGTGGTCTGGACTCGCTCATTGCTTGGCGGACCTTCGTATGAGCGTCCGATTTTCTTCATCGGGTTTTCCTGCGCCATAGCAGTGAAACTGATGAAAAGCAATCCGATAATGAAAAGAACAAAGAAAGTCTTCGAATTTTTCATGATAACCTCCTTTAAATTTTTCGAAATATTTATATTAAAATCCAAAGTTCTTTCTATTTTAAGACTATCATAAAAAAGCAGTTTTGTCAACCCCGCACCTATCTTTTCGACGTTTAGGGCGCAACGCTACTTAAAGCCGCAAGGCGACTTCGCTTTAGGCCGATATTATTTATATTGCCATAATTTGAGATAGGTGCAGGGTCAACAGAGAATAAAAACACGGGACATCTTCTTTAAGATGTCCCGTTTCGTTCTTTGACAATGTACGCGGTGTAGGTGCCCGCACCTAAATCACCCAAGATGTGTTTATTGTAATCTGTGAATTTTTTATAATTCAGATTCGGATAATCTGTTTTAAGCAATTGAATAATCGTATCGATTGAGGTTTGACCATTAAGCTTGAGTTTAACTTGTATGACTTCCCAATTTTCGTACTTAGTTGAAGGAAGCATGCCTTTTTGTAAAAAAGGATCAGTTTTTCTCGAATTCGTAAAGATGAGCTTGGTGGCTAACACGCGGAAGGGGAGGTCCTGCGTTTCTGGGTCAATGGTTCTGAGTCGGAAAAAATCTTCTGTGTTTTCTTTATTCATGGCGTTTCGGAGATTCTTTTCGCCGGTATTGTATCCAGCGAGCGCAGCTGGCCAGTTTTTGAATTTATCATGAAGTTCTTTCAGATACTTCTTTGCGGCTTCAGTAGATTTCACGAAATCACGGCGTTCATCATAATTATTTTCCACTCTTAAATCGAAATAATCTGCGGTACCTGATATAAATTGCCATGGGCCGATAGCTTCTTTCTGGGATTTTGCATTGGGGTCGAGCTTGCTTTCAGCAATCGGAACATATTTCAGGTCTTCCGGGAAATCAGTATTTTTGGGTTCTTTTTCAATATAGGTGAACCACAAACCGTCAGTCATGTCGCGGATACTATCGGGAGTGTATCCTGTAATTTCTTTGCTAAGAATACTGGCAAGTTTTTGCTTTTTATTTTCGTCCAGAATTAGGTGTTCTCCACAGAAATAAATTTCATCGGGGAGCATTCTGTATAAATCGGAAGCCGTCAAAGGAGAAACTGTTGCTAGATTCATCTTAGTAATTGTTTGAATCGGTTGTTTTGCGGCTTCGACTTTTTTCGGCTGTTCGATTTTTCTCAAATTGAGAATAAATGCAGCGATCAAGATAATGAGTAATCCGACATAGAAACCTTTTTTCATTTTAACCTCCTTTTGGTTTTTGGATTTATTCAGTTCTTAAAGAACTAGTTTGTAGAGTATAAAACATATATAATAAAAAGTCAAGTTTAAATCTTACCTCGACGTTGTAGACAATTTTATTTTGGTTTAAAATAGAATTGTTGTATAATTTAATCAATGGGGTTTTTCAAAAAAGATTTTAAAAATAAAAACCTGATTGTTTTGGACATCGGCAGCCAATTTGTAAAGGCGCTTTTATTGGAAATAAATGAAGAGGAGGGAAGAAGGAATTTATTGAGCTGGGCAAAAGAAAGGTCTTTCAATGATTTCGAAAAGCTTTTGTCAAGTTGCCGGAAAGCAATAGACAAAATTGAGAAAAAAACCGGCATTAAGGCCGATGAAATTTTTTTGGGCACAGGAGGGGA
>Ga0315286_10000302_pt1 | contig 40237 bp, 48 predicted proteins | sample YL17G10_0_MG_FD_205038 | JGI IMG/M metagenome (GOLD analysis project Ga0315286, IMG submission 205038) | Sediment microbial communities from Yellowstone Lake, YNP, Wyoming, USA - YL17G10_0 | ecosystem: Environmental > Aquatic > Freshwater > Lake > Sediment | place: USA: Wyoming | collected...
ACGTGCTCCTGCCTCTTGTTTATTCGGATATATATCCTGCCGATGCTTCCAAAAAAGCCGCCGGGCTTTTAGAGGCGGTCGGTTTAAAAGAAAGGATTCATTATAAGCCGAATGAGCTTTCCGGAGGCCAGCAGCAAAGGGTTGCGATTGCCCGCGCCCTTATCAACGATCCTGCGGTTATTTTAGCAGATGAACCTACGGGTAATTTGGATAGCGCATCAGCCAAGGAAATTATGGAGATATTTAAATCATTGCACAGCCAGGGCAGGACAATCATTGTGGTTACGCATGATAACTCTATCGCCCGGCAGGCCGGAAGAGCGATGTATTTGAAAGACGGCAGGGTGGATAAAGAAGAGGTGCTGAAATGAAACTATTCAGGATTGCCAGCATCTCTTTGGGTGCCGTAGCAAAACATAAGGTGCGTACGCTTCTTATTGTATTGGCTATTGTGGTTGGTATTGCCACTCTTACCGTGATCGTGGCTTTGACACAAGGAGCAAATAAAACAATCTTACAGCGCATAAATAATTTCGGGCCGGATGCCATTATGATTCATTCCGGAGGCGGGCAGATGCGGGGGCCATCGACAGTTTCTGAGGCTGACCTAACAAAAAAAGATATAGCTGATATCGAGAGTATCGATGGGGTAAAACTGGTTTCGCCTTTTCAGGTATCGCTGGATATGCCGGTAAAATACGGCAATAAGTTTACTACCTCTTGGATTTTTGGGGTTGAGCAGAACTGGCAGGAGGCATGGAGAAGAGGCGCCTCAAAAGGCGAGTTTATTTCCGATTCAGATAATGAGCAGCTTTCTAAGGTTTGTGTTATTGGACAGACTGCGGCAAGGGATTTGTTTGGCGATGCCAACCCAATCGGCGAAGATATCATGATCGAGAATGTTTCTTTTAAGATTGTCGGGATTTTAAAAAAAGCAGGACAGTCTCCTATCGGAACGGATTTTGATAACCTCATCCTTATTCCATTTACCACGGCTTCCCGAAGGCTAATGAATCAGCCTCTTTATATCAGTATGGCAAGAGCGGTTGTATACCGTCCTTCGCAGGTCAAAAACGTTGCTGAAAAGATAAAAGAAATTTTACGCGAGAATCATCATCTGGCTGCTACCGAAGAGGATGACTTTAAAATTTCGAGCCCTGAGGAAATAATCAAGATGATTAAAAGCACTTCGCAGACCCTCACCTTATTTTTATGGCTTGTGGGAATCATCTCACCTCTTGTTGGCGGCATTGTGCTCATGAATATCATGCTCATGGCGGTTTCGGAACGTAAAAGTGAGATTGGTTTAAGAAGAGCGGTAGGCGCTAAGAAAAAACATATTATTTTTCAATTTCTTGCGGAGTCTCTTATGCTTACCTTTACCGGAGGTTTTTTCGGGGTCGTTATCGGTTTTGCGGTTGCATTTTTATTCAGCTTTTATGGCAAGCCTATCAGCATTAGCTGGCAGCCGTTTGCGGTCGCATTTATATTTTCAAGCCTTATTGGCTTGTTTTTCGGTATCTATCCGGCAAGAAAAGCGGCATCCCTTGATCCGGCAAGCGCCTTAAGCCAAAAATGAAGATTGCCAAGAACATACTCATATCCCAGAAAATATTACTGGAGCGAAAAGTAAGGACAATTTTATCTCTTTCCGGAATCATTGTTGGTGTTTCGGCGGTTATCGTTATGGTGGCCTTGGGGAAAGGGACGGAAGAAAAAGTTACCTCTCAGATTACTAAAATGGGAAGCAACCTTTTGCTTGTTAATGCGGGACAGGTAAAGATTATAGCCGGAAGAGAGAGGCAGACAAAGATCGTTACCACGCTTGTGTTAAAAGACGCGGATTCTATTACTGAAGGCACATCAGGCGCGCAATACGTAGCTCCGGCGCAGCTAAAGAAAATGAAGGTTAAATATGGCAACTTAAGCACAAGCACTAGTATTGTCGGAACGACTCCTGATATCACGGCAATTCAGAACCACTCGCTTTTAAAAGGGAGATTTTTTGACGAGGACGAGGATAAAGGCTTAAGAAGAGTTGCGGTTATCGGAGAAACGGTTGTAAAAAATATATTTGAAAACCAAGAGCCGATGGGAGAAACGATACTAATAGATAAAGTGCCTTTTGAAGTCATCGGTGTTTTTTCTCCTAAAGGACTGGATCTTTACGGAGCTGACCAGGATGACCGGATATTTGTGCCGGTGAGAACAGCTTTGCGTAGGCTTTTTAACCTGGACTATATTAATACGATTTATGTAAAAGTTAAAAATGAGAAACAGATGGATGTAACCTCAAAGGAAATAGATTCTATTCTACGGGAGAGGCATCATATAAAGGAAAGCAAAGACCGCGATTTCACTGTTCTTGACCAAGATGCCATCTTAGAGGCGCAAAAAGAAAGCAGTAGGGTTTTTACTCTCCTTATCGGGAGTATCGCAGGATTATCGCTGTTTGTTGGGGGCATAGGGGTTCTGGCGGTTATGCTTATTTCTATCAGAGAGAGAATTAAAGAGATCGGGATAAGGAGGGCTGTCGGTGCTAAAAGAAAAGATATCCTTGCACAGTTTCTATCCGAAGCATTGTTGTTAAGTATAGGGGGCGGAGTAATCGGTATTGCTTTAGGGATTGTCGCGGCCATTATTACGGCAATTTTTGCTAAGATCCCCTTGATTATTCCTATTGAGACGGTCGCGTTATCATTCTTTGCCACTTTTATTATCGGGATGTTTTTCGGAGTTTATCCGGCAAGGAAGGCGGCGTTTTTGGATCCCATCAGAGCATTACAGGTTGAATGAGAGGATGACATGGTAGTTGTTAGGTTGTTTATAGTTTTTCTTAAGGTCGGTTTGTTTACCATTGGCAGCGGCTATTCCATGTTAGTTTTAGCTCAACGATATGTCGTCGATACTTACCATTGGTTAACTCTAAAGGAATTCACCGATTTAGTTGCCATATCTGAAATTACCCCAGGGCCTATTATGATTAATTTAGCGACGTTTGTCGGTACTAAGACAGCGGGGTTAAAAGGAGCGATTTTTGCAACCTTAGGCCTCATTACCATCCCATTCATTGCCCTTTACATCATTGCCTTAAATTATACTCAGTTCAAGAATTACCCTGTTATTCAAAATCTACTTAAGATTATCAGACCTATGGCCATAGGATTTATTACGGTAGCGATTCTAAAATTGTTTAAAACTTCGATTACAGATTTTCAGACCGCTGCTATCGCAATTATCGTTATTTTACTGACAGTGGGATTGAAGGTTAATCCTATTTTCACTGTAATCGGTGGAATAATTTTAGGTTTTTTTGTCAAACTCTAACATAAAGGAAGGATGGCAATATGAAGATTGGAGTTATCATCTCGAGCAATGATGCAGAGACGTGTTGGAATGCCTTGAGGTATGCGAATTACAGCCTTAACCAGAAAGATGAGGTTAAGGTTTTTCTTATAAGCAAGGGTGTTGAGTACGAGAAGATAAGCACTGTGAAATACAACACCATTGAGCAGGCTGAGAAATTCCTGAATAGCAACGGAAAGATTTATGCCTGCGGAACATGCATCAAGGCAAGAGAACAGAAGGAATCGAATCTCTGCCCCATCAACACAATGAAAGATTTATATGAAATTGTGAAGGAAAGTGAAAAGGTTGTTACATTTTAGCAATAAACAGAATTCTCTTTTCTTTTTAATTCCTGTCCAAATAGTATCTTCTGGTAAGTTTCCTCTTATTCTTCCATAGCCAGCTACTTTTTTATTCTCCCCTATATCTCCTATCTTGATACAAAATATTTAAACACCGTCGTTATCATTCCATAATGGAAAACGAAAATTTGAATCAGGAGAGAATCGAGCCGAAAATCCATGTGAGCAGGGATGGCAAATGGGTTATCATTAGAGTGCCCGGGGTTGAGCAGGCTATCATAAAGTCTGTGAATTACTTCAGGGCAATCCTTGATAGCGCAGAGAAAAGGCAGGCCCAGCCTGTGAATGTTGAGCAGGTAAAGGGCTAGGGAGAAGATGGCCAAGGAAGATTTGGAAATTAAGGCGAGGAAAGCTGTTGTTGAAATCAGGGAGCGGGTAAACAAGATTTACGAGATCCTCAAGGATGTGGGGATGAAGCTTACTCATGTCATCGAGTATAAGTTTGACTACCACACTTTGCCGAAAGGGATTGATTATAACAACGGCTCCTAAGTTGATACAAACCATATAAATTGTTTTTTGCTTTTTTGTTAATGGCATGTATCTTTTGCGGGGAATCAGACCCGTTTAAATTAACAATGAGCACGCGGATGATAAACGGCAAAGCTGTAACGGTTGACGTGTGCTTTAATTGTTATTACAGGGAGAAATTCGAGGCTGAGGTGATGGGGATGAGAGATGGAAAGGCATTACGATTTGAAGAAGGAATATTTGAAGAGCGAGAGCCCAATTCGCCAGAATTATGAAAAAGAGTCCCCCCAGGGAGATGAGGAAAATTTATTTAAAGAGATATATTCTAATATGAGATTATTTGCGAACATGTTGCATGAAGTCAGGCAGACCATTAAATTAAATCCAAAGCGATAAAGTCAATTTCTACTTCAATGCCCCCTAGAGTCCCGTCGGGAGCATTGAGAGAGCATCGAAAGATTTATAAGTTAGCTTCCGCCCTCTTTTTGCATGGATATAAAGCGCGATGTGCATCATCAGATAGAACGATATAAAGACTGGAAGATAGAAGCTTCTAAATCTGGCATTGATGGCATAAGCAAAAATAATTCTGATATTCTTATAGAGTATGTTTTTGATATGGAGCAGGGGCTGAATGTCCCGAGAGGCTCGAAGAAGGGGGGCAGAAGCCTCCAGAGGCTTAACAGCCTTCGTTCAAGAATTGCTTTTATAATGAGGATTCTTGAAAACAGCGGCATAAAGGACATAAGAAAAGCCAGCGAGCAGGATTTAATGCGCTTGTTTAATGACATGAGAAAAGGAGTGTTGAAGACAAAAAGTGGAGAGGCCTATAAATCCGTGGCTGATTATGTGAAAGTATTAAAGGCTTTCTGGCATTGGCACATGACTAAAAACAGAAAAGCAGGCATACAAGTCCCGGATATCTGTGAGGATCTGGACACATCGAGAGAGAAAGGCAGGTTTGTTTATCTGACAAAGGACCAGCTGGAGCGAATGCTTCCTTATTTTACTGAGGATGAGCAGGTTGTTCTCATGTTTGTCTTTGATACCCTTATAAGGTCGCCTACTGAGTTGTTAAGCATGAAAGTTAAGGATATATACCAAAAAAATGGGGAGGCGTATTTCAACATTCCTGCGGAAATAAGCAAAACTATAGGAAGGCAGGGCAATTTTCTTTATTGTGGGGAGGCTGTAATAAAATATATTGAAAGAAAAAAGCTCAGGCCGGAAGATTATCTTTTCTCATTTTCTTACACTGCCTTTAATGACAAGATGCAGGCGGTGGCGAAGCAGCTGTTTGGCGATAAATTATCCCATCCAAGAGGAGAGATATACTCCAAAATTACTTTATATGATCTCAGGCACTCAGGGGCTTGCCATTTACGGCAGCTTGCACAAAAGTCAGGCAAGATAAGCTTAGACTCGATAAGGCAAAGAGGGGCATGGGTTGATCTTACGATGCTTAATTATTATACCGAGTTTCTTGGCCTGACCGGAGAAATAAGGAAAGAGGATTTGATGGTTGAAGAGGATAAGTCAAAGCTTGAAAAGGACATAGATGAGCTGAAGAAAAAATATGAGAGTTCAGTAAAGATGCTTAATGAACTTAATTCCTTCATGAAAAGGCAAATCAAGGAAGGTTTTCCTATAAGATAAGCGTTTTTTTAGCAAGTAATTGGCGTTTATGCCGCAGAGAATCCGGAAATTGAGAGAGAAAGAGGGGCAATAACCGCCAGCTCATCCTTGATTTTCTGGCCATAAGCAGTAATCCAGTAGAATCTTATCCTTTCAATAAGCTCGGAATTGGCAAGGTTCCTTTCTACGAGCTGTTTAAGCGTAGTCTTTACCCATGGCCTTGAGAGCCTGCTGTTAAACTGGGTTGCCCTCATCCTTATTTCCTCTGAATACAGCTTGCGGTCATCAATGCACCTTAACACAGCAAGCCTCATCCGCGGGCTTGCAACAATCCAGCCAATGCAATCCCAGTCCTTATGAATATCGAAGTCAGGGCAGTTTGGATTCAGGTATTTTCTTGCTTTCTCAGTCAGCACATAAAACCTGCCTTTTTTTAAACCTGGATTAAGGCATTGCAGGCAGTTATTTCTGAGGAATGATTTTAGAGTCAGCTTTCTTACAGACAGCTCTTTCTGGGCCTGTTTTAATGTCTTAGGCACTGCAAAAACGAGAAGAATTTCCCTTCTTTTCGGGGTATTTATCCAGCCTTCAGCTTCTTTATCCGGCATTACCCTTAAGGTTCTCCTAAATTTATAAGATTTGTATCAAGATAGGAAACATTTGTTTCTGTTTCCCTGTTTCCATTATACATATAATCATCTAAGAAACAAAACCAACCCTATGTAAATCAACAGCTTACGCAGTAGAATCAAATCAACCCTATCAGAAACAAAAACTGATACTAAAACTCTATAACTGAAACTGGAACAGAATCAGATATACCTTACGCATATGTGCGACCTCCTGCGAGAGGAACCTCTGCGAGCGGAGCACTGCTCACTCAGGAGATGGGAAACCTTAAATGGTTAGCCGAAGAATGAGGCGCCTTTTATGGTTTAACATCGACTCCCGATGTTATACGCATAACCCCTCAATTGTTAATAAGAACAATCATCCGATATTTATAAGAATATCGAATAAGAAATAAACAATCAAAATATTCCCATACTGTTAGATAAGGAATATCATAGCCCCTTTACTCATAACTATAAGATTACCTCAAAATACCACTTGAAAAACTGAATGTAAAAATTAAAGAATTTCGGGCTCCTTGCCAACCTTACATCAATGACTTTACCTAAGTAAATGTGCCTCATTTCTTCAGCACCTTTTCACCGCAATACGGGCAGGTGCTCTCCTCAATAGGTATATCTCTCAGCTCTTCCCAAATTTTCCTGCAATTCCTGCAAAGCATTTTTCTCATTTTAAGTATCAAAAAATCTATAGTCGGTATCCTGATAATAAATACTATAGCCGCATTCATCACATTCATAATTAATATTTCCAAGATATGCCGTCCTTGAAAATCTGTTTTCATGACATATCGGGCATATATCGGGTTTGGATTCCCCTTCTTTGGCTGATTTATATAAGGTCATTCTCGGATTTGCAGTCCAGTAGCCGTATTTGTCCTTAATAAACAATGGGGGATAAACCTTTTCTTTTCCGTCTTTTCCAACGATATAGAAAGGCATATATTTATTCTTCCTTCCCTCTTCTTTGCTGTTTAATTTTCTGTCGCTCATATTAAATTCATCCAAGTCAGACACTTATAAATAGCTTTGGAGCCACAGACGGCTACTTAGTAAATTTAAACTGCATTAAAAAGAAAAAATAAAAAAACAAAAAGCAAATTCTCTCAGTAGTCCTGCGGTTTCATCAGGGTGAAGCCTTTCCCATTGTGGCAGATGAAATATTTCCTATCTGCAAGCTCAATGCTCTGGAAATAGTCATCGGGATTCTTTCTCGCATTTTCTTTGGATTTTCTTAAAACCTCATTGATAAATGCAAGAAATTCCTCAACTGCATTTTCCCCTTTGAAGTCCTCAAGGACAGAGCGCGTTATTCTTGTTATATCCCCGAATTCAACAGGGATTAAAACCCCATCCTCAACCGCCTGCTCATCTGTGTAAACACTGATTACCTCTGCGTCTTTCCAAAAGTCATCAATCATTTTCAATAATCTGGTCAATCTCTACTTCTCCAGCACTGATAAGCTTTCTCGCCTTCTCAAAAGCCTCATCAGAATTTGAAGCCTCAAGGATTATGCTTGCAAAGTCAATCGTGTACTCAGCCATTTTAAAAAAGAGAGGGGCAGTTACCTGCCCTTCTTGTTCTGCGCCTCTGTTATCGCCTTGTCAAGCAAGTCCGAAGCCTCTGACTTTGTGATAGTATCAGAAAACTTAACCCCGAATTTGCTTAAAGCATTCTTCTGCTTGTCTGTCGCTGGCATAACTTGATTGCCGTTGCCGTTTGCCTTTGCTGTGCTCATTGCCTCGCCCCTGTTGTATTTTCCATACTCACGGAGCAAAGCGATTGCTATCTGAACCCTGTCGCTTGTGTTTAATCCCTGCATTACTGGAACCTCTGTTATTGCCTTCTCAAAATCTGCTTTTATTTCCTGTATTGTTTTCATTTTCCCTTTACCTCCTTTTACCAATTTAATGGGGGAATTCTTTTTTGCCCCCTTACTGATTGGGGGGCAAAAGATAGGGGGAGTCGTTCGTGCCCTCTGTCGTGGAGAAGGGATTTACCAATAAAAAAAGCTGGAATGAAATGAGAGCCAAAATGTCTTAAGAAGGATGGAATGCGAAGCAGGAAGGCGTATCCCTTAAAACTTTTGCCTTCAATCGAGAGTGAAGCGAAGCCAGTGAAGCTTCCTCTGTTTGAAGGTAAACAATTGTTTCGTTATCTATCCCTTCGGGTTTTGGGGAAATGCCAGCAGGCATTGGGCTTTTACAAGAAAAGCTAAAAGTTTTGGGAAGATATAGAAAAGAGCGGGAGAAAAACCTGAAGAAAAACTTTCCCCTGGAAAGGGTGTCTTGAGGTTTGTCTTAGTAGAGAAAAATATTTATATCAGGCATTTTTTTATTAAATTATGACGCTTGATGATTTTTTTAAGGAGTGCGAGAAGGAAGGGGGCATACCATTGAGTTATCGCAGCCATACCGAAACCCTTAATGGAAGCAGGACTGTTGAGTATGAGAATCCGAAGTATAAAGAGGCAAAGGCGGGGCTTGCCAAGATTCTCGGCATGGATAAGGTAGGGGATGAGAACAGCATTATTTCAAGGCTGTATGGGGAGGAGGTTGTGATCCGCACGAAATACGGATATCACCACGGCACCCTGCAGGGTTTTGACGGCAAGGCATTCATGCTCAGTGATTATCTCTTCAGCAGGAAGCCTCTTGATGTAATGGACTATTCATCTGAATTAATCCGCGGTGATGATACTGCGGTTCCTGCTGAGGGTTCGATTTCAATATCAAAGATTCCGATTATGACAGAAGAGTTTGCTTAATTCGGGCTTCTGTAATATGAATCATTAATATTGTAACGCATTAATCTTAAGGAGATTTTTTATTCTTCTGATAGAGAAGATGTATATCCTTGGTCCATTTTATGCAGGATTGCGGCAAAGTTTCTCCAAGAATCAATTCCGGAGATTCAAGGTCTGGTCCAGGCAAGTCGAGATCAAAATCAGACCACTCCCTTAATTTCTTTTTTAATTCAGAAGACTCTTCATGCAACGGTTTAAATTCAAATCCCATCTGGTATTTTCTTCTTAACTTTGATTCTATCCAGTCAGAGTATAATGCAATGGGGTGGCTGTCAGGAATTTTTACCAATGTTATGAATTTGACAGGCTTACTAAATCTAGAAGCTGCACGCTTTCCGGATTGATTAAGAATCTTAATCCAGTTGCGAATCTGGATTCTGCCGGTTTCCCACGATGCTATGGGTATGAGATATGAACCTCTGCCTAACCATGGTTTTTTCTGTCTATGCAGTTTTACCGCTAGCAATTAAAGCCTCCATCTATTTTTTCAAATACATTATATCATAAACAAAGCTATTTATCCTTGCATGTTGACAGGAAATACTGATTCTGCGTTTGATTGTTCTTTTTGATACCTTAAAATGATGGTATAATTGAAGCGTTTAAAGATAGTAACTTTAAGAGCAGGAAAAAGTTATGGATGGGATTAAAATTCCTTCGAAAAGGGACATAAGATTAGTCAACCGCCCCATTAATGATGTTGCGGGAATATTAAAGGGCCATGTTAAGAAGCAGGGCTGGATTATTTCCGAAGAAACGACTGAGGACAGCACTCTCTGCATTGTAGCCAAGAATCCCCGGGCTTCCAGTCTAAGGCTTTTTTATAACAATTCCCCCCAGATTGCGGTCTGGAATTTTTATCCTGATGGAAAAGGAACAAAGGTTGAAATGTTCTTTGAGCTTTTTCAGTCCTCGCGCATTTGGTTTTATGGCTTTGCAATCAGTATACTCATGACAGTTGAATATTATGTATTCCAGTTTTTCTCTAACAAGTCTAATCCAATCTCATTTGCAAAGTTTTTACTGTCTTTGACGTTGTGGGGTGTTTTTCATTCCTGTATAGCATATGTCAAGCGTTACCGCGAATTCAGGGAAGGGTTTTATTCCCTGGTTTCTGATACCTATGGAATTCAGGAAGTAAAAATACAAGAGGGGTTTTATTTCCCTGAACTAAGCAAGTATTTTGCCATAACCATATTTTTTGTATTGCAGATACTGTTAATCATAAGTGCTTACAGCTTGTCCGGTTTTTCAGGATCGGGCCCTGTCGCAGCTCCCTTGATTTTGAAGATTACATTATTCCTCATTTTTATAGGGGTAGCTTTTACGGCCTATATCTGTTATAAGCCAAGATTCGCAAGCCGCCTGAAACTTGGGCTATTCGGAATGCAGGCAGGCGCTTTGCTATCAATCTATGCCTTGTTCCCCGCACTTCATCCAATAATTGCGTCTCATTTTCATCTTGGGCCAGAATTGATTCTGATTCTGTTGGCATTATCTCTTGTCCTTTTCATAATGGTTTTTATGGCAGTAAACATGTACGATACAGCCCGGGAATTGGCTGAGGAGATTTACCAGTCCAAGATTAAGCTGGATTCTCCCCCAGCAGATTCTTTGTCAGCTTCCCCTGAGGCCACGGATTTTAAGCCTTTCTCATTAGCCATACTCATCATCTGGCTGTCGTTTTCTCTTATCAATCTTATCGGCTTGTATTTTTCCCTGAGCTTCACAGAATATATTCTTTTCGGGAAGAATTTTCTTTTCCATAACCCTTCTTCCAAGGCATTCTTTGATGGAGATTTCTTCAGCAAGGTTTTATGGGGCGGGTATGCGGTTCCTCTTTTGGGATTATGGTTTGTTTTTGCATACAAGAGAACAAAGGAATTTTTGGATTCTTACAAATTGATGATGAAGAATCAGGCGCCGCAGGAACTGCAGGCCATGATTGCGGATATATGCAGTTTTGCAGGTGTGAATATGCCGAAGATTGTGATAAGCAGTGAGGATGTGATTGCGGCCAATGTTAAGCATATTTTTCTTTTTGGAACTGCATTAAAGATAACGCAGAAGACATTACGGGAATTAAATAAGCAGGAGCTTGAGGCCTTGCTTGCCCACGAGGTTTTTCATCTGAAGAAGCACAGCCTGAAATTCAGCATATTGAATTCATTATCCGAGTGGACCTTGTTTGGCAGCGGTTTCCTTACATTAGTACAGGATTCCAAAGAAGTGGAATTTGAAGCAGACAGATTTTCTCTGGCGTGGCTGAAAGAAAAAGGATTGGGCAGAGGTGTTCTCATTAATTTATTGGACAAGGTTTCGCTTCTTAATTCAGCATCAGGCTTGGCATTCTCGGATTCTGCCATGAGCTTCAGCGCGAGCCTGAGAAAGAAAGATGCCAAGAACTTGGATCCCCTTGCCTTGCTGAGATTCATTGATGAGATGTTTTTCGGGGATATGGTTATTTCATATATACACCCAACGGCAAGCGAGAGAATAAGAAGGATAGAGCTGGCATAATGGACACAAAACAATTAGCAAAAGAATTTGTATTGCCTTATTTCAGCCTGCGCGAGTCTTTCTTCAACGCGGCTTGGGATTATGTGAATTCTAATTTTGAGAAGATATCCTCTGCTGTAAGCTCTTCTGATAATGCCGCATTGGCAAAGGTTGGCGGCCCTCTTGCATTTGGCGGGAGTGAAGAGAGGGGAGCATTAAAGGCAATCCTCATTTTTGCAGATGGCTTTAAGGAATTGCCTCTTGAAGGTGATTTCTCATCATTGGTTGGTTCAATAAAATCAGCTTGCAGCAAGTATCATGCTGAAGAGGGATTGACTAAAGAGATTCTCAAGAAGGTTTCTTCACTTGAGAACAGGATTGAGAAATTCATGAAGCCCCAGGTGAAAGGAAAGGCTGTTGTACATGATGAGATAGAAAAAGAAGGCTATGAAATTTACTTGCCGAGCAAGAGAGGGATAGGCACTGAGTCGCTGGTGGCAACAAGGGGCAGGGTTGAGAAACTTTATCTTGCCAATAAGGAAGATTATGACATTTTTGTTTACACCCGCTCTGTTTACGCCAAAAAAAGGGATGAGAGAACAAGAAAATATGGGCTTGCTTTTGTTGAGCTTGACCAAAGGATGTATATTCTTCTGGTTTTGTTTCTGAAATATAAGGATTCCTCTTTGGATATTTTTGCATTGCATAAAAGGGCATGGGATCATGTGCCTAAAGATTATGAAGGTAGGCTTGATTACACGATAACAATGGAGCACCTGAAGTCTGCAATAAGCGAATTAAAAGCAAAGGTCAATGTTGACGCGCTGGAAATCAAAAAGCCGAGAAACAGCGAAGGGTATATTTGCATAGGTAATTTTAAATTCTGCGTAATAATTGACAAATCCCAGAGCGGTAAATACAGCCTTTCGGATTTTGATATCAAAGATAAGGATTAGCCGAGCTACTTTTTGTTTTTCTTCAACGGATAGTTTACAGTGTATTTATATGGCAGTTTCAAGGGCGGCAGGTTATTTCCTTTAAGCTCTTCATTCAGATTTTCCCAGGTTTTTCTCCCGGCATCCCTTATTTCGTATATTTCTTTCCCGGTTACAGAATACAAATCCTTTACTTTAACAATTTTCTTGTCGTACCACTTCCTTGTGTATTTATCGCCTGGCAGTTCAACATACTGCTGGAACATCCTTCCCTCATACATCTTTGAGAGCGTATTTGCAAGCCTGCGGTTTTCCGTCCCTTTCCTGTAAATCCCGGTTTTTTCCCTGGCGAAATTAATCAAGTCCATCTCCATTAATTCGGCAGGCAGCCCCCTTTTGTATTTATCAATATCCTTATAGTCCATAGTCTTTCCGCAGTCAGGGCATACAAACTGTTCTGCAACCTTCTTCTCAAGTTTCTCTTTTTCCATACAAGATAGAGGACTCTATTCTTTATAAAGCTTTCGTTTTGTGACTACTCACAGGTAGTGTCAAAAGCTGTCTAGCATAGTAACTTTCGGCTAACAATAAAGAACCCCTGGCTAACCGATAATCCTTATAATTGTAATTGAAAGTTACGAAACAGGAAGGAAAGGGGGTGAGCAGTGAGGGTAAAAGAGGTGATGGAAAAAGGGAGAGAAGAATCCAAACAAAAGCAGTTCTAAAAAAGGGGGAGAAAATGGGTTGTCCAAAATGCGGTTACAGCGGTCATAGCACAATTTATCATTGGGGAACAGGCGAGACTGAGTGCGGGAAGTGCAGACATGATTATGTAGTGAATAAGAAGCCCAAGGAAGAACGCAGCGAATTTTTTGGATTGCCGCTGTTTGATTCAAAGAAAACGATTAATTCATCGCGCGATGTTTATGTGTGGGATAAATGGGGTCATACATCAGTTGGCACAAAACCTTTTAATGGGGTTCATGCCGGAAAGATCTCAGGACTTCCTGGCGACGATTTGGTCAGGGATCATAACGGTTACATTCAGGGGAGGATTAGCGGAGCAGGACACCTGATAACTAACTGGTGGTAGGAAAAGTTTAAATATTACCTCTTCTAAGTGATGTCATGGCAGGTTCAAGCTCGGGTAGCAGTGGCAGCAGCGGTTATGGCTCGGGAAGCTCGCCAGGCAAGGGAAGTTATAGCGGAGGCTCAACAAAAGGTGGCTATGCATTGGCGGGAGCTGGGAGTTACGCAGGAAGCATGTCAAAAGGAATTTATGGCAAAGGCGGGCTGGCTGCATATCTGTCAGGTTACAGCATTAAGGGATATTCATCTGCGCTTGGCAAAAATAATTTAAGCTTGGGACTAAGTGATTCTTACCTGAAGGCAACAAAAAACAGGTTTTATTTCCAGGCTGACTCAAAATCAAGGCTCAGGAGTTTGTTTAAGGGCAATCTCGATTACTGTGAGTCTTTCAACAAGCGGGATTTGGAAGAAAGGCTAAAGAAATACGAGAAGATGCTGCGGAATTGCGGCGGGTCAGAAACAGGTTACAGTATGAATTAGTTTTCTAAGATTTTAGAAGGGGGGAGAAATGGATTACGGACCATTGGGCCTGATAAGGGCGCTGCTTGAAACACTGGGGGATGCTCTTAATCCCAAGCAACGCAAAAAAAGCGGTTTTCGCGCAGGTGATAGCAACAAAACTTCTGTTTCTACTGAAGCATTGGCGGAATCCCGCGAATTCGCTGAGAATGATCCCGGCGAGCAGTATTGGAAAGAGCTTTTCATGGAGAAGCTTGAAGCTGCTGAAAAGGAAAGAGATGTGGTTACTGAAATGATGATTGAGGATTATGAGGCAAGGCACGAGGCTGAAGCAGGGCAGGAGCAGGATTCAGGAAATGCAGAAACAGCAGAAGAGCAAAATGCAGAAATTGATTCCGCTGGCAACATTGATTCCGAACCGACCGCAGATGACGGAGGTAATTCTGATTCAGGCGTGTATGACGGTTATATTGGATAAGGGAAGGAGATGATTTTATGTTGACTCATGAGGCAATAACAGATTTGCAGCTAATCAGGACACGCGCGGAATTCATCAGGCAGAATCTGCTTTCATCAGGACAGGATGAGCTTGACCAGAATGAAATTGTCGTACAGGACATTGCAAGCCTGACTGATGAAGTAAATTTGTTTGCAGACAACTACGACCTGCCTGTTGCAATGGATGCGATGTTCATTAAATTGATCGGCACAAGGAAATACAGAAAAGAGGATTTGATTTACAGGGTTGATAAAATTATTGCAGTATCAGATTCAGTACTAGGGAAACAAGCTGGCAAAAATTCAGGAAAAAAAGGGGGTAGCAATATGAAAGCCATTCAGAAAAGGCAGGATGAATATCCGGCAAATCAGGACATGGGTTTTGTGCAGGAAATTATTCAAAGGCATTTGAACAAAAAGCCGGAAAGGGAGTTTAATCTGTTTTCAAGAAGGGTTACAAACACTTTCATAAAGATGAAAGTGTACAACAACTGCACTTTCCATATTTCAGGTAGAGAGGAGGATGATTGAAATGCTTCCATTACTTTTAGCAGGGGCAATATGGGGTTATAACGGGATAAGATTCTTGCAGATTGCGAATGAAAGGAAAAGCCGCCTTTCAAAAAGGGATTCTGATGATACGGAAAAGAATCTTACTATTTTTAATAATTGCACACTTGAGGACAGGAGGACCTTTAATTTTAATCATTATGACCGTTGCACCATTAATAATTATTACATAACAATCAAGAAGGGGGAAGACGATGAATGAGCATGAAGATGTTTTAAGAGATGCGCTTGCCGGCATAAAGACCAAGAGGACTAGAAGAAGAATCACAAGATTCAATCCTAGTGATGGCCTGCTTCTTGATATCGAGGAAGGCAAGGTTTATGTGCCGGGCAAGGGTATAGTGCAGGTTCATGAAGTAAAGGAAAAGATTCTTGATTGTGGCCATTCGGCAGGCATGGGTCTGGGCCATATTGCTGACTGCGGGCATGCTGTCTGCGCATTATGCGTTGAGAGATATGTTCTTGAGTGTGCAAAACCCGGGTGCTTCAGAAAGCTTTGCACTGTCAAAAGATGCGTTTGCTGCGCAAGGGAAGTCGACAATGTTTTTTACTGCAGGAAGCATTCAGCCTGGGCTGGCATAAACTCATTTGCAGGGTTCTTCATCCTCAATGAAGAGGACAAGGCAGGGGAGATGAGGGCGGTAACGGAAGAGTATTACTCAAGAAGATTACAATTGAGGGCGAGAAATGAAAAAAAACTTTAGTGAAGAAAATCCTGTACTTGAGCATCTGAAGCTGTTGAAAAAGCATGGAAAGCTTGACGAGAAAGCCTTGCTTGAGGCAATTGATGTGCTGTCAGAGCAGGGGGATGCAAAGCTCTTGAAAGAGTATCTTGATGAGCAGGGTCTTGTAAAGGCAGAGATTGCCTTGAACGGCAAGCCGATTTCTAATCCCGACATGAGTATGGACGGTCAGATAAAGATTTTGCTTACGGAAAATGGGCTGCCCGTGGGTTTCAATCCCAGGAAAGAGCTGCATATTTTGATTGTCGGTGAGCCCGGGACAGGGAAAACAACGCTTGCGGTATTTTCTATTGCTTCACAGGCAATGTCGCAGGGAATCAAATGCTGGTTCTTCGTCAAGTCAAGAGATGTTTACAAGTTAATAAAACTGGGATACAGGATTGTCATTGTTGATTTCGACAACGAGGGAAGATTTAAGCTTTGCTTACCCGGGGCATTAACAAATGTTTCGAGGCAGGAGAAGCTCTCAAGATATTTTGACATTTTTGTGCAGGCCGAAGCCGTATTCGACGGCACCAAGAATTTTCTTATAGAGCAGACAACAGAGCTTGGGAAGATATACGAAAGTCATGGTACTGATTTAAGCCTGTTTGACCTGCATGAGTTCATAAAGGAGAGGCAGAAGAAGGATTTTCCAAGGGGAAGCAGAAATTATTATTATTCCGAGTCAGCATTGAACAGAATCAACGGGGTCCTGAATGGGCCGTTAGGACCAAGCCTTGATTGCTCTGCCGGGTGTTTTGAAGGATTGGTTCATGAGAATGTGATTTTCTTTATAGGGCATCTTCCTGCCACGCAGCAGGTCCATATTGTTAATGCAATGACTTCCGACCTTTTTACTTACAAGAACAATAATGAATGCGATGAGGAGCATTATATCATTACTGAGGATGCGTCGACTCTCTTCGATGTTAATTACGAGAAAAGGCCGGACAGGGGGGCTCCAATCATAAATACTCACCTGGCTGAAGCAAGAAAAGCAGGAATAAAGATAATCGCAGTCGGGCAGTTCCCCTCATTGATGGGCCAGGGTATTTTTGCAACAAGCTCATTAAAAATAATGTTCGTTCTTTCTGATTCGAGGGACACAAACAAGATGATTGATTGCATGGGAGTCCAGGATGAGGAAGAGCGGGATTTCGCAAGGCACATTAACAAGGAGAAAAGAGAAGTTATTGTCAAGTTTTCCTCGCGCGAATATAACAAGGCAATTTTTGCAGTTATGCCTGAGCTGCCTTTTGTAAAGGAGCTTGATTCAGTAACAATTTCAAAAGAGGAAATAGAGAATAACAACATGCAGTTTTCATATCTGCTCGATTTAATCAGGCCGAGGCTGCCTTACTCCGGAACAATCCAACTGACAGATTCCAAAGAGCAGGAACTGGAAAAAAAGGAGTTAGGCCTTGCAAAGGACATGCTCAATGACATTTATTACAGGCCCTTTGTTTCCTCTACTGACAGGGCTATTGACTTCAAGTTAAGCAATGAGAAGGCGAAGAGGCTTTACAGATATATTGAGAATAACCAGTTTGCAGAGCCTGTTTTTCTTAACCTTTCAGGAAGAGGAGGACAGTCAAAATTCTTCTGGATTTCTGATAAGGGGAATTCATTCATCCAGAAGCCGGCAAAAAAAGAGTATTCAGGAGGGAAGGGCAAAGAGCATATTTTCACGCAGCTTTATCTTCAAGATATCCTCAATAAAAAGGGTTACGGGGAGATTGAGATTGAAAAAGAGATTGAAGGCAAAAAGATTGATTTGTTTTGCTTGAAGGATGAAAAGAGAATTGGAATTGAAATCTGCGTTTCAACATTCAAGACCGAGTATCTGAATGTAATTAAAGACAGGGGCAAATGCGACAGGATTATTCTTCTGTGCCTTGACAAGGATGCAAGGGAAAGGCTCCTTGATAATCTTGGCTCATTGAAAGAATCAGTTGAGGTTTATATCCTTCATGAGTTTTTGAAAGGGGCTTAACCAGGAGGTGCGGGATGAAAACAGACATAAGGCAGTTGAACAAGGAAAGGGTGCTTGAAGTTTTATCCCGGCACAGGAGTCCCGAAGAAGCTATAAGCCAGGATGAGCTGGGGGCAGAAAGCTTTGTTGGTTATTCTGCATTGAGAAGAATCATTTTTGATCTGGCTGTTAATGACAAGCTGCCTGTCAAGATGACAGGATTTCCGGCTAAGTTTTACTTAGGTGGATAAAAAAGTTATTAAACACGTTTTGGATTAGTGAATAGGGAAGCATGGAAGATTTTGCAAAGAACATAAGTAAAAAAGAGCCTCAAAATTGCTGGGATTTTTGGAATTGCCAAAACGACGTTAGAGCGCAATGTCCTGCTTTTACATCAAATTTAGGAAGATATTGCTGGATGGTAGCAGGACACATGGTGACCGAACTTAAAAAGTGCCCAAGAGTAGTACACCATTTTAAAACGTGCTTTGAATGTCCTTGGTTCAAAAAATTAAACCCGGACTCTGATAAATAAAAAAGTTAGATAGATTTCTCGTAGAACAAAAAAATCGGTGAAGCGATGAAAAAGCTCAGCAAGAAAGAAATTCTTAACAGGATTGCGGATGTTTTGTTTTCACGCATAAAGCCGGAAGATGCGGTAGAGCTGCGCGAGCTGTGCATGCTTGCGAGGGTTTCTGAGGCAGAGGCTTTCATGGCAATAAATTATTTTATTGATGATGAGTTCGGGATAAAGCTGACTGACGGATTTCCTAGGAAATTTTATTGCAAAAATGAATAAGATTTATAAACTTTTTTTGGTTAATTTTGATATGAGAGAAAGAAGCACGCTAGATTTAGCAGCAATTTTGGTAACAATAGGCATATTCATCCCGATAATGATTGAAAAATTCTTTAGCTATCTTGGGGGTAATTTCATTAATTTAATACCCGCGGTATCTCTTGGATATCTTTGTCTGGCGGGTTTTTACATGATTATTTATTGCCTAGTATATTTATTAGAAGAGAATGACGCTCTTATCAAATTGTTTTTAATAATTAACATCACTTTGGTTGGCTTAGTAACGATTTCATTAGGCGCCATAGAATTCCTTTCCAAATTAGCATTATATTTTAAGAATTCTATAGTTTTAATTTCTTTAGGGCTTTTAATCGGCATAACTTTTCTTGTTTTGCCAATAGTGATTTGTTGTATCGTCTCCTTTAAATTGATACGAAGTCGGTTGAAGAAAAGATAGTTTTTAACACAAACTGAATTTTATGAATAGAAAACCATTCTACAAAGAGCAGGCAGATAAATTCAGGGATTTTAGAGACAAAAATCCCCAGAGGGAGCTTTTGTCTCTTTTTGATGAGTGGGCTGAGAGCAAGGATTTCTCTGATGAGGATAGGCAAAACATCTTTGCAAAGTTTCTTTCGCATTTTGCAAGGGAATTTTTTGACAAGAATCATGGACACTAATTTTATGGAACAGATATTTGGAATATATGATGAGGCAAAGAATCGCATATTGCTTTATGTGCAGGCCTCTGTTTCCCCGGAGCAGTTTAAGGCACTGCGAAAGCTTATACTTGATGAGCTTGGTTTGAGTGGTGCTGAGGGAAAGGTTAAAAAACTAATAGAGGAAAAGGAAAGGGCAGGCAAGAGCTGAATTTTGCAAAGGGGTGGCTGATTATGAGTGAAGACAGATGTCGATAATAAAAATAAAAGAGGATGGGACGCTCTTGAGGAAAAGCTTCGGGAGAGAGGGCTATCTGATATCGAGATTGAAGAAGCCAGGGATTCCTTTTATAAGGGCCTGGAATTGCTTTCAAGGCTGTTTCTTTCCCAGTATTTATTAGAAAAGAAGATAAGTGAAAAGGAGAAGGAAGAAAAATAACTATTTACAAAACCCTATAAAGAGTTATAATAATAGTATGCAGAAAAAAGTCTATAATATACCGCAGGCTGCCAAGATTCTCGGCGTTCACGAGATGACCATAAGATACTGGATAAAAAAGAAATGGATTTCTGTACAGTATGATTACAGGAATTATCCTGTTTTTACTGATGAGGACATAAAAAAGATTGAAGCTTGGAGAAGCACATTAAGGAAGCCATGAAAGCGGGATTACAGCTTTCTTGTTATATCCTTGGGCTTGTTTTTATCGCGGTCTTTTAAAATTTCCTGTTTATCTTTCTCAAACAGCGTATATACATAGCCGCCAAGTAATAAAGTGGCAGAGTAATCAACTAAGGGAATGTTGGTGGGGTGGAAATTTTGAGTCATTCTATAGATACCAAAAATCGCGCCAAGCTCTAGTGTATTCAAGAGGTAATATTTCATGTCATATTTGTTAATTTTCATTAACGACACAACAATAAAAGGTTTATATATTTTCCGATAAGAACATAAAAAAAGGTCGAGCAATGGAGAAGAACGCTGAGGAAGCCATGAAGATTTACAGCTTGCTTGTTATATCTTTGGGTTTGTTTTTGTCGCAGTCTTTCTGAATTCTCTGTTTTATTTGGTCGAATCTCATGAAGAGATAGCCGCCGGCTAGCAGGGAAGCTATGTAATCGACTCCAACATTGTGGGTGGGATGAAAGTTTTGTATCATGTTATAAGTTGCAAGCACAGAGGCAACCTGTAATGTATTAGCTAAATAGTACCCCGCATTATTCTTGTTGATTTTCATGAAAAAAGCAAAGAATAGAAACTTATAAATCTTACTGATATGAAAAAGCTTATAAAAGACAATAAATGCTTTTATGGATGGCGAAGGATTCAGAGCTTGTTAGGGAAGTTGAGGATTTTCTAAAAGGGAAAGGGATTGAGATTTTAGAGATGGAATACAACAGGGATTCTGTTCATTACATGAAGCCCACTTTTAGTGTTCTGACAAATAATTACAAATCGCTTGATAAATTAGCCCGGGGTATGGGATTAAAGCTTTTTAGCAGCTATGATGAAAGAAGTTATTGGAAGACAGCCAGAATAGAGAACGGCAAATACGATGTTCATATTACAGTCAGAGGCAAGCAATTCCATAAGCGTTAACAGGAAAATATCGGATTATTTATGCGTGAATTCTATCCTTTAAAATACAAGATAAAACTAATCGGGCCTAAAAGCCAGACGGAAATCGAGGCTCAGGCAGACACATGCAAGCAATTCAGCATGATTGGTTCTGAACTGCTTATGTCCTTGGGATATAAACAAAATAAACTACAAATATTCGGTTTGTTCCGGGATAAAACACCTGTATATAGCGCAAAAGTAAAAATTCTTGTAGAGAACCAGAAATTTCATCTGCGTATGGTAGAAATAAAAGAAGGTCTTGACCCTATGGGGGTTGTTCTGGGCGCGGATTTTTTTAAAAAGATAAATATTCTGCGATATTACATTAACGGCTTCTCGCATCTTTACAAACTGATTAAGCAGTCAAAGCGTAAATGCGTGTTGATTCTGGGTTCTTATGCGAAAGAACGCGTGAATATTCTCTATGCGATTAAGGATTGCTTAAAAAAACTTGGCTATGAAGGAATTTTGCTTAAGGATTATCCTGATATTGAGGAGCAGTCAAATGAAGAAAAAATGAATTTATTCGGCAATATTGCCAGATTTATGATATGCGAGAATACATCTCCTTCGGGGCATATAAATGAGTTAAATATCTGCTCAAGGAATACGCTTGTGACAATAATGATACAGGAGCAGGGATGCAAGTCGGGGGCAACAGGCATGCAGTCATCTTACCCGATAGATTTTAATTTTGTAAGAAAGGTTTTCTATAATCCGGAGAATTTAGATTCTGCTGTCAGGAAAGCGGTAAAGTTGGGGGAAGAGCTTGTTGTCAGAAGAAAACGTAAATTAAACAAAGAATATGCTTATAGAAAAAAAGGATTAATTTGATGAAAGTTGCCCTGTATACAAGAGTAAGCACAGAGGACCAGGCAAGGGAAGGATTTTCTCTGGAAGTGCAAAAGAATTTTCTTTTGCAATATGCAAAATCCTTTGGGTGGGAAGTTTTTTGCAGCATACCGGGTAAGGAAATTTACCAAGATGATGGGTATTCCGGCTATATAACAGACCGGCCGGCTTTTCAAAAGCTCCTTTTTGATGCAAGAAATAAGAAGTTTGATCTGCTTGTGGTTTATAAGCAGGATAGATTAAGCAGGAAGTTAAAGAATTTATTGGAACTCCTTGAGGAATTGGAGTCATTAAGCATAGGGTTTAAGTCTGCAACAGAGCCATTTGACACTACTTCAAGCGCAGGAAAGTTTAGCCTCCAAATGCTTGGAAGCTGCGCGGAGTTTGAAAGAAACAGGCTGATTGAAAGAGTATTTCCCGGCATGGTAATGGGTGTCAAGAAGGGCCATTGGCAGGGCTCAAGATATACTCCCTTTGGATATGTTCATAATAAAGAAACCAAGAAACTGGAAGTTAATCCCGAAGAGGCAAAGATCGTAAAAGAAATCTTCATAATGTATCGAAGTGGTAAAAGCACTTCCCAAATTGCAGCGCATTATTACGATCTTGGTATGCCTTCAAGGCAAGGTGGAAGATTCTATACTAAGTTTATTTCTGACATTTTAAAGAACAAAGTATATTTAGGAACATTGATATGGAACAGGAAGCATTATGATACCAAGGAAAAAACTCATGATGGCGAGGGCAAGGGTTATAAATATGTAAGAAATGACCCTTCAAAAATAATTGAAGTGCCTGATGCACACGAGGCAATTATTTCCCAAAAGGAATTTGATGAAGTCCAGAGGCTTTTGCAAAGGAATCGCTCAAACAGCATCATCCGGTTCAAGAATAATGTATATCACTTAACTGGTGTTTTAAGATGCAATGAATGCGGAAGAGGCTATCGCGGCCATATGTCAACAGTCAATCACCGCACAAAAGAAAAAAGGGAATGGTATCATTGCTCTTCAAAAGGGAGCTATTATATCAAATGCAATAATAAGTCTGTTACTGCTGATGCTATTAATGGGCAGGTGTGGGATATTGTTGATATAATTTGCCGGAATCTCAGTGTTCTTGAGGGTTTGGGTGATATTGTAAAGCTTACAGCCAGTGAGCCGGAGAAATGTTACATAGAGCAGCTTGAAGAAAAAGAAAAGCTGCTGAACAGGAATCTTGAGAAGCAGAAAGGGCTATATGAGGTTTATTCAGAAGACAAAATAAACATCGATATTTATAAAGAGAGGGCAGAGCTTCTCAGGAACGAAGAGAAGAAGCTAAAAGCAGATATAAAAGCAATTCAGATGATGATAATAGAGAAGAGAAATTCAGCCAATCTTATTCAATTAACGCAGGATTTCTTATTAAGGCTTAAGAATACTTCCCAAAATGAACATTCTGATTTTGTTATCAAGTCATTTATGAGAATAATTTTTAAGAACATATTTATAGCTAACCAGGAGATTGTAAAAGTTGAGATTAATGAACCCTGGAAAATGTGCTATGAGGAAGGGTTAAAATGGCTGAAACAGGAGAAAACAGGGCAGAAACCGGAGAAAAAGGCAAGAAGAAGCTACGTATCCTTTTGCGTACCTTCGGATGTCAGATGAACGTTCGCGATTCTGAGGTGATCAGCGGCCTGCTACGAGCTAAGAGCTACGAGCTGATAGCTAAGCCCGAGGAGGCCGATGTTGTCATCTTCAACACCTGCTCTGTGCGGCAGCATGCCGAAGATAAGGTGTGGAGCGAGGTGGGAAGGATAGCCAAACAGAGAGGAAAAGAAAAACAGGGACAGCCCCCAAAAAACAGGGACAGTCCCTGTTTTTCTCCCCTTATCGGACTGGTGGGCTGCATGGCCCAGAATTATAAAGAAGAGATTTTTAAGCGTGCACCGCAGGTGGATTTTGTGGTCGGGCCGTCAGATATACATAAAATACCTGAGATTATAAAAAAGTTGTTAGCTATTAGAAAAGAGGGACAGTCCCCTTTAAATTCAAGCAATAGCTCTGACGGGGACAGTCCCTTTTTGCAGTTGAAAATCTGGGAGACGGATGGCAATGTAAGGCCCGAGGAGATTTATCATACGGGTTTCTATGAAGATAAAGAGCATGCCTATGTGGTAATCTCGGAAGGTTGCTCTAATTATTGTTCTTATTGTGTGGTGCCGTATGTCCGGGGCGAATTACATAACCGTAATTATCAAGATATATTGAAGGAAATAGAAGAAGCGCTGGATAAAGGCATAATTAAGATTACGCTGTTGGGACAGAATGTGAATGCGTATCAGTGTCAAGTTACGAAAAACAGGGACAGTCCCCATGCGGGGACAGTCCCTGTTTTTTCCACGGTAAAGTTTTCAGAGTTATTAAGGATGGTAAATGAGATAAAAGGACTGAAGGAATTTAGTTTTATTACTTCGCATCCTAAGGATACATCTTTAGATTTATTTAAGGCGATGGCGGATTTAGAGAAATTAAAGAAATACCTGCATCTTCCGGTGCAGTCGGGTTCGGATAAGATTCTAAAACTCATGAACCGCGTCTACACCAGAAAATTCTATTTGGATTTAATCGATAATTATCGTAAAATTGTAAAAGGCGCTGTACTGACCACAGACATAATTGTAGGTTTTCCTACTGAGGCCGAAGAAGATTTTCAAGAAACCTATGATTTAGTGAAGAATATAGAATTTGATGCCGCTTATATATTTAAATATTCTACGCGGATGCATACCGAAGCAGCCAATATGGTTGATGATGTAGAAAAGAAAGAAAAAGAAAGAAGGCACAAGTTGATATTAGATTTACAAAAAGAAATATCAAGGATAAAGCAAGCATAAAAATGAAAAATACCTTTGTCTCAGGTCTCAGGTCTCAGGTCTGGTGTCTTATATTTAAACCTGCGGCCTGCGAGTCCTCGCGGCCTGTGATTTGGTCAGGCATCTTATTTTTATTTGCTTTTTACCTTCTATTTGTTTATAAAAGTTATGCCTTAAACTTAGACAAGGTCAAGGTTTATTTTTTAGAAGGCGATTATAAGTCCGCCATATTGGAAGGCGAAAAAATCCTGGCAAGTTATAGGCAGGCTTCAGATTTGGATGAATTGTATTATATCCTTGGCCTTAGTTATTTGAAAGACGGCAACTTTTTACGTGCCTCAGATATATTTGAGATAATTTTAAAAGAATTTAAAAACAGCACCTTTAAGGAGGAAGCGAAATTGGGCTTAGGTGATACCTATTTCTTAAGGGGCGGCTATGGCCAGGCAGAAGGGCATTATAAAGAGCTAATCGATAATAATCCGAGAACTAAACTTAAGGCGCAAGTTTATTACCGGCTCAGTCAGATAGGATTTAAAAAAGGAGATACCCAGCAAGGCAAGGAATATTTAGATAAACTAAAACAGGATTCCCCGGTAAGCCCAGAATTAAAACTGAATAAAGATTTATACGCCGCCGCTAATTCTTTTTCAGGTTTTTATTATACGGTGCAGGTAGGCTCTTTTTCTAGCAGTATAAATGCCAAGAATCTCACCCAAAAATTGATTGAGGAAGGATACGCTGCCTATATTGAAGAAGTCAGCTCTTCCGATGGAAAAAGTATTTACCGGGTTAGGGTAGGTAAATTGACTTCAAGATGGGAGGCAATAGAATTAGAAAAGAAGCTTTCTGGAGAGGGGTACCCCACGAAGATCTGCCCTTAGTAGCAAATGGCAAATGGTAAACCGAAAATTACTTAATAAAAAAAATAAAATTATTTTTGTGGTTGGGCCGACCGCAGTAGGTAAAACTGAAGCAGCGGTTCGCCTCGCCGGAAAGATTAATGCCGAGATTATCTCTTGTGATTCTATGCAGGTTTATAAGGGTATGGATATCATCACCTCAAAGCCAACCCCTATTTTAAGAAAAAAGATACCCCATCATTTAATCAATATTGTTCCCCCTGCGCGAGAATATAATGTATCAAGATACCGCCAAGAGGCGCTCGAGAAGATTAGGGGGGTATTAAAAAAAGGTAAAATTCCACTTTTTGTGGGTGGCACTGGGCTTTATATGTCTATATTAATTGACGGGATATTTAAAGCCGGGCCTCAGAGTAAAAGTATCCGTAAGCGGATTTATAAAGAAGCAAAGCGGTTAGGGAGTGAGTATCTATATGGAAGATTACAACAGGTTGACCCTGAGGTGGCAGCAAAAATTCATCCTCATGATACCAAGCGCATTATTCGGGCCTTGGAGGTTTTTGAAAGTACAGGTAAGCCTATTTCTGAGTTACAGAGGCAAAGGAAAGGGCTTGGTTCTGAATATGAGGTAAAGATTTTTTGTTTGAATATACCGCGGGATAAACTTTATGCGCGTATTGAAAAACGTATTGAGAGGATGTTTAAACAGGGACTATTAGCAGAAGTAAAGAAACTCTTGAAATTAAAACTGAGTCAGACCGCCTCTTGCGCCATTGGGATTAAGGAATTAAAGGGCTATATTGATGGCTTATATGATTTAGAAGAGGCAAAACGTTTAATTAAGAAAAACACGCGCAATTACGCTAAAAGACAGCTGACTTGGTTCAGGAAAGATAAGCGGATAGAATGGTTAGAGATAGGTGATAAAGAGACCCCGATGCAAGTAGCGGAGAGAATAGTTGAGAAACTCAAAAATTGAGGCCTGCGACATAAGGCATGTAACCTGTAACAGGGCGACTGGACAACTGGTGACTAAATAAAAATGGAACGAGCTTTATTAGTAACGATAAAACTAAATTCCGAGAAAGACAACTGGCCTATTGAGGATGCGGCCAGTGAGTTAGAGGATTTAGTTTCTACCTCTGGCGCAGAGGTAGTAGATAATATTACCTGTGTACGCGATAGGCCTACGCCCAATCTTTTTATCGGTAAAGGTAAGGCCGAAGAGATTGCTTTATTGTCTCAAGAAGAAGGCGTTGATACGGTTATCTTTAGCCATGATTTATCCGGCACCCACCAGAGAAATTTAGAGGAAGTCATTGGCAAAAAGACTATTGACCGCACGCAGTTGATTTTAGATATCTTTGCCCGGCACGCCCACAGCCCAGAAGGGAAGATGCAGGTGGAGCTGGCGCAATTACAATATCTTATGCCTCGTTTAGCAGGTAAAGGGATAATGCTCTCGCGCCTGGGAGGCGGCATCGGCACCAGAGGCCCTGGTGAGCAGAAATTAGAAGTTGACCGCCGGCGCACCAGAAAGAGGATTGATAAATTAAAAGCGGATTTAAAAAATTTTTCCTTACACCGCTTAACCCTTAAGAAAAGAAGAAAAGAGCAGGCTGTACCCACAGTGGCCTTGGTAGGGTATACTAATGCCGGTAAATCTACGCTTTTGAATGCGTTTACTAACGCTGGACAAGTGGTCTCTGATAGTTTATTTACCACTCTTGACCCTTTATTCAAGAGCCTGGTGTTACCTAACGGAGAACATATTGTTATCTCCGACACTGTAGGGTTTTTACATCGGCTTCCCCATCATCTGATTGAGGCATTTAAAGCTACGCTGGAAGAAGTAGCGGAGGCGGATTTATTAATTCACGTTTTAGATGTGAGCCATCCGCGGGTATATGAACACAACCAGGCAGTATTCGCGGTTTTAAAAGAATTACAGGCAGAGCATAAACCCATGATTACTGCTTTAAATAAGATTGACCTGTTGGATGATAAAATCTGGCTGGAGAGATTAAAGGAAGATTTCGTAAATCCTGTAGCTATCTCCGCAAGATTGGGGCAGAATTTAGGTTTTTTATCAGCAGAGATTCAGAAAAATTTCAGCAGTAAAATGGCCTATCTTGAGTTGATGGTTCCTCATTCCCGGATGGATTTGGTAGATTTATTTTATCGAGAGGGCAAGGTGGAAGAGATAGAATACCTGCAAAAAGGGATAAAAATTAAACTCAGCCTGCCAAATATTATTTCTCAGAAGTTATTACATAATAAAGAGATAGAGATACTATGATAATATCTAATAATTTTTATTATTTTTACTTGACAAATTAATTAGATTATGTTATAGTTTAAATGAAGCCGAGACTTACGGAGTCCGCCGTAGGCGGACGAACGTAAGTCTCTGGCTGAATTTATCCCGCCGAATGCGCTAAAATTCTGTTAGAATTTTAGCGCGGTTTATGAGGCGGGAACTCATTAAAGGAGATGGTTGTGCCTTTATTTGATATCTACATTAGTCCGGATGAGCCGGTTTACGTCATCAGTGTGGTGAGTAAATTAGTGGATTTACCTATATGGACTTTACGGCAGTTAGATAAGGCAGGAGTTGTTTGCCCGAAAAGAATTGGTAAGAAGAGCCGGCTTTATTCCTTAAAAGAAATAAAAAAATTAGAGTATGTGCATTATCTAATGGAAGAAAAGCGCGTGAATGTGCGCGGTATAAAGATAATTATTGAAATGGAAGCCAAGGAGTAATTTTTTTTGTTTTCGTGTTAGCAGTCTAATCATAAGAGTGCTAAGATCAATCACTCGCGGTTATAAGTAAGATATTACCGCTCGAGATAAACTCGCTAGAAGTTATAGCGGGCTTGTTGAGGAGATAAAGATGAGATTAGATAAATTAACTATAAAATTACAAGAGGCATTGCAGGATGCGGTTGGTTTTGCCACTGAATCCGGGCACCAACAGGTGGAACCCGAGCATTTGTTCTATACTTTACTTAGGCAGGAAGAGGGCATTATTGCCTCTGTTTTGGATAAATTAAGCATTCCCGCGTTCTCAATCAGCAAAATTATTGTAGACGATTTAAAAAATAAACCATCGGTAAGCGGGGCTCAGGCTCAAGTTTATTTTTCTTCCCGGATGAATAAATTATTCAGTAATGCCGGGCGCGAGGCGCAAGCCTTAAAAGATGAGTTTATCTCAGCCGAGCATATCTTGCTGGGCTTATTAGTTGATGATGATTCCGCGATTACCCGAGAGTTTAAGAGGCTGGGTATCGATAAAGAAAAAATTCTTTCCGCGCTTTCCCGGATACGCGGCAGCCACCGTATCGTGGATGATAATCCCGAAGAAAAATTTAAGGCCCTAGAAAAATACGGCCAGGATATTACGGATTTGGCGGGAATGATGAAATTAGACCCGGTAATTGGCCGAGATAAGGAAGTGCGCCGGCTCATGCAGGTATTGTCTCGGCGTACCAAGAATAATCCTGCCTTGATTGGCGAGGCAGGAGTAGGCAAGACCGCGATAGTGGAGGGGCTTGCCCAGCGCATCGCCTCCAAGGATGTTCCCGAGGGGCTTAGGGATAAAAAAATCATCTCGCTGGATTTAGGCAGCCTGGTAGCCGGGACAAAATTTCGTGGTGAATTTGAAAATCGGCTTAAGGCTGTGTTAGCCGAGATACAAAACCGCAATGGCCGGATTATATTATTTATCGATGAGTTGCACACTATCGTAGGCGCTGGCGCTGCCGAAGGCGCAATAGATGCCTCGAATATGTTAAAACCCATGCTTGCCCGCGGCCAGTTGCGTTGTATTGGCGCTACTACGTTAGCTGAATACCGCAAATACATTGAAAAAGATAGCGCTTTAGAGAGAAGGTTTCAGGCTGTTTTTGTAGATGAGCCCAGCGTAGAAGATACCATTCTTATTTTACGGGGATTAAAGGAAAAATATGAAATTCATCACGGCGTGCGCATTAAAGATTCTGCGCTGATTGCTGCCGCAACTTTATCAAACCGTTACATAGCTGATAGGCACCTGCCGGATAAAGCAGTAGATTTGATTGATGAAGCAGGTTCGCGGCTAAGGCTGGAGATAGACAGTATGCCGGCCGAGGTTGACGCCATACAAAGAAAGATTATACAATTAGAGATAGAAAGGCAGGCACTCAATAAAGAAAAAGACAAATCCTCACAAGAAAGGCTTAAGAAAATTGAAGTTGAATTAGAGGGCCTAAAAGAAGATTTGGAGAATAAAAAGCGGCAATGGGAAAAAGAAAAATCCATTATCTTAAAGATTCAGGAGATAAAAGAAAAGCTCGAAGAGCTGAAGAATCAAGCCAGCGCTGCCCAGAGAGTCGGTGATTTAGATAAGGCTGCCGAGATTAAATATGGCCGGCTTATTGAATTAGAGCGCGAGTTGAAAAAGTATAATGATGAATTAAATAAGCCCCGGAAAGAGTTGGCTATGTTAAGGCAGGAGGTTGATGATGAGGATATTGCTAAGGTAATTTCTGAATGGACAGGTATTCCTTTAACTAAGCTTATCGAGACAGATAGCGAAAAGCTGATTAAAATGGAAGAGCGGTTAAGGGCAAAAGTTATTGGCCAGGATGAAGCTGTCGCGGTTATATCATCCTGTATCAGGCGCAGCCGTTCTGGTTTAGGGGATGATAAAAGGCCAATGGGTTCATTTATTTTTATGGGGCCGACAGGCGTGGGAAAAACAAAACTCGCTAAGGCCTTAGCCTGGTTTTTATTTGATGATGAAGAAGCAGTGGTAAGGATAGATATGTCAGAATATATGGAAAAATTTAGCGTCTCGCGCCTTATTGGCGCGCCACCCGGATATGTAGGCTATGATGAGGGCGGGCAGCTTACGGAAAAGATAAGGCGCAGGCCCTATGCTGTAATCCTCTTAGATGAAATTGAAAAGGCACATCCGGATGTTTTTAACCTGCTCTTACAGATTTTAGATGATGGCAGGTTGACCGATGGGCAGGGACGCACCGTAAATTTCAAGAACACCGTGATTATTATGACCTCTAACCTCGGCCAGGAGATTATCCAGCAGCACAGTCCAATTGGTTTCTCCCGCCCATCGTATAAAACATTAGGCGGGATCCCGCCAGAGGCGGAAAAGGCCAATAAAGAAGATGCTGCTTACAGAGATATCAAAGAGAGGCTATTGGAGGAATCCAGGAGGGTATTCCGGCCGGAATTCTTAAACCGCATAGACGACATTATTATTTTTAATCCTTTGGCTAAAGGCCAGATAAGGAAAATAGTAGATATAGAATTAGAGCCAATTTATAAAAAATTAGCTCAAGCAGGCATTGCCTTAGAATTAACCCAAAAAGTAAAGGATTATCTTGCGGAGAAAGGCTTTGATATTAATTTTGGGGCGCGGCCTTTAAAGAGGACAATACAAAAATACATCCAGGATCCGCTTTCGCTTAAATTGCTGGATGGTTCTTTGAAAGAAGGTGTAAAGGTTACAGTGGATTTGGACGCGAATAAAAACATAGTGTTTAGATAAAGCACAAAGCTGAAACTTAAATTGAACCATGAACCATGAACCATGAACCATGAACCATGAACTAAATATAGATTGATTTGGCAAAAATTTATGCTACAATTACGTTTTAGCATTCTTAAGGTGAGAGTGCTAACGGGAGGATAAAATTATGGTCAGAACAGTGGATTATGAGTCACGAAGAAAGGCAATTTTAAGCGCAGCCATCAACAAATATATTAAAGCGGCAACGCCGATTGCCTCGGAAGATTTAGCCTCTGATTTTGACTTAAGCTCCGCCACTATCAGAAATATTTTTGTTGAGCTTGAAGAAGCTGGGTATCTTATGCATCCTTATACCTCAGGCGGAAGAATTCCTACTGAAAAGGGCTATCGCTACTATGTAGATTTCCTTATTTCACAAATGGAATTGTTGGACGACGAGAAGGAGAGTATTGTTAAGGAATACAGAAGAGAAATTAGGCAGCTAGATGACACCTTAGAGAAGACATCAGAGGTTATTTCCGTGATTACGCATTACGCTGGTATTGTTTCGTTTTTAGAGTGGCAGGATAGGTTTTTTTACAAAGGGGTTGGCCATATTTTGGAGCAGCCGGAGTTTCAAAATTTACAGTCGATGCGCGTAATCATTAAGTTGTTAGAAGAGAAACAAAACTTACTTAAAATTATCAACCGCGATTTTAGTGAAAAGGTAAAGGTTTATATCGGGAAGGAATTAGGTTTTTCGGAGATGGAGAGTTGTTCTTTAGTGGTCTCGGGTTATCGCATTAAGAATAAACAATCAGGAAGATTAGCGGTCTTGGGCCCGGCACGGATGGAATACAGGCATATTATTTCTACGTTAGAGTATATCTCTGATGTATTATCGGATGTGCTGGATAACATTTAAAAATTTTTTATGGTGTGGGAAAGTATAAAGCACTTTCCCAACCACTGAAAATCGCTTAGAGTTATCGCCGAAGGCGATTTTCTTGGGTTAACTATGGAAGAGCATAAAGAGGAGCATAAAGAAGAGAAGGCCATTACCTTAAAAGAATCCGAATATTTAAAATTAAAGGAAGAGGCGGACAAGGCGAAAGTTTATTGGGATAGAATACTTCGGTTACAGGCGGATTTTGAGAATACGCGTAAGCGGCTGGAAAAAGAAAAACAGGATTTTATTAAATTTGCTAACGAAGGTATTATATTAGAATTATTAAATATTCTGGATGATTTAGAGCGCACGCTGGGGCTGGCTCAGTCTGAGCATCAGGATTTGCCGGCGTTTTTAAAGGGCGTGGAGATGATTTTGGCGCATTTATATGAGATGTTAAAGGAATACGGCGTAAAGCCTCTTGAGGCAGAAGGAAAGTTATTTGACCCGCATTATCACGAAGCGCTGATGCAGGTAGAAAATAAAGATGTGCCTGAGCATACCGTGGTTGAGGAGCTGCAAAAAGGTTATATGTTGAATGACAGAGTGATTAGGACGGTAAAGGTGAAGGTGAGTAAAAAACAATAGGGAAATATAAGTTACGTGTACCGTTAACCGTGTACCGTTTACCGTAACGGTTAACGGTAAGCGGTAAACGGTAAACGCAACATTTTATCAGGAGGTAGAGAAATGGCTAAAGTAATCGGAATTGATTTAGGGACTTCTAATTCAGCTGCGGCAGTAATGGAAGGCGGCAGGCCGGTGATTATTCCTTCTGCGGAAGGAGCAGGGGTTGCTTCGGGTAAGGCTTTTCCTTCTTATGTTGCTTTTACTAAGGATGGCCAGCGTTTGGTGGGTGAGCCGGCAAGGCGCCAGGCAGCAATTAATGCCGAGGGCACAATTCAGGCCGCCAAACGTAAAATGGGAACTGATTACCATTTTAAGATTTTTGGTAAGGAATATACTCCGCAGCAGATTTCCGCTTTTATCCTGCAAAAAATCAAGCAGGATGCCGAGGCTTATTTGGGTGACAAAATTGAGGAGGCAGTAATTACCTGCCCCGCATATTTTGACGACAACCAAAGGACGGCAACTAAAGATGCGGGGGAGATCGCGGGTTTAAAGGTTTTGCGTATAATTAACGAACCCACCGCTGCCTGCCTTGCCTATGGCCTGGAAAAAGCGCAAAAAGAACAAAAAATTATGGTTTTTGATTTAGGCGGCGGCACCTTGGATGTTACTATAATGGAGATGGACCAAGGCGTATTTCATGTGCAATCAACATCAGGCGATACACAGCTGGGCGGCACAGATATGGATAAAACTTTGCTTGAATATATTGCCGGACAATTTAAACGCGAAACCGGGATAGACCTGCTTAATGATAAGATGGCAGTGCAGAGGCTGCGTGAGGCGGCAGAAAAAGCAAAGATTGAGCTATCTTCAACAGTCAGCACGGATATCAACCTGCCTTTTATTACTGCGGATGCCAGCGGCCCCAAGCATTTAACTATGTCGTTTACCCGGGCAAAACTCGAAGATTTAATTAGTCCGATTATCGAAAGATGCCGCCATCCTATGGAACTGGCACTTTCGGACTCCAAGCTAACGCCTAAAGATATTGACCGTGTTATATTGGTAGGCGGCCCTACCCGTATGCCTTGTGTGCAGAAATTTGTGGAGGATTATGTCGGCAAAAAGATTGAACGCGGTGTTGACCCCATGGAATGCGTAGCCTTAGGTGCGGCAATTCAGGCAGCGATTATTACTGGCGAAGTAAAGGACGTGTTGCTTCTGGATGTCACTCCGCTTTCTTTAGGCATTGAGACGCTGGGGGGAGTAAATACAAAACTAATTGAGAGAAATGCGTCTATACCTACACAAAAGAGCCAGATTTTTTCCACTGCTGCCGACAATCAGACTGCGGTTACTATCCGCGTCTTGCAGGGAGAGCGGCCCATGGCCGATGATAATGTGGAATTAGGCAGGTTTGATTTGGTGGGGATTCCTTCTGCTCCTCGCGGTGTTCCGCAAATCGAAGTAAAATTTGATATTGATCGCGATGGTATTGCGCACGTTTCAGCCAAGGATTTAGGGACCGGCAAAGAGCAATCTATTCGCATAACCGCACCCAAGAAACTCTCCAAAGAAGAAATCGAAAAGATGGTTAAAGATGCCGACAAGTTTGCTGCGGAAGATGCGAAGAAAAAGGAAGAAGTAGAGCTGATTAATCAGGCGGATACGCTGGTGTATTCTACGGAGAAGTCACTTAAGGACTTTGGTGATAAGGTTAGCCAGGGCGAACGTGCGGACATTGAGGCCAGGGCTAATGATTTAAAACAGGCAATAAAAGATAAAAATATAGATAGAATGAAAAAAGGGATGGAAGATTTAACCAAGGCCTCGCATAAATTAGCTGAGGAAATTTATAAACAAGCGGCGGCGAAACAACAACAGGGCCAGGCACAACAGGGCACAGGGCACAAGGCACAGGGCACAGAAGAAGAACCAAAAGCGGAAGAAAAGAAGTCCGCCGCAGGCGGAAAAGACGAAGAGATTATTGACGCGGAATATAAGGAAGAGGACGATAAGAAATAATTGTTTAGTTCATAGTTCACAGTTCATGGCTCATAGTTTTTTACCCTGAACCCTGAACCCTGAACCCTGAACCCTGAACCATAAACCATGAACCATAATGACTACTAAACGTGACTATTACGAAATCTTGGGAGTAAAGAAAAACGCGAGCCTTGATGAGATAAAAAAGGCATACCGGGAATTGGCCCTGCGTTATCATCCGGATAGGGTGCCTCATGAACAAAAAAAAGAGGCAGAAGAAAAATTTAAGGAGATTTCCGAGGCTTATGCGGTATTATCTGATTCTCAGAAGCGCGCCCTCTACGACCAATATGGCCATTCCGGTATAGACCAGAAATATGCTTATGAAGATATCTTCAAAGGCGCAGATTTTAATAGCGTATTTGAAGATTTATCCGACTTTGGTTTTGGCGGCGGCCTTTTTGAAAATATATTTAGTGATTTAGGTTTTGATATCTTTGGCGGCAGCGGAAGGCGGGGAAGCCGGGCTCGCCGCGGAAGGGACTTGGAAATCGCTATAGATATAACTTTAGAAGAAGCAGCCACAGGTATAGAAAAGACGGTTACTGTGCCACGTTATGAAACCTGTGCCACTTGTTCAGGCAGCGGAGCAAAGCCAGGCACCAAAAAAAATACCTGTCCTCAATGTAAGGGCCAAGGCCGTACTGTAGTTTCTAGTGGTTTCTTTCAGTTAGCTCAGACCTGTTCGCGTTGTGGCGGCGAAGGTTCAACTATACAGGCGCCTTGCCCTGACTGCCGCGGAGAAGGAAGGACTAAAGTAACCCGCAAGATCAAAGTAAAGATACCTGCAGGCGTAGATACAGGTTCACATTTAAGGATCCGCGGCGAAGGCGAGGCCGGTACAGCAGGTAGGGGCGATTTATATGTGATTATTGAAGTGAGGCCGCATGCAATTTTCCAAAGACATAATAATGATATATTAACCGAGATTACTATTAGTTTAAGTAAGGCAATATTAGGTGCCGAAGTAGATGTACCCACGCTTAACGGAAAGGTTAAGATGAAGATACCCGCAGGTACCCAGAGCGGCAGGGTCTTTCGTTTAAAAGAAAGGGGTATGCCCGATTTGCACGGGGGGGGCGTTGGTGATGAATTGGTGGGAGTAAATGTGGAGATACCCACGCGTTTAACTCCAGAGCAACGCAGGCTCATTGAAGAATTTGCAAGGTTATCAGGAGAAGATGTCAATAAGGAAAGTTTTAGCGATAGAATTAAGAAAGCCTTTAAATAAATAATAGAATTTAGAATTAGTTGTTACGTTTACCGTGTACCGTGTACCGTAACATTTATGCGGTAAGCGGTAAACAGCGACGAGCGTAAGCGAGGAGCGGGTAAACGGTAAACGAAAATCAAATATTATTCAGGAGAAGAAATGCCGACCTACGAATACGAATGCGCGCATTGTGGGCATAGCTTTGAAATATCACAAAAAATGACTGACCGGCCATTAGAGAAGTGCCCGCAGTGTAACCGCAAAATACGCCGGCTTATTGGAACAGGTGCGGGTATAATTTTTAAGGGTTCGGGATTTTACGCTACCGACTATCGTAAGAAATCAAAAACAGAAGCCCCGAAAGTAAAGCCTCAAACCTGCCCTAAGATGAAAGAGGGTTGTAAAGGCTGTGGATAAAAATAACCCTCCAATGTCAGGATTTATTAAATACTGGCTGCCGGTAATTATTTATGCTATATTAATATTTTGTCTCTCTTCTGTACCCGGTAAGGATATACCGCGGTTATTCTCCGGTCAGAGTACATTTTTTCATGTTATAGAGTATGCTATTTTTGCTCTCTTGCTTAATCGGGCATTAAAGGCGCGTTATCCAGGTTTGATTTATCCGAGGCGAATCCTTTTGGTTTTTTTATTGTCTTTTATCTATGCGATAAGCGATGAATTCCATCAGTTATTTGTGCCGGGTAGATACGCTTCGGGATTCGATTTATTTACTGATGGCTTAGGTAGCTTTTTGGGAAGTTTATTCTATCGATGGCAAAGATAAGGCCTTTTAGGGCGGTTAGTTACAATCAGGGAAAGATTAGTGATTTATCCAAGGTTGTTTGCCCCCCCTATGATATAATCTCACCCGCGCGTCAAGAATACTATCATAGCCTCCATCCCAATAATTTTATTCATATACTTTTAGGTAAGGATATTCCCGGAGAAGATAAATACCGCCGGGCAGGTGTTTATTTTAAGGATTGGTTAAAGAATAAAATACTTATTCAAGATGAAGCCCCGGCGATGTATTTCTATAGCCAGGAGTATGTTCTAAGAGGCGAGAAGAAAACGCGGTTGGGTTTTATCGGGATTTTACACTTAGAAGATAAGAATTCTTCTGTATTCAGGCATGAGCACACACACCTTGAACCCAAAGAGGATAGGTTAAGGCTGTTAAAGCAGGTTAAGGCAAATTTAAGCCCCATCTTCGTCCTTTTTCATGATAAGAAACGTATTATCCAGAGTACCTATCAACAGTGCATTCAGGGAAAGAAGCCTATTATTGATATCACCGATGATGAAAAGACTATCCATAAGTTATGGCAAATAGATTCCGGTGATATATTGGATAAAATGCAGTCCAAGATACAAAATGAGAATATCTTTATTGCTGATGGGCATCATCGCTATGAGGTTGCCTGTGCTTATAGGGATGAGATGAAGAAAAGGCTTGATGCGGCAACTGGCGAGGAAGATTTTAATTATATGCTTACTTATTTTACAAATGTAGAATCCAAAGGCCTTACCATTTTACCCATACACCGTTTGGTTAGGTTGAGTTGGAAATTAGACTTTGGAAACCTCGTCATTAATCTTAAAGAATATTTTGATGTAGACGAAGTTAAAGATAGGGCACAATTTTTCTTTTTGATGGAAAAAGGAGGGCTCGCAGAACATGTTTTAGGAATGTATAAGAATAAAAGATATCTACTGCTGCGTTTAAAGAACGTCAATATTTTAGATAAAATGATAGGGGATAGGCCAAAGGCCTATAGGTCATTGGATGTTTCTATTTTAAATTATATCATCTTAAAAAATATCTTAAGGATTGATTTAGAAGATAAAGAAAACATATCCTTTAACCCCGATACAGATGAATTGATTAGGAGGGTAGATGCCGATACTTCATATATTGCCTTCTTTTTAAATCCGGTCAAAGTTCAGCAAATGATATCAGTTGCGTTAACAGGCGAAAGAATGCCCCCTAAATCAACATATTTTTATCCCAAGGTGTTGTCGGGGCTTGTAATAAATAAGCATGGAGAATAACGAAAGTTATAAGAATACCATAAATCATTAGGCTCAGGGCTCAAGGTTCAAGGTTCATGGTTAAAGATTTTTTATTTTTGCCATGTGCCTTGTGCCATGTGCCATGTGCCTTGTGGCTTTTAAAAGATGGCATTATTTGGTAAACCCAAATACACAATAGTAAGACTAAAGAAAAAAGATATTCCCGATGGCCTCTGGACAAAATGCGTTGGATGCTCAGAGACTTTGTATAATAAGACGCTTGAGGAAAACTTTAAGGTTTGTCCGAAATGTAACTACCATTTTACCTTGGGTGCCTATGAAAGAATAGATGTGCTTTTAGATAAAGATACATTTCAAGAGTATGATAAAGAGATGTCGCCTTTAGATCCCTTAGATTTTAAAGGGCCTAAAACCTACAAGGATAAATTAGCCGCAGACCAGGCTCTCACCGGATTAAAAGAAGCAGCCGTAACGGGCGTTGGATTATTAGATAATAAAAAGATAATTATGGGGGTTACCGATTCACGTTTTATTATGGGTTCAATGGGGTCGGTAGTAGGCGAAAAGATAACCCGGGCTATTGAAACTGCCACAAAAAACAAACTCCCGATGATTATTGTCTCTGGCTCAGGTGGCGGGGCCAGGATGTATGAAGGGATGTTTAGCCTGATGCAGATGTCTAAAACCGCAACCGCGCTTTCTTACCACCATAAACAAAATTTACCCTATATTTCCGTGCTTACTGATCCTACTATGGCAGGCGTAATGGCTTCATTTGCCGGCTTAGGAGATATAATCATTGCTGAACCAAGGGCATTAATCGGTTTTACCGGGCCGCGGGTAATTGAGCAGACCATCAGACAAAAATTACCTCCCGGCTTTCAACGCTCAGAATTTCTCTTAGAACATGGCCTGATAGATATGATTGTCCACCGAAAAAATTTAAAGTCAACTTTAAGCCAATTACTTGACTATTTGGGTTGACAGATTATTAAAGTATCATTATAATACGTCCAATACATTTTTGTTATCCTGTTAGCCCGTTAGCCGGTTATCCCGTTTAACTGGCAAACAGGCAAACAGGCAAACAGGAGAACAGATAAATGGCACAGGTAAGCCTTAAAGATATTTCTAAAAGTTTTTCGGGTGGTATAAAGGCAGTAGATAAAGTTAGTTTAGGGGTGGAGAATAAGGAATTTATGGTTTTAGTGGGGCCATCGGGTTGTGGTAAGTCCACTACTTTAAGGATGATTGCCGGCTTAGAGGATATCGGTGAAGGCCAGATATATATCGGCGACAAGATGGTAAACGATGTGCCTGCCAAAGACCGCGATATCGCGATGGTATTTCAAAATTATGCCCTTTATCCACATATGACCGTCTTTGAGAATATGGCATTTGGCCTGAAGTTGAGGCACTATCCTAAGCGTGAGATTATTCAACGCGTCAATGAAGCCGCGGATATTCTGGGCATCAAGCATCTTCTTGGCCGCCGGCCCAAAGAACTTTCGGGCGGCGAAAGGCAGCGCGTGGCGGTAGGAAGGGCAATTGTCAGAAAACCCTTGGTATTTTTGTTTGATGAACCTTTAAGTAATCTCGATGCGAAATTGAGGGTTCAGATGCGCACAGAGATACACAAGCTCCACATAAGGCTTCAAACTACCATAATATACGTTACCCATGACCAGATTGAAGCCATGACTATGGGTGATAGGATCGCGGTAATGAAAGATGGCATCCTGCAGCAAGTAGCAGACCCCATAACTGTTTACGACCATCCCAAAAATAAATTTGTTGCCGGGTTCATTGGCTCACCACCGATGAATTTTATGAATGGCAGGATTATTAAAAAAGATGGCCGGATATATTTCGATGAAGGAAAAATTCAGGTAAAACTGGTTGAGGATATGCACAAGAAGATTGCGCCCTATATCGCAAAAGAGGTAATCTTTGGCATCCGCTCTGAAGACATCTATGATAAGTTATTTGTTTCTGAGGCACCTCCGGAAAATATCGTCAGGGTGAACTGTGAGGTGGTTGAGCCCATGGGTTCCGAAGTATACCTTTATCTAAATACAGGTAAACACACCTTTATTGCTCGAGTAGGGGCGCATGATAGGCCTCGGGTCAATCAGGATATGGATTTAGTTTTTGATATGAGTAAGGTGCACTTTTTTGATAAAGAAACCGAAGAAACAATCATATAAGCCTGTTTGGTCCATGTTTGTCTATACGGTTTTATTTCTTTCCC
>Ga0315286_10000303_pt1 | contig 40226 bp, 25 predicted proteins | sample YL17G10_0_MG_FD_205038 | JGI IMG/M metagenome (GOLD analysis project Ga0315286, IMG submission 205038) | Sediment microbial communities from Yellowstone Lake, YNP, Wyoming, USA - YL17G10_0 | ecosystem: Environmental > Aquatic > Freshwater > Lake > Sediment | place: USA: Wyoming | collected...
CCATCCGGGAGAAGGGGCTGAATCGAGTCGTGGTCGCGGCCTGCACGCCGCGCACGCACGAGCCGCTGTTCCGCGACACGCTGCGCGAGGGCGGGATCAACCAGTACTTCTTCGACATGGCCAACATCCGGGAGCACTGCTCCTGGGTTCACGCCAAGGAGAAGGAAGAAGCCACCCAGAAGGCCAAGGACATCGTCCGCATGTCTGTGGCGCGCGCCGTCCACCTGGAGCCTCTGCAGGAGTCGCAGCTCCCGGTCACCCACGTCGCGCTCGTGGTCGGCGGGGGCGTCGCCGGGATGACCTGCGCGCTCAGCCTCGCCGACCAGGGCTTCGAGGTCGAGCTGGTGGAGAAAGACTCTGAACTCGGCGGAATGGCGCGGAGGATTCGGACGACACTCGACGGGCTCGACGTGCAGGTGTACGTGCGCGACCTCGTGCGCAAGGTCTACCGGCACCCGCTCGTCCACGTGTCGCACGAGGCGACGATCACCGACGCCTCGGGCTATGTCGGCAACTTCGTCACCACGGTGAAGTCCGAGGGGCGGACGAAGACCATCCTCCACGGCGTCACCATCCTCGCAACCGGTGCTGACGAGTATCGGCCGACCGAGCACCTCTACGGGCAAGACCCCCGGGTGCTGACGCAGCTCGAGCTGGAGGAGCGCCTCGCCAGCGAAGATCTCGGCGGCGCGCGCGCGGTTGCGATGATCCAGTGCGTCGGTTGCCGGACCGACGACCACAACTACTGCGCCCGCGTGTGCTGCAGCCAGGCGGTCAAGAACGCGCTCCGGCTGAAGCAGCTGTGGCCCGGCCTCGAGGTCTACGTCCTCTTCCGCGACATGCGCACGTACGGTGTCAAGGAGGACAGCTACCGCGAGGCTGCGGACAAGGGCGTGTGCTTCGTACGCTTCGAGCCGGCGGAGGGCCCCGAGGTCGAGCCCGCCAGTGACGACGAGGGGCGCTCCGTTCTGCGGGTCACCGTTCCCGATCCCATCCTCGGCCGGAAGCTGGCCCTCGACGTGGATCTCGTGGTGCTGTCGGCGGCCGTCGTCCCGTCCGCCGGCAGCCAGGACGCCGCGCGGATGTTCAAGTCCGCCATCAGCCCCGACGGCTTCTTCCAGGAGGCCCACGTCAAGCTGCGGCCGGTCGACGCCGCTGGCGACGGCGTGTTCATCTGCGGCGCCGCGCACTACCCCAAGCACATGTCGGAGACCATCGCGCAGGCCCTCGGCGCTGCAGGTCGGGCCGGCTGCATTCTGTCGCAGGACTCGGTCACCGCCTCCGGCGCCATCTGCCACGTCGAGGAGCATGAGTGCGTGTCCTGCGGGGCCTGCATCACGGCCTGCCGCTACGGCGCCATCAGCTGGAGCGAGACGCTCGAGGGCAAGAAGGCTGTGGTGAACCCCGCTCTGTGCAAGGGCGATGGGCTGTGCTGCTCCAAGTGCCCGACCGACGCCATCGCGCTCCAGCACTTCACCAATGAGGCGATCTGCCACCAGATCGATGCGGCCCTGTCCGAGGAGTGGAGCACGTGACTCCGATCAACGTCGCGCGCGCTGTCCGAGTGGAGGCCGGGTCTTCAGACCCGGCGCAGAAAGGAGGATCGATGGCGAGCTTCGAACATAAGCCGAAGATCATCGCGTTCCTCTGCCACTGGTGAGCGTACTCGGCATCAGACCTGTCTGGAGTCTCCAGACAAAGCTATTCCCCCGAGGTCCGCATCATCCGCGTCATGTGCACGGGCAGGGTCGATCTGTCCTTCATCATCCGCGCCTACGCCAAAGGTGCGGACGGCGTGATCATCGGCGGCTGCTGGCCCGGCGAATGCCACTACGTGACCGAGGGCAACTACGATGCCTTGTGCAACGTGCACGTCGGCAAGAAACTGCTCGAAGGCATCGGCCTCGAGCCCGAGCGGCTCAGGATCGAGTGGATCGCAGCGTCGGAGGGAACTCGCTTCGCCGAGATCATGAGCGACTTCTCGCGGCACATGAGAGAGGTGGGCCCTCTGGGACGAGCCGCGGGCATCGACCGACCGGCCATGAAGAGCAGGCTCGACGCCGTGAGGAAGCTCATCCCGTACATCAAGCTCGTGCAGCGGGAGAAGCTGCGCCCTCCAACGCGCAAAGAAGACGAGATCAACGCGTTCTTCGCCAGTGACGAAGCCGCGATGGTGTTCGACGGGCTGATCGCCGACAAGCTGCTGCCTGGCCCCGCGTTTACGCAGCCGCTCGCCTCGCCCTGTCAATTGGCCTGTCCGATTGGCACACAGGCGTGGCGCTACGTCGCGCACATCGAGCGCGGCGAGTACGAACAGGCCTATGTGGCCATCCGCGAGGCGAATCCCTTCCCCTCGGTGTGCGCTCGCGTTTGTGATCACCGATGCGAACGGAGCTGCCGGCTCGCGGTCTCGGGAGACGCGCCCGTCGCCATTCGCGCGCTCAAACGTTTTATCACCGATACGACCGATCCCAGCGTCTACACGCCCGCTCGCGCCCAGGCGGCGAAAGCGGAAAAGGTGGCCATCGTCGGGGCCGGCCCCGCCGGGCTCACGGCTGCGCACATGCTGTCGTTGCGCGGCTACAAGGTCACCGTCTTCGACGCGAACGACAAGCCGGGCGGCATGCTGCGGCTCGGCATCCCGGCGTACCGATTGCCGCGCGAAGTGCTCGACCGCGAGATCACCGCGCTGCTCGATGACAACATCACGCTGCGGATGGGCGTCTCTCTGGGCGAGGAGGTCACGATTGACTCGCTGTTCGACGACGGCTTCGACGCGGTGTTCCTCGCCCTCGGGTCGATGAAGAGTCTGCCGCTGCGCGTCGACGGAGAGCAGGCGCGCGGTGTCTATCCGTCGCTTCGATTCCTCAGCTCATTCAATCTGCGCGGCGAGAGCCTGGCCAAGGGCAAGGTGGGCGTCGTTGGCGGCGGCAACTCGGCGATCGACGCCGCTCGCATCGCGCTGCGTCAAGAGGGTGTGGACGAGGTCACGATCGTCTATCGGCGGACCCGGGAGGAGATGCCCGCGTATTCGGAAGAGATCGACGCCGCGATCGAGGAAGGCGCGGTCCTCAAGTGCCTGCTGTCGCCGGTGAGCGTCGAGACCGACAACGGCGCCATCGTCGGCCTGACCTGCGTGAAGAACGAGCTCGGGCCGACCGACAGCAGCGGCCGCCGCCGGCCGGTGCCCATTGCCGATTCAGAGCACGTGCTGCCGCTCGACACATTGATTGTGGCCGTGGGGGAGAAGCCCGAGATCGAGCGCATCCGCTCGGCCGCATCCGATGGCTCCGACATCACGATGACGGAATCGGGATCGATTGGGGCCGACCCGCGCACGCTGGCAACCAGCCGCAAGGGGTTGTTTGCCGGTGGAGACGTGGTGACTGGACCCAACACCGTCGTCGACGCCATTGCGGCCGGCAAGAAGGCCGCCGCGATAATCGATCGGTATCTGTCGGGTGAAGAACTGCGGCAACCTGGCGATGGTGCCCGGCTGGGCAGGTACGAGGATCCTGCGCCGGCAAGACGGATCTCCGTCGGCGCCGGTCGTGCCGAACGTCTCACCGTGCCTCACGTCCTCGGCAGCGAGCGGCGCGCGGATTTTTCCGAAGTGGAGCAGGTCGTCACCGAGGGGGTCGCCCACCGCGAGGCAGGTCGCTGTCTGCGCTGTGACCTGGATTTTGACGGTGACGCTTCGGCCAGGGCCGCGAGCTTCCGCGGCCATGGTCGGGACGGCCGCCGCCCAGCAAGACAGGAAGCATTAGAGGGGTCTCCGCTCGCCGCCCGCGAAACACGCCACCGAATCGGCTCGCCGCCTTGACCAGTGTCCGGGCGTACACGTCTGCGCATGGTCTCCACGGCACGCCGCGTGAACGCGACTACTTCTTCGGCAGCACAACCTGCTCGCTCGTCTGCACCTGGAACTGGCGGAACTTCGCGTAGGTGGCCTTGCCCTTGATCATCACGTCTGCCCGTGAGTACTGCTCCTCCATCGTCACCGGCAGCCACAGCCCAGGCACCTCCGGCCTCAACGCGTAGTTCACGGTGATCGTGGCGATCGACGCCGTCAGCAGCGTCCGGTGGACCCGGCCCGTCGTCGGCTCCGCCCAGATCTTGCCCGAGGCGACAATGTCCTCGCCGTTCGGGGTCTTGATGAACGTCGGATGGAAGACCTCGGTGTACTCGACGACCCAGACGCGCCGGCCCGACACCGTCTCTTCGCCGGCCTTGCGGAAGTTGAACCGGCGGGTGTTCGGCGGCTCGAGGAACCAGAGCGGCAGCGTCGGGAGGTTGAGGTCGCGCCGCACGCTGCCGATGTTGTAGCGGGCGCTCTCGCGCACGATCTCCATGGCGTTCTCGAGCGTGCGCTCCGGCGACGCCTGGACGAACAGTTTCACCAGCCGGTCCTGCCGGTCGCGGACGCGCTGGCCGTCCACCTCGAAGACGTCGCGGAACGGCAGCCAGCCCTCGAGGTTGGGGACCTTCACCTGGAGGTAGTCGGAGATGAGCGTCCGGGTGGTCTTCCCGCCGGCGTTGGGCGACGTGCTGATCGCGTTGCCGTCGAGGACGACGCTCCGGCCGGCAACGGCCCCAGGGCCCGTCGCCTCCTGCGTGTAGGTCTCTTCGGAGACGACCGACGACAGCTCCTTCCCGTACTCCCACACGTATTCCGCGACGCGGGCGATGAACGGGTTGAGGCTCGGGTCGTGGGCGAACGAGGGGCGCGGCCCGGCGGTCGGCCCGGGCTGTACCGGCGCCGCAGGCCGTGCCGCGGGCTGCGGCGGCGCCGCTTCGGCAATCGCTCGCGGCGAGAGCGACGCGGCGATCGCGTCCGCCGTCACGCGGCCGGAGGTCACCCGCTTCGGCGCCTGGATGACCAGGTCCGGCCGGCGGGGCAGCGTGACGCCGAGCGCACGCGGCGCCGGGCCGGCGTCGCCCGGCATCGGCGCCAGCAGCAGGAGGTACGAGAACGAGAGCTGGCCGGCCAGCCGCTCGAGCGCGGCCTCGGGTTTGTTCGAGAGCGGCACCAGGGCGCCGCCGGTTTCCTGCGCCAGCGTGCGCAGGTCCTTTTCGCCCGCCTCGCGGTAGGACGAAGACGACGTGGGCACCTGCAGAACGAAGAACCGCGCCTGCGAGCGGGCGGCGTCCTCGACCACCGCGGCCGCTTCGGTCCGCGCGTCGTTGGCCACGAGGCCGGCCGACACGAAGAGCACCGTCTTGCCGCCGGGCGTCTTTGCCAGCGCGCGCAGCATCGCGCTCAGGCCGCCAAGCGACGACACCGCGTGGGTCTTGAGCGCGGCGGGGGAGACGTCGACCGCGCTGTCGGACGGCGCCGCGGCGGCGTCGGCGGGCGGTTTCGCCGGCAGGCTCGCGACCTCCCCACCGGTTGGCGGCCTGGCTTCCGCGCCGGCGAGCGCAGGATCGGCGGCGTCGATGCTCAGCGTCTCGGCTCCTGCCGCGCGCAGCGGCCTGAGCGCGGCGAGCGTCTGCCGGGTGGCCGCGCGCTCGAACGACATCGTCGCGCCAGGTCGCACCGGGAGCGAGACGACGGCAACCTGGTCGGCCACGCCGATCACCGCCAGCCACGCATCGACAATCGCGCGGGCGCGCGTCTCGTCGCCGGGGCCGAAGCTTGGCTGGTCGAGGACGACCAGGACGGTGCGGCTCGATTCGGCGACGGGTTGTGTTTCGCCCGGTGCCGTGGACGTGACGGACGAGGCGAGGGCGGCGGCGCCGGGGCCGCGGTAGAGCCTTGCGATGGCGGCGCCCTGGCGCCTCCGGCCGTCCACCGAGATTTCGAAATCGCGGACGTGCAGCGTCGTGACGGGCGCGCCCTTCTTGTCGAGGACGATGGCTTCGACGACGAGGACGGGGGGGCGCTCGAGGACGATGGGAGGTCCGGAGGGTTCGTCGGGCGCTGCGGCAGGCGCGCGACTTCCGCCCGAGGACGCGCAGCCCGCGAGGAGGGGGAGGATGACGGCGGGCCAGGCGGCCCGCACGAGAAGCGGCCAGCGGGTGAGCATGATGCATTCTAGCGCCGATCCAGCTGGCGCCTTGCCGCGCCTGCCGGGCCGGCTGTCTCCTGTCGCAGGACTCGATCACCGCTTCAGGCGCGATCTGCCGTGTCGATGAGCATGAGCGCGTGTCCTGCGGGGCCTGCATCACGGCCTGCCGCTGTGGCGCCATCAGTTGGAACGAGACGCTCGAGGGCAAGAAGGCTGTGGTGAACCCCGCTCTGTGCAAGGGCGATGGGCTGTGCTGCTCCCTGTGCCCCGAGCGGCTGCCGTTCACCGCCGACGCAATTCGACGACCGTCGCCCCTCCACGCAGGAACACCTCAGCCCGCCATGGATAGTCCGGGTTCCCCGTCTCCGCGAGCGCCACAGGAACGCCGCCCGCGGTCAGACCGTACAGCGCATTGACCGGGAACGAGAGACGAATGCCCGTCTGGTGCGCGTTGCCGGTGCGGTTCTCCAGCGTGAACGCAATCGTCTCGAGCGACGTGTCGACCGTAATGTCCCCGGTCGCAGCAAACCCGTCGCGCTCCAGTTCCACCTTCAGCCGAGCCAGGCTGTCAGAAAACGGCAGCGCCCGATCCTGCGTCACGATGGCCAGACGCCGGCGCGTGCCGTCGCGCGGGTTGATCAACAACTTCTTTCCGCTGTCTTTCACCACGCCGCCGTACGCAATCCATCCAAACGTGGGGTCGTTGGTCACGATGGTGGCAGCCATGCGGAGAGCCCCGCCAAATCCCAGATCAATCTCGCCGTCGTAGTGCCACGGGCCACGGGGCACGGTGACGCCACCGGGCACACTCGAGCCCATCCACGCGCTGCCGGCCTTGGCGCTCATGAACTGCCAGCCCGCCGCGCCGTCGTTCTCCTTGCCCGGGAACCACGCGCCGTAGCCAGACTCGGCTGTGCCGCTGTTCACCAGACTCCACGAACTCAGATACGACGCGTAGCCCAGCTGCAGCCAGCCCGAGGGACTCGGTGAGAAGTTCACCGCGTAGTCGAGCACACCCCACCCGCCCATCGCTGCCATGTAACTGACGCCGGGATCCGCACCGAGCGTGTAGTACGCCGGATTGAGCCAGCCGCGCACCACCAGCCCGGACGCCAGTTGCCGATCCATGAACCCGCGTGAGTCTTCGCGCGTGACGGTCGGGTGTGACCACCACTTCCTGAGCTTGAGGTCGAACCACAGATTCTGGTCGGGCACCATATCGTGCGTGGCCCCGTACTTCGCAAACGCGTAGGTCGATTCAAAGGCGGTGCGATCGAACGCATACTCGCTCCGAAATGGATAGGGGTCGTCGTACACGAAGTACTTGGTCTTCTTTTCCCACTCGCCCGTCAGCCAGCGCGCCTGCTCCGGATGCCCCTCGGCCTTGAGTGCCTCGATGACTTCGAGAACGATGAGCTCGTTGTAGAGACCCCATTTGTAGGTGTCGTAGTAGGACGGGTAGATCTCGTAAGGGTAGGTGTAGAACGCCCGAGCGGTTTCCCACGCGCGGTTCAGGTACCCGGCGGCGTCGAGGTATGTGGACATCTCCGGGTACATCTTCGCGATCTGATACATGTGGAAATACAGCATGACGACGTGCGGGTAGTCGTAGCTCCGCCAGACGTGTTCCTTGGACAGATCAGCCTTGGCTGTGGCGCCGTTGGCCAGTGAGTCGGCGTAGGCCTTGCGCCGCGCGGGATCGCGATTCACGAACCAGTTCGGTGTGCCGTAGACCCCATACGGATACGGCCGCTCATCGTCTTTGCGCTGAAGACCGCCCCAGACGAAGTGCTCGATGTAGTACTCCAACGACTCGATTTCGGCCTTGTTCGGATACGTGACGTTCTTGGCGGCCAGATACGGCGCCTTGGCCAGGCCCGGGTCATCACATGTCAGGGCGTAGACCATGCGGTCGACAAAGATGTCGGGGTCGCTGATGGTGCGCACGGTTCCTGCCCGCATGTCGTAGGGGGCGTAGACCCCATCCCACCATTTCGTCGGATCTTTCACCTGCTGACGGTTCACCAGGAACGATGCGCGTTTCTTGATCAGCGTTTCCAGCGGCTCGGTGACGAAGAACTCGAGGTACGTCTTCCGACCACCGTCGTGGGTGATGGTCACCATGTTCTCGCCGAGCTTCCTGAACGTGACCGTGTAGAGGTGTGTATCTGAACGAGCGCCCGCAAACGCGGCTGGTGCCGCCGATGGCCCGATCACGGTCTGGCCTGGAAACTCCGCCGTCACGGATTCAATCCTGGCCTTCGTGCGAAGGGCGAACTGCGCGGACAGGTCCGACGGCACGGTCATCCCCGGCACCACGCGCACGTCGAACAGGCCGTTTTCATAGAGCAGGTCGCGCAGTTGGTCGTAGCTCGACGCCCACTGCATGCGAAAACCGTAACTCGCCTTCGCGCCGGGTTTCAGGGTTAGAGCCGTATGTGCCTGGCGCCACGTGCCACGCGTCTCCTCCTGACCGGACTTGGCGGAATGCACGAACAGCGTGCCTCCCGAGCGACCTCCGCCGGTGAAGTACTCGAGTTTGGTGCCGGGCCTTGCCATGACCAGCAGGAACGGCGGCGCACCTGAGGCCCGGACGTAGAAGAAGAACGACCCCGAGCCGGAGATGAACTGGTGCTTCAGGAATCCACGTTCGAATATCTGCGCTGGATTCTCGCCCGTGGGCCCCTGCACGGGCAGGCTGATGCCGACATCGCCCACACGAACGGCCGCTCCAACCGCGGCCAGGTCGATGTTCCAGTCGAGCCCGGCCCCGTCGGTGCGGTAGGTCTCGGCGATGGCAAGGGGGCCCGTGCCGGCAGTCGAATACCGGACGGTGCCCGCCTCAGGAGCGGCGGTCATCGTTCCGCGAGTCGTGACGGTGGTCCAGTTGACGGCGGGGGTTGTCTGATAGGCAATTGTGAGGCCGAGCGTCCCCGTGCGAGTCGTCAGTGTGGCGCCAAATGGGTCGTCGGAATGCTTCAGTTGCGAAATGCCTCGTTCGTCATAGGCGAACGACATCGAGCCGCGAGTGATCACCTGGCCGGGCGAAGGCGTCTGCGCCCACGCCACGGTCCCCAGCACGACGGCGCCGAGCATCGCCAATCTCATGATGGGTGAAGCATAGCGCGGAAGCCTCGCTGTCCTTCTCTTCGATTCTTGAGCGCATTCAATCTGCGAGGCGTGAGCCTGGGCAGGGGCAAGGTCGGCCCGGGAGAGCGTGTCACCTTTGAGCGGCAAACCAGTCGAAGTCCTCCGATCGGCGGTGGCCACATCGCAGTGCCCGACCGGCCGGCCCGCGTACGTCCCGGCCGACGCTTGCGCCCCTCCCCGCCGACCGCCGCGGAATTCCGCGGCCAGGGCCGATTGCGCAAGGGCGGAAGATGAACTAGACTAGACTAAGTCTATCAACTGGGACTACGCTCATGCACACGGTGAACATCCATCAAGCCAAGACGCACCTCTCGCGTTTGGTCGAGCAGGCGTCCCGGGGCCACGAAACCGTCATCGCGAAGGCGGGCAAACCCGTCGCCCGCCTCGTGCCGCTTGGGCGTGCCCCGCGCACGAAGCGGTTCGGCCTGCTCAAAGGCAAGGTCCGGATAGGGGCGGATTTCGACGCGCCCCTGCCCGACGACGTGCTCGCGCTGTTCGAGGGACGCGGCCGGTGACGCGGCTGCTCCTCGATACCCAGATCGTGCTGTGGGCCCTTGCCGGCCACCGGCGCCTGCCCCGCGAAGCACGGCGGCTTATCGAGGATCACGAGGCGATCGTGAGCGCGGCCTCCATCTGGGAGATCGCGATCAAGGTCTCGATCGGCAGGCTTGACGCCGATCCGGCGGCCGTGCGGCAGGCGCTCGAGCCGAGTGGTTTCGAGGAGCTCCCGGTCACTGGCGAGCACGCGGCCCGCGTCGCCGTCCTGCCTTCGCATCACCGGGACCCGTTCGATCGTCTTCTGGTCGCCCAGAGTCTCGCGGAACAACTGGTCCTGCTCACCTCCGACGCGCAGTTGGCGCCTTACGGAGCGAACGTCCGGATCATCTGACGCGCGCCGGCGCGCCAGTCGATCTGAGCCTCGAACTCTCAGGGAGTCAGGCATCGCCGCGCGCGTCAGCCCTCCGGAACAGCCACATGATGAGGCCCACGAATATGGCAACCGTCGGCCCCTCAGCCAGCGTCCAGTGCCACGGCAGCCCCGCCGTCAGATCCGTCAGAAACAGCCCCACGGCGAAGAGCAGGGAAAGCCATAGGTAGAACCAGAAGAAGTCCCGGTACCGGCGCAGGTCCGAGGCAAGGTACCAGAGCAACGCGCCGTGCAACGCGTAGAACAGCGACGTGGATCGGGCGAGATACTCCACGATCGGGCCTTTGGGCAGGCTGCCCAGCCCGATGTACCGGTGGACCGCGTCCATGGCCCCCACCGGAAGCATGGCCGCGAAGACGGCGGTCATGGGGAGAACGGAGAACGCGCGGAGGACGTGTTGCAGTCGTTTGATGTCCATAAGATCTCCCGAGTCTCAGCGCCGGCCGAGCCCGGGCGACGCTACCGCACGCGGCGCAACCAGTCCTCGAGGATCGCGGACTGCAGGGCCGTTGGGCTGGCCGCAGGTTGGAACTTGAATGTCTGCTTTGTGTTCCTGGCGAGCGTGACCTGCAAATCAAGCCCTGTGTTGTTCCGGAAGATCTTCAAGGTCGTCGTGTCGCCTGGTTTCCTGGCCGACAGCGTGTCGTTGAGGACCTTGGGGGACGCAGGCGCGCCATCCACCACCAGAATCAGGTCCCGGGCCACAAGCCCGGCGCGTTCGGCTGGCGAGCCGGCGCTGGTGCCAACGACCACCAGTCGCCCGTCGCGAGTCTGCGTGTTGAGTCCGAGGTATGAGGCGGGCGCGTCTTCGGAGGTCGTCGTCACATCGAGGCCGGCGTAGGCGAAGTACCCGGCGTAATCGACATCCCTGGTCGTCGACGCGTACTCGAACACATCTGTCAGTTTGACGCCCGCCGCCGACTCGCACTCCTGCAAGAACTCGTCGTCTGTAAAACCGCGCTTCTTCTCCCGGTAGTACTTGCGGTAGAGGGCCCGCATCACGTCGTCCAGCGACTTCCGGTTGCCGCTTTCGTGCCGGATCCTCAGATCCAGCATGGCGCCAAGCATGGCTCCATTGTTGTAGTACGAGATGGTGGTGTTGCGATCGTTGCCAACGCCAGATGTCCCCCACGTGGTCATGCTCGAATCGGTTGCGGACTGGTAGTGGTGTCCGGGTGCGTTTTCGAACGCAGTGATGGCACTGGCCATCTTGTCGAGGTACTGGTCTGAGGTCTGGAGTCCGGCGCGGACCAGCAGCAGATCCTGGTAGTAGACCGTGAGACCCTCCGACACCCACAGCATGTTCGTGAGGTTCTCGGTGTCGTAGTCGAATGGCCCCAGGGCGATCGGCCGGATGCGCTTCACATTGTAGTGATGGAAGTACTCGTGACAGATGAAGCTCAACCAGCGGCGATATCCGTTTTTATCAGTCAGGCTGTTGCCGTTGAATGAGTTGGCAGACGAGTTCGCATGCTCGATGCCGCCGTTGCCGCTGCCCATCATGAGGAACGCGTAGCGCGCGTAGGGCAGGTCGCCCACGAGCGCGGCCGACGACTCGACGATCTTCTTCAGATCAGCGACCATTCTGGGGCGATCCACACTGGCCGGGATGCCCTCAATCGCCACGGTGTGCGTCTTGCCCTGTACGTCGAATCCAAGCGTCTCCTGGTTGCCGATCAGGAGCGGGCAGTCGTAGAGTGTGTCGAAGTCCGGCGCGGAGAACGTGTTCGCCCTGCCTGGAACCGGATCGAGTCCGGTGGCGATTCGGCTCCATCCCGGCGGCAACTGGATGCTCACCATGGCTGCGCGCTGAAGCTGGCCCGCGAGATGCAGGTACATCCCTGACGGCGCGATGAAGGCTCGGCTCTCTCCGAGGAAGTTCTGAGCGGAAAAGCTCACGGTCCCCAGAACGTCGTAGCTCAGAATCATCGTGGACGCCTTGCCCGCTGCGATGCGCCACGTGTTCTTCGCGACCTTCTCCCAGGGCAGGGCACGACCCGCCCCGTCCTGCGCCCGGAAGCCCGACACGTTCCTGGCGTAGTCGATCATGCGGTAGTAGCCAGGATGCCAGGCCGGCATCTTGACGTCGTGGAACTCGCCTTTCAGGCCATCGGCGCGGAACGTCACATGAAACAGGTGGTTCGACGGCTGTGGCATGGAGATCGTAAACGCGATGACGCCGGGCGCCGGCTGGCCGAACGCGCAGGGCGCGAGCGCCATCATCCCCGCAACGAGAAGAAGCGCGGTTCTACGGGTGATAGCGGTTCTACGGGTGATGGTGATCACGATGTCGCGAAGAATAGGTGATTCAGTACCGAGCGTCAATGCGACGTTCGGTGGACATGGATCCAAGGGCCTCCGCCCCGGTGTCAACGAGAGCTCGGGTGGTAGATGGTCCGATGCCAAAGCGCACCGAACATCCGGCGGAGACGACTCGTCCAATTGGTTGAGCCGCGCAACGGGCGGCCTTCGGGGAAGCCGCGGAACACGCGTTCAGTCTTGGGCTGGCGTCTGATGGCAGGCGATTGCGAGGTCCAGAACGCAGCCTCCGGGGAGGTCCTATGGCCGGGGCACAGGACATCGTCAGGCTTCGAAGGGTGCTGTTCGTCAGGCTGCCGACCGGGCTCGCGGTTCTGCTCGGCATCTGGCTGGCGGCGGCGGGTGACACGGGATACTGGCAGGCCTGGATGGTGTCGGCGACGATCCTGGGTCTGGTTCTCGCCGTCGGAACGTTCTTCATCCGCACGGATCCCGACTTCCTCCTTCATCGCCTGCAGTTCCGGGAAAAGGAAGCCGCCCAGAAGAAGGTCGTTCGCATCTGGAGCTTCCTGTTTCTCGTTGCGCTCGTGCTCCCGGGGCTGGATGTCCGATTCGGATGGTCCAACGTGCCGGCGTGGCTCTGCCTCACCGGACTGGTGCTGATGGTTGCGGCGTACATGTTCGTCATCTGGGTGTTTCGAACGAATCGATACGCGTCGCGGATTGTCGAAGTGCAGGCCGGGCAGACCGTCATCTCCTCGGGTCCCTACGCAGTGGTCCGCCACCCCATGTACTCGGCGCAACTGGTGATGCTTCCCGCGTGGATGCTCGCGCTCGGTTCGTGGTGGGGTGCCGCGTTGGTCGTGTGGATTGTGCTGCCTCTCGTGCTGAGGATTCACAACGAGGAAGACGTGCTGCGGAAGGACCTCCAGGGCTACGCGGAGTACTGCGGACGCGTCCACTACCGGCTGATTCCTGGAATCTGGTAGATCGCCGCGTCGGCAGGGCCTCGGGCCGGCTTTGCCAATTGAAGCAGGTCGTCACCGAGGGGGTCGTCCGCCACGAGGCAACTCGCTGTCTGCGCTGTGACCTGGAGCTGCGACGGTGACGCGTCCGCCGCCTGCGTCCCCATCGGCGCGTTCGCCCTTTTCCGCTAGCGGCCGCGAACGTCCGCGGCCAGGGCCCGCACCGCCTCCACTCCGGCCTCGACATCGGCGCGGGTGGTGAACGGTCCGATGCTGAAGCGCACCGACCCGGCGGGCGCCGTGCCGAGCGATGCGTGCACCAGCGGGGCGCAGTGCAAGCCCGTCCGGCACGCGATGTCGAAGTCCACGTCGAGGCGGGCGCCCGCCTCTGCGGGGTCCATGCCGTCAATGTTAAACGACACGACCGGCGTACGATTGTCGGTGGACTCGTGGGCGCAGTACGTCGTCACGCCCACCGTCTCGGCGATCGCCTGCGACAACCACCGCGTGAGTTCCATCTCTCGTGCCCACATCGCCGCGCAACCGCCCTGCTCTTCGATGTAGGCGAGACCGCGCCGAAGGCCCGCGATCCCCATCGCGTTCGGGGTCCCGTATTCGAGACGGAAGGGGTACTCGTCGAGGTGCCGTCGCGCGACAGATTCCACGCCGGTGCCGCCGGCACGCGTGTGCGGGATCTCGACGCCCTCTCCGACGCAGAGACCGCCGGTGCCAGTGGGGCCGAGGAGTGATTTGTGCCCGGTGAAGGCGACGATGTCGACGTGCATCGCCTGCATGTCAATCGGCACGAGGCCAGCGGACTGGGACGCGTCGACGCACAGCGGCACGCCTGCCGCCCGACAGACGGCGCCGATTGCCGCGATCGGCTGCACCGTTCCGAGGACGTTGGACGCGTGGTTGATGACGACGAGGCGAGTGTCCGCCTCGATCGCGTTCTGCACGTCGTCCGGGTCGACGTAGCCGCGGCCATCGAACCGCACCAGCGTCGCGCGGGCGCCATAGTCGTCGACGCAGTGAGCGATGGGCCGCAGCACCGAGTTGTGCTCGAGCCGCGTCGAGACCACGTGGCCGCCGTGGCGGAGCAGGCCGAAGATCACCAGGTTCAGCGCGTCGGTGGCGTTGTGCGCGAAGACGACCCGGTCCGGGCGGGGGCCATGAAACAGATCACAGATCGCCCGGCGGCAGTCCTCGATCATCGATTCGGCCACTGTCGCGAGGTCGAAGACGGACCTGCCCGGAGCGACGCCGGCGGAAGCAGCGAAGTCGACCATGGCCTGCAGGACCGGCGCCGGCTTCGGGAACACCGTCGCCGCGTTGTCGAGGTAGTGCAGGCCCTTGGCGAGGTGGGTCTCCATGCGCGCCACGATAGCATGGGGTCAGACCCCAGACGCAGCATTTGTCCAACGGAGTGGATCGATCGACGCTCGATGAGAGAATGCCCTGTCCCGCGATCCACCAGGCCGGAGAATGCTGCGTCTTGGGGTCTGACCCCATGTGATACTTAGACGATGCCGCAGCTTACGGTTGGCGACATGACGCTCGAGGTGAACGAAGACGGCTACCTCCTGGCGCCGGGTCGCTGGAACGACGAGGTCGCCGCCGCGCTCGCCGCCACGAACGGCGTCGGGCGGTTGACGGCGAAGCACTGGAAGATCGTGCGCTATATCCGCGAGCACTACATTGAGTTCCACCTGCCGCCGCTCATCCGCAAGCTCTGCAAGCAGACAGGTTTTCAACTTAAGGAAATCTACGAGCTCTTCCCCGGCGGCCCGGCCAAGGGGGCGTGCAAGGTGGCCGGCCTGCCGAATGCGAAGGGGTGTGTGTGATCGCGGTGCAGGCGGCGGGAACGGTGGCAGCGGTTCAAGACTGGATGACGGGAGCGAAGAAGCGGGCATCCGCCTGTCCGGATGATGCAGCTGAGCGAGATCAATATGTCCACCAATCCCACATCGCCTGACCACGCCGCCGCGCCTGCCGAGTTCGAATGCGCAGACCTCGCCGTGCGCCTCGACGTGGAGCTGCGCGGCGAAGTCGCCGCCATCACGCCCGTCGTGGATCAGGTGCTGGGCCTGGTCCATGAAACGGGCTGCGCCCAGGGCAAGGAGTTCGAGATCGAAACCGCGCTGCGTGAGGCGTTGGCCAATGCCGTGCGGTACGGCTGCGACCACAACCCGAGCAAGACGGTGCAGCTCTCCGTTGCCTGCGACCGGGAGCGCGGCATGCTCATCGTCGTCCGAGACCCCGGCCCGGGCTTCGACCCGGCGCAGATCCCGACTCCCGTCGCCGGCGAGCAGCTCTTCTCCCACCACGGCCGGGGCATCTACCTGATCAGCCAGTTGATGGACGACGTGCAGTTCGGGCGCGGAGGCACCGAGATCCGCATGCACAAGCGGTAGGTGTTGTGGAGAGCTCTCGGCTGACGGACGGGCCGTACGACATATTCCCTCTTGTCGCGGGCGGCACGCCACCGCGGAACAGACGATCGTTCAGCGTCACGCCGAACGCCTCGAGCTCTTCCCACAGGACAGGAAGCAGGTGGACCGTCCGCTTGCGCCCCGTCAACGTGTCGCGGAACTTCCTGCTGGCGGCGAGTGTGGTCTTCCCCCAACGATGAACCCCGCAGAGCCAGGCAATCGGGGCGTCGCCACAACAGCCATACACCTGCTCAAACCCGCGTCTTGCAGTCGTGTGTGCGAAACAAGTCGTCACGGGCGTGCGCTTGCGCGCAAGATCCGTCCAGTCAGCCGTCCGCGCCGGTCCGTGTACGGCGACGCAGTGCGTCGTGGTGTTATACTCCTGCCACTCCAACATGACCCTTGTCCCCGGCACTCGCCTCGGCCCATACGAGATCCTCGCCCCGCTTGCCGAAGGCCCCTCGACATCAGTCTGGAGCGTGTGGTGAGCCTCGCGCCAGGAACCCGGCTCGGCTCGTATGAGGTTGTCGCCCCGCTCGGGGCAGGAGGAATGGGCGAGGTGTATCGGGCGCGCGATGCGAAGCTGAACCGCGACGTGGCGATCAAGATCCTGCCCGAGGCGCTTGCCACAGACCCCGTTGCCCTCGCGCGATTCGAGCGCGAGGCACAGGCCGTCGCCGCGCTTTCGCATCCGAACATCCTCGCCATTTTCGATTTCGGGCGGCACGGTGAGACCGCGTACGCCGTGATGGAGCTGCTTGAAGGGGAGACGCTGCGCGCGCGGCTCGAACACGGCGCGCTGCCCGCCCGCAAGGCCGCCGAGCTCGCCACGCAGATCGCCGAGGGCCTGGCCGCCGCCCACGAGAAGGGGATCGTGCATCGCGACCTCAAGCCCGAGAACATCTTCGTGACCGAGGAGGGGCGGGCGAAGATTCTCGACTTCGGCGTCGCGAAGCGAGGGGGCGCGGCCGGTGATTCGGACGCGAACGTCGAAACGAGCCTCGCGCACACCGGTCCGGGTACCGTGCTGGGCACGGTGGGGTACATGTCGCCCGAGCAGGTGCGGGGCGAACTGGTGGACCCTCGCTCGGATATCTTCGCGTTCGGCGTCGTGCTGTACGAGATGCTGACGGGGCGGCGCGCGTTCCAAGCCGCGACGCCGGCCGACGCGATAAGCGCGATTCTGAAAGAGGATCCGCCAGAGCTGGCGACAACGGCCACCGGCTCCGGCCGATCGCCCGCGCTGCAACGTATCGTCCAGCACTGTCTGGAGAAGAAGCCGGCCGAGCGGTTTCAATCCGCGCGCGACGTCGCCTTCGCGCTCGGGGCGTTTTCGGGTCCGGGGTCCGGCGCTGTCGCGGCGCTGCCCGGACCGGCCGCACCCCGCCCACTCAGCCGCGCGCGGCTCGGGCTAATCGCGGTCGCCGTGATCGCCTGTATCGGGATCGTCGCCGTGGCCGCCTACATGGCCGGGGGGCGTGCGATTGGCACGCGCTCGCCGCACCTGACCCGGCTGACCTTCGACCGTGGAACCGTGCGGAGCGCGCGGTTCACGCCCGACGGCAAGACGATCGTCTATGGCGCGGCGTGGAACGGCGAGTCCATCTCGATCTTCCAGACGCGCCTCGGTAGCCCGGAGTCCATGCAGCTGCCGCTGCCGGCGAGCGACGTGCTCGCCGTCGCCACGTCCGGCGAGATGGCGATTTCCGTCGGGCGGCGGTTCAATCTCTATGTCAGCGACGGCACGCTGGCACACGCGCCGCTGGTCGGCAATTCGTACAAGGAGATCCGCGAACACGTCAGCGCCGCCGACTGGTCGCCGGATGGGACCATGCTCGCGATCACGAGGCGCGTGGACGGCAAGGACCGACTCGAGTACCCGGCGGGCCACGTGCTATACGAGACGACCGGCTACGTAAGCCATCCCCGGGTGTCACCCGCCGGCGACGCCGTCGCGTTTCTTGACCACCCGGTCTACAACGACAACCGAGGCTCGGTGGCGCTGGTGACGACAGCCGGCCAGAAGGTGACGCTGACTCGCGAGTGGTCCGCCATGGAGGGGCTCGCCTGGTCGGTTGGCGGCGACGAAATCTGGTTCACCGGCGCCGACTCCGACCAATGGGTTCTGCGCGCCGTAACGCGGACCAGAACCGTGCGCGAGGTCTGGTCCGTTCCGGCGGACTTGGTGATTCTCGACCTCGCGCAGGACGGACGCGCGTTGATGTCTGTCAACGGCCAGCGCTATGAGGCGCGTTGGCTCGGTCCCGACGATGCACGCGAGCGGGACATCTCCTGGATGTCGTATTCCACGGCGAAAAGCGTGGCGGTGGACGGGCGCAGCGTCCTCTTCTCGCGGTACGACGCAGGCGCGGGCCGTGACTACGCGGTCGGGCTGCGGCGCCTCGACGCGCCGTCCGCGGTTCGGCTCGGGACGGGCGAGGCCATGCAACTCTCGCCCGATGGCACCAAGGCACTGGCCATCGTCTACTCGTCGCCCAACCAGCTCCTCGTGCTCCCCTCGGGCGCGGGGGAACCACGGTCGCTGACGGTTGACGGTTTCAACTATCGGGCAGCCGGGTGGCATCCCGACGGCCGCCGCGTGGTGTTCGTAGGGGGGCCGCAGGGCCACGCGTTCTCGGCGTACATTCAGGATGCGTCCGGCGGAGCGCCGACTCGCCTCGACGTGGACCTTGGTTCCGTCCCCGGGGGTTTTGACAACCTGTCGTTGCTGGTCTCGCCTGACGGCAAGTGGTTCACCGCTGGGGTCGGCCCGCCGACACTGCTGTCGCTCGATGGGAGACAGCCTCGCCGCCTCCCCAATCTCGGGAGCACGGATACCCCAATTGGGTGGACGGCCGATGGCCGAGGCCTGTTCGTCAGCCGCAACGGATCGACCGAGGGCGCCGTGCAGATCGTTCGCGTCGATGTGGCCAGCGGCGCGATCGAGCCGATCCGGGAAATCGTGCCGAACGACCTCGTCGGACTCAAGCAGCGCCCCATATGCCTGATCACCCCGGACGGCAGGACGATCGTCTACGTCACGAAGCGGTACCTCACGGACCTCTATCTGGTCGAGGGGCTGAAGTAGGACACCAGGTGCCCGCGACGAAGCGACGCCTCTGGTTCTGGCGAGTCGCGCTGTGTGTCCTTGCAATAAGGACGAAAAGGTTTACAATGGTCCTTGTTACAAGGACGGTTCATGATTAGCCGGCAACTCCTCAAGGAAGTCATCGCCACCAACATCGTCTATATCCTGGAGAAGGTCCGGCCCGTCGTTCCGCGAGAGCGGGTCGCCTGGCCGGTCGTCCCCGGAAAGGTGGTCATCTTCCACGGGGTGAGGCGCAGCGGCAAGACGTTTCTGCTCTATGAGGCGCTGAAAGGACTTCCTGATCAGGGCCTCTATCTCGACTTCGAGGACGATCGGCTGGATGGATTTGCCGTCGCCGACTTCGCGCTCCTGAAGTCGGCGTTTCTCGATCTCTATCCGCAGAAGGCCGGTGCGGAGATTCTCTTCCTGCTGGATGAGGTCCAGAGAATTCCCGGGTGGGAGCGGCTCGCGCGGCGGGCGGTCGAGCGGGAAGGGGATCGAGTCGCCGTCGCCGGGTCCTCTTCGGCCATCTCGCCAGCAGGAATCCATACCTCGCTTCGCGGCCGTGCCTGGTCGCAAGAGGTTCTCCCTTTCTCGTTCCGGGAGGCGCTGTCGGCAAGGGGAATCCGGGCGGGGAAACAGCCGCTCTTCGGCAAGAAGCAAGTACCCATCCGAGTCGCTTTTCGGGAATATCTGTCGTGGGGAGGATTCCCGGAAGTCGTCCTGGCATCCACCGATGAAGACCGGCGCAAGCTTCTCAGGGAATACTACGGCGCCATGTTCTTCAGGGATCTGGTCGAGCGTTACACGATCACGAACGCGCCTCTGCTGGAGCGCCTGTCCGAGACCCTTTTCTCTTCGTGCTCGAGAAAGGTCTCGCTTTCGGCGCTGCTCCGGCAATGGAAGCAGCTGTTCCCATTCTCCAAGGACCTCCTGTACCGCTACTACTCGCATGTGCTCGACAGCACGTTGATTTATGAATCCCGAACATTCTCCTCCTCCGTGCATGCCCGGCAGAGAAATCCCGCGAAGGTCTATCTCGTCGACACGGGGCTGGCGCGTCGCATCACATCAAGCGACCTGGGACACCTGCTCGAGAATGCGGTGTTCCTCGAGCTGAAGAGACGAGGATACGAGATGTCGTACTTTGCCGGTGCGAGAGAAGTCGATTTCCTCGCTCGGCGGGACGGTGAGAAGACGCTCCCGGTCCAGGTGAGCTGGGAGCTGACGCCGGCGAATCGCGACCGCGAAGTGGAGGGCCTTCTCGAGGCGTGCCGAGTTCTGGGTCTTAGCGAAGGGCTCATGCTGACCGACGACCAGGAAGAAGATATCAAGCTGGGCGCTGTCAGAATCAGCGTCCGGGCCGTGTGGAGATGGATGCTCGAGACGTGAGTCCGATGACAACGACGCTGAAGGGAGCATCTGTGGTTGGCCAGCGGATGACCACGCGACTTTTCGCTGTGGAGGGCGCGCGATGAGTCTTCAACCAGGCACCCGTCTCGGTCCGTACGAAATTCTCGCTCCGCTCGGCTCCGGCGGGATGGGAGAGGTGTACCGCGCCCGCGATTCGCGGCTCGACCGCGACGTCGCGATCAAGGTGCTCCCCAGCCAGGTGTACGCCACCGAGGAGGCGCGCCTGCGCTTCGAGCGCGAGGCGCGGACGATCTCGAAGCTCGGCCATCCACACATCTGCGCGCTCTTCGACGTTGGCCGCGAAGGTGACGTCGACTACCTCGTGATGGAGTTGCTCGAGGGCGAGACGCTCGCGGCGCGGCTCGCAAGGAGCCGGCTGCCGATGGACCAGGTGCTCCGCCGCGGCGCGGAGATCGCGTCGGCGCTCGGCGCGGCGCACGCGCGCGGCATCGTCCACCGCGACCTGAAGCCGGCGAACATCATGCTCACCGGCTCGGGGATCAAACTGCTCGACTTCGGCCTGGCGAAGGTCCTCGCGCAGCCCAACGACAAATCGCTGGCGAGCACGACGGGGGTCTCGATCGGGCTCACCCGGAACGGCATGCTGCTCGGCACCGTCCCGTACATGGCGCCGGAGCAGGTCGAGGGCAGGCCCGTCGACGCGAAGACCGACGTCTTCGCGTTGGGCGCCGTGCTCTTCGAGATGGCGACCGGCGTGCGCGCGTTCGGCGGCACGAGCCAGGCCGCGGTGATGACGGCGATCCTCACGCACGAGCCGCCGCCCCTGTTCGCGATCGCGCCGGCCGCGCCGCCGCCGCTGGACCGCCTGGTGCGCCGCTGCCTCGCCAAGGACCCTGTCGCGCGGTGGAGTTCGACCGCGGACCTCGAGTGGCAGTTGCGCGAGATCGCAGAGGTTGCCGCCTCGGGCGCCGCGCACGCGAGCGCCGCAACGACGGCGCGGCGCGCCGCGTGGATACCGTGGGCGATCGCGGGCCTCGTGGCCGCCGCCAGTCTCGCCTCGCTCTGGCTCGCGCGCGGGCCCGCGCCGGTCTTGCCGGCCGCGATGCCGATCCGCTTTCAGCTCCGCCCTGCGCCAGGGACTGCGTTCTCGTACAAGGTCGAGAATCCTTACCTGGCCGTCTCGCCCGACGGCTCGCAGATCGCGTACCTCGGGACCGACGCCCAAGGCCAGCCTGGCGTCTGGTTGCGTCCGCTCGCCGCGCTCGAAGCCCGACTGCTCGCCGGCACCACGGGGGCCAGTTCGATCTTCTGGTCTCCGGACAGTGAGTCCATCGGCTTCGTGGCGGGCGGCAAGATCCAACGCATCGCGCTCGCCGGTGGCGCTCCGGCTCCGATCTGCGAGGTGTCGGATCAGACGGGAATATCGGCGAGCTGGGGAAGTGCGGGGGAGATCCTGTTCAGTTCGATTCTCGGCCGCGCCATCTACCGCGTACCCGCGAGCGGCGGGGCGCCCGTCATCGCGATCGGCGTCGGCAACGCCAAAGAGGATTGGCGGCCTGTGTGGCCCTGGTTCCTGCCGGACGGTGAGCGGTTCCTCTACTGGCTGAACAAATTTGACGGCAGCGGTTCGATCATGTATTCGGCGCCGGGTTCGCCCCCGCGTGAGCTGCTCAGCGCGCCCTCCAGCATGGCATTCACCGAGCCCGACCTGCTCGTCTACGTGCAGGAGGGAACGTTGTTTGGCCAGCGCTTCGACTGGCGCGCCGGTCGCCTCATCGGTGGACCGTTCCCGGTGGCCGACACGGTGCGCTACTTCCGGTCCACAGGCGGCGCCGCGTACGCGACGTCGGCCGGCGGCACGCTCGTCTACCAGTCGTCAGATCCCGTCATGCAGCTCGCGTGGCTGGATCGGACGGGCCGCGAACTCGGCACGCTGGGTTCGCCGGGGGCCTACCTCGACCTCTCCCTCGCGCCGGATGGCGGCAAGCTGCTCTTCTCGCGAACGCTGCCGCGGATCGGCACCTACGACGTGTGGTCGTACGACATCGCGCGCGGAACGGAGACGCGGATCACGCCGAGCACCAACAGCGACTTCAGCGGCTTGTGGCTGCCCGGTGGGCACCACATCGTCTACTCGGCCGTCGAAGCGGGGTTGCCGCGGATCCACCGCCTGGATCTTGAGACCGGCAAGGCCGAGGCGATGCTCGGGCCGACGGGATTCCAGGAGGCGACCGATCTTTCACCCGATGGACGAACGCTCGCGTACATCGAGCGGACTCCGGCCGGTGACGTGGCTGCATGGTCCGTGCCTCTCACGGGCGGGACAGCTCCGGCGCGCCTGACCCCGCCTGGCTTCCACGTCCGCGGCGTACACTTTTCTCCGGACGGGCGTTTCGTCGCCTTCATCTCGGACGAGTCCGGGGAGTTCGAACTCTACGTCGCTCCGTTCCCCGGGCGGGGGGAGCGGGTCCGGCTCTCCACCGCCGGTGCGAAGGTGCTGCGCTGGCCACGAGCCGGGAACGAGATCCTGTACCTGTCACTGGACCGCAAGGTCGTGTCGGTGCCGGTGCGCACCGGGCCCGTGCTTCAGCTGGGCGCACCGAAGGTGCTGTTCTCGCTTGCCGCCGACGGCGTCTGGCCGGCGTTCGACGTGACTCCGGACGGCCAGCGGATCCTCGCGATCGTTCCGCGCGTCAACGCGGACCAGTTGCCGCTGACGGTCGTCGCCCACTGGCCACCGGGGATAGCGAAGTAGCGAGCCGGAGCGGCGCGAGTGGTGCGGCCGCACTCCCAGATCGGTGTTCGCGGTGGGATACCACCAGCCTCACCCTAAGCGCGGCGTAGAGCGAGGCGTGGCTGTGCTGGTCCCGGAGCCAGGGAATCCGGACGGTGTCAGGCATAACGGTCACCCGAAGGGGTCAGACGGCCGCGGTCGCGTCAGAACGTCACCCAGCCGAGTTGCTTCAGTAACTGCAGGTAGCTCTGCACGGCATCGATCGTGACGTCGCGACCGGTTTCGCCAACCACCGTGTCCCGGATCTTTTGGATCGATCGCTTGCCGTTGACGTAGTTGAGGATGCTGGTCGCCTGCTGCGGCGTGAGCCCCAGCGCCTTGACGGCATCAGGGTGTTCCTTCAGATGGGCCGCGTAGGCCGGCCACGACTGCAGCGAGAACTCGCGGCCTTTGACGGCTGCCGCGAGTACCGGCACGAGCCCCTGCATCGCGGCCGCCGCTTTCGGCGCCGCCGATGTTGCGGCGGCTGGCCTGGCCGCCGGCTTCGCAGCCGGCTTCGCGGCCTGGCTCCCCGGCACTTCCAGCTGCGACAGGCGCAGCCGCGAGAAGCCCGCGATCTGCTGCCTCCAGCCTGCGCGGTACAGCTCCCACTGCTGCACCTTGTTCTCCACCGCGCGCCTCGCGGCGACGGACCCCGTCGATACATCATCAATCGACCGCAGGGCGCCTATCTCCCGGTCAACCGCGAAGTCGGCCACGAGCAGAGCCCGCGCCGTTGCGGCCTCGATCCCCGCGGCGTCGGCCTGCTCGACAATCGTCAGCGCCCGCGGCAGGTCGCGCTCGGCCACGCGCCCGTAGCCGAACTCCGCGACGACGTCAGCCAGAGATGGCACCACCTGATCGGTCGCGTTCGCACCGGCCCACGCCGTCGCGGCGCCAATGAAGGCAATGCGCTTCATCTGTGTCGGGTCGGATTTGTCAGGCGTATCGGCGTCGGCGTGGTACCACTGATCCGGCCACGTGAAGAACTCGACGCCAGGCACGCCCACCGACGGGTTGTTGAAGCAGATGTGGTCGCTGCCGCCGGTGGCCCGATGAATGAAGAACCGGAAGGCATCGTCCGACCCGTTCTTCTCGACCATCGGCCGGGGGAAGTACTGACCGCCGGGACGGCCACGCGGCGCGTCGGGCAGATAAACGATGTCGTTAGTGCGCCAGACGTAGGTCATCACCGACTTCACCAGCCCGTCGACGAAGCAGGGAAGGTGGTCCGGGCACTCGCTCAGCGTCATCAGGCCGTTGTTCTTGCGAAGCGCCTCCCCCACCATGTCCATGTTCAGGTTGGCCGACAGGTGGTCGGCGAAACCCGGATGCCGCTTGATGTAGTCGTAGGTGCCCGAGATCTCCTGCGGCCAGAGGAAGTAGATCGTGCGCCGCGGTCTGGGCAGCTGGCCGGACGCAATCAGGGTGTGCAGCGCGCGCAGGATCTCCAACTGCACGGCGCAGCCGCTCATGTCGTCGTTGGCGCCGCGCTTGACGAGGCCCTCGAACAGGTGCGCCGTGAAGATGATGCCCTTCGCGTCGGGCTCGGTGCCGGGAATCCAGCTGAAGACGGCCTCGAACTTGTCCTGGATCGATTCGACGCGCGCCTTCATCCGCACGACGATCTTCTGGCCGCGCTGGACGTCCTCAACCAGCTCGGACCACTGGCGCCACGACACGGTCATCCCGATCTTCAGCACGGGATTCTTGTACGAGCCGCTGGAGTACAGCACCTGGTCCGGATCCAGATACCGATCCTGCGCACTGAAAGCGATCACCCCCTGGATGCCGGCCGCGTCGAGAAGTTTGGCGAGCGGATCGCGCACGTGGCCCCACATGAGGACGACCTTGCCGCGAAATCGGTCCCCGGCAGCCGCCAGCAGGGCCTTGAGCGCGTCTTCGCCCGCCGCCGGAGGCAGGTAGGCGAGTTCCGCGGTGACATCAGAGGTGGACGACCCGCCCGCGACCAACGCCGCATCCGCACCGAGGCGCGCGATCCGGCGCATCTCCGGCTCGGTCACCCACAACTCCCCCTCCATCGGGTAGTCGACCTTTCTGTCGCTGGGCGATCGCTCGATCCTGGTGGTCTCGATGCCGTAGCTGCGCACCAGGTCGTAGATCTTCTGCGCCTCGTCGAGCGTCCCGGCGAACTCGGCGCGATCGCGCACCCACGGCGCGCCGGCCAGCCGCACTTCGTTGTTGAACGCCATCTGGCCCGACACCTCGTTGGCCAGCAGTGTCAGAACCTCTTGCGGGAGCGGCGTCTTGGGCAGCGACGCCGGAGGCGCCTGCGCCAGCGCGGCAACCGTCAGGCCCGCAATCACGCATACGGTCGGAAACAAGGCACGAGCGAACATCGGTCACCTCTTTCCCGTTACTTGTCCTTCTTCTTCTCCGGAGCCACGATGGTCGGGTCGAGCCCCTTCCTCAATTGCGGCACGCCCTCCGTCATCCAGAGGGGCGCCGGCGCGCCCTTGAGGTAGTGATCGAAGAACTGCCGCATCCGGATCTGGAAGTCCTTCTGATTCTCCTTCTTCCCCAGGTGATGCGCTTCGTCGGGATACGACAGCAGAATCACCTGCTTGCCCAGCCGCCGCGCCGCGGCGTAGAACTCCAGCCCCTGTCCATAGTCCACCGAACCGTCGGCGGTGCCGTGCAGGATCATGAACGGCGTCTTGATCTTCGGCGCGTTGTGCACCGGCGACTGGCTCTCGTACAGATCACGAGACGACCACGGCGTCACCCCCGCGCCCATCCGCACCTGGCCGCCCTCGGTGATGCCCTGCTGGATACTGCCGCTCGATCGGTACAGGGTGCCGTAGAAGCTGGTCAGGTCGGTCGGCGGCGCCCCGGTCACCACCGCCGCGAACATGTCGGTCTGCGTGACGATGAACGACGATTGATAGCCGCCCCAGCTATGACCCTGGAGCCCGATGTGCGCGGGATCCGCGTATCCGAGTTCGATCACCTTCTTGACCGCGCTGCTGACGCAATCGAGCGCCGACGATCCCGGTTTGCCGATCTCGTACCTGACGTCCGGCTGCAGTACCAGATAGCCGTTGCTCGCGTAGGTCGACATGTGGGGCCGGTCGTCGTAGACCGGGAACGAGACGGTGTGGTGGGTGTCCGACATCAGCTCGTAGAAGTAGACGAGCATCGGGTACTTCCTGCCGGCGACGTACCCGGCCGGCAGCGTCAGCGTCGCCTGCAGCCGCTGGCCCTTGCTGTTCTTGTAGTCGACGAGCTTCTTGGAACCCCAGGCGTAGTCCTTGAAGAGGTCGGGGTGGACATCGGTCACCTGCCGCGGCGCGCCGAACTTCTTGTCGGCGACCCAGTAGTTCGGATACTCGTTGAAGGTCTGCTCGGTGAAGATGATCCGATCGGCGCTCTTCGCCGCAACCGGCGAGCCGACCGACTTGTCGACCCAGACGAGCGGGGTCGGGGCCTGGCCCGGCGCGATTTCTGAATAGCCGGACTTCTTCGTCCACTCGCCAAACGCCGACAGCAGCACGGGCTTGGTGAGATCGATCCGTTCTGCGGCGCCACCGCCGCGTCCGCCGCCGCCGCCCCCGCGACCGCCCGCACCGCCGCGGCCGAATTGGGTAACGCGGTATCGCACCTCCTGCTTCGCGCCGTCGCCCTTCGTCAGGTTCGCGATCGGCCCGCCCCCGAGCGGCAGCGCCCAGACGTCATATCGGTCGTACAGAAGCGCCGACTGGCCGTCGGCCGTGAAGCCAGCCACTCCGTAAACCGGCTTTTCGTAATCGTGGTCGTCTTCGGCGTTGACGAAGCTGCGTCCGCCGTCAATCACCGTCTTCCTGCCCGTGGCCATCTCGCACGAGTAGACGCGGCCTGCCTTCAAGTAGACGAACCACTTCCCGTCAGGTGACAGGCCCATCGTCCTCGACAGCCCGGAGTCGACCAGCGTCCGGTCACCGGTCGCGAGGTTGACGCGATAGATGTCGCTCTTGCTCGCACCCCACTCCACCTGCCCGCGATACGGCGTGTCCACGCGGCCGATGGCCCACTGCAGATTGTCGGCCGGCGTGATCGTCTTCATGTCGTCGTCTGCGATCTTCCGGAAGGCGCCAGACGCCACATCCAGGATCGCGGCTTTCGTCTCACGCCGCGCCTGGTTCAACTGCACGATCTGCACCGACTGCGGATCGTCGTCTTTCCAGTGCCAGACGTCGACGTTGGCCTGCGGATCGGTCGAGGTGGGCGGCTCGTTCTCCTGCTCGCGCAGCCCGACGAGCACGCGCGCGCCGTCGGTGGCCCAGCGCGGCGCGGTGAACTCGCTGATCGCCATGCCGCCCGGGAACGAGGAGTGCTTTCCAGGATCGAACACCGTCGGCTGCATCCCCGGTGTTCCGACGTTGCGCCACAGGAGCAGCGTGTTCTCGCGCTGCGCCTTCTCTTTCGGCTTGTCGCCGCGCAGCACGGCGAGATTCGTCCCTTCTGCGCTCCACACCAGTTGGTCGTAGTCGGCGGCGGCGGCATCAAGCATCCGCTGCTCGCCGCTGGCGAGCGCCATCACGTAGACGCCGTTGCCCAGGCGCGCCTGCCCGCGCACCGTGTACGCCATCTGCTTGCCGGCATCGTCGAAGGCGTACGCACCCACATTCCCAACGAAGCGCTGGTTGCCCGTCGCGAGTTGACGCATCACGAGGTCGGTGCCCGGCGCGTTGGCGTCGGGGGGGCTGGCTGCGGCGCCGCCGCGCCCGCCGCGACCGCCCGCCGCCTCCGCGGCCGCCGGCGCTCCGGCCGCCTGTGGCCGCATCAGGAGCCACTCGCCGTCGGGAGAAAACGCGAAGGTGCCGACCGACGGGTACGTGGTCTTTGTGCCGGTGGCCAGCTCCAGCACCTCAAAGATTCTCGCCGGCGCGTCGGCTGCGGCAGCGGCGCCCTGCTCCTGCGTCCCGCCTCCGCGCCCGCCCCCTCGAGCCGCGCCGCGCCCGCCCCGGCCCGCCGGAGTTGGCGGCGCGATGAAATACGCGACCCAGCGCCCGTTGTCCGAGAAGGACGCGCCCGTTCCGCGAGCGACGTCGTAGGCCTTGTCGCCATCAAGCGCCTTCACGACCAGCGCGCCGTCTCCCTCATTGGGCGTGACGGTGTACTGCATCCACTTGCCATCGGTCGAAATGGCGGCTCCGGTGATGCGCTTGATCTTCGTGTAGTCGTCCAGCGTGATGGGCCTGGGTGCGGTCGACTGTGCATGCATCAACAGCGGGACGCAGGCGACGGCCATGGCGGCGGCGACCACGAGATGACGGATGCGGCGGCTCGAAATCATCACTGTGCTCCAGTGGGTGCGGGGACGGGCCGGCCGGGCAGGCCGGCTTCGAAAGGTCTTGGTCGGGCGAAGGATAGCACGGGTGCAGTGCCGGTCTGGCGCGTGAGGACACGCGTTAGGACATAGCTGCCGGGCGCGGTGAAGAAGTAGCTGGCACGGGTGCCGCCCGGCACGGCCGATACGCTCGACGGCGTGCTGATCGCGGAGCCAGGGGATCCGGACGGTGTCGGGCAACCCGATCTACTTCTTCTTCCCCGGCGACGTCGGCAGACCCTTCTCCTTCCACGTCCGGATCGGACAGAACACCGAGGTCTCGTACCCGGCAGCTTCGGCGATCTTCGCAGCCTGCGAAGACGATCGGCCGGTCGTTCAGGTGAAGACGAGCAGCGTGTCCTTGGTGAACGCCGCCAGACGCGCGTCGACCTCGGCCAGCGGGATGTTCACCGCGCCGGGCAGGCTCTCTTTCTCGAACGCTTCGGCTGGCCGCGTGTCGATGATGACGACCTTGCGCCCTTCGTCGACGGCAAGTCTTACCGTCGCTGGAGCCATCTCTTTCGCGCCGAGGGCGCGGCCAGTCGCGGGGTCGACAGGATAACGGGGTTGCGCGGACGGGGGTGCCTGGGGAGCCGTCTGTAGGGCCCCGCAGATCAGCAGCGTGGCGAGCATCACAACCGGACCTCCTTGCTGGAGACTGCCAGGCGCCCAGTCTACCACCAGGAGTGCAGGCCGCCAGGTCGTGCCGGCTTGGCGCTCGAAGCCGGGGACCGGCGGCGCGACGATTGGCCGCACACGATCGGCAGGCGACATCACGCGGGCGTGGACTACAATACGCACTTCGCACCACCGCTGGAGGCATGATGCGCGCTTGCCAGGCCCGCAGGGCCCTACGCCTGTTCTCGATGATCCCGGCCGGCTTCGCCGTGCTCGCGATGTCCGTGACGGTTGCCGCCGGCCCGCCGCAGAAGGCGGCAGCAAAGAAACCGCCGGCACTGCGTTTCGAGATCACAGTTCCGGCCGCCGCGCACGCGACGCCGGTGACCGGCCGCGTCTACGTGATGATCGCGCGGACCGGCGACCGCGAGCCGCGGCAGCAGATCGGCCGCACCGGCACGCCGTTCTTCGGCCGCGACGTCGAGAAGCTGGCGCCGGGCGCGCCGGCGATCATCGACGACACTGACCTCGGCACGCCGGTCGAGAACCTCCGCGACATCCCCGCCGGAGACTACATCGTCCAGGCGATGGTGAATGTGTACTCGGAGTTCAGGCGCGCCGACGGCCACGTGGTGTGGATGCACGACGACCAGTGGGAAGGGCAGCGGTGGAACGTGTCGCCGGGCAACCTCTACAGCGCGCCGATGCCCGTGCGCCTCGACCCGGCCGCGGGCGGCGTCGTGAAACTGGTCGCCGACAAGGTCATTCCGCCGATCGCCCCTCCGGCCGACACGCCATGGGTGAAGCGGTTCAGGCTCCAAAGCCCGATGCTCACGAAGTTCTGGGGCCGGCCCGTCTATCTCGGCGCCACGGTCCTGCTGCCGCGCGACTACGACCGCGAAACCATGAGCTATCCGGTGCTCTACGACCAGGGCCACTTCTCGACCGGCGTCCCGCTCCGGTTCGATCCCGAGTTCAAGCCGAGCGAGCGCCAGCCGTACAACATCTCGACGGACTGGATGAAGCCCGACTTCCCGAAGATGGTCGTCGTCACCTTTCAGCACCCGACGCCGTACTTCGACGACTCCTACGCGGTGAACTCGGTGAACGTCGGCCCGTACGGCGACGCGATCATGCAGGAGCTCATCCCGGAGGTTGAGAAACGGTTTCGTGTGTTGCGCGAGCCGTACGCGCGCGTGCTCTCGGGCGGATCAACGGGGGGATGGGAATCGCTTGCGCTGCAGATCTTCCATCCCGACTTCTTCGGCGGCACGTGGTCGTCCTGCCCAGACTCGGTCACCTTCTCGGATGTCGAGGGCATCAACATCTACAAGGACACGAACGCGTTCTACAAGACCAATGCCAACGGCTGGCTGAAGGTGCCCACGATCAACAGCCGCGAGGTGAACGGCCAGGTGAGGCAGACATCAGAGCAGCGCAACCATTTCGAGCTCGTGCATGGGACGAAGGGCCGATCGGGCGAGCAGCTCGACATCTGGTCGGCCGTGTACGGCCCGCTCGGCGCCGACGGCTACTTCCAGCCGCTGTTCAACAAGCGGACAGGCGAGATCGATCCCAAGGTGGCGCTGTACTGGAAAGACAACTACGACCTGCTCTCGTACCTGCAGAGGAACTGGGCGACGGTCGGACCGAAGGTCGTGGACAAGATCCACGTCTACACCGGGACGGCCGACACGTACTTCCTCAACAACTCCACGCGCGAACTGCAGGAGTGGATGAAGACGACCGCCAACCCGCACTACGAGGGGTTCTTCCTCTACGGCGACGGGAATCCGCACTGCTGGAGCGGGCCGGTCAATCAGGGCGAGCGCCTGAAGGAGATGGCGCAGCACATCCTCGCGCACAAGCCCGACTGGGCCACCGCGCCGTGGTGGCCGCGGTAGGCGAGATCCGGGACGGTCATGGGCACGCGCGCCATCGTCGACAGCCGAAGACGCGATCAGGACGCTACGGCTTCCTCGGCGCCTTCAAGTACTTGTCGTACCAGGCCACAATCCGCGTCTCGAAATCCACGCTTTCGGCGACGCTGTTGGGCGGGCGATGGGCGCCGTTGGCGTAGCGGACCCACTCCACGTCGCGGCCAAGCCGCCGCAGCGCGTAGTAAATCTCTCGCGACTGGCTCGCCGGCACGTTCGGATCCTGGTCGCCCGTGATGCACAGCAGCGGCGTCTTGATGCGGTCGGCCCGCAGCACCGCCGAGTGTTCGAGGTAGCGCTCCGGGTACTCCCACAGCGTGCCGCCAATCCGATCCTGGCTCTTCTCGGGCGCATGCGTGTTGCGTACGCCGAGGCGCGGGCTATCGGTGTAGAAGCTGACCATGTCGACCTTGCCCGAGATGTTGACCGCGGCTTTGAAGCGCTCGGTCTGCGTCAGCAGCAGCACGGTGGCATATCCGCCGTAGCTGGTGCCCTGCACGCCAAGCTTGTCGGGATCCGCCACGCCCATGTCGACCAGCCGGTTGGCGGCTGCCGTGACCCCCTTGACCCACGCCTCGCCAGGCCTGCCGACGACGAGATTGACCGACGGATGAAAGACCGCGTAGCCGCGATTGGCCAGGAACGCCGCACGGCCGTTGAAGCCGTTGTCGAAGAACGTCTCGTAGATTTCGAAGACCGTCGGGTACCGCTTGCCCTTCTCGTAGTTCACCGGGTAGCGCAGCACGCCGTAGAGCACCTTGCCGTCGGCGTCGCGGTACGAGACGAGTTCGGATTTCGTCAGCGTCTTGCCCGCGATCCACGGATTCAGATCGGTCAGCTTCTTCATCGACGAATAATCGGCTGGCGCCGCATACAGGTCGGCCGGGCGGTCGCCATCCGACATCGAGAACACGAAGCGCTGTCCGATTCTCGCCTGACGGAACCCGGCGTACAGCCGGCTGTCCTTGACGAGCGGCGTCATCGCCCTGGTCGCGACATCGAGCCGCATCAGGCCGCGCTCCCACTTGTCGCGCGCGCCGTACGTCGCGAGGATGGCCCTGCCATCCGGCGTCCAGTCGAGCGCGTCGATCCGTGGGTTCTTCTCCTCGTCCTCGTCGAGCGTCACCACCTGCACGCGCGCCGCGGTCGCGACGTCGACGACGTACCACCCTTTCTTGCTTGTGATGACCAGCTTCGACGCGTCGCGGGCGAACGGGCCGACCGAGAAGCTCTCCTTCTCGTCCTTCGCGTCCGTGCCGGCGTCCTTCGCAGGAGGCTCGGCGGGCTTCTCGCCTTCCTTCTTCGCCAGCGGCGGCGTGAGGCTGCGCGGCTGCGCCTCGTCTATCCGCTGGACGAAGACCTCGCCCTTCTTCGCGTAGGCGAACGTCCGTCCATCGTCCGACCAGCGGAGCTGGACGCCCTTGGTGTCCTTCGCGTCGACGAGCGTCTTCGGCTCGCCCCCAGCCATCTGCACCAGCCGCAGCGTGTTATCGGTACCGCCGATCGTGTCGTAGTCGGTCTTCTCCGTGGCATCTTCCATGAACGTGATGAAGGTGCCGTCGCGGGCCACGCTGTAGGACGACACCTTGCGCTCGGACAGGATCACCCGAGGCTGGCCAGTGGCGACATCGATGGCGGCGATCGACCGCCAGCGGTTGGCGCGGCCGAGGTCGTCCCACTCGAGGAACGGCTCCTTCGCGTTGTGGACGATGATCGGGCCCTCGGTCAGCGCCTTGAACCGGCTCTTCGCCTCCGCGTCCCGCTGCCTCGAGCGCAGCGACACGAGCAGGCCCTTGTCGTCGGCGGTCCATTCGAGACCGGAGTTGACGGCCACTGAACTGTCGCCTTTGACCGCCACGTCCCGGAGGATCTTCCTCTCGGTGTCCCAGATCTGGAGCCGCACGGCTGGAGCCGCGCCTGGGACCGCAGAAGCGAGCACGAGCAGCGCCAGCTGCTTGCTGTCATGCGACCAGGCCGCCTGCCGGAGATCTGCCAGCTGGCCGAACGGCGTGTCGATGGAGCCGCTCTCCGCGTCGATGACCATCAGGCGCACCGCGGTCGGGGCGACGTAGGTGGGATCGCCGTAGCGCCGGTGGTCGGTTTCGGCGTTGTCGAAGGCGCGCCGCGCACTGGCCGCGACCCGGCGTCCGTCGTCGGTCACGTCGAGCACCGACAGCGTGGTCACCTTGAGGATGTCTTCGGCCGTGAAGGCGGCAGCCGGTGACGATGCCGGTGCTGCCGGTGCCTGGGCGTGAGGCGTGCAGACGGTGACGAGCAAGACCAGGGCGACGAAGGCGAGCGGACGCAGGCGCATGGCGGCTCCTTGGTGTCAGGCGACGAACAAACGAGATGAGTTCCCTCTTTGGTCAGCGCGGCTACCGTCCCGCGAAGTCGGCGGCCCGGTACCGGACGGGCGCACCGGCCTTCACCGCGACGTCGCGCACGCCGGCACGGTAGCGGAGGCGAACCGTCCCGCTCCGATCCGCGCGCACCGTCGCCTCGACGAGCACGCCGTCGTTCCACGTCTGGTCCACGGTGTAGCCGCCGCGCGCCCGCAAGCCGCGAACCGATCCGGTCTTCCACGCCGCTGGCAGCGCTGGCAGCAGGTGGATCTCGCCGCGGTGGCTCTGCAGCAGCATCTCGGCGATCCCCGCCGTCCCCCCGAAGTTGCCGTCGATCTGGAACGGAGGGTGGGCGTCGAACAGGTTTGGATACGTGCCGCCGCCCTTGTACTGCGTGTCGCCTGCCGGCCCCACGTACTGCAGGTGCGTGCGCAGCATCCGATAGGCGTGATCGCCGTCGAGCAGGCGGGCCCACAGACCAATCTTCCACGCCTTGCTCCAACCCGTGCCGCCATCACCCCGCAGTTCGAGCGACCGCTTCACCGCCGCAGCCAACTCCGGAGTATCGAACGTGTTGATCTGATCGTCGGGATACATCCCGATCAGGTGAGACACGTGGCGGTGCTGGGGATCCTGATCATCCCAGTCCAGGTACCACTCCTGGAGGTTGCCGCGGCGCCCGATCTTGTACGGCGGCAGCCGGTCGAATGCCGCCTTCACCCTCGTGCGGAACGGTGCGTCGATGCCGAGTGTCTCCGCGGCCTGCATCACGTTGAGGAACGCGCCGCGCACCAGCGCCAGATCGGCGGTCGTCATCACCGACACCGCGCCCACGTACCCGTCCGGAGTCTTGTACTGGTTCTCCGGTGAGGTCGCGGGTGCCGTCACCAGGAAGCCATCAGGCCCAACTACGAGCCAGTCCAGCAGGAACTCCGCCGCGCCTTTCATCAGCGGGTAGGCTGTCGAACGCAGCCAACTGGTGTCACCGCCGAACGCGAACCGTTCCCAGAGGTGCAGGCTGAACCACACGCCCCCCATCGGCCAGTTCGCCCACACGGGACTGCCCTGCCCGAGATCGCCCACCGGATTGCTGAGCGCCCAGATGTCGCTGTTGTGATGAACGCACCACCCGGCACAGTTGTAGAAGTGCCGCGCCGTCACCGCACCGGTCTTCGCGAGCTCGCCGATGAACCGCAGGAGCGGTTCGTGGCACTCGGCCAGATTGGTGGTCTCGGCCGGCCAGTAGTTCATCTCCGTGTTGATGTTGACGGTGTAGTTGCTGCTCCAGGGCGGACGCAGATGCGGGTTCCAGATGCCCTGCAGGTTGGCCGCGGGCCCGCCAGGTCTCGAACTGCTGATCAGCAGGTACCGCCCATACTGGAAGTACAGCGCCTCCAGACCGGGGTCGGCCGCGCCCCCGGCATAGTCGAGCAGCCTCTTGCTCGTGGACCACGCCTCCTGCGGCGAACGGCCAAGGTCGAGGCTCACCCGTCCGAACAGCGCTCGGTAGTCGCGGGCGTGCGCGTCGCGCAGATTCTCGAAGCTGCGCCGTGCAATCGCGTCCAATCTCGTGGCGCTGATCTTCACCGGGTCTGGCCCCAGGCCGGGCTCTTTGTCGAACGTCGTGAAGCTTGTCTCCACAGCCACGGCCAGCAGCGCGTCCTGCGCCCCGCTCACGGAGAGGGTCTCGGCACCGCGTTCAATCCGGCCGTCGGTCCGCAGCACGCGGACGCGGGCCGCGAACCGCATGCCCTTCCCGCCGGGCGTGTCGTCGTACACCAGCGGTTCTTTGATGTCGCGGCGGTAGTTCGGTTCGGCGTGGGCCGGCGCGCGGCCAGACAGCAGCAGATCGCCGCTGCCGTCAACGCGGACCTCGCGGCGAAGCTGGCTGTCGGCGCGGACGGTGAACGCAAGGGCTCCAGGTTCGGTGGCGTGCAGACGGACGATCAGCGCGCGGTCGGGGAACGAGACGAAGTAGTCGCGCGTGATGGTCGCGCGGCCGGCCGTGAACGCGGTCCGCGCCACGGCGGACGCGATGTCGAGTTCGCGCCGGAACGCCGTGACGGGGTCTCGGGCCGAGAGCGGCGTCTCGATGAACAGATCACCCAGCGGTGCGTACGACTGCGAGAACCGTCCCTGCATCTTGCGGGCGAGCTGGTCCGCGAGCGCGTAGTCGCCCTTGAACAGGGCCTCGCGCACCTTGGGCAGGAAGGTCACCGCTTCGGGATTCGGCGTCGGGTCGATCGGCCCGCCCGCCCACAGCGTCGAGTCGTTGAGCATGATCCGCTCGGTGGCGGCACCGCCAAACACCGTCGCACCCAGGCGGCCGTTGCCGAGCGGCAACGCCTCTTCGAACGCCGTCGCCGGCGCGTCGTACCACAGCGAGAGTACGGCGGGTGAAACCGGCGTTCCCTGACCCTGGAGGGTGACTGCCAGCGCCGCAACGACCGGCCAGGGCGCCGCCCGGCGCCACGCCTTCCATCCGCCCAGCCATGCCCGTGCCATCGTCATGCCTCCGCGCGAACAGTAGCATATCGAGGCTTCTGCCTCAGATGCGCAGGGCCGACGTCAGATATCCGCCTTCGACAGGCGTCGCGCGGCCATCAGCAGCGGGAGCACCACCCACGCGCAGAGCGATGCCCCCACGAGCAACAGTGCGCGGCCCGCGCCGCCGGTAAAGCGCAGCAGCGCAAGGGATGCCGCCCCGAACGCCGCGGTGCCCTCGATGGCGAGCAGCGCCCCCGTGCGGACGGCGTCCACCGGGTTCAGCAACGCCGACGTGATGAGCACGCGCGACGCGGTGCCGGACCGGAGGAGTGACGCGACGCCAAGCACCGCGAGGTCGAACATCACGACCATCGCGAACCACGCGACCAGCGCGATGGCCAGCGCGCGGGATCGGCGGCGCCCGATAGTGCCAGCTGCAATCCAGGCGGCGAGACTCAGGCACACGGCGGTCAGAACAACGGACGCGCCGATGACCACGAGGAATCCCGCGACGCCATCCTCTCCCGCCTGCGAGTAGATCGCCAGCCCCGCGATCCCGAATCCGATCATCTGCGCCGCGACCAGAGCCTGAAACAGGCCGAGCACGCGCCCGAGGAGAATGACGAAGCGCGGAACGGGCTGCGAGAAGAGCAGTTCCGCCGACCCGGGGTCGGAGGCGAGCGAGAGCACGCCAAGCAGCAGCGCCGTCAGCGGGACCAACAGCAGAACCAATTGCACGAGCGATGCTGCCGTGCGTGCGAAATCCTGGACGCCGCTGCCGCCAGACAAGATGTACCCAGACTCGGCCACGGCGAGCGACAGGCACGCGAAGACGGCGGCGAAGATCTGCGTCCATCGAGAGCGCACCGCGAGCGTCAACTCCTGGCGTGCGCACAGCCGCAACGCCCGGGACGCGGAGACGGCCGTCATCGGCGATTCTCCAGGAGCCCACCAGGGAACAGCGTCGAGAGGGCGACGCGGCTCCCGCCAGCCGCCACGGGATCGGCATCCAAAGATGCGCCAGACGCATGCGCGATCAGGTGAGAGGCCATAGGCGTCTCGAGCCCCGGCACCATCGTGAAGATGGCCTCGGCGGCAGACACCCACTCTCGGGTCCGATGGTCCGCCACATAGACCACCGCGCCGCGGGGCAACGCGGGACGGCCCTGCACGTAGTTCGACAGGCAGCCGATGTCGTCGAAGAACACCGGTTCCTCGCCCGGCGCGACGATCTGCCCGGCGAACCGCTGATTCGACACCGCCATGCGGCAGTAGCGGCAAGCCTCATTCGGCCCGCTGAGCGAGGCTGGCTTTTCCGGTCCGTCGGCGCACGCGGCAGCGATGGTCGAGATGACCAGGCCCGTCGCGATCCGCCTCCACCATGCGGCCCCGCGGGTCATGACCGCTCCCCCACCAAATCCCGGTACCACATGTCGAGGCGGCCTTCCTCAGAGGTCAGGCCGCGAATCTGGATGCCCGCAGTTCGGATGACGTCGATGACCACGGGCCGGATCGCGGGAGGCCCGGGCACGACCAGCTCGTCCCCGGTCCAGACCGTGTCAGGCGCCTTCGCGCGCACCGCGCGCAGCAGCTCTTCTGAGTACCCATCCAGGCGCACGCGCATGCTTCCCCGCGCGGCCAGTTGCTCGTGAATCTCCCGCTGCGTCAGAACCGACACGAGTCGGCCCTCCACCAGCACGGCGAACCGATCGGCCAGCCGCTCGACGTCGCCCAACTGATGCGAGGAGAACAACACTGTCCTGCCTTCCTGGGTATGGCGTTCGACCACCGCGTAGAAGGAGCACAGGCCGTCGGGATCCAGGGCCGCGGTAGGCTCATCGAGCAGCAGCACGGGCGCGTCAGGCAGCAACGCGACCGCGAGGCCGAGCCGCTGGACCATGCCGCCGGAGTACGTGCCGACGGTGCGTTCGGCGGCGCCGTTCAGCGCGGCCATGCGTAGCACCTCCTGCACCCGTCCAGACGCGATCCCGCGCAGGCCGCGGTAGAACTCCAGCGCCTCGCGGCCGGTCAGGCTCTCGGGAAACGACACCCGCTGCGGAAGGTACGACAGTATCTCGCGCGACGAAGCCGCCGACGATGGCACACCCGGCTCACCCACCAGCACGTCGCCCGACGACGGACGGATCAATCCGGCGGCTGCCTTGAGCGACGTGGTTTTTCCGGAGCCGTTCGGGCCCAGCAGCGCGAGCACCTCGCCGCGCCGCACCTCGAGATCGAGATCGTGGACCGCGACGTGCGCCCCGAACCGCTTCCGGAAGCGGCTGAAGAGAATCATGACGCGCCTTTATGACGCGCCTGGGCCCGGATTCGCCCGGCCGCAGCCGTCACCGCGCCCAACCCGATCGCCGCCAGCGAAAGCACCAGCCCGGCCGGCCTCGCGGCGCGGTCCTGCCGCTCGGGGCGCGGCACGCCCGGGAGCGCTGGCGGACGCGCCAGCGGCCGCGCATCCTCGACGGGAATCAGCCGAAGCACGGGAAAGGCCTGCTCGGCCGCCCCCAGCGCCGACGCCGCAAGGCCCCGGGCGAACAGGTCAGCTGCGGTGAGGTTGCCGCGGAAATGATCGAACACGTTCGACAGCCGGTAGGGCCGATCGGCGAAGCCGTCGCCGTCCAGATCGGGATAGGTGTTGTCCGACCAGTAGTTGCCGTCGAACACGGCGTCGGTGCGCCGGCCGCTCAGGGTGAGCGGCGTGAGGTTCGCGACAAACGAATTGCCCGTGAAGCGGGTGTTGGTGCACGAGTCGTAGAGCACGATGGCCGTGTCCGACTCGGCGATGATGTTCCGGCGGAACGTGGTGCGGTTCGATCCTTCGAGGAAGATGCCGCGGGCGTTGTCCGCGATGAGGTTGTCGTCCGCGATCACGTCATCGCAGCTCTTGAAGAGGAGACCGACCGACGCGAACCCGCGGTTGTGCAGGAACTGGTTGCGCCGGAAAGCAATCCGCCGCGAGTACATCAGCGCTGTGCCCGCCGCGGCGTTCTGAAAGACGTTGTCTTCGAAGGTGTTGTCGTCGGAGAACATGTAGTGGAGGCCGTAGCGCAGATCGCTTGCGATGTTTCTGGCGACGTACCCGTGAGGCGACGACTGGATGTAGAACCCGTCGCGAACATCGTAGATCCGATTGTCGGTCAGCGTGAATCTGTCCGTGTTCCAGACATGGATGCCCGATCCCTTCTCTCCTGGCTCGAGGCCGGGCACGCCCCGCACGACGGTCTGCGCGACTGTGGAGCCTGGTGCCTCGCGGAGGTAGATGCCGAACAGCGCTCGGCTCACGCGGCAGTCCCTGATCGTCGCGCGCGGCGCGGCTACGTGGATCCCTGACGTGTCGCGGCCGAGATCGCCCCGGCCCAGGCCGTCCACGTCGAACCCCTCGATGGTGACGTCGGCGGCGCGCACTCGGATCACGCTGCCGGTCCCGGACCCTTCGACGAGCGGGCGCCCCAGACCGACCAGCGTGAGGGGCTTGTCAATCAGCAGGTCGCCCCTGTAGGTGCCCGCGGTGACGACGAGCCGTTCGCCGGGCCTCGCGGCGTCGATGCGGACCTGGAGCGCCGACACGGAGCGGGAATCCGGACGGCCCTCGAGCGCCCCGGGAATCGTCGCGTGATTCTCCTGCGCCGTCGCCCGCGCAACCGTCGCGCACAGCGCCAGCGCGGCCCAGACCGGCAGCAATCGGAAGGAGGATCGCGGCAGCGAGACGGCGAGCGTCTTCATCGAGGGCCTGGGCCTGAACCATCGATCCGCCGTGCCTGCCTCCACCCGACGAAGAGCGCGGCGACCAGCAGCAACGTGGCACACCCCAGGGCGTAGGACCCGGCCTGCGGATAGGAGTAGACCTCGAAGTTCGCGAGCTGCTTGGATCCGAACATCGGCGGCATGAACGGCGGAATCTTGACGGCGGCGGTTGGCGCGAGATTGTGTCCGTACGAATATAGCTTGTATCCGAACGACCACAATGCGAACGCGGAGAAGTACCCGTTGAGCACGAGGACATCGACAAGCTGCCCCAGCGTGCCCAGGACGGCGGCCCTCAGGTACAGCAGTCCCAGCGCGCCGACGACGAACGGCAGCCACTTGAACTCGGTGAAGTCCTCGGTCACGAGGTCCTTCATGCCGATGTAGTGGTTGAGGATATTGATTTCCTTGACGTCCTGGCCTTTGTTCCCGCCTTCCAGCTTGTAGCTGTAGATGTCCAGGCGCAAGCCGTCGGGGTATTGCGGCGCGAACATCGTCAGGTTCCACAGGGGAAAGACGTAAATGGCCATCGCCAGCAGCGCGGCGGCGAGGATCATGGCGCGCGGCCCGGTGTCGAGCGGCTGGGCGAGCCGCCGGTTGAGCCGTTCGAAGAAGCTGTGCATGACGCGTTCTCCCGGGGGCCGTGCGACATGGCGGGCGGTGCCGGCCGCCCGCCCATCATCAGGGGCGAGAGAAGGGGACGCGCGCGTGGCCGGCACGCGCGCGCCCGTCCAGACGATTAGCGGACGATCATGTAGCCCTGCATCTCCTGGTGGAGCG